>LFEF01006492.1_pt1 | contig 70397 bp, 68 predicted proteins | sample 619371 | NCBI WGS metagenome assembly LFEF01 (sample SAMN03014291, study PRJNA259931) | freshwater metagenome | biome: lake; feature: waterbloom | place: China: Taihu Lake | collected 2006-08 | depth 0 m m
AGCCGCCGAAGCCGCCGGGATTGCTGGCGTGGTACCAGCCGGGTCTGTAATTTTCTGCAGCGGCACCTTCAGCGGCCGAGGCGAGCCAGGTTTCGAAGGCTTTAGACCACGGCTTTTCGACGCCCAGCGCCACAGCATAGGGCAGAAGCTTTTCGAAATGGCTGGGAGACATGGTCGGCGCGCCGGCCATGTTCATGCGGTCTTTTTCCGCAAGCGTCAGATAGGTGCGCAGGCCCTCGATGCCGTCCATCATCTTGCGGCCGAGCGGGGTTGGGGCGCCCATCAGGAAGAAGAAGAGGATGTTGAGGAGGAGGATGCCGCCGAAGGCGACGAGGACGGGAATCTGGTGGCTCGCCTCAAGATCCATCCACATGGATATCAGCATCAGCGCCATGGTCGACAGCGCGACGAATCCGATGACCGCGAGCGCCAGAATGGCGATGATCTTGCTGAACAGCGAGCGGGCGCCCTTGAACATGTGGACGAGGCCAACGGTGAAGGAGCCGAAGAAGACGGCGAAGAAGGTCGGCACGAAGATCAGCGCATAGACGTCCTCGTCGAGATTGCCGAAAATGAAGAGCGAGGCGACGACGGCGATCGAAAGGCCGATGCCAAGCGAGATGTAACCGGCATTGGCCTTGTAATACTTGTCCCGGTGCTCCTTTTCGATGGCCGACCGGAAGCGGTGGCCGACAGCTTCCACCTTCTTACCGTTTCTCTTGTCGATCACGAACTCATCGCCGGCAGATGGGACCTCCGCCATCAGCGCAGCCTCACCCGCCTGCAGCTTGCCGGTCACGGCCTTGCCGGTGCGCCGAATGATGATGCTGCTCTCAAGGTCATCAAGCTCGACATAGCCCTTGACGGCAAGCTCGAGCGCCGAGGCCGAAAGTGCCGCCCAGCCGGCGCCGGAGAAGCCCTTGTTGTCGATGTAATTGACCAGTGCCGGCGAGATGCCTTCCGGCGGATCCCAGCGCGGCACAACAATGCCCTTGGGCGGATCGCGGCCCGCGACCAGCCAGGAACGCAGGTAGTAGGCAAAGATGATGGCCAGACCGCCGAAGCCGATGATAGTGTTGAGGTTGTCGCGGATGAACCACCAGGTGGTCTCTTCCGAAGAGGGCGCGGCAACCACGCCCTTTTCGAAGGCGAGCACGATGGTCAGGCCTTCGTTCGGGCCGAGGGGCTCGGTGGTTTGAAATTCCAGACCGTTCGATCCCCGGATTTCACGCGCATTCTGGGCAGTCGAACCCATGGGGCCTGTGTAGAAGGTCGTCCGGGTCGGGAGCGCGTCGTTCGGCAGCGAAACCGTGGCGCTCGCCCGCTCGATCGGGAAGAGCCAGCCATTGCCGGTGACGTTCCAATAGAGTTCGTCGTGATCGTCGAAATAACGGATCTGGCGGCCAGTGCGATAGGTGATGGTGTAGGTGTATTCACCGGGATCAAGGAAGACATCGGCAGAACCGGCATAGATGCGGATGCCGCCGGTGATCGATTCGGTGTGGTTTGCTTCGGGCTGGCCGTCGCGCTCCACCGAGATCAGTTCAAAATCGACCTTCTGGCGGAAGCCGCGCGTATCCTGGGCGTAGAGCGGGAAATCGCGAAAAATGCCGCGCTTGATGTTATTGCCTTCGGCATTGACGATGATCGTCTCCGTCACCTCGAGCGTTGCGTCGGGAAAGACGGTGATATCGGCGTGGTAGTCGCGGATGACTTCCTCAGCCTGCGCGCCGCACGCCATCCAAATGAGGAGAAGGAAAGCGGAGCACAGGCGGAGGAGCGTGGTCATTTCGGACCGTTCCTGACGAGGTCGACGCCGAGCGAGGCGAGCGCATCCCAGTAGCCGGGATAGGTTTTGGCCACGCAGCCGGGGTCGAGAATGGTGATGTCGCGGATCTTCAGGCCCGCCAGCGCAAAGCTCATGGCGATGCGGTGATCGGCAAAGGTGTCGATCTCGGCCGGCAGGGACTGGCCGGCAAGCGATGGATCGGAGAAGACCAGCAGGTCGTCGCCCTCTTCCTTGGCCAGGCCTTCGCGAATGTTGTTGAGGCCGGTCAACACAGCGCGGATGCGGTCGCATTCCTTGACGCGGAGGTTCTCGATGCCGACGAAGCGCACCGGCGTCTCGTTGAAGGCGGCGAGCACGGCAATCGTCGGGATCGCGTCCTGCATCTGGCTGCCGTCGATCACGGCTGGCATGTTCGGAAACTGGGCGATCACGTCATAGGCCTTGGCGTCCGGCTGTGTGAAGGCATCCGAGGGCGTGCCGATATCGATCTGGCCCTTGGTGAGGACCTCAGCACCCCAGAGATAGGTGGCGGCGGAGGCATCCGGCTCGATGTGGAAATCGGTCGCGATATAGCCCGTTGGCTGGATGACCCAGGAGGCCGGTGTCGGCTGCTCGACCTTGGCGCCGAAGGCGCGCATGGCCGACATCGTCAGGTCGATATAACCGCGGGCGCCGATATCGGCACCGGCAAGCTCGATGGTGAACGGCTCGGAACCGCAGGCTGCCGCCATCTGGAGAGCGGAGACATATTGGCTGGAAAGCCCGGCATCGATCACGACATGGTTCTTTTCGAAACGGCCGGTGGCGTCGATCGTGACAGGCGGGCAGCCGGTGGGGCTTTCGATGGTGACACCCAGCGACTTCAGAGCTTCGACCAGCGGCTTGATCGGGCGCTTGCGCATATGCTCGTCGCCATCCACGACATAGCGGCCATGGCCAAGCGCCAGCGCAGCAGTGAGGAAGCGGGTCGCGGTGCCGGCATTGCCAAGGAAGAGCGGGGCTGACGGGGCCTTGAGCTCACCGGAGCTGGTGACGACGAAGGTGGTGGCATCCGGCTCTTCGACGCTCACGCCCATCTGGCGCAGCGCTTCGGCCATGTAACGGGTGTCGTCGCTTTTCAGCGCGCCGGTCAGGCGGCTCGTGCCCTTCGCCAGACCTGCCAGGAGCAGGGCGCGGTTGGTGATGGATTTCGAACCCGGAGGGCTCACCTTGCCGGTCAGGGCATGGGCGGGCGGAAGGATGGTCACACTGTCAGTCGTCATGGATCCCAGTCTCAATGCATCGTCCGGAGAAGGACGTCAGAACTTGACCGTCGGTACCGCACGGTCGGCCTCGTTGGCAATCTCGAAATAGGGTTTCTTCGAGAAGCCGAACTGGCCGGCGACGAGGTTGTTGGGGAAGCTCTCGACCTTGACGTTCAGATCGCGGGCCGCACCGTTGTAGTAACGGCGCGACATCTGGATCTCGCCCTCGACGGTTTCCAGCGACTTCTGCAGCTCGAGGAAGTTTTCGTTGGCCTTCAGGTCCGGGTAGGCTTCGGCAAGCGCGATGATCTTGCCGAGCGCTGCGCCGAGCAGGCCTTCGGCTGCCGCACGGCCGGCGACATCCCCTGCGGGGACCGCCTGCGCCTTGTTGCGCAGCTCCACGACGCTTTCCAGCGTATCCTTTTCGTGACCGGCATAACCCTTCACGGTCTCGATCAGGTTCGGGATCAGGTCGGCACGGCGCTTCAGCTGCACATCGATGCCCGACCAGGCTTCCTCGGCCATCTGCCGGGCCTTCACCAGGCCGTTATAGATGAAGACGAGATAGGCGCCGATGGCGGCAAGGATGGCAAGGGTCGTGAACATGATGCGGAAGGCTCCCAGCTGAATTGGCCGCAGGTTAGCGGTTCATCATGGGAAAGTCATGACTGAAGTGCGGCAGAAAGCTCTGTCCGGCAAGCGGCGTCTGCTGCGCGGTGATGGTTCAAATTGGAGGGAAACCGACACAGCTCCGTTAATCGGCAGACCCTAATATGAACATCCGAAGGTTTTGCAGCGGAGCTGTCGCATGCAAACGATGACCTGGAACACCATGCCCTCCTGGGCGCTGCTCGCCAGCTGCGATATCCTGAAGGCTGCGATCCCCGAACGGCGGCTGAGCGAAACGCTCAAGGATATCCTATCGATCATCACCGCGCTGCCGCAGCTCGATCTTTCCGAGATGGCCGCGATCTATACGCGCGACGCCGGGCAGGACCGGCAGCGGCTGGTGCACCACAACACCGCCGACCAGCTCGATCTGCCGATCGATCTGGCGCCTGGGGCACGCATGCCCGAATGCATCGCAGATCGGGACGATCTCATCCCCTACTGGATTCCGATTGCCCTCAGCGGCGATCCGGATTTCGGCACGGCCGTCTTCTTCAGCCGCAGCGAGAGACCGATCAACACGGAGAGCCTGTCCGCATTGCGCCTGCTTGCCCAGGAAATCGGGCCGGTGATCCAGCAACGCAATGGCTGCACGACCTCGGTCCTCGACATGGTCGAGCTTTCCACCGACGAGATCTACATCTTCGAGCCGCAACGCTTCACCATCAGCCGCACCAATGCGACGGCAAGCGTGCGCACCGGCTATTCGGCCGAAGCACTGGCAGGCATGACGCCGGCCTCTTTGAAAGTCGGCATTTCCGAGCTCGACTACCGGGCCAAGCTGATGCCGCTCGTGGAGGGCAGCGCCCGCAGCGTCACATTCGACGCCATCCAGCGGCGACGCAACGGCACGGTCTATCCGGTCAAGGTGCATGTCTGGCGCATTCGCGGCCCCTCCTCCGATCTCTTTGCCGAGGTCGCCATCGCGACCGCCGACCAGCGCAAGGCCTTTGGACTGCTGGAACAGGTGTTCGATGCCATTCCGGGCGGCATCGGCGTCTTCGACAATCGCTCGCGGCTCTTGATGGCCAACCGTCGGCTCTACGATCTGATGAACATTCCGCCGGAGATGTTTCCGCCTGGTTCCAAGTTCGAAGACATCCTGCGTTACAATGCCAGCCGGGGCGAATGGGGCGACGGCGATCCGGAAGCCATGGTGCGCGAGCGCGTCGACCAGGCGGCCCTCGGCCTGCCCTACAGTTTCGAACGCGAGCGCAAGAGCGGCAAGGTGCTGGCGGTCCGTTCGGAGCCGCTCTCCAATGGCGGCTATGTGCTGAGCTATACCGATATCACGCTGCGCAAACGGGCGGAAAAGGAACTGATCCGCAACCGAGACGAACTGGAAAAGACGGTACGCCACCGCACCGCAGAGATCGCGGCCCAGGCCGCGGCGCTCGAGGAAGCTTTGCAGCAGGAAAAGAACATCAATGCCATGCAGCGGCAGTTCGTGGCGATGACCAGCCATGAATTCAGAACACCACTGGCCATCATCGATGGGGCCGCCCAGCGCATCCAACGCAAGAAGGGCGAAATGGAAGCGCATTTCCTGACCGACAAGACCCAGCAGATCCGATCCGCCGTGGCACGCATGGTCGAACTGATGGAAAGCTTCCTGTCGGCCGGGCGGATCGATACGGGCAAGATCGAGCTCTCGCTGGTGGACTGCTCGCTGCACAAGCTGATCGAGCAGGCCATCAAGCGGCAGAAGCTCTCTTCGCAGCATCACCGCTTCGATGCCGATTATCAGCCCCTGCCGCCGGTCATCCGCTGCGATGCGCTGGCAATCTCGCAGGTGCTGACCAACCTTCTGTCCAACGCCGTGAAATATGCGCCCCGTGCGCCCGACATCACCATCAGGGGCTGGGAAGAGGACGGTTTCGTCTTCCTCTCTGTCAAGGACGAAGGTGTCGGGATCGACGCCGAGGACGTGCCGAAACTCTTCCAGCCCTATTTCCGCGCCCGCACCTCGACCGGCATCGCCGGGACAGGCATCGGCCTGTCGCTCGTCAAGCAGATCGTCACGCTGCATGACGGCGACATCTTCGTCGAAAGCGAACGCGGCAAGGGAACCTGCTTCACCCTCGTCCTGCCGGTCCAGGGGCCGGCGGCGAAGGACACTGCCGAAACGGCGCCGGAGGTGAGCGCCGCCTGACCCCTGGAGCCTGAAAGGAAGATGACATGATCACCGTGCTTTGCGTCGAAGACGAAAGAGACGTCCGTGAACTGATCGTCGAGGAATTGGAGGAGGCCGGCATTCGCGTGCTGCAGGCGGAAAACGGCAAGGAAGGCCTGGACAAGATCCTGACCCAACGCCCGGATATCGTGATCTCCGACATCACCATGCCGGAAATGGACGGGATTGCCATGCTCGGCGAATTGCAGATCAACCACCCGCAATTCTCCAACATGCCCTTCCTGTTCCTGACCGCGCTCGCCGACCGGGAAAAGATGATCGAGGGCTTGGGCGCCGGCGCTGAAAGCTACCTCACCAAACCGATCGACTTCGATGTGCTGATGGCGAAGATCCACGGACTGGTGGTCCGGATCGAGAACCGGGTGGCGGCGGGGCTGGAGTTTTAGGGGACAGAACGAAGTCCGATCAGATCGCGGGACGACAGCGCCGATTTCAAGAAGGGGTGGCCGCACACTTCACGGCGTCTTCTCTTGCCATCTGGGCGCGTAGACAGTGCCGCCGGACTCGATACGCCAGTCCTCGAACCTTTGCCGCCATGGGCCCTCTGCATCAAGCGCGATCGCGAGAGGCAGATACCTCTCGAAGTGCGCAATCGACATCGGGCTAGAGAGAGGCTGCGGGAGATCTTCCCCTGCCTGCATAAGTTGCTGCAACAGGAGCACGTGCCGACGAATATGATCTTGTTCACGGGACTGTATTTGCAAAAACAAAGGCCAACATACAGCGAATGCGATGCCAGTGCAGCCGATTGCCCAGCTCACCACCTGTGCGCGCCCCACCAGCAAGCCGGCCTGTGTGGCCGGTAAAGCCGCCAAGGCCCCAAAGAACACGAAGCTTGAGCAGATGACGATCAAGAGCATTCCAGCCTGTCGATGCGAGAGATGCTGTTCCGAGACGTTGGGATGCAGAATTTTGTTCCAGTTACCTGCAATTATCGCTGCTCCGATCAGGCTCAGCAGCTGCATCTGCCAATAGCCTCCCCAGTAAGCTGCAGCTATCGAAAGGCACAACAGAAGCGCAATAACGATCCCTATGGCCGGCGATCCGACCAACCGAATGCGTCCCCATTGCTGGTATTCACGCTCGACATCGCTTGCAAACGTGCTCGACTCGCCGCGGTGCAACACGTGGAGGGGAAGGAATTTGAGCGTGCCTGGCCGTCCTCGCAGGCCTCCCAAGACAGTTTTGGTCGCCTTCGGAATCGCGGACATTCTCTTCCGGGACAGCTTCAGCCTGGTCCCGATGAAAGAAACCTCGCCCTCCCTCTCCGCGACACGGGCCAATCCGGCAATCGCCAGCGAGTAGGCGGAGGCCTTCACCCCAGACAGATAGGGGCTGTGGGAGTTCTGGTGGGCGAGATAACCGACAAGCCCGGGAGACAGCCGGGCGATCAGGAACATGTGGGGCCGGTCAAGGTCCATGTCCTTCAAACGGGTCAGTCGCCACCACGTATAGAGACTGACGAAAACCATGACCATGATCATCGCACCATGCAGCACGACCGATGTCAGCGACCACGAACCGGATGGCATGCGAAACCACGATCACTTCTCGTTGTAGACAGTGCAGAACAGCCGCAAGCCCGAATTCGCCCGTGTGAAGGTCGTGTAGGAGGCCAGTTTGAAACCTCTGCCTGCCCAGTATTTCTTGTTTTCTTCGAGATTGTTCCAGCCATCGATGCGCCAGTCGATATTCTGGCTGTTCGGCTTGTAGTGCAACCGGACCAGAGCGCTTTCAACGCCCAACCCGCGCGCGCCACTGTCCTTGCATTCCATCTTGGTGACGATCATGCCGTTGCTGCCGAGCTTGTCGGCGTATTTGAAAACAACCTTGCCCGACATCCAGTCGGACGTTTCAGCCTGCGCCAAGCCAGCTGCTGACGCCAGAAAGACTGAACATGTAACGAGAAATACAAGAGAGCGGGCAATAGTCATCAGAACCACCTTTCCATGAACAGGTGGGATCCTAAACAATATAGCCTTCAATTCAAGGTTGACCCGACGTCAGGGTACCGAAGGGTGGAAACCATCCCTCCGCGGCCCGCCTCAGGCCGCCCGACCGAAATTCGCCCCACCGGCATCGGTCAGCAAGAATGCCTCGCCGCAGCTTTTCGCCAAAGCGCGGACGCGGCCGATATAGGCCTGGCGTTCGGTCACGGAAATGACGCCGCGGGCGTCGAGCAGGTTGAAGATGTGGGATGCCTTGATGCACTGGTCATAGGCCGGGAAGACGCATTTGTGCAGGCGCTGGTTTTCCGAGTCGGACGGCGCGCCGGCGGCGAGCAGCGCCTGGCATTCCTTTTCGGCATCGATGAAATGGCGATGCAGCATCTCGGTGTTGGCAAATTCGAAGTTATGACGGGAATATTCCTGCTCGGCCTGCAGGAAGACGTCGCCGTAAGAGATCTTCTCTTCGCCTTCGCGGCCGTTGAAGTTGAGATCATAGACGTTGTCGACGCCCTGGACATACATGGCCAGACGCTCGAGACCGTAGGTCAGTTCGCCCGAGACCGGCGAGCAGTCGATGCCGCAGACGGCCTGAAAGTAAGTGAACTGCGAGACTTCCATGCCGTCGCACCAGCATTCCCAGCCGAGACCCCAGGCACCGAGTGTGGGGCTTTCCCAATCGTCCTCGACAAAGCGGATGTCATGCAGCAGCGGATCCAGCCCGATTGCCTTCAGCGAGCCGAGATAGAGCTCCTGCAGGTTGGACGGGTTCGGCTTCAGGATGACCTGATACTGGTAGTAATGCTGCAGGCGGTTCGGGTTTTCGCCGTAGCGGCCGTCGGAGGGGCGACGCGAGGGCTGAACGTAAGCGGCACGCCAGGGCTTCGGGCCAAGCGCGCGCAGCGTCGTTGCCGGATGGAAGGTGCCGGCGCCGACTTCCATGTCGTAGGGCTGCAGCACCGCGCAACCCTTGTCCGCCCAATAGGCATGCAACGTCAGGATCAGGGCCTGGAAGGAGCGCTTGGGGTCCATATGCGGTGCGAGCGGAGCGGTCATGGTCATCTTCGGTATCGGGTTGTCGTTCGTTGCGGACGAGTGCCACGCTCAAGGCGTCGGGTCAATCGGTTATGGCGCTATTGCCGGCGTCAAACCTGAAAAGGATCGATGACCGTCATACGACCGGCAACCTGCCAGCCATGCTGAAGATCCTCGGAATAGAAGCGGTCACAACCGCTGCGGAGTGCGACGGCGAGCATCAGCGCATCATAAAATCCGATCCTGTGAAGCATCGCGAGCCGCATGGCCTCGCTCGTATCGCTGGGTTCGATCGACAGCACGCGCTCAGCCAGCGTCTGAAACTGCTCCGTCGCCAGCTGGATATCCGGCCAATCGAGGCCAAGCTTCCTGCGGCAGACATGCACGCATTCGTTCAATGCCTGAACGCTCAATACGAACGGGTCCTGCATGAGAGATTGCGCGAGATCCGCCTTTGGACCCTCACCCAGCGCATAGATCAGGATATTGGTGTCGAGAAAGGATTTCGCCGCGGCCATCAGCGGGCATTCGCCTCATCGCGGTCGAACTTCCAGTCTGCCGGGATTTTCAGCTTGAATGCCCTGATCCGCTCCAGCGCCTGCTTGCGTCGGTCGTCGCGCTCGATTTCGAAGGCTGGTCCTTCGGCAATCCGTACCGTGACGTCGTCGCCTTCCTTCAGATCGAGGGCTTCAGCGACGGAGGCTGGAATGCGTATGGCGAGGCTGTTACCCCACTTGGCAACTTGCATGGCCGGCTCCCTGATATACCCCAAGAATGTATATCTTCGATGCTCACGCGGCAAGGCGCTAGTCATCGTCCTCGCGACGAGGGCGATATTCCCCGGTCTCGGGATCCTGGATGAGCGTTCCGATCGCCTGGTTCTGACGCTCCATCTCCTCCGCACGGGATTTGGCCGCGAGCTTTTCGGCATCGGCCACGAAGCGGCGGTAGAGCAGCCATGCGCCACCGACCAGGATCGTCAAGAAAATCAGCTGCCCCATGTCCCCTCGCCGTCAGCCTTGTCCATCGCTTCGATCAGAGACCGTAGCGGCCCCATAGTGCCTTTTCTTCGAGCGTCTCGGCAAGACCGGCAAAAGCCTGGGCGGCAATCTGGTCGGTCGAGCCGAAAGCACCGATACCGGGCGCGCGGCGGCCGAAGAGACCCTTCTGCGCACCGACGAGTTCAAGGCGGGCATCCTTGCCGTAGCGGGTCTTGATCTCCTCGCGCAGGCCACCGAGACGATCGACGAGGCCGAGCTCGAGGCCCTTGCGGCCTGTCCAGAAGAGACCGGAAAACAGGGTCGGATCATCGGCAAGCTGCGCGCCACGGCGGGCCTTGACCATGTCGATGAAGATCTCGTGGATCTCCGCCTGCAGGGTCTTCAGATACTCGATGTCGCTTTCCTTTTCCGGCTGGAAGGGATCGAGGATCACCTTGTTCTCGCCCGAGGTATAGACGCGGCGCTCGACGCCGATCTTCTTCAAGAGTTCCGGGAAACCGAAGCCACCTGAGACGACGCCGATCGAGCCAACGATGGAGGTTGCGTCGGCGATGATCTCGTCACCGGCAATGGCGATCATGTAGCCGCCGGAGGCCGCGACATCCTCGACGAAGACCAGGACACGTTTGTTCTTCTCTTCGGCCAGCGCACGGATGCGATCATAGATCATGCGCGACTGGACGGGCGAGCCACCCGGCGAATTGATCGACAGCGCGACGGCCGGGCTGTCCTTCATGGCGAAGGCCTTTTCCAGCTGGCCGGCGACCGAGGCGAGGTTCAGCGCAGGACGAAAGCGCGAGCCGCCGCTCATGATCGGCCCATGCAGCCTGACGACCGGAATGACGATACCCTTCTTCTGGAAGCGCTTGGGAACCAGTCGTTTCAGAAAGCCTGCCATGGTCGCGTTTCAACTCCTCGATCTTCAATCTGACAGGAGATGTAAGACGCGAGGGCGCAAACACAATGGTACGCCCGGAAAAATCAGTGTTTTCAACGCAGCCGAGGATAGCCTCTTCGGCCATTGTTGAGATCGTCAACGAAAGACGCGAATGCATGGCTGTCGGGATTGTCGTGCATGAGAAGCGGCGCGCGCAGCTGAAGCCTTGCCCGCGACCCCTTGATCGCGGTGACCAGGATGCGGGTGGCATTCTCGCCTGGCCGCGGGTGGATCGCGGTGATCTCCAGCCCGCCGAAACGTTTGCCGCAAGCGGAGATGATCTCGGCGATCGACTGTGGCCTGGCGATCAGCGACAGTTGGCCACCGGGGATCATGATGGCACCCGCCGTCCGGATCCAGCTTTCAAACAGGTTTTCCGTCATCGCATGGGCTTCGGCCTTCAGGGCATCCGGCGTCTTGCGGTCGCCGGGATCGTTGAAAGGCGGGTTCATGATGACGTGGTGGAAGCAATCATCGGGAAGGCCTGCGGCGACACGCGCCTTGCCGGTCAGGGTAACATCGGCCTCGATGACCTCGGCGCGCCCCGCGAATTCGGCGTTTGCCTGAAGTGCCAGGCTCTTGCGGGCGAAGGCGGCCATATCGGCCGAGCGCTCCACAAGGACAATGGAGGCATTGGGAAGGCGGGTTGCGACGGCCAGACCGGCGGCTCCGGCTCCCGCACCGAGATCGGCAACACGGATCGGGCGATCATCCACGACCAGAGAGGCGAGCAGCATGGCATCCATGCCGGCGCGATGGCCACGACCGACGGGCTGCACGAGATGGAAACGACCGCGATGGAAGGCATCGACCGTTTCGGCCTGAGGCTTGTCGAGGCTGGGCTCTACGCTTGCCGCCATCGCGCCCTCACGCTTCGCGGTCGCGCAGTTCTGCCCCAAGGCCGGCATCGGTCAGGATGCGGCGGGCCTGGTCGACACAGTCGGAATCGACCAGCAGGCGTCGCTGCAACATGCCTAGCGAACCCTCCAGAATGCTCATCGACTGGTCTGCGATCATCGCGGCAATCCCGGCATCCCGCATCAGGCTTTCGGCAAAGGAGAGCAGGACGACGTCGTTGCTGCGAATGATCTCATGCATCGATTTCAGAACTCACTGTTAACGGCAAAACCGTGTTCAAGCCGGCAGGCGAGGCAATTCGCCCCTTGCCGTGGCCTTCCGGGCTTTTTATTGTCGGCCACCAAACTGAACAGGAGTCCGGTGCGTTGGGCGTAGTCATACCGCTTGAGGAAAGCAAAAACAAACAGGCATCCGTCAAGCCTCTGGTGGACCTGACCAAAAGCGGCATGGAACGCGTGAACCAGCTGATCCTGTCAAAGGCCGGCTCCGATGTGCAGATGATACCCGAAGTGGCGAACCATCTGATCTCGTCCGGCGGCAAGCGGCTGCGCCCGATGCTGACGCTCGCGACGGCGTCGATGTTCGGCTACGAAGGTGACCACCACATCAAGCTCGCGACCTCCGTCGAGTTCATGCACACGGCAACCCTGCTGCATGACGATGTCGTGGATGAAAGCGATCTGCGCCGTGGCAAGTCCACCGCCCGGACCATCTGGGGCAATCAGGCCAGCGTGCTCGTCGGTGACTTCCTGCTTGGCCAGGCGTTCCGCATGATGGTCGAGGTCGGCTCGCTCGAGGCGCTTGACGTGCTCTCGACGGCGGCCTGCGTGATTGCCGAAGGCGAAGTGCTGCAGCTTTCCGTCGCCAAGAACATGGAGACGACGGAAGACGACTACCTCGCCGTCATCCGCGCCAAGACGGCAGCCCTTTTTGCGGCTGCCGCCGAGGTGGGTCCGATCGTGGCGGGCACCGACAAGGCAACCCGCAGCGCGATGAAATCCTACGGGATGAATCTCGGGCTTGCCTTCCAGCTGGTCGACGACGTGCTCGACTATGGCGGCAAGGCTGCCGAAACCGGCAAGAATGTCGGCGACGATTTCCGCGAGGGCAAGATCACACTTCCGGTCATCCTCTCCTATCGCCGTGGCACGGCGGCGGAGCGGGAATTCTGGAAGGAATCGATCGAAGGCGGGCAGAACGACGATGCGAGGCTTGAAAAGGCGCTCGGCCTGATCGGCAAGTATGGCGCGCTCAACGACACGATCCAGCGGGCGCAGCATTACGGCACGATCGCGCGGGATGCGCTTGCGCCTTTGCCTGAGACACCGTGGAAAAGTGCGCTCAACGACGTGATCGACTTCTGCATCGCGCGCGTGAATTGACGCAGACCCAAGCGATTGCCTTGCGAGCCCGCTTCAAAAAAGCCATTCTGTCTGTGAATCATTGCTGATTGCCTGCGCGAGGGGAACCCGCGCTCGTTCTCGGATCTGGAAAGGCTCGTTCATGCGGCAAAGCTTTGCCCTTCGCTATATCGCCGGCACCGCGCTCGCGCTGCTCCTCAGTGTCTCGCAGGCGCCTATGGCGGTGGCGGCCGGATCCGACACGCCGGCAGAGGCCGAGAACTTCGACATTGAAAGCGTCGACTCCTTCGCTGGCGCCTTCCTGGCCGCCCGGACGGCCGAGGCCGATCGCGACTATCGCAATGCCGTGAAGTTCTACAAAAAGGCGCTGGAATTCACGCCGAACGAGCTGGAACTGCAGCAGCGGCTGATGATTGCGCTGATCATGAACGGCGAGTTCGACGAAGGGGCCGATCTTGCCAAGGTGCTGGAAAACGATCCGGCCGTCGAGCGCGTGACATCCGTGGCACTGGGCTTCCGGGCGATCCGCGATGGCGACTATGACGAGGCTTTGCAGCACTTCAAATACCAGGGCCCGAACGACCTTGACCGCCTGATGAACCAATTGCTGATCGCCTGGACGAAGGTCGGCGACGGCAAGGGCAAGGAGGCGCTGAAGCTGGTTCAGGATCTCGACGGGCCGAGCTGGTACGGGATCTTTCGGAACTACAATGCCGGCGTGATGGCCGCCATGATCGGTGACGTCGATGCAGCCCGCAAGGCGCTGACCGAAACCGTGACGGACCGCAATGGCGGAGCGACGGCGCCGGATACGTTTGCGCGCGCTGTTATCGCGCTTGCATCGCTTGAAGCCCAGGCCGGCAACAAGCAAAAGGCGCTTGATGCGCTTGCGGCCGGTGACGAACTGATCACCAATTATGCGCCGTTCAAGGCGTTGCGCAGCGAGATCGAGGCCGGCGGCAAGCCGAAGCCTGTGGTCGCTTCTGCAGCTCAAGGGGCAGCCGGCGTCTTGTTTTCGATCGGTGGCGCACTGAACCGCGAGGGCGCCGAAGATACCGTGATGCTTTATCTCCAGCTTTCGCATGCGCTGGACAATGAAGCGGCCGATACGCTGATCCTGCTGGGTGGGATCGCCGAAAATGCCAAGCAGCCTGAAAAGGCCATCGCCTTCTACCGAAAGGTTCCCGAGACATCGCCGATGCGCCGGATTTCCGAGCTACAGCTCGGCCTGACGCTCGCAGAAACCGGCAAGGTGGCGGAGGCGCGGGAGCACCTGCAGGCCCTGATTGCCTCCGATCCGCAGGATATCCGCAGCTATCTCGCCTATGGCAGCGTGCTTTCCGATGCCAAGGACTATGCGGCCATGGCGCAGAACTATGACCGCGCCGTTGAGATCATTGGTCCCAATCCGTCCCGGAACCACTGGTCGGTCTTCTTCCAGCGCGGGATCGCCTATGAGCGGCTGAAGCAGTGGGAAAAGGCCGAGCCGAATTTCCACAAGGCGCTGGAGCTCAATCCGGACCAGCCGCAGGTTCTCAACTATCTCGGCTATTCCTGGGTCGACATGAACCGCAATCTCCAGGAAGGCCTGGAGATGATCAAGAAGGCCGTCGAACTGCGGCCGGATGACGGCTACATCGTCGATTCGCTCGGCTGGGCCTATTATCGCCTCGGTCGCTTCGAAGAAGCTGTTATCGAGCTGGAACGGGCCGTCGAATTGAAGGCCGGCGACGCGACGATCAACGACCATCTGGGTGACGCCTACTGGCGCGTCGGTCGCAAGCTCGAAGCCAAGTATCAGTGGAAGCGGGCACTCGCCTCTGAACCTGAAGAAACTGAGATCCCGAAGATCCAGGCCAAGATCGAGAAAGGCCTGCCGCCGATCGAGGCGGATGCCGCCAAGGTCGAGGAAAAGCCGGTCGAAGAGCCCAAGAAAGACGACAAGAAGACCTGAGCCGCATGAACCCTGTTGCAGAGCGCCGGCCGGAGCGGATCGTCGAGACGGCTCCGGCCAAGATCAACCTCGCTTTGCATGTCACAGGCCGGCGTGACGACGGCTATCACCTGCTCGACAGCCTCGTGACCTTTGCCGAAGATGGTGACGAACTTGCCTTCGAAACGGCAGAGCGCGACAGCTTTCGTGTCGTGGGGCGCTTCGGTGGCGAACTCTCCCGGGATGACAATCTGGTTCTGAAGGCGCGCGACCTGTTGCGGACGGCACTCGACAGCCGAGGCCTGCCGCACGGCCCCGTCGCAATCACGCTCGACAAGAGCCTGCCGATCGCCTCCGGCATTGGCGGCGGCTCGGCAGATGCGGCGGCGACCTTGCGCGGACTTCTCAAGCTCTGGAAGGCGGAACTGGCGCCGGAGACGTTGCAGCAGATCGCGCTGAAACTCGGAGCGGATGTGCCGATGTGCCTTGCCTCTACGCCACTTCGGGCGCGCGGAATCGGTGAAGCAATCGAGCTGGCCGCCATGCCCTGCGTGCCGCTGGTGCTGGTCAATCCGATGAGACCGGTTTTGACGCCGGAGATCTTCCGCAATCTACAGCGCCGCGACAACGATCCGATCGGCGAGATCCCTGCAGCTGCTGAGGTGTCTGCCTGGATGCAGTCGCTTTCTGTTCTGCGCAACGACCTGCAGCCACCGGCGGAAGCCTTGGTGCCGGAGATTGCAGAGGCTTGCGACCTTTTGCGCCAGAGCCTTGCCGGTTTCGTGCGGATGTCCGGTTCCGGGGCCACCTGTTTCGGGCTCTACGAGACCGAAGCTGCGGCAATGCGGGCGGCGCTTGCGCTTTCCGCCTATCGGCCCAACTGGTATGTGCTTCTGACACGCACCGTTCCGGGAGACAGATGATGAGCCGCATCGACGAGAGCCGCCCCTTCATTCCCGTGGGCATTGCCGTGCTGACCGTATCGGATACGCGCAGCCTGTCGGACGACAGGTCCGGCGACACGCTGGTTGCCCGCATCGAAGAGGCCGGTCACCGACTGATTGCCCGGGCAATCGTCAAGGACGACAAGGCAGCGATTCGGGAACAGGTGGAGACCTGGACGAAAACGCCGGAAATCGATGTCGTGATCACGACCGGCGGCACGGGCTTTACGGGCCGGGACGTGACACCGGAGGCGCTGGAGCCGCTGTTCGAGAAGCGGATGGACGGTTTTTCGGAAGTCTTCCACCGCATCTCCTACGACAAGATCGGCACGTCGACGATCCAGTCGCGGGCGACGGGCGGGGTTGCCAATGCGACCTTCATCTTCGTGCTGCCGGGTTCGCCCGGCGCCTGCAAGGATGCCTGGGACGGCATCATCAAGCTGCAGCTCGACTATCGGCACATGCCCTGCAATTTCGTGGAAATCATGCCGCGACTGGACGAGCACCTGAAGCGCAGCCAGGGCTGATCAGCGGCGCGCTTCGCGGGCGACCCAGGAGGGGATGATCTCGGAGGCAAGACGACGGGGCTTCTGGCCACGCGCGAGCTGAAGCAGTTCCCGGCCCTCGCCTGCAAGCCCCTGCGCCTGACGCTTGGGGATCAGCAGGCCATTTTCGAGCAGCGGCGTGCTGCGCGTGAGCCGCCGGTAGAAGGGCAGCCGGTATAGCCGCGATTCGGAGAACCGGGCCGGCGCCTTGTTCAAAGCCACATATTCGGCGACCTCATCGACCCAGCCCTGGCCGAGACGGGCGCCCGGCTCTATCAACAACAGCCATTCGCCACGCGCCGTCGCCAGCAGATCCTTCATGTCCCATTGCTGATAAAAGCGGCAACCCGCGGCATCCGCCACGAAGGAGGAGCCGTCCGTCGAGCCGTGGTCCAGAACGATGACATCGCTGACAAGACCCTCGACAGCACCGGCAACCAGCACGGACAGCGTCTGTGCGAGCTCGGGTTCCTGGTCGTGGCATTCCATGATCACTGTCAACATTGCCTACATCTATCGCATTGCACAAAGTTTTGCCACAAACAGTTTCTTGAAGTTTGTTCTTGTCTTGTTCTCTTTTCAGTGCTAGGAATAAAGTCATTGAGCGGGGCCGGAAAGCCCGCGAGGAGCACACATGAACGAGCTGTCTCTTGTGAGCCAGGCTGCCTTCCAGCCCGGCAATACGGCAGATATTGCCGATGCGCTGATGAACGCTTCGGGCATGCGGATCGAGATCGATCGGCGGCGCGGGCGGGCGGCCGGGATCAATCCGGCCGGTCGGTTCGAGACACTGGAGCGCGTCGCCTTTGACGATGGCTGGCAGACGCTCGAGGACATGCCGCCCTTCAAGACCGAAGTGCAGGTCGAAAAGCCTCGCACGGTCATCACCCGCAATGAGTCGCCCGACATTCCCTTCGACCGCTCGATCAATCCCTACCGGGGCTGTGAACACGGCTGCATCTACTGCTTTGCCCGGCCGACGCACAGCTATATGGGTCTGTCGGCCGGCCTCGATTTCGAGGCGAAGCTGTTTGCCAAGCCGGATGCGCCGCGTCTTCTGGAACGGGAGCTTTCGAAGCCCGTTTACAAGGTGAAGCCGATCGCGATCGGCACCAATACCGATCCCTATCAGCCGATCGAGCGCGAATGGCGCATCATGCGGCAGGTGCTCGAGGTGCTGGACAAGGCGAACCACCCGGTTGTGATCGTCACCAAATCGGCGCTCATCCTGCGCGATATCGACATCCTGAAATCCATGGCCGAGCGCGGCCTGGTCAAGGTCGGCATTTCGGTGACGACGCTCGACCGGAAGCTGGCGCGCAGCATGGAACCGCGGGCATCGACGCCGGCGAGGCGGCTGGAAGCAATTAAGGCGCTGTCGGAGGCCGGCATACCGGTGGCCGTGATGATGGCGCCGGTGATCCCGGCGCTCAACGACCACGAGATCGAGCGCATCCTCGACAGTGGCAAGGCCGCGGGGGCCTCGGAGGCGAGCTATGTGCTCTTGCGCCTGCCCCTGGAGGTGAGCCCACTGTTTCGTGACTGGCTTCTTCAGCACTATCCCGATCGCTATCGGCATGTGATGTCGCTGGTGCGATCGATGCGCGACGGCAAGGATTACGATGCCGAATTCGGCAAACGGATGAAAGGAGCAGGTCCCTATGCCTGGCAGATCAGCCGCCGTTTCGAGATGGCGACCAAGCGGCTCGGGCTGATGCGGCGCAGCCTGCATCTGAGGGAAGACCTGTTCATCTCGCCGAACAGCGACGGGGTACAACTGTCGCTGCTCTGAGCCTCTTGTTTTGTCATTCCGGTGCGTTTGTCCGCCGCCTCGCACCGGATGTGGTCCCTGGTAAGCCGCCCCTGTCGCCATGAATGGCGATCGGGACCGGGGACTTGCAGGAGGTCGGGTGCGCGTGCGATTTCTGCCGCATGAAACGACGCACGCCACCCGATTCTCCTGGCCTCTTTCCAGACCTTCCGCTGGCGCCAGATTTCTCGCTGGAGAGCCGCGCCAGGCGGCGGGGCCTTTGGCCGGTCGCTGGCACAGACGAAGCCGGGCGCGGCCCTCTGGCGGGGCCTGTGGTGGCCGCAGCCGTCATTCTCGATCCGAAGCGGATCCCGGACGGGCTCAACGATTCCAAGAAGCTTTCGGCTGCGCAGCGGGAAGCGCTCTACCAGCAGATCCTCGAATGTGCCGTCGTCTCGATTGCCTCGTCATCGCCCAAGAGCATAGACCTCATCGATATCCGCAAAGCCAGCCTCGATGCGATGCGAAGGGCTGTCGCGGGTCTCGATCTAGAAGCACAGCATGTGCTTGCCGACGGCCGCGACGTACCGATGGGACTGACCTGCTCCGGTGAAGCCGTGGTCAAGGGCGATGCCAGATCGGTTTCGATCGCGGCAGCTTCCATCGTCGCGAAGGTGATGCGTGATCGCATGATGGTTCGCGCCGGTCTTGTCTATCCAGACTACGGCTTCGAGATCCATGCCGGCTATGGAACGGATCGCCACCGGAGCGCGATCGTCACACACGGCCCCTGCCCGCTGCACCGAATGAGTTTCAAGCCGCTCAAGGCGACGATATCATCGGAAGACATCGGGGTCGCTTAGGACTGACACCGGACCTCGGGATACCCTGCTGACACAGATCAGGCAGCGGTGGGAACGGTCGTGTCGCGACCGGAAGCCTTCGGCGGCAAAGCGCGACAAAAAGAAACGCCCCGAACGGTGAACCGGTCGGGGCGTCAATTTCAGTCAAATTTCAGAGGTTGCAAGACCTCAGTTCAGGCGCGACTTCACTTCGCCGATCGAGGCCTTGAACAGCGCCTTCTGGACGCCTTCATCAGACTTCTTGGCGAGAACCTTTTCGGCTGCAGCGATCGCAAGATCCACGGCTGCGGCGCGAACGGCGTTCACGGCTTCGGTCTCGGCCTGCTTGATCTTCTGCTCGGACAGAGCGTTGCGGCGGGCAACGAATTCCTCGGTCTTCTGCTTGGCTTCTGCCGTCAGGGCGGCCGCTTCGCGTTCGGCGGCAGCGACGATTGCGGCGGCCTCGGCTTCGGCTTCCTTGCGCTTGCGCTGGTATTCGGCCAGCAGATGCTGGGCCTCTTCACGCAGGCGCTTGGCTTCAGCCAGCTCGTCGCGGATCTTGTCTGCGCGCTCGTCGAGCGCCTTCGCCATCATGCCTGGAACCTTCAGATAGGTCAGCAAGGCGAAGAAGAGAACGAGGGCAACGAGTGCGAAAAATGAAGAGTCCATGATGCTTACGCTCCCTGCTTCGCGACGCCGGAGACAGCGGCCTTGATGTCGGCTGCGGTCGACTTGGTGCCGATCAGTTCTTCAACGATCGTGCCAACGGTGTCGATGGCGATCGTGTCGACTTCAGCAAAGGCGCGAGCCTTGATGTCGGCAATACGGCTCTCGGCAGCAGCGATCTTGGCGGAAAGTTCCGCTTCGATGGCGGCGCGCTCGGCGTCTGCCTTGGTCTTTGCTTCGTCACGAGCAGCAGACGCGATCTGGCCGGCTTTCGCCTTGGCCGCGGTCAGTTCACGCTCGTAGGTTTCGATGGCGGCGTCCGCTTCAGACTTCAGACGAGCAGCCTCGTCCAGATCCTGGGCGAGGCGATCGTGGCGGTTCTCGAGAATGCCACCGACGCGCGGTACGATGACCTTCTGCATGAGCATGTAGAACACGCTGAACGTGATCACCAGCCACAGAAGCTGCGACGGATAGGTCGAGAAATCGAACGGCGGGAACACGCCGCCGCCGTGGCCCGCGTCGTGGGCAACGCCGGTTTCCGTGTGAAGCTGGCCTTCTGCCGGCTTTTCCTCGGCATAGGCGTGGGTCACAAACATGCTCACCTCCAGGTGTATGCTCAAATGCGCGAGATCACGGCTGCCTTGTCGGCGCGCCGTGATCCCAAACTCCAGCCGTTATTAGACGGCGAACAGGAGAAGGAGAGCGATGAGCAGCGAGAAGATGCCCAGAGCTTCCGTAACGGCGAAGCCGAATACCAGACGGCCGAACTGGCTGTCAGCAGCCGACGGGTTGCGCAGTGCGCCGGTCAGGTAGTCACCGAAGATACGGCCGAGAGCGAGGGACGTACCAGCCATGCCGAGGCATGCGAGACCCGCGCCGATGTACTTTGCTGCTTCCGCTTCCATATGGATACTCCTTCGAATGGGTTGTTGCGGCTGTTTTTGACGCCCGGGAGGCCGGGGCCAGCGACTTTACTTCTCAGTGACCACCATGCACGGCGTCGTTCAGGTACATGCAAGTGAGTACCGCGAAGACGTAGGCCTGCAGGAAGGCAACGAGAAACTCGAGAGCGGTCATGGCGACCGTCATGATGAGGGGCAGGATGGAGCCTGCGACGCCGACGGCACCGGCAGCGCTCATCGACACGACGAAGCCCGCGAAGACCTTGAGCGTGATGTGACCGGCCAGCATGTTGGCGAAGAGACGAACGGACAGGCTGATCGGACGGGACAGGAAGGACACGACCTCGATCGCCGATACGAGCGGCAGAAGCGCGCCCGGAACACCCGAAGGTGCAAAGATCGAGAGGAAGTGCAGACCGTGCTTGTAGAAGCCGTAGATCAGAACCGTGAGGATCACGAAGAGTGCCAGCGCAAACGTGACGATGATCTGGCTGGTTACCGTGAAGAAATAGGGGAACATCCCGAGCAGGTTCGCCGTCAGGACGAACATGAACAGCGAGAAGACCATGGGGAAGAACTGCATGCCCTTGGGGCCAGTGCCTTCGCGCAGCATGGATGCGATGAATTCGTAGGCCATCTCGGCGACCGACTGCATGCGCGTCGGGATCAGGCCGCGATTGGCGGTCGAGAAATACAGGAAGCCAGACGCGGCTGCGACGGTTGCCACCATGAAGAGGGAGGCATTGGTGAACGAAAAATCAATCCCGCCGATCTCGATCGGTACAATCGGCTTCACAAGGAACTGGGAAGTGGGATCGTTTGCCACGTTCTGCTCTTTCGCTTTCGCCGCCGAAGCGGTCCATTCTCGTTTCAGGGCGATCGCGTCAGCGACCCTTGCCCTTGTCGTCCAAGTCCAGTCTGCGATCCGCAGGATGCGGCGATGCCACGATCCCGACGACGCGCATGACGTTCAACACGCCGGCACAGAAACCAATCAGAAGCATGACGATCATGCCCCAGGGCGCCGTGCCCACAAAGTGGTCGAAGAGATAACCCAGGAGCGCGCCAACGATGATGGCGGAGATGAATTCGCTCGAGATCTTCATCGCCATCCCGTAACCCTTGCGGGTTTCGTCGGCTTTGCTCTCGGCGCGTTCCTCATCCTTGACCTTGGCATCCCGCTCAGCGAGTTCCGCGGCCAGCCGTCTACGGCGCTCTTCCAGATCTTCTTCCCGGTGGTCCGTCATGGCTCTCTCCGCCCGTTGCCTGTTTCAAGGGCCGTTCATGCGCCCGATTTGAATGCAGAAACGGCGAGATAGAAACCCTTCTGGCCCGCTTTGAAGTCGGGCGCACCATAATTTTGAGCCCCTGCATAGTCAAGGCACCAAAGCGCCAAGTTTCACCACAAATTAACCCCGAAAAATCATAGACTTAAGTCCAAGAAGCTGAATCGTCGCAGATGACGGACGACAAATCCGGTCAATTGGCCGCAAGTGCCGGCCAGAATCTGCCATAATCACGTAGACGTGCAATTGCCGTCATCGGCTGCCCGGGCGGGGCTCAGGCCGGACGATTGCAGAAGGGCCAAAGGCATGGGAGGCTTGTGCCGGACGACCCAGACGGGGGACCCATGACGCGTTTCTTTGTCCGCATTCTGATCAGCATCGTTCTCGGCTGGACGATCGGTGTCTATGCCGCCTTGACCTTCGGTCCGGAGGGCAATCTGACGCCGATGGTCTATATCTTTTTCACCGTTCCGCTGACCTATGCCTGCCCATTCCTGATCGTGCCGCTGTTGAGCGGCTGGCTCGACCGGCTTCGCTGACCCGATCAGCTCCAGCCGCCGCCATAGGTGCGGTAGAAGATGTGTTTGCCGATCTTCTCGACGCGCTTCATCGTCGGGCCCCAGGCCGGGCTGACATAGGTCGCGTGGTAGTGGGTGGCGGAGCCGACATCCTTGAACCAGATCTTGCCGGCGGTGACCGCCATGGCGATCTCCTTGGCGATCTTCCAGTGACGCGGTGACGTCACGATGTCGGGAATGCGGTCGCAGGCAAAGGAGAACTGGCAGCGGTTGCGCCAGTCTTCGTTCTGATAGACGACGCCGCAGATCGTATCGGGGTAGTGCGGATTGCGCACGCGGTTCAGGATGACCTGGGCGACAGCTGCCTGGCCCTTGACCGATTCGCCACGCGCCTCGAAGTAGATGCCTTCGGCGAGGCACTTCTGTTCCTTGTCGGAAAAGACGCTTGCCGGCAGCGGGGTCGCAGCCCAGGCATGGTCCTGAGGGTCGATTTCGGGAACGAAGCGTCCCTGGTCTTGCTGCTTTTCGGTCAGGATGCTGTCGAAAGGAGATACCCTGGCATAATCCGGCGCCGGCGGAGCATAGGCGGTCGCCAGCACGTCCGGTACGGGATTGGTCACGAGATCGGCGATCATCGGCGGCAGCGAGGGATCGACTGCCGGCTTCTCGCGCTTGAAGTAGAAGCTGGCGAGTTCAACCGGCTTTGCCTTTTCCTCCTTGCGGGCGAAAACGGAGGGCGCCTTCAGTTCCGGCTCCATCAGCGAGCTCGTGCGCTGCAGGATCGATCCGGCGGAGAAGGCCCGGGGCGGCAGCATCGGCTCGACGGCGACCACCCTGCCCTTCTTCTGGTCGCGGGTCACGCGCATCTCGTCCGGCAGGGAATTCGGATCGGCCTTGCCGCCATCGAAAGCAATGCGCCGGCCATCGGGCAGAATAAGCCCTGCGCCACCGGACAGCGCTTCCGAGGCCTCCCCTTCCGAGAAGGCGAGATTGGCCTCATGGATGGAACCCGCAGGGGTCGACGTCATGACCATGCGCCAATTGCTTGCGCCCCGGTCAAGACCGGTCAGAAGACCTGCCATATCGGCATGGGCGGCAACGGATGGGAAAATCAGCCATGAAGCAAGGCCGAAGACCAGGGGAGAGGTCCAGTTCTCCAGTCGGGAGAGGACCTTCTTCGAAGGACGAAACTTGGGACGCAAGGTCACACTCCAACACACGCTGACAGGGGTCCGATGGTTCGAACCCAAACAGGATTACATTAGAGGAATATCTCTCGTTAACCTTGATGCTTCGTTAATGCCGGATCACAGGTTCGGGAGTGGAAGGACCCAAACGACAAGACCGCCGGCCCTGCCGACGGTCCTGATCCACGGATTTCGAGGCGCAACGCTCAGATGATGACGTGGGAGCCGAGTTCGATCACGCGGTTCGCCGGCAGGCGGAAGTAATCCGAGGGGTCGGCGGCTGCTTCCGCCAGCGCGATATAGAGCCGGTCCTGCCAATGCGGCATGCCCATGCCCTGACCGGCAACCAGCTTGCGGCGACCGAGATAGAAGGAGGTCGACATGATGTCGAACTTCAAGCCGCCGCGACGAAGGCTCGCCAGGGTCTTGGAGACATTCTGGGTTTCCATGAAGCCAAAGCGGATCTCGACGCGCGAGAAGCGGTCGGACAATTCCTCGACCTCGAAACGATCCTCCTCGGCAATCCGCGGACGGCCCAAGGTACGGATCGTCAGGATGATGTTGCGCTCGTGGATGACGTGGTTGTGCTTCAGGTTGTGCATCAAGGCTGCCGGAGCACGGGTCGGATCGCTGGTCAGGAAGATCGCGGTGCCCGCAACGCAGGCGGGGCTATGCTCGCCCTTCTTCTCGATCATGGCAATGAAGGCTTCGAGCGGAATATCGTCGCGGCGGGTCTTCTGGAAGATGATCGCTGTGCCACGGCGCCAGGTCCACATGACGATCGTAAAGGCGGCCGCAAACAGCACGGGCACATAGCCGCCGTCATGGATCTTCAGGAGATTGGCGCCGAGGAAGACCAATTCGAGCAACAGCAACGGCGCGAGTACCGCGACGGCCAGAGCCAGGCTCCAGCTCCACTTCTTGCGGACGAATTCGAAGGCCATGATCGTGGTCACCACCATGGCGCCGGTAACGGAGATGCCATAGGCGGTGGCCAGCGCTTCGGAGCTCTCGAAGAGGAGAACCAGCGCAAGCACGCCGACGAGCAGCAGGGTATTGACCGAAGGCAGATAGATCTGACCGCTCTGGGTTTCAGAGGTGAACAGGATCTGCATGCGCGGCAGAAAGCCGAGGTGGATGGCCTGGCGCACCAAAGAGAAGGCGCCTGTAATGACCGCCTGGCTGGCGATGATGGTGGCGAAGGTCGCGAGGATGACGACAGGCAGCAGCGCCCAGGACGGAAACAGCAGATAAAAGGGATCCGACGCCGTCGAGGGATCGCTGAGCACCAGGGCACCCTGGCCGAGATAATTCAGGACCAGCGCCGGGAATATCAGGAAGAACCAGGCAAGCTGGATCGGCTTGCGGCCGAAGTGGCCGAGATCGGCATAAAGGGCTTCGGCACCCGTAACGGTCAGGAAGACGGCACCGAGTACGACAATGCCGAGGAAACCCTCACGCCACAGGAAGGTCGCGGCATACCAGGGATTGAAGGCCGCAAAGATGCCGAGGTCGTCGAAGAGGTGGTAGATGCCGCCGGCTGCCATGACGAGGAACCAGATCGCCGTGATCGGACCAAAGAAGCGGGCCATGGCGCCCGTGCCGCGCGACTGCACGGCAAACAGGCCGATCAGGATGGCCAGCGAGATCGGCACGATGAATTCCGACATATCGGGCGCGACGAGCTTGAGGCCTTCGACAGCCGAGAGCACCGACAGCGCCGGCGTGATCATGGAATCGCCCAGGAAAAGGGCTGCGCCGATCAGGCCCAGAACCATCAGGATCGGTCCGTGGCCATTGGCCGTCTTTGACAGAAGCGCCAGCAGCGACAGCGTGCCGCCTTCGCCATCATTGTCTGCGCGCAACAGAAAGAGGACGTATTTGAGCGTCACGATGATGGTCAGCGACCATATCATCAGGGAGATGAGGCCAATGATCTCGACGCGGGTGATGCCATCGACGCCGATCGGCTTCAGGGCCTCGCGAAACGCATAGAGCGGGCTTGTGCCGATATCGCCATAGACGACGCCGACCGAGCCGAGCGCGAGAAGCAAAAGACTGCGTGCATCCTTCGGTCCAGCCACCGGCTGGTGATCGATCTGTTGCATGGGGTTACAGGCTCCTCAGAGCCAGCCTTTCCAACGGAAAAACAAGAATGGGATGATGGCGGAGAGCAGCATGGCAAACAGCGCCATGGGGTATCCGAAGTTCCATGCGAGTTCGGGCATGAACTGAAAGTTCATGCCGTAGATCGACGCGACCAGGGTCGGGGGCAGAAAGACCACCGACGCGATCGAGAAGATCTTGATGATGGCATTCTGCTCGACATTGATAAGGCCCAGCGAGGCGTCGAGCATGAATGTGATGTTGTTGCCGACAAAAGCAGTGTGTTCGCCCAAAGACTGGATGTCCCGGGCGACGATGGCACAGAGTTCTGCGGCATCTTCCTCGCGGCGAACCACCGGCTGCGACTGCAGGAAGGTGACGAGGCGCGACATGGAGACAAGACTGTCACGCACCTTGCTGACCAGCTGGTGATTGCTGGCGATGTCGATCAGCTTGTCCTCCAGGAAACGCGGGGGACGGCGCTTGGCGGCCTTGCGGTTGACGAAGATGGTGATGGACAGCGAGTCGAGACGCGAGGCCACCATTTCCAGGATTTCCGCCGTGCGATCGACGATGGTTTCAAGCAGGTGGCCGAGCAGCTTTGCACCGGTATCGCATTGACCGTTGAGCCGTAGCAGGCTGGCGCTGAAGAGCGCAAAGGCCTTCGGCTCCGCATAGCGAATGGTGATCAGCCTGCCCCGGAAAAGGATGAAAGCGACATCGGTGAGCAGCGGATGGTTGGAATCGGCCCGATAGATCAGCGAAGCGGTCATGTAGATCGCGTCGTTCTCAACATAGAGACGGCTTGATGGTTCGATATCCTTCAGCTCTTCCGGCGTTGGCAGCGGTATGCCAAGGCAGGCCTCGACAAAATGCTCCTCTTCACGGGTCGGCTTTATCAAGTCGAGCCAGATGATGTCTTCGGAGAAACTGCCGGGTGCCGGCTGGATGCCGAGAACCTCGGCACTTCCGTCTTTTCGATAGGCCCTGATCAAGGACTGGTCACCTTCATGGCACGCCGCGCGGTTGAAGTCGCGGACACAATCATAGTCCTGAAACGAATGCCAAAGCAATTGTTGCAGCACAGCAATGCAGCACATGCACGCCTAAAGTCGGAAGTTCCCGCAGAAAAACGCATCTGGACGCGATCAGGATCGCAACGTCCCGACCACGTGTGGCCGGCCGCCAAGTCTCTGCAGATACTTGGCTTTCAGTGCTATTCGAAGACGATAGACGGCGCTGCACGGCCGGAACGGGCCTTTACCTGCTCCCACACCTTGGTTGCGATGTCGCGGTAGATCTTCGCCTGCGGCCCTTCGGGCTCGCTGACAACGACGGGCGTTCCGGCGTCGGAGGTCTCGCGAATGGAGATGGTCAGCGGCACTTCGCCGAGGAAGGGCACGCCGATCTTTTCGGCTTCCGCCTTCGCCCCGCCATGGCCGAAGATGTCGTAGCGATTGCCGGTGTCGGGGGCGATGAAATAGCTCATGTTCTCGACGATGCCGAGCACGGGGACCTCGACCTTGTTGAACATGTTGAGGCCCTTGCGGGCATCGATGAGCGCAAGATCCTGGGGCGTCGACACGATGACGGCGCCAGACAGCGGCACCTGCTGGGCCATGGTAAGCTGCGCGTCGCCGGTGCCCGGCGGCATGTCGACGATCAGGACGTCGAGGTCGCCCCAGGCGACTTCCCGCAGCATCTGCATCAGCGCCGACTGGACCATGGGACCGCGCCAGATCATGGCGGTCCCCTCATCGACCAGGAAACCCATCGACATGACCTTCATGCCGTAGTTCTCCATCGGCACGATGATGCGGTTCTCGATCTGCTGCGGGCGACCGGTAATGCCGAGAAGTCGGGGCATGGACGGGCCATAGACGTCGGCGTCGAGGATGCCAACGCGCAGACCGTTGGCCTTCAGGGCAAGCGCGAGGTTGACCGCCGTCGTCGACTTGCCGACGCCGCCCTTGCCGGAGGCGACTGCAACGATTGCCTCGATGCCGGGCACGCCGGCCTTAGAGCGCTGGGGGCCGCTCTGTGCCGGACCATGATTGTGGGCGTGGCCATGATTGTGAGCCGGTGCGGTTGCTTGCGGACGCGGCGGCGGCGGGGCGGAGCCCTGCTTGCGCTCGGCGGTCAGGCTGACGACGGCACCCTTGACGCCCGGCAAGGCCTTGACCACCCGCTCGGCGGCCTGGCGCAGCGGCTCGAGTTCCTGGGCGCGCTCGGCCGGGACGTTGATCGAGAAATAGACCTTGCCATCGGAGATGAAGACATCCGAGAGCATGCCGAGCTCCACGATGTTGCGGTCAAGGTCCGGCCCCCGGATCCCCTTCAGCGCTTCCACCACCAGCTCTCGCGACAACTCTGCCATGTCGATCTACTTTCGCTCAGTCATTGACTTCAGCGCATTGAGATACTGGAGCGGGAGCCATTCGCCAACAGCAAATGCGGCGTGCAGGTGCGACCTTTGCGGCATAAACAGACAAGCCGCCTGCGGAGAGCACCCCCCGCGGCGGCTTGTCAGGCTGCACCCTTTGACGGGTGTCATGCAACGTCCCCTCTGGACTGATCATAACAATGCAGAATGCGTGCCAGTTTCGAAAAGGCCATCAAACAGGCGCAACCGGCCCGCCTCTGGCGCCCGAATATCGATGCTGTGCCGTGAAACTAGGCTGGAACGGTGACTGGCGCACAAAAATGCACCAGCATTAACCGTTACTTGATCAAACCAAGCCTGAGCGCTTTGGCGACTGCCTGGGTGCGGTTGACCGCATCCAGCTTTTTCGTCGCACGGTTCAGGTAGTGGTTGATCGTATGCTCAGAGAGCGTGAGGATTTCGGCGATCTCGACACTGGTCTTACCGGCAGCGGTCCAGTTGAGGCAGTCGAGTTCGCGCTCGGTCAGCATATCGCTGCCGCGACTGTCCATTTCGCGGATTTCGGCGAGACGGTTGAAGACATGGGCTGCGATATAGGCGAGCTCCATCATCTCCAGCGTATCGAAGGGCGCACGGTCCCCGATGAAGGACACGGCCCCCCGCGCACCGGTCGCGTCGTGGACCGGAAAATAGGAACCGCGGTTCATGCGGAAGCGGTGAAACAGCGCCTTGGAGATTTCGCCTGATTTCGGATCGCGCTGCAAGGCAACGTCGTCGATGTCGAAGCGCAGCGGAATGGAGGATCGGCGAAGATGGGCCAGTACCGGGCTACCCGACAGAAGTGCGACCTGATCGAATTCCGTCAGCAGATCGGATGGCCAGTTGGTGATGATCGAACTGCTGCTCAATTCCTGCGCGGTGGCACCGGGCATATTGAGAACCATGAAGGCGCGGGCACCATAAAGCTCGGTCACGCGTTTCATGAAGCGGAAGACGTCGAACTGGGTCTTGAAGCCCTTGACGTCTGTGATCAGACCTTCGACGCGATGAGCAGCCGCCATATCCTGGTTCGTCATCACACACCCGTCCATACCGGATGACCGGTTACGATTTTCGATGAGATTGTCCAAGACGTATACGTCAACTGCGACTACACCTGCCATTGGCCAAGGGTTGAAATGCCAGAGACAACCAGACTTACGCTGTCTCGCATACTCCCCGTGCCAGAGATCTAACGATGAGAATGGGTGAATAACACCAAAGGGCGATAATCTAGCGAATCTGTCCTCTTAAGTTGCCGGAGCATAAACTTGTAAAGCAGACACGGTCCAGATACCCCCTGAATTTTACCGTAAACCCCTGTCTACGACCTTAGTCGCAAGGCAGATACACGCAGAAATAAGACAAGGAGGACGCGCGTGGTCTCGATCGAGAGTTTCAACGGAAAGGCATTGACCGAAGAGCGGATGGAACTGGGTGAAGGCCCCAGTTTTGATCCGGCGACCGGAACCCTGTTCTGGTTCGACATCCTCGGCAAGACGCTTTGCGCGCTGGACGTTGCCGGCGGCGGACTGACCCGACACGCCCTGCCCTTTCTCGGCAGCGTGCTTGCCGTCATCGACGACAAGCGACAGCTGATCGCTTCCGACCAGGGACTGTTCCTCCGTGACAGCGTCAGCGGCATGCTTTCGCCCTACGCCGCAATCGAAGACAAGCCTCAGAACCGCTCGAACGATGGCCGTGTTCATCCGAGCGGCGCGCTCTGGATCGGCACCATGAGCCGGACGGCAGAGACCGGCGCTGGTGCGATCTACCATGTGGCCGGCACCACCGTGACGAAGCTGTTCGAGGCCGTCAGCATTCCGAACGGCATCTGCTTCTCGCCGGACGGCTCGGTCGGCTACTTCAACGATTCGAAGGTCAACCACATGATGCGGGTCGAGCTCGATCCGGCAACGGGTCTGCCGGTTTCCGCTCCGACCGTGTTCATCGATCAATCGCAGCGCCAGGGCGTCATCGACGGATCGGTGGTCGATCTGGACGGCACGATCTGGAATGCGAACTGGGACGGCGGCGGCGTGGATCGTTACGCACCGGATGGTCGCCACATCGCCCGCTACGCGGCCCCCATGCGCCGCCCGACTTGCCCGGCCTTCTATGGCAGCAAGCTCGACCGGTTGGCGGTCACCTCCTGCTGGGAGGGATTGAGCGATGCGGAGCGCGCCGAAGACAAGCTCGCCGGCGTCACCTTCGATCTTGGCGTGACCGTCAAGGGCAAACCGGAACCGCGTTTCAAGCTTTGAGCCCTGGTGGGATCGGGGGCCGAAAGGCCCCCGCAAACCGCTTTCAGGTGCTTTTGTTCCGCAGGATCTATCAAAATATTCAAGGACTAACGGGCGGAACGAACCCTGCCGCCGGACATTTTCCTCTCGAACCGACGCGGTCCCCGGCATTTGCGCCGGCAGCGTCAGTCGCAGACCATCTCAGAGGAAAGGTAGGTCCACCATGAACAAGTCCTTCAAAACTTTCGTTGCCGCTGCATTGCTCGGCTCGACTGCAATCGCCCCCTTCGCCATCGCTCAGGATGCCGGCACAGGCGCCACCACGACGCCACCGGCCGCAACCGGCGGCGCCGACACCATGACCCCGGCTCCGGCCTCCCCTGACGCTTCGTCGGGCTCGATGGGCACCACCGCCCAGGCGCCTGCTGCGTCTTCCGCCAGCGGCACCTATCTGACCGAACAGGCCGAGAACCATATCTCCGTCAACGACTTCATGGGTCAGGCGATCTACACGTCCGACAACCAGTCGATCGGCGAAATCAACGACCTGCTGGTCGAAGACAATGGTGGCGTTGTTGCCGCCGTCGTCGGCGTCGGCGGCTTCCTCGGCATCGGCGAAAAGAATGTCGCCATCCCGTTCGACAAGATCACGATCACCCGTGAAATGGATGAGGATGCCGCAGCGACGACCGGCACCGACACCACGGCCGCAACGGACACCACCGCAACCACGGACACGACGGCCAACACGGCCGAAGAAGTCGCTGATGCGGAAGTGCGCCTGACCACCACCGAAAACGCGGAAAGCCTGCGCAACGCGCCGGAATTCCGGACCCTCGATGACCAGGCTGCCGATGCTGGCAACTCGACCATGGGCACGACCGACGGCACAACCACCTCGTCGACGGATAACAACTAATCCCGGAACGAGCTAGGTGCTCAACGTCCTGACGGGCGGCGCTTCGGCGCCGCCTTTTCGTTTGGCGTCACAAGAGGCTGCAATAGCGCAGGGCGTCATAGATCGCGGCGTGGATATTGCGGCTTTCGACGGCATCGCCGATGCGCAGCAGATCGAAGGCTGCCTCTGCGTTCTTCACCGGCAGCGGGTCCCGCCGGGCGATCAGGGCCGGATAGTCGACTGCGCCGCGATTGCGTGAGAGTGGCTTGAGTTCGAGATAGAGATCGGCATTCGCCAGAGTGCCATGTTCCACGACCACTTGGGCGACGCGGCGCTCGGTTCTCGTCTCGGCAAAGTCCGAACCGAGGGTGGCAACGAGGCCATTGCCCTCCCGACGCACCGCGACGAGCCGGGTGTTGATCGTCACCTTCACATTCTTTTCCGCAAACACCTTCGCATAGGGCACGTGGTTCATGCCGCCCATTTCGGGCGCGAAGAAGCGTTCCGGCGAGACGACTTCCAGCTCGAGGCCGGCCTCGGCGATCACCTCCGCCGCACTCATGCCGGGATGGCCGCCATTGTCATCGAACAGCAAAACGGGGCCTTCGGGTTTGACGCTGCCGGCGAGGATATCCCAGCTCGAAGTGACCAGATCCTCGCCTGCCTCCAGTTCCGGAGACTGGGCGATACCCCCCGTCGCGATGACCACCAGATCCGGATTGAAGGCCAGCACATCCTCGGCACCGGCATAGATATCGTAATGGATGGTCACACCGAGCCTTTCGAGTTCTGCCAGACGCCAATCGACGATGCCGACCATTTCCTTTCGGCGCGGATTGCGGGTGAGCAGGTTCACCTGGCCACCGGCGCGGCTCGATGCCTCGAGCACCTCGACATGGTGGCCGCGTTCGGCGAGCACGCGCGCAGCTTCGAGGCCCGCAGGCCCCGCCCCGACGACGACCGCCTTGCGGAGTTTCTCTGCATTGGGCAGGTCATGCGGGATCAGGGCCTCGCGGCTTGTCGCGGCATTGTGGATGCAGAGCGCCTCGCCCCCTTCATAGATGCGGTCCAGACAATAGGTGGCCCCGACGCAGGGGCGGATCTGGTGCTCGCGCCCCTCGATGATCTTCCTGACGATATGCGGATCGGCGATATGGGCGCGGGTCATGCCGACCATATCGAGCTTGCCCTCGGCAATCGCATGACGGGCCGTCGCGACATCGGCGATGCGGGCGGCATGGAAGACCGGGAACTTGGTCGCCGCGCGCACGTCACCGGCGAAATCGAGATGCGGCGAGGCGGCCATGCCCTGGATGGGGATCACGTCGTTCAGCGAGGCGTCATGCTCGATGTGCCCCCTGATAATGTTGAGGAAGTCGATCTTGCCGCCGGATGCGAAACGCTTGGCGATCTCGACGCCCTCGTCGCGGCTCAAGCCCTTGTCCCAATCCTCGTCGGCGACCATGCGGATGCCGACGATGAAATCCGGGCCGACCGCCTTTCTGACGGCTGATATCACCAGGTTGGAAAAGCGCATGCGATTGTCGAGAGAGCCGCCGAATTCATCCTCGCGCCGGTTGGTGGCCGGCGACCAGAAGCTGTCCATCAGGTGGCCATAGGCCTCGAACTCGATGCCGTCGAGGCCGGCTTCCTGCATGCGGGCGGCGGCCGTCGCATAATCCTCGACGATGCGCTCGATGTCCCAGTCCTCGATCTCCTTGGGGAAATGCCGGTGGGCCGGCTCACGGATCGGGGAAGGCGCCAGCACCGGCAGCCAGTCCCCCTTGTTCCAGTTGGTGCGGCGGCCGAGATGGGTGAGCTGGATCATCACGGCGCAGCCATGCTCGTGACAGTCGTCAGTCAGGCGCTTCAGATGCGGGACAATCTCGTCCTTCCAGGCCAAGAGGTTGCCAAAGGCGGGCGGGCTGTCGCGGCTGACACTGGCGGAGCCAGCGGTCATGGTCAGCGCAATGCCACCCCTGGCCTTTTCGACGTGGTAGAGCCGGTAGCGCTCGGTCGGCATGCCCCCTTCCGAATAGGCCGGCTCATGCGCCGTCGACATGATCCGGTTCTTCAGGGTCAGGTGCTTCAGCTGGAAGGGCTGGAGAAGGGGATCACGGTTCCCGGTCATTCGTCATGCATTCCGTTCAATACCAGGCGTCCGGTTTGGCGCGCTTCGTTCTTTCGACATAGTCTAGAAGCGCCTCATCGATGGCGACATCCAAGGGCGGCGCTTCGTATTCGGCAAGCGTCTTTTTCCAGCGGGCATTGGCACGCGTCGCCATATCCGTGGAGCCGGCTTCCGACCATTTTTCGAAGGGTTCGTTGTCGGACAGCGATGAGTCCCAGAAGGCGGTCTGGTAGTTGCGCATGGTGTGAGCGGAGCCCAAGAAATGGCTGCCTGGACCGACCTCTTCGAAGGCATCCATGGCGAGCGTGTTGTCGTCGACGACGACGCCGGCGAGATAGGAATGCAGAGCGCCACAGAAGTCCGTGTCCATGACGAACTTCTCGTAGGACATGGCGAGCAGTCCATCGACGAAACCGGCCGAATGCAGGATGAAGTTTGCGCCACAATGCACGGCTGACATCATCGACATGACGCCCTCCTGCATGGCCTGGGCATCCGGCAGCTTGGAATTGGAGAAGTTGCCGGCGCAGCGCAGCGGCAGCTTAAGCCGGCGGGCAAGCTGGCCGATGACCATGGAGCCGATTGCCGGCTCCGGCGTGCCGAAGGTCGGCGATCCCGAGCGCAGCGACATCGAGGAAAGGAAGTTGCCGAAGATGACAGGCGCGCCGCGGCGTTCCAGTTGGGTGAGCGCGCAGCCGGCCATTGTCTCGGCAAACGACTGGGCAATGGCGCCGGCATTGGTGACCGGACCCATGGCACCGCCGAGGATGAAGGGCACGATGACGGCCGCCTGGTTGGCCCGGGCATAGGCACGCAGCGCCTTGGTCATGGTGCCGTCCCAGACGAGCGGCGAGTTGACGTTGACATTGCCGAGGATGACGCAGTTCCGGTCGACGAAATCCGCACCGAAGAGGATACGGGCCATCTCGATCGATTCCTCGGCGCGCTCTTCTGCCGTGACCGAGCCCATGAAGGGCCGGTCGGAATACTTGATGTGGCTGTAGACCATGTCGAGGTGGCGCTTGTTGACGGGCACATCGACCGGTTCGCAGATCGTGCCGCCTGAATGATGCAGCCATGGAGATGACTGGGCGAGCTTGATCAGGTTGCGGAAGTCCTCGATCGTGCCGTAGCGGCGCCCCTTGTCGAGGTCCATGACGAAGGGCGAGCCATAGGCCGGCGAGAAGACGACCGCATTGCCGCCGATCTCGACGTTGTTTGCGGGGTTGCGGGCATGCTGGGTGAAGGTAGCAGGCGCCGAGCTCAGGATTTCGTGCAGCATGCCCTTCGGGAAACGCACCCGCACACCTTCGATCTCGGCACCCGCTCTGCGCCAGAGCTCAAGCGCTGCGGGATCGTCGCGGAATTCGATGCCGATTTCGGCGAGGATGCGATCGGCCACCGCTTCGATCCGCTCGAGGTTTTCTTCCGACAGGATGTCGTAGGTCGGAATGTTGCGTCGGATGTAAGGCACGACCAGAGGCGAGACCAAGGCTCCCCCTCGCCGGGCCGATCGCTGCCTGCGTGTGCCCGGGTTTTCAGCCGGTGTCTGATCCATGACGCTTCCCCTCGTTTTGTCGCAGGGTAGTTCAGGGCAAACTGGCTGTGATGCTGGAAAATTGCTGGAGATGCAATAAGCTCAACTTATGACAACATTTCGCAGCCTCATCCCCTCAGCCAATGCGCTGGTGATCTTCGAAGCGGCAGGGCGGCACGAGAACTTCACCCGCGCGGCGGAAGAACTCGGCATGTCGCAGGTTGCCGTCTCCTATGCCATCCGGGGGCTCGAACAGCAGCTCGGCACGCTGCTCTTCGACCGGCAGCATCGGGCAGCGCGGCTGACCGAGGTTGGCGAGCGGTTTCATGCCGACGTGTCGGCCGGGCTGTCGCGGATCGGTCGGGCGGCGGAGGAAATCCGCATGAAGGGCCGTGAGGTGAATGTGACACTTGCCGCCTCGACTGCCTTTGCCTCGATGTGGATGCTGCCGCGCCTTTCCGCCCTCAGGGACGATCTGCCCGACATCGATCTCCGGATCCAGACCAGCGTGCGGGATCTCGATCTCGACGAGGAGGACATTCCGCTTGGGGTGCGCGGTGGCGACCCCAAGGACTGGCCGCATTATCACTCAGCCGAACTGGCGCCGGAAATCGTGACGGCGGTTGCGAGCCCCGCCTTCGTCGAGGCGAACGGCTTGCCCGATAGTCCCGAGGCGATCGCGAAACACCGGCTGATCTGGCTGGAAGAGCCGGTGCGCCAGGCCTGCAGCTGGCCGGAATGGTTTGCCTCGGCCGGCATCGACTATCGGCCGACGGGGCGGCGGCTGACGATCAACGACTATGTACTCGTGATCCAGGCGGTGCTGGCCGGCCAGGGCATTTCGCTCGGCTGGCGGCACCTCGTCGAGCGGCTGGTCGAACAGGGGCAGCTTGTCGAGGTGGGCGGACATGCACTGCGCACCGGCCAGGCCTTTCATGTCGTCTGGCCGAGGTCGCGGGACTTGAGTGCTGCAGCGACGCGGGTGCGTGACTGGCTGCTGAATCAGACCTGACGAGAGGATGGATCAGGCGGAGGCGCGGTCGACGAGCGCGAAGTCATGGTGGTTTTCGGCGAGGTAGCGCAGGGTGGCGGCGGAATCGACGGGCTTGCCGAAGTGATAGCCCTGCCCCATGCCGCAACCGAGTTCGCGCAGCTTCTGGGCTTCCGCTTCCGTCTCGATACCTTCGGCGACGACCTCGAGGTCAAGCCCCTCGCACATGCTGACGATCGCCTTGATGATGTGCTCAGACGTGCGGTCGGTGGTGATCGCCGAAACGAAGGCGCGGTCGATCTTGACCTTGTCGAAGGTGAATTCGCGCAGGCGCCCGAGGCTCGACTGGCCCGTGCCGAAGTCGTCGAGCGAGATGCGGATGCCGGCGTCCTTCAGTTCCTTGATGATGCGGCGCGCGGTGTCGGCCGAGGACATCACCGCCGTCTCGGTGATCTCGAGCTCGAGGCGGCGCGGGTCGAAGCCGACGCTGTTCAGGATCGAGAGCGTGTTGAAGGAGGTTCTGAGGTCCATCAGCTGGACCGAGGAGAGGTTGAAGGACAGGAAGAGGTCGCGCGGCCAGGCCAGTGTCGCCTCCGCTGCCTTGCGCAGCAGCGTCTCGGACAGTGTGTCGATGAAGCCGCGTTCTTCGGCGAGCGGCACGAAGACGGCGGGTGAGACGAAACCGAGATCGGGATCGATCCAGCGGGCGAGCGCCTCGAAGCCGACGACGCGGTTGTCGCGCAGACGCACGATCGGCTGGAAGTGGACATCCACCGTGTCGTTGATGATGGCATTGCGCAGCGCCTGTTCGAGCTGCGTTGCCTGCTTCATCTCCTGGGCGATCTCGCGGGAATAGACGGTGATCTGACCACGGCCACGACGTTTCGAGCGGTAGAGCGCAGTCTCGGCACTCTTCATCAGCTCCTCGAAATCCTCACCGGCAAAGGGATAGACGGCAAAGCCGAGGGAGGCGGAAAGGCGGACGTTTCGGTCACCGAGATCGTAAGGGGCGGAGAGCACATCCTTGATCAGCTGACCGGCGCGTTCGGCACCCAGTCGTTCGAAGACCAGCGGCAGGACGATCGCAAATTCATCGCCGTCGTGGCGGGTGACGGTTGCGCCATCGGGCACGCAGGCCTTCAGGCGATGGGCAACCTGGCAGAGGATCTCATCACCGGCGGCCTGGCCGAAGAGATCGTTGATCGGCTTGAAGCCGTCGAGATTGACGATTCCGACGGTGAAGGGGGCGGGATCGGACGCGCGGTCGGCGGCAAGCTGGCGCACCTTGTCGCCCAGCCGATGGCGATTGCCAAGGCCGGTCAGGCGATCTGTATAGCCATTTGTCCTGTTGTCGCTCTGGGCCTTCGGCTCAGGGGCGATCGGGGCGGGACCCATTCATGCTTCCTGCTACGGTTCCGTTACCGTGCCATAATGGGTCTAAAGCATTAAAATAATCATATCGATGACCATCGAGAGGCCGCCTTGGCACTCCCCAAAAATCGGGTATCAGCCCAAAGAGGCCAGCCGAGCAATGTCGGGAACGAGGCGGCGAATGGCGTGGTCAACCACATCGGGGCTCAGGGGCTTGAGGATCACCTCGTTCATGCCTGAGGCGAAGCAGGCCTCGCGGTCGCGGTCGAACGCCTGGGTGAGAACGCCGATGATCGGGGTCGGCAGCCGGGCATCCTCCGGCGTCTGCCGGATGCGGCGGGCGGCTTCAAAGCCGTTGATCCCGGGCAGGGTCACGTCCATCAGCACGATGGCAGGCTTGAGCTCGGCCTGAAGGCGCACCGCCGTTTCGCCATCGGCGCAGATCCGGTAGGCATAGCCCAGCCCTTCGAGGATCTGTGAGAAGACGATCTGGTTGATCTCATTGTCCTCGGCGACGAGGACAAGCGAAGGGTGCGATGGCGGAGAGACGGCAGCCGGAGTGAGCGGCATCGGCACCGAGCGGTGATCCGTGGCGACCGCAGGCGGCGATACCGGCGTATCCTCCGTCGTGATCTCCCAGTCATCCGCCGGTGACGGCGGTGCCTGCAAGGCCGTCATTCGATCGAGGACGCAGAAGGCGAGATCGGTCACGATTTCATTGCCTGCAAGCGTGAGGTAGCCGATGTCGACGGCCTGCAGCAATTCGAGGCATCGCATGTCGAGATCGACGTCGACGATGGCGAGGTCGATGAACACGCCAACGGAACGGGCAACCGAGAGGAAGGCATCCAGCTCCTGTTCGTCACGCACGCAGCAGCTGTCTAGACCGAGCAGCTGCAGGATTTCCAGTGCCCTGGTTTCGAAGTCGCGATCACCGGTGACCAGAAGGGCCTTGCGACCGGCCAGCCGCCCGTCGATGGCAGCCTGTCCGGAGCCGTCATGATCGTGGAAGCCTTCCGACTTTTCATCGCCGGGCTCGGACAGATCAATGCCGCCGCCGACTTCGCCAAGGCTTGAGACAACCAGATAGCGACCGGGTGTTCCGACCCGCTGGACGTGAACCAGGATCGGACGGGGCGGATCGCCATAGAGCCGCATGGGCAAGGTCAGGGATGACGTGACGCCGGTTTCCAGTACATGTCGCGATGCGGTTGCCAGGCGTGCGGCAACCTCGGCGTCGAACAGCGAGGCGATGGTGCCACCGAGTGCATTGTCGGGTCCAACGGAGATGGCCGAGCAGAAGACCTTGTTGACCGCGACAAGCTGCAGGTTGCGATCCTGAACGAAAACCGGATGGGCCAGATTGTCGAGGATTTCCTCGGTCAGCTGGACGCGCTCGATATCGGCGCGCCATTGCTCTTCCCGGCGCTTTTGCTCGGTGATGTCGCTCATGACGCAGAAGCCGAAACCGGAGGGCAGGCGGCGCTTGGAAAAGCGGGTCCAGCGCTTGCCGTCGTCACAAGCCTGGATCTCGTTTCGCTCTTTCCAATGGGCGGCGATCTGGCGGGTCAGCCATTCCTCGCGGCTCAGCGTCGCGTCCGACTGGCCGCTGGCTGCCCAGCGAAGTCCAAGGTCGTAGGCCGCGCCGAGAATATCGCGAAGGCGTGTTCCGTGTTCGAAGAATGAGGCGGGGAGCGGCAGGAACTGGCGGGCGCTGCGGCTGGCGAAAATCAAATGATCATTGCGGTCGTAGACCATGAAGGCGGCGGAGAAGGCCTCTGACACCGCATCCAGCAGGGCAGCATCGAGCGCAGCTTCAGCCGACGGACTGTCGTGCCCCTGCCGTCTCTTGTCCTGGCCGGGGGCCGGTGGGAACTCGCTCACACTGCTGCCTCTTGGAACCTCGCCGCCGCACGCAACGAGACTTTTGTGGGGCTGATGCCATGACGGAGACATGCCGTGTTGCGCTTCCGGCGGGAACCCACACGAGGGACACATCGGCCGGTGCCCTCATTCCACTGCCAGCGGACCTGCTGTAGAGACATTGCAAGTCATTGTTCAGATTAGAGAGATTCCGTTAAGGTCGGCTTAATGATGGGCATTGGCCGGGGCGTTGGCGATTTCGTCTTTCGTCGAAGGCACGAATCCGCGAAAATGAAATCATGATCATCAAGCAGCTTTCCGAAACCCTCATCAACCAGATCGCCGCCGGCGAGGTCATCGAGCGACCGGCCAGTGCGGCGAAGGAATTGATCGAGAATGCGATCGACGCGGGCGCCACCCGGATCGAGGTGGCGACGGCCGGCGGCGGCAAGACGCTCTTACGCGTCATCGACAATGGCTGCGGTATGGGCCCGGAGGATCTGGCGCTTGCCATCCGCCGGCACTGCACGTCGAAGCTCAGCGAGACGTTGTTCGACATCCGCTCGCTCGGCTTTCGCGGCGAGGCCCTGCCCTCGATCGGTTCGGTGGCGAAGCTGACGATCACCAGCCGTCCTGCCGGGGCAGACAGCGGTGCCGAGATTGCGGTGGTCGGTGGCAAGGTCGGCGATGTCAGGCCGGCGGCGGCCAATCCCGGCACGGCGGTCGAGGTGCGCGATCTCTTCTTCGCGACACCGGCGCGACTGAAATTCATGAAGACCGAAAAGGCGGAAGCCGGCGCGATCACAGAGATCGTCAAGCGCATGGCGATCGCCTTTCCAGCGATCCGTTTCGTGCTTTCCGGCACAGACCGCTCGACGCTGGAATTTCCCGGCACCGGTGACGACCACCTGGCGCGCATCGCCCAGGTTCTGGGCGCCGATTTCAAGGACAATGCCATCGAGCTCGATGCCGAGCGCGAGGACGTGCGGCTGACGGGCTTTGCCGGCGTGCCGACCTTCAACCGGGGCAATTCGGCCCATCAATATGCTTTCGTCAACGGACGGCCTGTGCAGGACAAGCAGATCCTGTCGGCGATCCGTGGCGCCTATGCCGAGACCATTCCCCAGGGTCGCTATCCGGTGGCGGTTCTGTCGCTGACGCTTGATCCGGCGCTGGTGGATGTAAACGTGCACCCTGCGAAATCGGACGTGCGTTTCCGCGACCCGGCGCTCGTGCGCGGTCTGATCGTCGGTGCTATCAGGCAATCGTTGCAGCGCGAGGGCGACCGGGCGGCAACAACCGGGGCCGGCGGCATGCTGCGGGCGTTTCGCCCGGGGTTTTCTCCGCAACCGGCGCAGGCATGGTCCCCGGCCAGCTCGCCCTCGCGCCCGCTTTATGGCGGCACGCCCAGCTTCGGCGGCGGTTTTGCCGGGGCTGCAGCGCCAGCCGCTCGCGGGTTTGGCGAGCCGGCACAGGCTGCCTTCGACAGCCTTTCCATGCCGACGGCCAGAAGTGAGCCAATCGTGGCCGCTCCGGAAACGCAGGGCGCTGCCGTCGAAGCGATTGCCAGCTATCCGCTGGGGGCCGCGCGGGCGCAGGTGCATGCCAATTACATCGTCGCGCAGACGGATGACGGGCTTGTCATCGTCGACCAGCATGCCGCCCATGAGCGGCTGGTCTTCGAACAGATGCGCAAGGCGCTGACGGGTCGCAGGCTTCCCTCGCAGGGTCTTCTCATCCCAGAGATCGTCGACCTGCCGGAAGAAGACTGCGATCGGCTGATGAACCATGCGGAAAGCCTGGAGCAGCTGGGGCTTGCGATCGAACGCTTCGGTCCGGGCGCGATAGCGGTGCGCGAAACGCCGGCGATGCTCGGCGAAATGGATGCGACGCAGCTGGTGCGCGACCTTGCCGACGAGATTGCCGAATGGGATACGGCAGACCGACTGTCGGCCAAGCTTGAGCATGTGGCGGCGACCATGGCCTGCCACGGGTCTGTGCGCTCGGGACGGCGCCTGCGTGTGGAAGAGATGAATGCGCTGTTGCGGCAGATGGAGCAGACGCCAGGGTCTGGCCAGTGCAACCACGGGCGGCCGACCTATGTGGAGCTGAAGCTCTCCGACATCGAACGTCTGTTCGGGCGCAGTTGATCGGCATTCGACGGGGTTTTGGGGTGGAGCATCTTTCATTCGCCGGGAGGGCGCTGTATTGCAGTTCCGTGACACGCGGCGCAGGAGAAGAGTGATGAACCGTTTCGAAGGCGGCGGAAACCGCGAAGCCAAGATCCGCTATCTCGATGCCGATTTCCAGATCCTGACGCCCGGAACCTTAGTCACCTGCGCGATCACTGGTCGTCCGGTCATGGTCGACGAGCTGAAATACTGGAGCGTGGCGCGGCAGGAGGCCTATGTCGATGCGGCAGCCTCTCTGGAAGCCGAAAAGCGCGCGGGCGCCCTGCCCAACCAGCGCCGCTGAGTTTTACGCCTTCTTTGCAAGACGCCTGCGACGGCAGGCCTCGATCGCCCGGTCAATGATCAGGCCCGGCGCCTTCGGATCGTCGAACAGCATATCGACATCCACCACGCGCGATTTTTCCCTAAGCTCTTCCGAACGTCCGTGACCCCCGGTCAGGCGCACGCTGTCCTTGGCGGTGGTGACGAGCTGCAGCCCCTGCTTTTCGGCACGGGCGAGCAGGTCCGCGATCTCGTCGTCGGCGAGGTGGTGGTGATCGGGAAAATCCTGGCGGTCGGCGATGACGGCGCCCAGTTCTTCCAGCGTGCGATAGAACTTGTTGGGATCGGCGATGCCTGCATAGGCGAGGACCGAGCGGCCAGCGAGATCGTCTGCGGCGCGCGGTACGACATTGGCAACCAGCACGGGCTTGCCGCTGCGCGATGCCTGGCGGACGAACTGATCGGCGGCGTCCCCTCGCCCGACCTTCAGGATGGCATCGAGATGGCGCATCTGGATGCCGATCGGCGCGCGCACGGGCCCTGACGGGACGACCCAGCCATTGCCGATGCCTCTGAGGCTGTCGACCACGATCAGTGCGTAGTCGACGACAAGGCGAGCGCTCTGAAAACCGTCGTCCATGATGATGAGATCGGCGCCTTCGGCCACCAGCTTTTCGGCACCGGCGATCCGACGGCGGGAAATGACCGTCAGCGCCTCGCGGGCGAGCAGCAGCGGTTCGTCTCCGACGGCCGTCGAACGGTGGTGATGGCCGTCGACGACCGTGGTGACATCGAGCGAGCCGCCGTAACCGCGGCTCAGGAAGCCGGGCTTCAGGCCCTTGGCCTTGGCGGCGCGGGCAATAGCAATTGCGGTCGGGGTTTTACCAGCACCGCCGACGGTGAAATTGCCGACGCAGATAACGGGGACCGGCAGAGCATGCCTGCGGCGGTGGCGCATGATGGCGCCGGAGATGCGGCCATAGACGAAGGAAAGCGGGTAGAGGCAGATCGCCTGCCAGCCGGTCTTGGTCCACCAGAAAGGCGGTGCCTCGGATACCATTCTCGTCCCTGTCGTGACCACGACGCCCCTGTGGCGTCCTTCCCTTGGGCGCAACAAGAACCATTGCAACGCATAATGGTCAAGCTGGAGCGTACCAAAATGGCACTGACGGCATCAGGCGAGGACGGCCTCGAGCTCGGTAATGTCAGCCAGAACCATGTCGGAATGCAGGGTCAGCGTTTCGCGCGAGCCGGTGCCCGAGAGAACGCCGACCTTCAGCCCGGCGCCGGCATTCCGACCCATGTGGAGATCGTGATTGTTATCGCCGACGACGGCGACTTCCAGCGGAGACAGGCCGGTTGCCGCACAGAAGCCGAGCACCATGCCGGCCTCGGGCTTCTTGCCATGGCCGCTATCATAGCCCGCGACGAAATCGATATAGGGCAGGATGCCGAAACGTTCGGCCGCCACGCGGATCGAGCGCTCATTATCGCTGGAGGCGATGCCGAGGCGCAGACCCTTGCCATGCAGGCGGGCGAAGAGCGGTTCGAGTTCGGTCACGGGGACGGAAAACTCGGCGGCCCTTGCAAAGCAGTCGTCGATCTTCGGAACCAGGGTTTCGAGACCGAAGGGCGAGCCAGCCTCGATCATGCCTTCGGCGATCTCGACCGTGTTCCCGGCGGCAAACAGGCTGTCGGGCACAATCGCGCCGCTTACCGGATCCATGCCGCAGGCTGTCAGCAGACGGTCTGCGAGGGACGCATCGCCATCGGCGGCCATCAGGGCGACTTCGCGGTTGACCGGGCCCCAGCTTGCGTCGAAGTCGAGCAGCGTCCCGTCCTTGTCGAACAGGATGCCGGCGATGCGGGGCTTGTCGGTCATGGATGTGGTCCTGGTGAGAGAGGTCAGCCCTGGCTCGCCGCACGCGGCTCGAGCTTGGCCTTGACCGAAAGCGGGCTGATATAGGGCTCGAGGCCCTTGAGGGTTGCGGTAAGCGCGCCACGCATCTCCTGCATGCTTTCGAGACCGGCATCGATCATCTTAGAGCGCGCGACTTCGTTGTTGAGCAGGAAGTGCACCGCCTTGGCGAGCATCTCGGCATCGCGGACGATGCGGGCCGAGCCCTTGCGCACAAGCCGCTGGTAGCTTTCGCGGAAATTGCTGACCTGCGGACCCGAAAGGACCGCGCAGCCGAGCATGGCCGGCTCCAGCGGGTTCTGGCCGCCATCGGCAGAGAGCGAGCGCCCGACGAAGGCGACTTCGGTCAAGCGCAGGTAAAGACCCATTTCGCCGATCGTATCGCCGAGAAAGACATCGGTCTCGGGCGTGATCACATCGCCGCGGGTGCGACGGGCAACCACGAGCCCCTTTTCGACCAGCATGGCCTCGATCTCGTCGCTGCGCTCGGGATGGCGCGGCACGAGCACGGTCAACATGCCGGTATGGGCCTTCAAGGCCCGATGGACCATGGAGGCGATCTTTTCTTCACCGTCGAAGGTGGAGATAGCGGCCCAGGTCTTGCGGCTGCCGATCTGCTGGCGATAGCGCTCCAGCACCTGCTCGTCGCAGGGCGGCGCATCGCTGTCGACCTTGATGTTGCCGGAGACGCTGACCGGCCAGGCGCCGAGATCGCGGAAGCGCTCGGCATCGAGATCGGACTGGGCAATCACCAGGGCAAGCTTGCCGAACAGGGTTTCGGCGATCGACGGGTGGCGCTTCCAGCGATCGAAGGAGCGGTCGGACATGCGGGCATTGACAAGGATCTGCGGGATGTGACGGCGATGCAACTCGGCCAGCGTCGTCGGCCAGATCTCGGATTCGACGCCGATCGCAACGTCGGGCTGCCAGTAGTCGAGGAAACGGCGAACGGACGGCAGAAGGTCGAGCGGCACATACTGGTGCAGCACCATGTCGCCGAGGCGGTTCCTGGCGACTTCGGCGGAGGTGACGGTGCCCGTGGTCAGCAGCACATGGATATCGCGGCGGCGCAGTTCGCGCATCAGGGCGACGACAGCGGTCGTTTCGCCGACGCTTGCCGCATGGATCCAGACCAGCGGGCCGGCAGGCCGGGCAAGGCTTGCATGGCCGAAGCGTTCGTTTCGGCGGGCGCGGTCTTCCTTGCCCTTGGCCGCACGATAGGCCAGCATCGGGCGCGACAGCGGGTAGATGGCAAGACCCAGCCAGCCATAGGACGTCAACGCGAAGGATGCGAGACCGTCGCTCAATGCCATGGTTCAGACCTGCTCATCTTCATCGACAATGCCATGTTTCCCGTTCAGGAGGCGTCGCTACGCAACAAGAGAGATGCAAGAAGACTGAGTTGAAAACGTGACCCTTTCGGGTCGGATGCGGCGGCGGTCAACAAGCCACCGCCTGAACCTCACTTGTCGGAGGGGTTCAGCAGCCGATGCATATGCACGATGAAGTAGCGCATATGGGCGTTGTCGACGGTTGCCTGGGCCTTCGCCTTCCACGCGACCAGTGCGCTGGCGTAATCCGGGAAGATGCCGACGATGTCGAGAGCGTCCAGATCACGGAACTGTACGTCTTCGAGGTTCGACAATTCACCGCCAAAAACCAGATGGAGAAGCTGCTTGTTTTCGTTGGTTTCCGTCATGATTGCGGCCTTTTTCACATTCTTGGTCTGTTGCAATTCATCTGCGCGATTTCCCCTGAAAGGTCAACTCCGGGGAACTCGGGTGATGTTCTTGAGCAATGCCGGAAGAAGGTCACCCGATGCTGCACACAATACCGGATGGGTGACGTCTTCCCTGTTGTAGACGAGCTTGTGTCCGTCGAGATCGGTGATCGACCCGCCGGCCCGCGTCAGGATCAGATCGGCGGCGGCCAGGTCCCAATCGTGTGAACTCTTCTTGACCAGTGTCGCATCGATACGGCCATCGGCGACCAGAGCCAGGCGATAGGCGAGCGAAGGGATATGCTCGACGCGTTCGATCCGGGGTCTGAGCACCGGGCTGAAGCTTGCGACCATGTCCTGAGCCGAGGCGACCTTGAGGCTTCCCTCGATGCCGGCCGTGGATACGGTGATGTCCTGGCCGTTGCGCCTTGCCGGGCCGTCCACAGTTGCGGTGAATTCCTCACCGAGGGAGGGCGCGACGAGAATGCCGGCGACGGGCTTTCCCTTGTGGACAACGGCGACCGACACACACCAGGTGTCCTTGCCGGCCAGGAAGGCGCGGGTGCCGTCGATCGGGTCGATGACGAAGAGGGTTTCGCAGGAGAGGCGTGCCGGGTCGTCATCGGTCTCTTCCGACAGCCAGCCGTAATTCGGCCGGGCGTGGCGGAGGATTTCTTCCAGAATGCGGTTGGCGGCATAATCGGCAGCGCTCACCGGCGAGCGGCCCTCGTTTTTCCACCAGACTTCCGGCGACTGGCCGAAATGGGCCATGGCCACCTTGCCCGCCTCGCGGGCCGCTTCGGTGATCAAAGCGAGATCCGCCTGCCAGTCGAAACGGGGTGCGCTTTCCGGCTTTCGATCAGAGTCCGGCAAGGGTCATGCCCTCGATGGCGAGCGTGGGAGCGGCCACGCCGAACTTGCGGTCGATGTCGTTGGCGACCGTGATCCGCATGAACATGTCCTTGAGGTTCGAAGCCAGCGTGATCTCGGAGACCGGATAGGTGAGTTCACCGTTTTCGATCCAGTAGCCACTCGCACCGCGGCTGTAGTCGCCGGTGATCATGTCGACGCCACTGCCGATCATGTCGGTGACATAGAGGCCCGTGCCGACGCTGCGGATAAGCTCTTCCGGCGAGATGTCGCCCGGCTCCAGCGCGAGGTTTGTGGAGGATGGCGAGACGGACGTGCCGCCGCGCACGCCGCGACCATTGGTCTTGAGCCCCAGTTCGCGGGCGGCAGAGGAGGAGAGGAACCAGTGCTTCAGCACCCCGTCCTCGATCATGGTCAGCGCCTTGCCCGAAACGCCTTCACCATCGAAAGGGCGAGACGAGGAGCCGCGCACCTTCAGCGGATCGTCGGTGATGTTGAGGCCGGCCTTCAGCACCTGCTGCCCCATCTTGTCGCGCAGGAAGGAGGTCTTGCGGGCAACCGAAGCACCGTTGATGGCGCCGGCGATCGTGCCGACAAAACCACGGGCGACACGCGGATCGAAGACGACGGTGAGGTTCGATGCGGTCGGCACCTGACGCGGGTTCAGGCGGCGGATGGCGCGCTCGGCGGCTCGGCGGCCGATTTCCTCGGGGCTGTCGAGTTCGGCGAAGTAGAGGCGGCTGTCGAAATCATGGTCGCGCTCCATCTTGGTGCCCTCGCCGGCGATGACGCCGACGGAGCGGGAGAAGCGCGAGCCGGCATAGCTGCCGGAAAAGCCGTGCGAGGTGACGAGCACCAGGCCGCCCATGCCGGCGGAGGCACCGGCACCCAGCGAGTTGCTGACGCCGTTGACCGACCGGGCCGCCTCTTCCATGGCCAGCGCGCTCTCGCGCAGCTGGTCGCTCGAGACATCCGTGTCGTCGAAGAGCTGGAGATCGGCGATCTCGCGTGCCAGATCACTTTCATCGGCGAGGCCGGCAAAGGGATCTTCGGGAGACACCTTGGCCATGGCGACCGCGCGCTCGGCGAGCGCCTTCAGGTCGAAGCCGGGATTGGCCGAGACGCTTGCCACCTGGCGGCCGATGAAGACGCGGAGCGAGAAGTCGTCGCTTTCGGATGCTTCCGTCGACTCGACCTTGCCGAGACGGACGCTCACACCCTTGGAGCGGGAGCGGACAACGACGGCATCGGCCTTGTCGGCACCCGCCTTGATGGCGAGATCGACAAGCTGTTCGGCGCGTTCGAGGAGGTTGGCGGAATCGATTTGATTGGGCATAGGTTGGCCTTTCCTTCCCGCTCCATTTATTGTGCCTTACAAGGGGCATCAAGGGCGGTTCGGGCTTTTCCATTCACGAGCCCGGCATAGGCCCCCCAGAAGTCCGCCTGACGTCGGCAAACAAGGAGAATAGACTTGGCCAGCGCAACCGAAGCCCTGTTTGCCCAACCCCTGCTTCTGCTCGGCGGTGCCGTCATCGCGGCACCGATTTTCCGCAAGCTCGGACTTGGGACCGTGCTTGGCTATCTCGCGGCCGGCGTCGTGATCGGCCCGGTGCTGAACCTGATCGGCGGCTCGGGCGAAATCCTGGCAGTTGCCGAACTCGGGGTCGTGCTGCTGCTCTTTGTCATCGGGCTCGAGCTCAAACCCAGCCGATTGTGGCACATGCGCCGCGACATCTTCGGGCTGGGCACCAGTCAGGTCGTGCTGACGGGTCTTGCGCTGACGGGCATCGTGATCGCTTCGGGTCTGCTCGACTGGCGCGGGGCGCTGGTTGCGGGCTTCGGCCTGGCGCTGTCATCGACCGCCTTTGCCCTGCAGCTTCTGGAGGATTATGGCGACATGAACAGTCGCTACGGACAGCGGTCCTTCTCGATCCTGCTGTTCCAGGATCTCGCCATCGTGCCGCTTCTGGCAATGGTCTCAATACTCGGCGCGCAAGGCGGCGGGGCTGAGCAGTCGGCACTTCTTGAAGTGGCAATCGCGGTCGGAGCCGTGATCGCGATGATCCTGGCTGGCCGCTATCTGCTGACCCCGATGTTTCAGATCATCGCCAGGACCGGCGCCCGCGAGGTGATGATTGCCGCAGCCTTGTTCGTCGTGCTCGGATCGGCCTATCTCATGCAGGTCGCCGGGCTTTCCATGGCCATGGGCGCATTCCTCGCCGGCGTGATGCTGGCGGAATCCTCCTATCGCCACGAGCTGGAGGCCGATATCGAGCCGTTCCGCGGATTGTTGCTGGCGCTCTTCTTCATCGCTGTGGGCCTGTCGCTGGAACTGCAGGTGATCACGGACAACCTGCTCTTGATCGCGCTTGCCGTGCCGGTGCTGATGGCGGTCAAGGCACTGGTGATCTACACGATCTGCCGCATCGCCGGATCGTCGAGCAACGATGCGATCCAGATCGCCATGCTCCTGCCGCAGGGCGGCGAATTCGGCTTCGTGCTCTTCACCACGGCGGCGACAGCCGGCCTGTTCAGCGGCGCGCAGGCCTCGCTGCTGATCTCCATCGTGACGCTGTCGATGGCGCTGACACCGCTGACGGCGATGATCGGCCAGAGATTGCTGAGCCGAGACTCCGTCGAAAAGGAAGAGATGGAAGAGGATTTCGAAGGGGCCGGATCCGACGTGCTGATGATCGGCTTCTCGCGCTTCGGCCAGATCGCGGCGCAGATCCTGCTGGCCAGCGGACGGGACGTGACCATTCTCGACGATAGCCCGGACCGCATTCGTCAGGCGGCAACCTTCGGCTTCCGGATTTATTTCGGAGACGGCACACGGCTCGACATGCTGCGTGCCGCGGGCATCGAGAAGGCGAAGATCGTTGCCGTGTGTACGCACAAGAAGGAAATCACTGACAAGATCGTCGATCTCATCCGGTCAGAATACCCGGATGTCCGGCTCTTCGTGCGCGCCTATGACCGGGTGCACAGCCTCGAACTGCGGGCCAGGGACGTGGAATACGAGCTGCGCGAGACGTTCGAGTCCGGTCTGCTTTTCGGTCGCCGAACCCTGGAGGGCCTGGGAGCGACGGAGGACGAGGCCTATGAAATCGGCGAGGATATCCGCCGCCGTGACGAGGAACGCTTAAGGCTTCAGGCGCAGGAAGGCATTCTGGCGGGCCGGGAACTGATGCACAAGCGACCGGTGAAGCCGGAGCCGCTGATCAAGCCGAAGAAGCCGATCCAGACGATCGAGGACGAGGAGAAGATACCAGCGGCCTGATCGCGCTCAGCGACGGACGAAATCCTCGATACGGGCCGCGATATCCCGCTTCAACGGATCCTTGAGGCGATCGCAGATCTCGAGGATCTGGCGGGCCTTGAAGAAGTCGAGGACCTTGTAGCTGTTGACCTCCGGCCGGATGTAGATGTCCGGCTGGCAGATCTTCATCTTCAGCGCGATATGCGACTGCATCATCAGCTGCGATGCGCCGAAGAGACTGTCGATGCGGTTGGGCATCAAGGAACCGTCACCTTCCGGCGCGCCGATGACATCGATCGCCACCATGATATCGGTCTTGCCGACGAGATGGTCGTAAGGCACCGGGTTGAAGATGCCGCCATCGATCATCAACCGCCCATCAATCGTCACCGGTGCGAAAAGTGCGGGGATGGCCGCCGATGCCGACAGCGCCTCGTAGAGGTCGCCTTCGCTGCGGACCATTTCGCACTGGCCGTAATAGTCGGTGGCAATCACCGTCAGCGGCAGTTTCAGGTCTGCAAAACTTTCGGGGATCTGCGCCGGCAGGAAGGCGCGCAAGAGGCGCGGCAGGTTGAACTGGCCAAGCCGGAAGCCGCCCAGCGCACGGATGCTGGCCGGGCGCAGGCTCCAGAAACGGTTGAGGACAAGGCCTCGGTTGTCGGCGAGTTCAAGGGTGTAGTCCCGGATGTCGCGACCGCTCATGCCGGCGGCATAGCCCGCTCCAAGGATCGCGCCCATCGACGAGCCGGCGATCAGTGCCGGCTTGATGCCGAGTTCATCGAAGACTTCGAGAACCGGAATATGGGCAAAGCCGCGAGCGCCCCCTGCCCCAAGCGCCAGGCCGATCGTCGGATCGGCCTTGACGGCTGTGGATGGGATGGGCGTTTCTGCGACGAGTTCCATGGGCTCAGCCTTTCTCCACTGACGGGATCAGGATGGCCTATAGGAAAAGAAGTACATTTTCGTGTCACCGAAGGTGCGCTCTTCGACAAAGGCGAAGACCGGATCGACGGAGACCTGCACATCACCGCGCTCTTCCAGGATGACGAGCGCGTCCTTTGCAAGCCAGCCACCCTGATGGGCAGAGAGGAGCGCCCTTTCGCCCAACCCCTTGCCATAGGGCGGATCGGCAAACAGCAGTTCGAAGGGTTCAATGTTGTTCGAGGGGCCGAGGCTGGTGGCGTCGCGCCTCAGGATCCGGGCCCGGCCATGCAGGCCAAGCGCATCGATGTTTTCCCACAGAAGGCTGCGGCCCTCGACGCTGTTTTCGACAAACAGCGCCGACTTGCAGCCGCGTGACAGCGCCTCGATGCCAACGGCACCGGTGCCGGCGAAGAGGTCGAGGATGCGGGTGCCGTCGAGCACGCCCGGATGGGCGTGCGCCAGGATGTTGAACAGGCTTTCGCGCGTCCGGTCGATGGTCGGCCGGATGTCATTCGACTTCGGCGTGGCCAGGCTGCGGCCACGAAACTCACCGCCGACGATGCGCATGCCGGCTTACCTCTTGCCCTTGGGCGCGCCGCTGCGGCCACCCGAGGGCTTAGCCCCAGGGCCACCCGCGCGCGGGCCACCGGGGGCACGCCCGCCCGGCTTGCCGCCAAAGCTCTTGCCGCCACCGGGCTTGCCACCAAAGGACTTTCCACCAGGCTTACCTGCGGGCTTACCGCCAAAGGATTTGCCTGCAGGCTTGTCACCGAAGGGCTTTCCGCCACGCGGCTTGTCGCCGAAGGGACGTTCGCCACGCGGGCGGTCATCCCGGGGTCTGTCGTCGCGGGGACGATCATCGCGCGGGCGATCGCCACGCGGAGGACGATCACCGAAATCACGCTTCGGACCACGATCGGAGAACTCGCGGCGCGGGCCGCGGTCTTCACCTTCACGACGCGGTGCGCGCTCGGCACGGTCGCCGAAGTCACGGCGCGGACCACGATCTGCGCCCTCACGGCGCGGGGCGCGATCGTCACCGTCACGACGGGGCGGACGGGCACCGAAGCCACCAGGCTTACCACCACGGTCACCACCGCGGCCGCCGGGCTTCTGGTCAGGACCGTCGGCGCGGATCCAATCGCCCTCTTCGTCCCGCGCGCGGGTGATCTGAACGGTGGAGGTCGGGCGGTCGTCAAAACGCTCGGCGGGCTTTGCGCCACGCGGATCAGGCTTGCGACGGGCGGCAGCCGCGGCTGCCTTTTCGCCGAGCGGACGGGCGCCAGGCGCCATCCAGACATTGGCGGTGCGGCCCTTCGTATTGCCGGCCGGACGCTTCGGCTTGTCTCCAAACTTGTCGCCGGACTTGCCGTCGTCGCGGCGCGTGTCGAGGCGTCCAAGTGCCTTCTCGCGGCGGTCGCCCTTGTCGGACCAGTCCTTCGGCGCGCGCTTCTTCTCCGCCGGGCGCTCGTCGCGGCCCCACTCGGCCTTCGGCTCGCGGCCAGGCTTTTTCGCCGTCGCTGGCGCCTCTTCCTCGTCGGTCTCGACACCGTGCGAATAGATCGGCGCGTCGAAATTGGCCTTGGCTTCCTCGATCAGGCGAGGCCCGAGCTGGTCGCGCAGCATGCGGCCGCGCACTTCCAGCACCTTGCCTTCCGGCAGGTCGCCGAGCTGGAAGGGACCGTAGGAGATGCGGATCAGGCGGTTGACCTCGAGGCCAAGCGCGCCGAGCACGTTCTTGATCTCGCGGTTCTTGCCTTCGCGCAGACCCATGGTGATCCAGACATTGTGGCCCTGCTTGCGGTCGAGCGTGGCGTCGATCGCGCCATAAAGCACGCCGTCGACGGCGATGCCTTCCTTCAGGGCGTCGAGCGCCGGCTGGTCGACCTCGCCATAGGCGCGCACGCGGTAGCGGCGCAGCCAGCCGGTGGTCGGCAGTTCGAGCACGCGGGCGAGACCGCCGTCATTGGTGAGCAGCAGCAGGCCCTCGGTGTTGATGTCGAGGCGGCCGATCGACATGACGCGCGGCAGCTCTTCCGGCAGGTTCTCGAACACGGTCGGGCGGCCTTCCGGATCGGAATTCGTCGTCACCAGACCGGCGGGCTTGTGGTAGAGCCACAGACGGGTGCGTTCGATGCCACGGATCGGATGACCGTCGACCTCGATCTTGTCGGCGAGCGTCGCATTGACGACGGGGGTGTCGAGCACCTTCCCGTTCATCGACACGCGGCCTTCCATGATCATGCGCTCGATGTCACGGCGCGAGGCGACGCCGGCGCGGGCGAGCAGTTTGGAGATGCGCTCGGGCTTGACGACGTCGTCGGTCGCGGTTGCTTCGGCACGCGGAGCGCGGACGGGCTTCGACGCGGGCTTGTCTTCGAACTTGTCGGCCGAGCGGGCGGTTGGTTTTCTGGTTTGCGGCTTGCCGCTGCGGTCGGAGGACTTTGCCCCCGGACGCCTGGACTTGTCTTTGAATGTCATTTGCTGTTTGCCTGTGGTTTGGGCTGTCGTATCAGGTCGCGCGGCTCTGGTTAAGTGGAAAGTTCAGGCATGGCGCAGACAAACGGCTTCATGGAAGCGGCTTTCGAGGAGGCGCGGGCCGCCGGCGCCCGGGGCGAGGTTCCGATCGGCGCCGTGGTCGTGCGCGACGGCGAGATCCTCGGACGGGCCGGCAACGAGACGCGCGCGCTGAACGATGTCACGGCGCATGCCGAGGTGCTGGCCATTCGGCGCGCGGCATCTGCCTTAGGGGACGAGCGCCTCGTCGATGCCGATCTCTACGTGACGCTCGAGCCCTGCACGATGTGCGCCGCTGCAATCTCCTTTGCCCGTATTCGCCGACTCTATTATGCTGCGCAGGATATCAAAGGCGGAGCGGTGGAGAATGGCGTGCGCTTCTATCAGCAGGCAACCTGCCATCACGTGCCGGAAGTCTATTCCGGCATCCGCGAAAGCGAGGCCGCCGAGATGATGCGCGGCTTCTTCCAGGACAGGAGAGATTGATGATCTATGTCGTGCTCGCTCTTTCAATCGGAGCCATGGCATCCATTGCGATCTGGGCCTATCGCAATGTTGCGCCGCAGGCAGACAAGCTGCCGATGCAGTGGTCGGCGCGCGGGGAGATCAACTGGCGGGCACCGCGCATCGTCGCCGTGGCGGCATCGCCGCTGCTGATGATCAGCCTGATCGCGCTGATCTTCGTCCTGTCCCGGCATGACCATGCCGAGCGCAACATGGCATTGCTCTGGGTCTCCTTCATCGGACCGGCCTTGCAGGCGCTGCACATGGCGCTTGTCGCGCGCGCCGTCGAAAACGAGGAGTAGCCGGCTCAATCGGCTGCAGCAAACGCCTTAAGCTTGTCGCCGGCCAGCCGATAGCGGATCCATTCCGTCTGCGGTTCGGCACCCACAGCGTCATAGACGCGGATCGCCGGCTCGTTCCAGTCGAGCACGCTCCATTCGAAACGGCCACAGCCCTTGTCTACCGCGATGCGCGCGAGATGCTTGAGCAGCAGCTTGCCGGCGCCCGATCCGCGATAATCGGGCGAGACATAGAGATCCTCCAGATAGAGACCGTTCTTCGCCTGCCAGGTCGAGTAGTTGTAGAACCAAACGGCAAAGCCGGCCGGCCTGCCGTCATGGTCGAGGATCGCAGCTTCGGTGACCGAGCCTTCGCCGAAGATCGAGGCGCGGATCGTCTCTTCGGTCGCCTCGACCTCGTGGCCGGCCTTTTCATAGACGGCAAGTTCGGTGATGAAACCGAGAATGGTCGCGGCATCGTCCGATGTTGCGGGGCGGATGGTGAAGGGCATGGCTCGACCTCAAGCAAAAGGGCAGGTCGTTTCCGCCCTGCCCCGATATGATGTGCTGTAAATGACGCTTACTGGAAGGGCATCCACCAGGAGCTACCCTGACGGGCGGCCTTGGCTTCCTTCTTGCGGCGCTTTTCCTTCTTCAGTTCCGGCTCGCCAAGATCCGTCAGCGCCACATCCTGGGTCTGACGATATTCGGCCGGCGGATCGGAAAGAAGGCGGCGCTGATCGAGGTAGGCACCCTTCTGCAGGGCACGCGCGTCGCGGAAGGCCTGCCATTTCTGGGTCTCGGTCATGGTGCCGGCCGTGCCGTAGCCTGCGAGCAGCGGCGAACGGTAGCGCGGATTGTCGGCATTGGCATCGGCCTCAGCCACGAGACGTTCGCGCGCCTCCTCGGGCGATTCCACCCATTCCGGATTGTTCTCGCGGTTGGCAACGGAGGTCTGCGGCGCGACGAGCGCAGCCGTCTGGGTGCCGCCCGGGGGCAGAACCAGATCGGGGCGCGGGTTGTATTTGGTGCCCTTGTTGGCGGGTTCCCGCGGCGCCAGCGACACGGCGGAGCCGACGTCGTCCACCAGCTGCTCCATCGCGGTCTTGTCGGTGCCGTAGGTCGGGCTGCCAACGCAACCGGAAAGACCTGTCGTGACGCCGAAAAGACCGACCAGACCCAGGCCAACTCTGAACAGATATGCCGAATTCATGAATGCCTACCAGCCTCGCCGCAGTTTCATAAGTCGTGCCGAATACTCGCGACCAGCCCTGCCGGTCGATTTCGGCCAATTTCAGGCAGTTTTACCGGATGACCCGCGAAAGCGCAAATCATCCGGTCACATTTCCTCAAGCCAGGCTTCAGCCGGCAATTGCCTTCAGCTCGCGCAGTGCCTGGGCATCGCGGGCGGACACATCCGGATAGTCCGGATCAGAGCCGACATCCCGGGTGATCTTCCAGGAGCGGGCGCATTTCGTGCCTTCGGCGAGCTTCGGTTCGACGGCGACCTTGGTGCCATCGTCGAGACGGAAGGCCTCTGCCGGGCCCTCGCCTGCGACAACGGAGATGTCGGAGGTGATGCAGATTTCGGCGAAGTCGAGACCGTCGAGCGCGTTCAAAAGTTCGGCATCGGCGATATGGACGACGGGTGCTGCTTCCAGCGAGGAGCCGATGCGCTTTTCCTTGCGCTCCACTTCCAGCGCGCCGGTGACGGCACGGCGGACGGTGCGGACATGCTTCCACTTGTCAGCAACGGCCTCGTTCGACCAGTTGGCCGGGATTACCGGGAACTGTTCGAGATGGACCGACTCGGCCTTCGGATCGCGTGACAGCCAGGCCTCATCGGTGGTGAAGGGCATCATCGGGGCAAACCACAGGACCAGGCAGTCGAAGAGCTTGCGGATGACGAAGAGAGCCGAACGACGCTTCAGGCTGGACGGGGCGTCGCAGTAGAGCGTGTCCTTGCGGATATCGAAGTAGAAGGCCGAGAGCTCGACATTGGCGAAGTCCGAAAGCGCACGGACGATGCGCTTGAAGTCGAATTCGTCATAGGACTTGCGGACCAGCTGATCGAGTTCCGCCAGGCGATGCAGCATCAGCTTTTCGAGTTCCGGCAGATCGGCATAGGCAATCTCGTCGCCATGGTCATGGGCGAGCGTACCGAGCATCCAGCGGATCGTGTTGCGGATCTTGCGATAGGCGTCGATGTTGGTCTGGATGATCGTCTTGCCGAGGCGCTGGTCTTCGGCATAGTCGGTCGACATGACCCAGAGGCGCAGGATATCGGCGCCGGATTCCTTCATCACGTCCTGCGGCGTCACGGTGTTGCCGAGCGACTTCGACATCTTGCGACCGTCTTCCGCCATCGTGAAGCCGTGGGTGATGACGGCGTTATAGGGCGCACGGCCACGCGTGGCGCAGCTTTCGAGCAGCGACGAATGGAACCAGCCGCGATGCTGGTCGGAGCCTTCCAGATAGACATCGGCCGGCCACTTGAGATCCGGACGATCTTCCAGCGTGAAGGTGTGGGTCGAGCCTGAATCGAACCAGACGTCGAGGATGTCTGACACCATCTGCCACTTCTCACCGTCATGCTCGCCGGCGAGGAAGCGTTCCTTGGCACCTTCGGCGAACCAGGCGTCAGCCCCTTCCTTCTCGAAGGCTTCGAGGATGCGGGCGTTGACCTTCTCATCCTTCAGCACATTGCCTTCGGCATCGGCGAAGACGCAGATCGGCACGCCCCAGGCGCGCTGACGCGAGAGCACCCAGTCCGGACGCTGCTCGATCATGGCGCGCAGGCGGTTCTGGCCACCGGCGGGGACAAAGCGGGTCTGATCGATGGCCGAGAGCGCGCGGCTGCGCAGCGTCGTGCCGTCGCCGAGTTCCTTGTCCATGTAGACAAACCACTGCGGCGTGTTGCGGAAGATGACCGGCTTCTTGGAGCGCCAGGAATGCGGGTAGTCGTGCTTGATGCGGCCACGGGCAAAGAGGTTGTTGGCCGCGATCAGGGCCTCCATGACGCGCTTGTTGGCGTCGCCCTTCTTGCCGTTGTCGTCGAGCACACGCGCGGCACCGCCTTCAGCCGAGGGGCCGAAACCGGGGGCGTCTTCCGTGTAGAAGCCGGCGTCATCAACCGGGAACGGGATCTTGGTGTCGATGCCACGGGCTTCGAGGGCGCGGACATTGGCCATCCAGGCTTCAAAGTCTTCGCGACCGTGGGACGGGGCCGTGTGGACGAAACCGGTACCGGCGTCATCAGTGACGTGGTCGCCGTCGAGGAGGGGGACGTCGAAGGTGTAGCCGAGATCGGCCAGCGGGTGGGCGCAGGTGATGGAGCCGAGTTCGGCACCGGTCACATCACGGACCAGCTTGAAGGTCACCTTGGCTTTTGTTGCGGCATCTTCGGCCAGACGCTTGGCGAAGATCAGCTTTTCGCCTGGCTGCGGGCCGAAATCGTTCGTGGCTTCGGTGATCTCATAGAGGCCGTATTCGATCTTGGACGAGTAGGAGATCGCGCGGTTGCCGGGGATGGTCCAGGGGGTGGTTGTCCAGATGACGACGGAGGCAGAGTTTAAATCGGACGGTGTTGCAAGCGCAGCCCTCAGACCGTCAGCATATTCAGTATTAGGTGTAACACCTACCGGCTGTCCATCAGCCCCATAAACTGTCTTGGGCGCAGACCGTAGAACGGTAGACGCAGTCTCAGCGATCAAATCCTGATCGACATTAGCCACCGGGAACTTCACCCAGATCGTGTCGCTCTCGACCTCGGCATATTCCACTTCGGCTTCCGCCAGCGCCGTGCGCTCAACGACCGACCACATGATCGGCTTCGATCCACGATAGAGCTGGCCGCTCATGGCGATCTTCAGCAGTTCGCCGGCGATGCGGGCTTCCGAGTGGAAGGCCATGGTCGTATAGGGATTGTCGAAATCGCCCTCGATGCCGAGGCGGCGGAATTCTTCGGCCTGGATGTTGATCCAGCCTTGCGCGAAGTCACGGCATTCCTTGCGGAATTCGTTGACGGGGACCTCGTTCTTGTCCTTGCCCTTTTCGCGATACTTTTCCTCGATCTTCCACTCGATCGGCAGGCCGTGGCAGTCCCAGCCGGGCACGTAGTTCGAGTCATAGCCGCGCATCTGGAAGGAGCGGGTGATGACGTCCTTCAGCACCTTGTTCAGCGCATGGCCGATATGGATATTGCCGTTGGCGTAAGGCGGGCCGTCGTGCAGGACGAACTTCTCGCGGCCGGCGGCGGAGGCGCGCAGGCGCTTGTACAGGTTCATCTCCTTCCACTTCTTCGCCATTTCCGGCTCCTTCTGCGGCAGGCCGGCGCGCATCGGGAATTCGGTCTCGGGCAGATAGAGGGTCTTGGAATAATCGATCTTTTCAGGGGTATCGGTCATGGATCAGCCATCGGATGGGGCGACCTCAAACGGTCGCGGAATTACGTCTTGGAGTGGCGGCAAGCGGGCGTCAGGCTTCCAACCCAACGCCAAAAACCCGGACCTTCCCGCAGCTTCTCAAGCCGCCGGGAGGGCCGGGCCAATAATTCGAATGATCCGGGCCGCCGAAAGATACGTCATGTCGCCGCGTTCTTTAGGGGTTTTTCGCTCCGAAAGGAAGTGGCAAGATGGAGCTACCGTGCACCGCTTTCACGAGCCGACTTGAGCCTCGACGACCCCGCGCAGGGCGTCGTTGATGCGGTCCTGCCAGCCGGGGCCGTCCTTCTGGAAGTGTTCAAGGACCGCGCTGTCGAGCTTGATCGAGACGAGTTCCTTGACCTCGGGTGCGGCGCGGCGTTCGACCACCGGGGCTGGCGGCTTCTTCGCGGGCTTGAACAGAGCCTCGGCGGCATCCTTCGGGTTCACGGGTCGGCGCGGCGTCATGGCCATGGGATGCCTTTCGGGCTGTCACTGGTAATTTGCAGGCCGCACTAGGCGGCAAGAGAACGGATGCGTCAACCTCCGCTCATTCGCGAGACGGGTCCGCGGCTCAAGCCGACAGACGAGCGTCGTTGCTCAAGTCTTCGACAACAGGCGCTTCAAGATGCGCTGCGAGACGCTCGTCCTTGGGCAATGCCTGCTGCTGGAGGATAACGCGGTTGCGGCCCTGCGCCTTGGCCGCATACAGACCGGCATCGGCCAGGGCCATCCAGGCATCGAGGCTGCGCGCCGGGGCGTCCGTCACCACCAGGCCGCAGGACAGGGTGAGCCGGAAGCGATGGTGGTCGGAACGCATGTCCTCGGTGGAGACCGCCAGACGCACGGCATCAAGAATGCTGGATGCAGAGGCGCGGTCCTGCCGGGGCAGACAAATGCCGAATTCTTCGCCGCCAAGCCGACCGAAGAGCGCATCGGGCGGCAGAAGCCGGGTCGCGCGTTCAGCGAACTGCACGAGCGCATCATCACCACCCTTGTGACCATAGGTGTCGTTGATCCGCTTGAAGTGATCAAGATCGAGAACCGCGATGGCGGTGCCGGGCTGTGCGGCGAGCCTTGTCGCCTGGTGCAGGAACATGCGGCGATTGACGAGCCCGGTGAGGTGGTCGCGCTCGGCCAGCTGGCGCTGGACCTCACCGCTGCGCTCGAGCTTCAAGACCATGGCCATCAGGAAGGCCAGGAGATTGAAGACAAGAAGCAGCATGCTGGAATAGGTTAGCCACTCAGAGATCGGCGTATTGCCCTCGAACTGGATCGGATAGAGGATCGGCAGTGGCGCGATCACCAGGCTCGCCAGCGCATAGAGCGCATAAACCGCGGCTGCAAGGCGACCCGATGGCAGAGTTTCGCCCGGCTTGCCGCGCCACAGATCCTGCGCACCAAGCGCGAGATTGATGGCTGACCCGAGATAGACGAGGGATACGCGGATCGGCGTGGGATCCTCCAGAACCTCGGCAAGGGCCATGCCGATGCAGACCACGATCGCGATGCTGAAAGCCTGCCAATGCCTGTAGGGCTGGCCGAAGAATTCCTTGAAGCCGAGCCGGATCAGGCCGGTTCGGGCGACATAAAGCACGCCGCCGATGTAAGCCATGATGTTGTAGGGGACGTGTTCCGTCAGGCTGGAGCAAATCGTGCCGACCACCATGAACCATGCAGCCAGAGCCCAGAAGGCGATATCCTTCTGCTGCGGATTGCGTGCCCATGCGATCGTGGCGACGACCAGGACCGCGAGATTGATCACCGCATTGTAGGTGAGGACGGTGACCACGTCTAACATCGGATCGGAACACTCCTGATGATCGGAAGTTCACAGCATGCGCTGAAACCTCATTCTACCGGATTAATTGTTCCGAAATGGCCCCGGCACAAGTTAAATTGGGTTAAGGCCCATTTAACACGGCCACAGAGGCGGCAGTTCTTCTGCAAAGGCCCAGGACTTCAACTTTGTCGAGTAACGTCCGCAAAGAAATCGGCTTGCGCGAGCCTACGGGCGATCACAATTCCAACCAGCAGGGACGCCACGAAGATCGCGGCGGAGGCGTGACCAAGGCCAAGGGCCGGGATGGAGGCCCCCGGGCAGAAGCCGGCAATGCCCCAGCCGATGCCGAAGACGGCGGAACCGCCGATCAGCTTCGCATCGATGGAGCTTGCCTTGGGCAGGCGGAAGGTCTCGTCGAAGAGCGGCTTTTGGCGGCTGCGGAAAAGCAGTGCGTAGCCGGGGCCGGCCACCGAAAGGGCGCCGGCCATGACGAAAGCGAGGCTCGGATCGAAACTGCCGGCGAAATCGAAGAAGTTCAGAACCTTGGCCGGGTTCGCCATGCCGGAGAGGACAATCCCTGTCCCGAAGAGCGCGCCGATCAGGAAAACGAGGAGGAAACGCATCAGATCGCCCCTCCGAAGACATGGCGGATGAGGAAGACGGTTGCGATGGCAAAGGCCATGAAGGTGACAGTCGCGGCAATCGAGCGGCGCGACAGGCGGGCCATGCCGCAGATGCCATGGCCCGAGGTGCAGCCGGAGCCGAAGGTGACGCCGATGCCGGCGATCAGGCCGCCGACGATCAGGGCCGTCGTCGAGACAGGCACCGAATACTCAACCTCATAGCCGCTGAGCGACAGAGCCAATGGCGCCAGGATCGCACCGGCCAGAAAGGCTGCCTTCCAGGACCAGTCCCGCCCCAGCGGCGGCAGGATGCCGCCGATGATGGCGGTCATTCCGGCGATCCGGCCCCAGGTGAGCATCAGGAGAAGCGCCGAGAGGCCAATCAGCAGGCCTCCGGCAAAGGACATCAGGGGGGTGAATTCGGTCAAGGCAGGCTCCAGCGTCACCCGCAACGTCGCGGGCTCGAATTACATATGCACACTCATATGTGACGCGAGACCGCACGGCAATTCACGTCGCCGACAGAGCCCCAGTGTTCAGAAGGCGATGGCCGCATCCAGCGAGCCTATGGGCTTGACGCCGGAAAGCAACGCCCTCGCCTCCTCCGCATCCTTGCGGATCTGGGCGACAAGCGGATCAAGGCCGTCGAATTTCCACTCGTCGCGCAGGAAGCCGAAAAGCGAGACGGAGCCGATTTCGCCATAGAGATCGCCGGAGAAATCGAAGATGAAGGTTTCGAGCCAGGGATCGCCATTGCTGGTGACCGTCGGTCGATAGCCGAAGCTTGCGACGCCATCGCGGATGATGCCGTCGGGGCGGCGGAAGCGGACGGCATAGATGCCGGGGCGCAGCGTCGCTTCGGGTGGAAGATGCATGTTGGCCGTGGGGAAGCCCAGCGTACGGCCGAGTTGCTGGCCCTTCATCACCTCGGCTTCGACCGTGTAGCGATAGCCCAGCAGGCCTGCAGCCTGGGACACATCACCCTGCGCAATCAGGCCGCGGATGCGGCTCGAGGAGATGACTTCGGCCCCCTCATCGCGGAAGGCATCAACGAGGCTCACGCCAAATCCGTGCCGGCTGCCGGCCTGCATCAGGAAGGCCGGGCCACCTTCCCTGCCCTTGCCGAAATGGAAATCGAAGCCGGTCACGACCTCGCGGGCACCGAGCCACTCCACGAGGATCGACTTGACGAAATCTTCCGCCGAGCGCTGCGAAAATTCGCTGTTGAAGGGATATTCGATGACGGAATGGAAGCCCATGGCCTCCAGGATACGGGCGCGCAGCGAGGGCGGGGTCAGGCGGAAGACCGGCTTGTCCGGGTTGAAGACGGTGCGCGGATGGGGTTCGAAGGTCAGCACGAGTGCGGGAACGCCGAGCGCTTCGGCCCGCTCCAGCGCCCGGTTCAGCACCGCCTGATGACCACGATGCACACCGTCGAAATTGCCGATGGCGATCACGCCGCCGCGCAGGTCTGCGGGCAGCGGTTCCCTCTTTTCGTTGCGGTGAAAAACGGTCATCGCAGGTCTCGCCTCATGCCAGCCTGTGCATCCAGTATTGCGGGGCGACCTTTTCCCGTTCGAGGAAGAGCTTGAGCCGCGCCTCGTCCGTCACGTTGTTGGTCGCATAGTCGGCCGCGTGGATGCCGCCGGAGATGTAGAGAAGGTCGAGGCCGGCATCGACCGCGCCCTTGACGTCGGTCGGCATGCCGTCGCCAATGGCCAGCACACGCGACTTGTCGAAGTCGCCGCGCGCCTCGCGGGCAGCCGCCAGCGTCGCCTCGTAGATTGGCGTGTGTGGCTTGCCGGCAATGCGGGTCTCGCCGCCGAGGGCGGTGTAGAAGGCGGCAACGGCGCCGGCACAGGGAATGATGCGGTGGCCGCGCTCGACAACCAGATCCGGGTTGGCACAGATCAGCGGCACCTTGCGGGCAACAAAGTCGGTCAGCATGTCGCGATAGTCTTCCGGCTGCTCGGTCTCGTCGTCGAAGAAGCCGGTGCAGACGACGCAGTCGGCCTCTTCCTTGGAGACGACCTCGACATCGAGGCCATCGAAGAGCGGCAGGTCGCGTTCGGGACCCAGCAGGAAGACCTTCTTCGGGCCAGCGGCAATCAAAGTACGTGTCACGTCGCCCGAGGTGACGATCCGATCATAGGCGGTGTCGACCACGCCGATGGCGCGCAGCTGCGGGATGACGCCGATCGCAGGCCTGGGCGAGTTGGTGATCAGCACCACCGTCAGGCCCTTTTCGCGGGCTGCCGTCAGCGCCTCGCCAGCTAGCGGGAAGGCATCGATACCGTTGTGCAGCACACCCCATACATCGCAGAGAATGACGTCATACGCGTCGGTCACGTCGCCAAGGGTGGAAATGCTGCGGGTCATCGTCTGTCCTGACTGCTGAATGTGTGCCCGGTGACATGGCAAAGGACGGGCGGCAAGGCAAGGGGCAAGCGTTGCGGAGGCCGAAATTGCCGCTGTCGCCGCGATCTGGCTAGAGCAGAAAATGCGCCGCCAGGCCAAGCGCTCCGGCGACCACAAGCGCCTTGCCGATGCCGAGGTGGAAGCGGAAGATCATCACGGCGGCCATGACGGCGATGACTGATGCCTGCCAGTCGAGGGTGGACCAGACGGGCTGCGGCACCGACAGCGTGATCGGCCCGAAACCGGCAATCGTGGCCGGTTCCACCTGCGTGAAAATCACATGCAGCGCAAACCAGACGGCCAGATTGAGGATCACGCCGACAACGGCGGCGGTGATGGCCGAAAGAGCAGCACTCAACAGCTTGTTGCCACGCAGACGCTCGACATAGGGAGCGCCGGCGAAGATCCAGATGAAGCTCGGGATGAAGGTAGCCCAGGCGGCGATCACGCCACCGAGGAGACCGCCGAGCAGCGGATCGAGCGCTCCGCTCTGCCGGAATCCGGCGAGGAAGCCGACATAGGAGAGGACGAGCACCAGTGGTCCCGGCGTCGTTTCGGCGAGCGCCAGACCATCAAGCATTTCGCCGGGTTTGAGCCAGGCATAGTGATCAACGGCGACCTGAGCGACATAGGCGAGCACGGCATAGGCGCCGCCAAAGGTGACGAGCGCCATCTTCGAGAAGAAAGTCTGGATTTCGGGCAAAGCCGTCTCCGGCAGCAGGAGCCAGAGGAGCGGAAGAGGCGCGAGCCAGACCGCGATCCAGAAGAGGAGTGCCGCAAGCTGTCGGAGGAAGGGGGGACGGGCAGCAGCCTCTGGCGCGACCAGCACCGCGGTGTTTGACGGTGACGCCATGGCGTGAAGAAGACCAATCAGCGCGGCGGTCAGAACGACCAGGGGAAACGGGATCGAGAACAGGAACAGGGCGAAGAAGGCGGCAGCGGCCAGCCAGCGATGAAAGTCGCTTTTCAAGGCCCGCCTGCCAATGCGGATGACGGCTTCCACGACAATCGCCAGCACAGCAGCCTTCAGCCCGAAGAACAGGCCGGCGACAAGGCTCGTGTCCTGGTAGAGCGCATAAAGCGTCGAAAGGCCAAGGATGACTGCAAGGCCGGGTAGAACGAAGAGAAGGCCTGCGACAATGCCGCCACGCACGCCATGCAGCAGCCAGCCGATATAGGTGGCCAGTTGCTGCGCCTCCGGGCCAGGCAGCAGCATGCAGTAGTTCAGGGCATGGAGGTAACGGTCTTCGTCGATCCAGCGCTTTTCCTCGACGCAGATCTTGTGCATCAGCGCGATCTGTGCGGCCGGACCACCGAAAGAGAGGCAGCCAATGCGGGCAAAGGTGGCGACGAGTTCGGCGAAGCTCGGCTGCGTGTCACCGGCCCCAATCGAAGATCCAACTGCAATGCTCATGCCTTTACCTCGTTTTTCGGACTGCGCGCGATCCAATCGTGTTTTTCGTCCATGGCATCCCGTGCCCAGCGATAGAGGGCATCATAGATCAGGAGACCCTGATCGAGCTGGTGCAGATCATTTTGAAAAAGCCTCGACAGGCCGAGTGAGACGGCGAGGAGACCGGCCGCCTCGGGCGCCAGGTCGAGCCTGTTGGTGTCGGCGGCACGGAAAATACGTGCCAGCGTATCGAGCGCGGGGATGGACAGCCTGAATTCGGCGAGCATCGTATCGAAGGTGCAGAGTTCGTCGCGATGGCTCCAGAAGCCTCCCTGCATGTCGAAGGGGATCGCGTCGAACTTTTCTGCGACGGCCTCGACCTCGGAGGACGAGACGAACAGGAAGCGCGCAAAGGGATCGACGAAACGACGGATCAGCCATGGGCAGGCGATCCGATCGATCTTCGGGCGGTTGCGGGTGACCCAGAGCGTTCCGCCCCTGTCGGTCGGAAGGGCGGCGACCGGCAGACGCGGGAAACCGGCCTCGGCCCAGGCGATCGCTCCTCCTTCCAGGACTTCGGCCGAAATCCCCAGAAGGCGCAGATGTGCCGCCACGCCTTCCGAAAGCTTCTTTCCCTTCTGGCAGATCACCACGACGGAAGCGGATCGGATCTCAGCCGCCCAATGCTCAACGCTTCGGTGGTCCCGGCGCACGGACGCAGGCAGGAGGAAGGGGTCGGCTTGGACGTCCTCGTTCACACGTACATCAACGAGTAGAGGAGCGTGGGAAGAGCCCAGCAAGCGAATGAGTTTGTCTGCGGAAACTGCGCCAAAAGGTGCCATGTTCGGGTCCGTGGTCTAGAGAATGACGGATGCGAAAGTTCGGCATGGCGCCTCATGGAGGTTTCGCGCACTCCATGAGCTGACATTTTCAGATCTCAAAGGGGCTGTCAAACCGACCAGAGGGTTGCCTGCCAAACAACGGACAGGCTGAAGGACTGAGCTTCGCCTTCAGCGGATCAGTATAGAGAAAATCCGGGCAGCCGTGACCTCAACAGATAGATCTTTTTTGCGAGCGCGCTTGACTCGTCAGAAGGCTGTTCTTATCTCAGCCTCGCTGGCACTCCCTGAGGGAGAGTGCTAACAAATTCCGATGTGGTCCCGTCCGGGATCGCGAATGTCATTTGATCGAGGGATTAGACAATGGCAAGCACCAATTTCCGTCCTCTGCACGATCGCGTTGTCGTCAAGCGCGTCGAGTCCGAAGAAAAGACCAAGGGCGGCATCATCATTCCCGACACCGCCAAGGAAAAGCCGGCTGAAGGCGAAGTCATCGCTGTTGGCCCGGGCGCCCGCGACGAAAGCGGCAAGCAGGTTGCCCTCGACGTGAAGGTCGGCGACCGCGTTCTGTTCGGCAAGTGGTCCGGCACCGAGGTCAAGCTCAACGGCGTTGACCTGCTGATCATGAAGGAAGCCGACATCATGGGCGTTATCGGCTGATTTCAGCCGGATACCCGACTTCCTCTTTAACCAATTCACCAATGGGCTAGACGCCCGGGAGTTTTGAACATGGCTGCTAAAGAAATCAAGTTTGGCCGCACCGCGCGCGAAAAGATGCTGCATGGCGTCGACATCCTCGCTGACGCCGTAAAGGTAACGCTCGGCCCGAAGGGTCGTAACGTCATCATCGACAAGTCCTTCGGCGCTCCGCGCATCACCAAGGACGGTGTATCGGTCGCCAAGGAAATCGAACTGGAAGACAAGTTCGAAAACATGGGCGCCCAGATGGTCCGCGAAGTTGCTTCGAAGACCAACGACATCGCCGGTGACGGCACCACCACTGCAACCGTTCTTGCCCAGGCCATCGTTCGCGAAGGCGCCAAGGCAGTTGCTGCCGGCATGAACCCGATGGACCTGAAGCGCGGTATCGACCTCGCCGTTTCGGAAGTCGTCAAGGATCTCCAGGCCAAGGCGAAGAAGATCTCCACCTCGGCTGAAGTTGCCCAGGTCGGCACGATCTCGGCAAACGGCGACACGCAGGTCGGTAACGACATCGCTGAAGCCATGCAGAAGGTTGGCAACGAAGGCGTCATCACCGTCGAAGAAGCCAAGACCGCCGAAACCGAACTCGAAGTCGTCGAAGGCATGCAGTTCGACCGCGGCTACCTGTCGCCCTACTTCGTGACGAACCCGGAAAAGATGGTCGCCGACCTCGAAGACGCGTTCATCCTGCTGCACGAGAAGAAGCTCTCGAACCTCCAGGCCATGCTGCCGGTTCTCGAAGCCGTCGTTCAGACCGGCAAGCCGCTCGTCATCATCGCTGAAGACGTCGAAGGCGAAGCTCTTGCAACGCTCGTCGTCAACAAGCTGCGTGGCGGCCTGAAGATCGCTGCCGTCAAGGCTCCGGGCTTCGGCGATCGCCGCAAGGCCATGCTGGAAGACATCGCCATCCTCTCGGGCGGCACTGTCATCTCCGAAGACCTCGGCATCAAGCTTGAGTCGGTTACCCTCGACATGCTCGGCCGCGCCAAGAAGGTCTCGATCACCAAGGAAAACACCACCATCGTTGATGGCGCCGGTGCAAAGTCCGACATCGAAGGCCGCGTTGCCCAGATCAAGGCACAGATCGAAGAAACCACCTCTGACTACGACCGCGAGAAGCTCCAGGAGCGTCTGGCCAAGCTCGCCGGTGGCGTTGCCGTCATCCGCGTCGGTGGCTCGACCGAAATCGAAGTCAAGGAGCGCAAGGACCGCATCGACGACGCTCTGAACGCGACCCGCGCGGCCGTTCAGGAAGGGATCGTACCGGGCGGCGGTACCGCTCTCCTGCGTTCTTCCACGAAGATCACCGTAAAGGGCGTCAACGACGACCAGGAAGCCGGCATCAACATCGTTCGCCGCGCCCTGCAGTCGCTGGTTCGCCAGATCGCCACCAACGCTGGTGACGAAGCTTCGATCATCGTCGGCAAGATCCTCGACAAGAACGAAGAAAACTACGGCTACAACGCCCAGACCGGCGAATTCGGCGACATGATCGCCATGGGTATCGTCGACCCGGTCAAGGTCGTTCGCACCGCCCTGCAGAATGCAGCTTCGGTTGCTTCGCTGCTGATCACCACCGAAGCCATGATCGCCGAGCTCCCGAAGAAGGACTCTGCTGGCGGCATGCCGGGCGGCATGGGCGGCATGGGCGGCATGGACATGATGTAAGACCTTCGGGTCTTACCATCAGGTCCAAAAAAGCCGCCCATCACTTAGAGTGGTTCAGCGCGTCAAGCGCGCTGAACGGGCGGCATGGACATGATGTAAGACCTTCGGGTCCGACATCTGAGCCATCCGGTTCATTTCTGAAAGGGCGGCCTCCGGGTCGCCCTTTTTGCTGGGCGTATGAGCGGCTTGCACGGGGTTCGTCGCCGATTGGCACGAAACTCTGCCAGTTCCAGAGTGTGAAGAGGCCGATTGCAAGAAGTTCGCGGTATCGGTGCTCCCGTCCGGCAGACGCGTTTCGTATTTCACGTTATTCTAATATTTACCTATACTTCCCTCAACTGCCATTATGTCCCAAAACGAGACGTAAGCCGTTTTCATCCGAAATAAATCGTGGTATCCAGTGCGTTAATTCCGGTGCGCTCAGCGTGTTAATCTTTGGCCGTCTTGTGGGGGAAGGTCGAAGGCCTGGCGGGTACAGCAAGTACTGCGACGGTACACGACATTGCTGCGGTCGGAACATTATGCGGCGATAACGTACTTCCAGATCGGTCGGTTTGACGGCTGGCTGAACTGGAACTTGGCACTGTGTTTCCTCGATCAGGGGCGAGGCGGCACGGTGGTTGCTGTGTAGGATTTGAGTGCCGGAGAGCCGAAAACACGGGAAACCGCGTCCAAGAGGGTTCGGACTCAGGCACAAGAGGGGTTGGCCACGGTGCAAGACTTGCACGGGCCGGTAGAGTGTGGGCCAGTTCTGGCTATCGACTTGGGGAACGCCTTGTTCAAAATAGCGAATGCTGATCTCGCGACCACCTTCAACGTGAGCGAACAGGATGGGGATAGGCTGCATGGGCGGCACTCATGCCGATTCGGCCTGTCTGAGGATTGGACGGGCGATCTGACCAATGGACTGCTGAAGCTCGGCCATCATGCCAAAACACTGCACGGGCTGGACAATCCCGAATGCGGCCTGCTGACCGTCATGCGCTGCTATGATCCGGCGGATCGCGGACATATCTTGCGGCTGTTCGAACAGGCGGCCACCCAGCCCTCGCGATTCTGCTACTCGACCACCATAGTTTCTGGCACTTTGCATCGCCAGCCTGTCTTCTGCATCGGCGAATCCTCCGGTTTCGAAGGCAGTGGCGGCAGCATGGTCGGGCTTTTCATCTTCCCACGATTCCAGCTGCCGACGACGGTTTCCGTCACGCCTGCCTGACTTTCCGGTCCTCGCACGGAGGACGGTAGCGCCAGGGGCGTGATCACACCCCCGGCGCTCCTGACTTCAGCTGCGAGCTGGAATGGTCAGCCCCTTCTGGCTGGCGGGACGGGCTTCCGCCCTCGCCCACCAGTCGAGCACGCGCCGAAAGTCGGCCAGACCGAGATCGCTTTCACCGGCATAGAAGACTTTCAGTGCGCGCACCCAGGGCCAGGTCGCGATGTCGGCAATGGTGTAATCTTCGCCTGTTAGCCAGGGCCCTTTCTCAAGCTGGGCTTCGAGCACGCCGAGCAGGCGGCGGGTCTCGTCACGATAGCGCTGGGCCGGATAGGGATTGTTCTCAACCTTGTCGGCCGCGAACTTGTGGAAGTGGCCATACTGGCCGAACATCGGCCCGACACCACCCATCTGGAACATCAGCCATTGGAGCACCGCATAGCGGGCAGCCCCCTCTTTCGGCAAAAGCTTGCCGGTCTTGTCCGCAAGATAGATCAGAATGGCACCGGACTCGAAGACGGCGATCGGCTTGCCGTCGGGACCATTCGGATCGATCAGAGCCGGGATGCGACCATTCGGATTGAGTGAGACGAATTCCGGGCTCTTCTGGGCATTGCTGCCGAAGTCAACCAGATGTGGCTCATAGGCGAGGCCCAGTTCTTCGAGAGCGATCGACACCTTCACGCCATTCGGCGTGGGCAAAGAGTAGAGTTGAATGATGTCGGGATTGGCGGCCGGCCATTTGGCCGTGATGGGAAAGGTCGAGAGATCGGCCATGGGAGGCTCCTTTGGGCGTTGGACCTTCCTGAGTTAAGAAGTGTCGAGGCGGGAAAAAAGAGGAAAGCAGCGAACAAAGCGCCTTCAATCGTTTCATTTTTGTGAACGATCAGTCAAAGACTGTTAACCTATGCCTGCGACAAAAAAGCATGCATCTAGGCGGCAGTTACTGAAACCGCCACGGCTGGGGGTTTCAGCGTCAACGCAAAATGGAGCCTCCCCCATGTCCGCCACCAATAACGGCCTTCTCGTTCTCGTCCGCATTCTCCTCTCGTTCCTGTTCATCATGTCCGGCTTCGGCAAGCTCGCCGATCCGGCTGGCACTGCCGGCATGATCTCCGGCGCCGGCTTCCCGGCAGCAACGGCTCTCGCCTACCTCGCCGGCCTCTATGAACTCGTTGCCGGTCTCTTCATCCTGGTCGGCTTCCAGACCAAGATCACTGCCTGGAGCGTTGCTCTGTTCTGCGTGTTCACCGGTCTCGTCTTCCATTCCGGCACCGTTGCCATCGAAGGCTGGCCGGAAGGCGCACTTGGCTGGATCAACACGCTGAACCAGATCATGATGATGAAGAACATCACTCTGGCCGGCGGTTACATCGCTCTCGCCATCATCGGCGCCGGCGCCTACTCGATCGACGCCCGCCGTGGTTCGGCCTCCACCGTCACTGCCTGATATCCCTGCCCCACAAGGCAAAAGGAAACCCGCTGGAGCGATCCGGCGGGTTTTTTTGTGGCCAATGTCACGATCGTCGAGGGGGTATACCCCCCTCTGCCCTGCCGGGCATCTCCCCCTCAAGGGGGGAGATCAGCAGAACGATTGGCCGCTCGAACCTCTCCAAACTGGCATGGCCCGAATTGAAGGTCCCGGTGTTGGGGCGATGCGCCCGCCCCGGATCGATCTCCCCCCTTGAGGGGGAGATGTCCGGCAGGACAGAGGGGGGGGGG
>LFEF01006503.1_pt1 | contig 69801 bp, 64 predicted proteins | sample 619371 | NCBI WGS metagenome assembly LFEF01 (sample SAMN03014291, study PRJNA259931) | freshwater metagenome | biome: lake; feature: waterbloom | place: China: Taihu Lake | collected 2006-08 | depth 0 m m
CCCATCAGCAGCCAGCCGCTCATGTCCGAGGCGCCCGCCGACAACGCGGTGACGAAGCTACCGAGGCTGCGCCCGCCGAGGATGTAGTCGGAGAAGTTCTTGGTGGCGCGGTAGGCGATGAAGCCGATCAGAATCATCGCGGCGATGTAGATCAGAAAGGTGATCAGCGTGGGTGTACTGACGCTCATTGTGAATCCCTCGTTAGTTGTTGTTCGGCGGAGCGCGAGCGAACTCACGCGCCACCTTGGCAGAGGGCGATGGCGAAAGCGGCCATCACCGGCGACAGGCCCAACCCGGGCCCGTCAGTGGCGGAAGAGCGTCCGCCAACTGTCCAATTTGTTGTTGTATGCCGGCTGCCGGGACAGCCGGGTTGATGTCATGCGCGGGTTGCGGCCGAAGCCAGCCCCCGCGGTTACACGCCGACGCCCCTTCGGGCGTCAATCCGCTCAGTCGTCGCCGAGCGACAGCAGCGAGGCGTTGCCGCCCACCGCCGTGGTGTTGGTCGAGGTGGTGCGCTCGTTGGCGAAGCGCAGCAGGTAGCTCGGGCCGCCCGCCTTCGGGCCGGTGCCGGACAGGCCACAGCCACCGAATGGCTGCACGCCCACCACCGCACCGATCTGGTTGCGGTTGACGTAAAGGTTGCCGACCCGCGCCAGACGCTCGATGCGTTCGGCGGTTTCCTCGTTGCGGCTGTGCACACCGAGCGTCAGGCCGTAGCCGGTGCCGTTGATCGCCGCGACGACCTTTTCCAAGTCCGCCGCGTCGTAGCGCGCCACATGCAGCACGGGGCCGAAATGCTCCTTCTTCAGCTGGTGGATGCCGTCGATCTCGAAGGCCACCGGCGCCACGAAATGGCCGTTGAGCCCCTCCGGCAATCGGGCTTCGGCGATCAAGCGCCCTTCGCTCTTGAGCTGCTGGATATGCGCCAGCAGGCCTTCGCGCGCCTCCTGATCGATCACCGGGCCGATGTCGTTCTCGCGCAGATGGGTCGGCCCCACCCGCAGCTCGGCCATGGCACCCTTGAGCAGCTCGATCACGCGGTCGGCGATATCACGCTGCACGTAAAGCACGCGCAACGCCGAGCAACGCTGGCCGGCACTGGTGAAGGCCGAACCGACCGCGTCCTTGATCACCTGCTCGGGCAGCGCGGTGGAGTCGACGATCATCGCGTTCTGCCCGCCGGTCTCGGCGATCAGCGTGGCGATGGCGCCCTCCTTCTCGGCAAGCTGGCGATTGATGATGCGCGCCGTGTCGGTGGAACCGGTGAAGCACACACCGACCACCCGCGGATCGCGACAGAACACAGCACCCAGGGTGGCGCCATCGCCCGGCAGGAAGGCGATTGCCTCCTTCGGCAGGCCGGCTTCGAACATCAGCTCCAGCGCACGGGCGGCGATCAGGCTGGTCTGCTCGGCCGGCTTGGCCAGCACGGTGTTGCCGGCCACCAGGGCCGCGGTGATCTGACCGAGGTAGATGGCCAGCGGGAAATTCCACGGGCTGACGCAGACGAACACGCCGCGGCCTTCATGGAACAGCTCGTTGCGCTCGCCGGTCGGGCCTTTCAGCTCTTCGCGGCCAAGCTTCAGGCGTGCCTGCTGGGCGTAGTAGCGGCAGAAATCCACCGCCTCGCGCACCTCGTCGATGCCATCCTGCAGCGACTTGCCGGCTTCCACCGTACACAGCGCCATCAGCTCGGCACGGTGTTTTTCCAGCAGATCGCCGAGACGCTCGAGCACCGCCGCGCGGCTCTCCACGGGTGTCGCGTTCCAGGTCGGCCAGTAGGCGGCCAGCCGCTCGACCGCCTGGCGTGCCTGCTCGGCGCTGGCGAACTGGGCCTGGCCGACGACCTTGTTCAGGTCATAGGGGCAGCGTACCTCGGACGGCGTACCGGCCAGGGTTTGCCCGCCTATCACCGGCGCGGCCTGCCATTGACGATCGAGGAAAGGTTGATAGGCGCTGGCCAGTTCGTTCCATTGTTGTTGGACGTTCATGTTGATCCCTTGGGAGTTCTTGCGATTGCCGTACAAGGCCGGCGGCAGCGGAATGCGCGGGTTGCCCAGCGCGGCGAACCTGCGCAGCTGGCTAATCGGGTGATCGATCAGCGACTCGACCGGCACGCGCGGATCGACCAGCTGGTGGACGAAGGACGAGTTGGCACCGTTCTCCAGCAGGCGGCGCACCAGATAGGGCAGCAGGTCCTTGTGGGCGCCGACCGGCGCATAGATGCGCACGTTCTTGCGGTACTTCTCGATCACCGTGTCGTACAGCGCATCGCCCATGCCGTGCAGGCGCTGAAACTCGAATTCGCGCGGCTGCGCCGCCCGCTCGGCCATGTCCAGGATGCAGCTGACGGTATGCGCGTTGTGGCTGGCGAACTGTGGGTAGATCACGCCGCGGGTGTGCTCGGAGAGCAGATAGCGGGCGCAGGCGAGGTAAGACGTATCGGTGCCTTCCTTGCGGGTATAGACCGGGTAACCGTCCAGCCCCTGGACCTGGCACTGCTTGATCTCGCTGTCCCAGTAGGCGCCCTTGACCAGGCGCAGCGGAATGCGCGCGCCCAGCTCGCGGCCCAGCAGTGTCAGCCAGACCAGCACCGGCAGGCAGCGCTTGGAATAGGCCTGGATGACCAGGCCGAACTCGCCCCAGCCGACGATAGCCGGATCACGCATGAGCTTCTCGAAGAGTTCGAGCGACAGCTCCAGGCGGTCGGCTTCCTCGGCATCGATAGTGATACCGACATCCAGGCGGCGGGCCAGGATGGCCAGCTCGCGGACGCTGGCGAACAGCTCGTTGAGCACCCGCTCGCGCTGAGCGACTTCGTAGCGCGGGTGCAGCGCCGACAGCTTGATCGACACCGACGGTCGTGGCCCCGGCCCGACCTGCGGCTCGGCGCCCACGGTTTCCACGGCCTGGCGGTAGTCGGCCATGTACTTGGCGGCGTCTTCAGCGGTCAGCGCGGCCTCGCCGAGCATGTCGAAGGAATAGGTGTAGCCCTTCTCCCGCTCCGGTCGGCCGTTCTTAAGGGCTTCTGCGATGGTGCGACCGAGCACGAACTGCTTGCCCATCAGCTTCATGGCCTGGTTCATCGCGGCGCGGATCACCGGCTCGCCGGAGCGCTTGAGCAGGCGGCCGATGACGTTCTTCGGCCGGCCGTCGGCAGTCTCCGGATCGACCACCTTGCCGGTCATCACCAGGCCCCAGGCAGCGAAGTTGACCAACACGTTGTCGCTCTGGCCCAGGTGGCGCTCCCATTCGGCAGCGTTGAGCTTGTCGCGGATCAGCGCATCGGCGGTCGCCGCGTCCGGTACGCGCAGCAGCGCTTCGGCCAGGCACATCAGCATCAGCCCTTCCTGGGTATCGAGGCTGTACTGGCGCAGCAGCGCATCAAGGGTGTCGACCGCGTTGTCACGAGCGCGCACGGCTTCGATCAGCGTGCGCGCTCGTTCGCGAATGGCGGCGATGCCTGCCTCGCCTGGATCGGCGAGCTGCAGCAGTTCAGTGAGATAGGCGGCCTCGTCAACGCTGTAGTTGGCGCTGATGGCGGGATAGAATTCTGCTGCTGTCTGGTTGGCGAAGGCGCCATCCAGCACGTGACCGGCCTTGAACATGCGCCGCTCCTCTTTTGAGTTGTGTCTGCTTATAGGTCTAGTCCACGGCCGGGCTGATGATGCAGCACAAGACGATGAGCCAGGTCGGGAAGCGGAATGTAGGGTCAGCGCGTCGAGCCGTTCTTACGCAAAACTACGGAAGTTTTGCGAAAAACTCCGATAGGGGAAGGCGGAAAAGCTGTGGTAACAAAAGCGCACCAGGATGGCGCAGGAATATCTGCGTAATCTCTGTCCGGCGCGAAAACAGGGCGATCCAGGGCCGATCAGCAATCCGACTTGCGCAGCCCGCGAGGGGTCAGGCCGAGGTAGCGGCGGGTGGCCGTGGTCAGTGCACTCTGGCTGGAGAAGCCGCACTCCTCGGCGATGCGCACCAAGGGAAGCGGCGTTTCGCGCAGCAGGCGCGCGGCGCGATCGAGGCGGGCCTTGAGCAGGTACTGGTGCGGGGTGAGGCCGACGCTGTCCTTGAACTGGGCGTGAAAATGGCTGGGGCTCAGGCAGACCACCTGGGCCAGCTCGGCGACCGTGATGCGCCGCGCCAGATTGCTCTGGATGTGGCTGTCCAGCCGCTGCAGATCCAGCGGGCCGGCCGGACGCTGCTGGGCTTCGCCGAACAGCCGCAGGTGCAATGCCCGTAACAGCACGCCACCCAGCGCGCGGGCCAGCAGCGGATCGCTGCCGTAGCGCGCCAGCTCGGCACCGGCGTACGCCAACAGGTTCTGGAAGTCGGCATCCAGCGCCGGATAGCGCGGCGCCTCGAACAGGCGCGCCAGCAGTTCGGGATCTTCGGTGCCGACTTCCTGCTCGTCCAGGTCGATGATCAGCATGCGGTTGTCGCCCATGCCGGCGAAACCATGATCGGCATCCCCCGGCACCAGGCAGGCGCGCATCCGGCACACCTCCCCGCCCGAGCCGTTGACCTCGAATTCCGCACGACCGGCCAGCGACATCACCAACTGGTGATAGTCGTGGGCGTGCTGGTGAGTCTGGTCATCCAGGCGAAGCAGACGGGCATTGAGCATGTGGGCACCTGAGGTTGGCAGCCGTCGCCGTTGATGAAAGACGCCGGCCAGTGCGCACTCTACCTAACGCCGGGGAAGGTGCCCACCCCGCGGCCGGGATTGAAATCATCCGGGGCACTACCCATCTAAGGAGCACGTATTCGCAACGGGTGCCGCATGAACGACGACATCAATCAGGATCAGGAAATCATCTCCAACGGCCTCGTGCTGCCTGACCAGCAGCAGCCGGACAAGCTCTACATCATCCCGGTGCACAACCGGCCGTTCTTCCCGGCTCAGGTGTTGCCGGTCATCGTCAATGAAGACCCCTGGGCCGAGACCCTGGAGCGCGTGGCCAAGACGCCGCACCAGCGGGTGGCGTTGTTCTTCGTCGACTCGCCGGTGCTGGACATGGCCACCTTCGACCCGGATAGCCTGCCGGAACATGGCACCATGGTCCGCGTACACCACGCCTCGCAGGAGGGCGGCAAGCTGCAGTTCGTCGCCCAGGGCCTGGCGCGGGTGCGCATCCGCGGCTGGCTGCGGCGCAAGCCGCCGTATCTGGTGGAAGTCGATTACCCGAAGAGCGACGAGGACCCGCGCGACGAGGTCAAGGCCTACGGCATGGCGCTGATCAACGCGATCAAGGAGCTCTTGCCACTCAATCCGCTGTACAGCGAGGAGCTGAAGAACTACCTCAATCGCTTCAGCCCCAACGACCCGTCGCCGCTGACCGACTTCGCCGCCGCGCTGACCACCGCGCCGGGCGCCGAACTGCAGGAAGTACTGGACACCGTGCCGGTCTTGAAGCGTATGGAAAAGGTGCTGCCGCTGCTGCGCAAGGAAGTCGAGGTCGGCAAGCTGCAGAAGGAGCTCACCGGCGAGGTCAATCGCAAGATCGGCGAGCGCCAGCGCGAGTTCTTCCTCAAGGAACAGCTGAAGATCATCCAGCGCGAGCTGGGCATCACCAAGGACGACAAAAGCGCCGACGCCGACGAGTTCCGCGCGCGCCTGGAAGGCAAGGTGGTGCCACCGGCCGCGCAGAAGCGCATCGACGAGGAACTGAACAAGCTGTCGATCCTCGAGACCGGCTCGCCGGAATACGCCGTCACCCGCAACTACCTGGACTGGGCCACCGCCCTGCCCTGGGGGGTCTACGGCAAGGACAAGCTCGACCTCAAGCGCGCGCGCAAGGTGCTCGACAAGCATCACGCCGGACTCGACGACATCAAGAACCGCATCCTCGAGTTTCTCGCCGTCGGCGCCTTCAAGGGCGAGATCGCCGGTTCCATCGTGCTGCTGGTCGGCCCGCCGGGCATGGGCAAGACCAGCATCGGCAAGTCCATCGCCGAATCCCTCGGCCGGCCGTTCTACCGTTTCAGCGTCGGCGGCATGCGCGACGAGGCGGAGATCAAGGGCCACCGCCGTACCTACATCGGGGCCCTGCCCGGCAAGCTGGTGCAGGCGCTCAAGGATGTCGAAGTGATGAACCCGGTGATCATGCTCGACGAGATCGACAAGCTCAGCAGCAGCTACCAGGGCGATCCAGCCTCGGCGCTGCTGGAGACCCTCGACCCGGAGCAGAACGTCGAATTTCTCGACCATTACCTGGACCTGCGCCTGGACCTGTCCAAGGTGCTGTTCGTCTGCACGGCCAACACGCTGGACTCGATCCCCGGCCCACTGCTCGACCGCATGGAAGTGATCCGCCTGTCCGGCTATATCGCCGAAGAGAAGCTGGCCATCGCTAAGCGCCACCTGTGGCCGAAGCTGTTGGACAAGACCGGCGTGCCGAAGGAGCGCCTGGCCATCAGCGACAGTGCCTTGAAGGCGGTGATCGAAGGCTATGCCCGCGAGGCCGGTGTACGCCAGCTGGAAAAGCAGCTGGGCAAACTGGTGCGCAAGGCGGTGGTCAAGCTGCTGGAAGATCCGCAAGCGGTGCTGAAAATCACGCCGAAGGATCTCGAAAGCTACCTCGGCAAACCGGTGTTCCGCAGCGAGCAGGTGCTCTCTGGCGTCGGCGTGATCACCGGCCTCGCCTGGACCAGCATGGGCGGCGCCACGCTGCCGATCGAGGCGACGCGCATCCATACGCTCAACCGCGGCTTCAAGCTCACCGGCAAGCTCGGCGACGTGATGAAGGAGTCGGCGGAGATCGCCTACAGCTTCGTGACCTCGAATCTGAAGACGTTCAAGGGCGATCCGCAGTTCTTCGACCAGGCCTTTGTGCACCTGCACGTGCCGGAAGGCGCGACACCCAAGGACGGCCCCAGCGCCGGCATCACCATGGCCAGCGCACTGCTGTCGCTGGCACGCAACCAGCCGCCGAAGAAGGGCGTGGCCATGACCGGCGAGCTGACCCTGACCGGCCATGTGCTGCCCATCGGCGGGGTACGCGAGAAGGTCATCGCCGCGCGGCGGCAGAAGCTCTTCGAGCTGATCCTGCCGGAAGCCAATCGTGGCGACTTCGACGAGCTGCCGGACTACCTGAAGGAAGGGCTGACGGTGCACTTCGCCAGGCGCTTCGCCGATGTGGCCAAGGTGCTCTTCTAAGTAGAAACAGCCTGCGCGGGGCGTACGGTGCGCTTGCACAGCCGCCCTGCGCTCGCCGCACCCCTGACACGTCTGCAGCCGGATGCTTTTGGGCTATCCTTCCGGTTCCATTCCGACTGGTGCCGATCATGCCTTTCGACATCCCTCGCCTGCTGCTACCCACCAGCCTCGCCCTGCTGACCGCCTGCGCCGGCCAAGAGAGCGCACCGCCTTCGAGCGTGGTACTCAGCGACGATCGCCGCTGCCCGCAGAGCCTGCAGAACGGTCAGCAGTTGATCGTCAGCCTGCCGAGCAACCCGACCACCGGCTATCGCTGGATCCTCCATGAGTCGGCCCCGGAGCAGCTGCGCAGTCTTGGGCCTGAAGTGTTCAGTAACCCGAAGGACGACGTGATCGGCGGCGACGGGCTCTCCACCTGGCGTTTCGAAGCGCGGCAGGCCGGCAGCGGTCGGCTCTACCTGACCTACCAGCGCCCTTGGGAGGCCGATGGCGAGCCGGCCGGGCTGTTCGATTGTCGGATCGAGGTGCACTGAGGCAGGGCCAGGCAGCCGCTTTCCGCTACAATGCCGCCCCATTTTTCCAACACGCCGCCGCCACCGTGAGTCACGATCCCGACCGTCTGTTCGCCCAGCCCCTAGCCCGTGTCCAGGACTTCGTCTTCAACGAGGACGTGGCACGGGTGTTCCCCGACATGATCAAGCGTTCGGTACCTGGTTACCCGACGATCGTTGAGAATATCGGCGTGATCGCCGCACAGTTCGCTCAGCCTAATACCCGCCTGTACGACCTCGGCTGCTCGCTGGGTGCGGTGACCCAGGCGCTGCGCCGGCATGTCAGTCAGGACAACTGCCAGGTGATTGCCGTGGACAACTCCACCGCCATGGTCGAGCGCTGCCGCGAATACCTGCATGCGCAGGACTCCATGTACCAGGAGCTGTTGCCAGTGGAGGTCCTAGAAGCCGACATCCTGGCCCTGGAGTTCCAGTCCAGCTCGCTGGTGGCGCTGAACTTCACCCTGCAGTTCATCGCCCCCGAACAGCGCCCGGCCCTGCTCGGCCGCATTCGTCAGGCACTGGTGCCGGGCGGCGCGCTGATCCTGTCGGAGAAACTGCGCTTCGAGGACGACGAGGAGCAGCAGCTGCTGACCGACCTGCACATCGCCTTCAAGCGCGCCAATGGCTACAGCGAACTGGAGATCGCCCAGAAGCGCAGCGCCATCGAGAACGTGATGAAGCCCGATAGCCTGGAAAACCATCGCCAACGCCTGCTCGAGGCCGGCTTTTCCAAGGTCGTGCCCTGGTTCCAATGCCTGAATTTCGCTTCGCTGATCGCCCTGCCATGAATCTCGACCTCACTCCCCTCGCCTGGCGCCTGGCCGGCACACCACTCGCTGCCTGGGCCAACGACGTTCAACAGCAACTGGACGCCAAACTCGCCATCGGTCATGGCGATCTGCCGCGCTGGCGCCGGGCCGTCGATACGCTACCGGCGCTGATGCCGACGCAGATCGAGCTGCGCGAATGTTTCCGCCTCGCGGCCCCCTGCGACGAAGCCACACGCCAGGCCACCCGCGAGGCGCTGATGGGGCTGTCGCCGTGGCGCAAGGGGCCGTTCGAGGTATTCGGCGTGCATGTGGACACCGAATGGCGCTCGGACTGGAAATGGGCCCGGGTCGCGCCGCATCTGGACCTTGCCGGCAAGCGCATCCTCGACGTCGGCTGCGGCAATGGTTACTACATGTGGCGCATGCTCGGCGCCGGTGCTGACAGCGTGGTCGGTGTCGACCCGAACTGGCTGTTCTTCTGCCAGTTCCATGCGATGAAACGTTACCTGCCGGAGCTGCCCGCCTGGCACCTGCCGTTCGCCCTGGAAGAGCTGCCGCCCAAGCTCGAAGGCTTCGAAACGGTATTCTCCATGGGCGTGCTCTACCATCGCCGTTCGCCCGTCGATCACCTGCTCGATCTGAAGGACTGCCTGGTCCGCGGCGGCGAGCTGGTGCTGGAAACGCTGGTGGTCGAGGGCGACGAGAACACCGCGCTGGTACCGGAAGACCGCTACGCACAGATGCGCAACGTCTGGTTCCTGCCCTCGGTGCCGGCGCTGGAGCGCTGGCTGCGGCGGGCCGGCTTCGTCGACGTGCGCTGCGTGGACGTCAGCGTGACCAGCGTCGAGGAACAGCGCAGCACCGACTGGATGCGCTACCAGTCGCTACCGGATTTCCTCGACCCTCAGGACCACGGCCGCACCGTCGAAGGGCTGCCGGCCCCCATGCGCGCCGTACTGCTGGCACGCAAGCCCTGAGCATCTCGGCCTGATGATGTCAGGCGCCACGCTTGCGGCGCCGCCCCTCCACGAGTTGCCGCAGCGGCAGGCGCGCCCGTTCGAGCAACTGCTGGCGGCTCAGGTCGCGCTTGGCCAGCTCGGCGTCGTCCAGTCGCAACAACTGCCGATAACGGCTGCGCTGCCGCCACGCCCGGTACCAGTCACGCAGGCTGCGTTGCAGACCGAGCGGCCACATGGCCGGCATGTAGACGTCAGGAATCTGGGGCTCCACTGGCCGCCGTGATCGGATGTTGCGTGGCTCTGTAGACATGCTCACCTCCGTTTCGCTGGCCGTGGGCACGTCATGGATATGGCGGCCACGGGTTCACGAACAGGATGAGCGGACGCCCACTGTTCAAACAAACGACTAATATAAAAGCCTGCGTTCAAGATTATTGAATGGTGGCTCATGCTGGAACCATCCAACCCCGGTACGACTGCCCCGTTGCTGGAAAGCGACGTGCTACGCACCTTTGTCGCCATCGCCGAGAGCGGCAGCTTTACGCGCGCGGCCGGGCAGATCTATCGCAGCACCTCGGCGGTCAGCATGCAGATCAAGCGGCTGGAAGATACCTTGGGCCGCCCGCTGTTCGTCCGTGAGGCTCGTCAGGTGCGCCTCACCCCCGCTGGGGAGACGCTGCTCGGCTACGCGCGGCGCCTGCTCAAGCTCAACGAGGAAGCGATCGCCCATTTTCTGCAGCCGGCATTGCAAGGGCGTGTGCGTTTCGGCACGCCGGCCGATGTCGGCACACGCATCCTGCCCGGCCTGCTGGCGCTGTTCGCCCGCAGCCATCCCGGCGTGGAGGTCGACGTCTCGGTCGCCCGCAGCATCGACATGATCGAACGTATCGATGCCGGCGAACTGGATCTGGCGCTGATCACTACCGGCAATCTCGGGCAGGACGATTCGCGGGGCGAGCCGATCCACAGCGAACCTCTGGTCTGGGCCGGCCGCAGCGGCGGCGTCGCCGCGCTGCGCACGCCATTGCCGCTGGCGCTGGCCAGCCCGGACTGCGCCTGGCGCCGGCAGGCCCTGGACGCGCTCGACCGAATCGGGCGCGGCTACCGCATCGCCTACTCGAGCGAACAGACCTCCGGCCAGGAAGCGGCGATGATCGCCGATCTGGCAATCGCGCCCTACCCGTCGAGCCTGGTCCGCCCGCCCCTGCAGCGGCTGGACGGGCAGTACGGGCTACCGCAACTGGGCGACTATCGGATCAACCTGCTGCGTGGTAGCAATCGCAGCGACGCGGTCGAGGTGTTGGCCGCCCAGGTGATTGCTGCCTTCGCCGAGTACCGCAGCCGTTTTGGCGGCCATCGCCCGGAAGCCAGCGAGGAACCGACATGGCACGCTGGATGATCCTCGCCGGGGCGGTGCTGCTCCTGCTCGGCATCGCCTGGCACTACTTCCCCTGGCTGCTGAACTGGTTCGGCCGGCTACCGGGCGACATCCGCATCGAGTCCGAACGCAGCCGGGTGTTCATCCCGATCACCTCGATGGTGATTCTCAGCCTGGTCCTGACCGTGCTGATCAACCTGTTCCGCCGCTGAACAGCGCCGTCCCCGCGGAGAGGACCGCGAATGGACCCTTCAGCGGACGGCTTGTCTCACCCTCGCGCTGCGGCGCTGAGGATCAGATGCTTCATTTCCTTGACCGCCTGCTTGAAGCCAACGAACAGCGCATGAGCGACGATGGCGTGACCGATGTTCAGCTCATTGACACCACGGATGGCGGCGATGGCCTCGGCGTTGTGGTAGTGCAGACCATGCCCGGCATTGACGATCAATCCGTGGCTGAGACCGACCTCGACACCGTCGCGAATCCGCGCCAGTTCGCAGGCACGTTCCGCCACGCTGTGAGCATCGGCATAGCGACCGGTGTGCAGTTCGATGGCCGGCGCACCGACCCGGGCCGCCGCCTCGATCTGCCGCGGATCGGCATCGATGAACAGCGAGACTTCCGCACCGCAGCCGCGCAACCGCTCCACCGCCTCGCGAATGCGCGCCTCCTGGCCGGCGACATCCAGCCCACCCTCTGTGGTCAGCTCCTGGCGGGTTTCCGGTACCAGGCAGACATGCTCCGGCCGCAGCTGCTCGGCAAAGGCCAGCATCGCCTCAGTGACACCCATCTCGAAATTCATCCGCGTCTGCAGGGCGTCCTTCATCATCAGCACATCGCGTTCCTGGATATGTCGACGGTCCTCGCGCAGGTGCACGGTAATGCCGTCCGCGCCTGCCTCTTCGGCGTCCAGCGCGGCCTTGACCGGGTCCGGATAGCGGGTGCCGCGGGCCTGGCGCAGGGTGGCGACATGGTCGACGTTGACACCGAGCAGGATTCGATTGGCTTTAGTCACGCGGGGACTCCTTCAGATTCATGAACAGTTCGCGGCTGACCAGCGGTCGGCCGCCCAGATGCGGTGCCAGAGCCTGGCGCATCAGCCGCTTGGCGGCGGCCAGCGCGCCCGGCACCTGCCAGTCGGCCTCGGCCATCGCGAGAAGTTCCGCGCCATTGAACAGCCCTGGCTGGAATCCCACAACCGGCTCCAGGCCGGCGTCCGGCACCAGCCGATACAGCCGCTGCGCGTCGATCGGCTGACCGGCGATATCGATGTCGAGGGCAAAACCATAGCCCAGCTCGTCGAGCAGTCGCCATTCGAAGGCCCGCAGCAACGGCTCAAGCGGCCGGTGCTCGGCCAGCGCCGGCAGAGTCGCGACGTAATGCTCGAACAGTGCAGGGTGCGCGTCCTCCGCCGGCAGCAGGCGGATCAGCAGTTCGTTGAGGTACATGCCGCTGAACAGCGCCTGGCCATCGAGCCAGTGGGCGGGCCCGGCGCTTTCCAGGCGGGCAACGGTCTTCAGTTCGGACTTGCCGCGCAGTTCGACTTCCAGCGATACGAACGGGCGGATCAGGCTGCCGGCCTTGCCCCGCGCCGCACGCATGACGGCGCGCAGCCGCCCCTGCGGAGTGAACAGGTCGACCAGCGCGCTGCTTTCCTTGTACGGACGGCTGTGCAGAACGAATGCAGGCTGGTGCATGGCGGCCCAGGGGGTGCGCAATGCGCACGGGTGAGTGCGAAGAGGCTGTTACTGATAGCCCAGCGAATGCAGTGCGCGCTCGTCGTCGGACCAGCCGCCCTTCACCTTGACCCACAGGTTGAGCATGACCTTGGAGTCGAAGAGGACCTCCATGTCCTTGCGCGCTTCCTGGCCGATGCGTTTGATGCGCTCGCCCTTGTCGCCGATGATGATCTTCTTCTGCCCGTCGCGCTCGACCAGAATCAGCGCGTGGATGTGCAGCACGTGGCCTTCCTGCTTGAAGTCCTCGATCTCGACGGTGATCTGGTACGGCACCTCGGCGCCAAGCTGACGCATGATCTTCTCGCGCACCAGCTCGGCGGCAAGAAAGCGGCTGCTGCGGTCGGTGATCTGATCTTCCGGGAAGAAGTGCTCGCCCTCGGGTAGGCGCTCGGCCACCAGCTGTTCCAGGGTTTCCAGATTCTGCCCGTGCTGCGCGGAGATCGGCACGATCTCGGCATTCGGCAGCTGCTCGGCCAACCAGCGCAGGTGCGGCAGCAGCTCGGCCTTGTCCTCGATGCGGTCGGTCTTGTTGACGGCGACGATCAGCGGTCCGGTGACGTATTGCACGCGCTCCAGCACGGCCTGGTCTTCATCGGTCCAGCGGGTGCGGTCGACGACGAAGATCACCACGTCGACATCCTTCAGCGCCGAGGCCGCGGTGCGGTTCATGTAGCGGTTGAGCGCGGTCTCGCCATTCTTGTGCAGACCCGGGGTATCGACATAGACCGCCTGCACGCTGCCCTCGGTCTTGATGCCGAGCATGTTGTGACGGGTCGTCTGCGGCTTGCGCGAGGTAATCGCCAGCTTCTGCCCGAGGATGTGGTTGAGCAAGGTGGATTTGCCGACGTTCGGCCGGCCGACGATGGCGACATAACCGCAACGGCTGACGTCTTCGGATTGTTGCTGCTCGTCAGTCATGTCCATTCTCCACGCCCAGGGCGATCAATGCGGCTGCTGCGGCAACCTGTTCGGCAATGCGGCGACTGGCGCCCTGCCCATGAGTTTTGTCGTTGAGCAAGGCCACCTGGCATTCGACGAAGAACGTGCGGCAATGCGGTTCGCCCTGGATGTCCACCACTTCGTAGCGCGGCAGCTCACAGGCACGCGACTGCAGAAACTCCTGCAGGCGGGTCTTGGGATCCTTGTTGGTGTCCACCAGCGTCAAGCCCTGCAGCTCGTTGGCCAGCCAGGCGATAACCCGCTCACGGGCGACATCCATGCCGGCATCGAGATAAATGGCGCCGATCAGCGCCTCGAGGGTATCGGCCAGAATCGATTCGCGGCGGTAGCCACCGCTCTTGAGCTCACCGGAGCCGAGACGCAGGTGATCACCAAGCTCGAAGCCGCGTGCCAGCACGGCAAGCGTCTCGCCCTTGACCAGCCGGGCCCGCAGCCGCGACAGCTGGCCTTCACGGGCCTGCGGAAAATGGTTGAACAGCGCCTCGCCAGCAACGAAGTTGAGGATGGCGTCGCCGAGAAACTCCAGACGCTCGTTGTTGCGTCCGGCATAGCTGCGATGGGTAAGGGCCAGGAGCATCAGCTCCTGGTCCTTGAATTGATAGCCGAGCTTGCGCTCGAGGCGGGCTAACGAAGTGCTCACGGCATCCTTAGGCGATATTCTTTGTCGAAGTTCGCCACCAGATCGAGATTGCGGATCAGCGGCTCGCGTTTTTCGTACTTCAGGTGTGCCCTGAATTCATTGTTCTGGATCTCGACCTTCAGCGCTTCCTTCAGATCGATATTCTGGATGCCGTTGACCTGCATCCCCTTGCTGACATGACTATAGAACTCCCCGACGCTGCGAATCTCAAGCGCTTCGTCGGTTTCCACGGACTGGATGATCTTGTCCATGGACATGTAGTCGAAATAATGCGGGAACATCTTGAACCCGGTGCTGGCCACAAACGCCACAACCGCCAGGAGCATGATCCAGCTCAGCATGGACAGCCCTTTTTGCGAACGCGCAAAACTCATGTCGACCTCTATGTCGTAACGATACCCACCGATCGGGGCAGGACAAATATAACGAGCCCACTACGCTCGACGGGGGCCGCAATTCACAGCTTTCAGTGAATCAGGCCCACGCGGGAGAAATTCGGCAGATTGCTGAGTTTCGGATCGGGCCAGCTCATCCACACGGCGAAGGCCTTGCCGACGATGTTGCGGTCCGGAACCATGCCAGCAAGCTCGGCGGGGATCGAGTCATCCTGCCAGTAGCGGCTGTCGTTGGAGTTGTCGCGGTTGTCGCCCATCATGAAGTAATGCTCGGCCGGCACGGTCCACTGGCGGCTCGGTTCGATTCGATAGCGCCCCATTTCCTTGCGGATCAGGTGCTCCACTTCGCCGAGTTTTTCCCGATACAGCACGGCGCTGCCGAGACTGCCCGGCTCTTCGCCGACCAGCATTTCGGCCACCGGCTGATCGTTGACGAACAGACGGCGGTCGCTGCTGTAGCGCACGGTGTCACCCGGCAGACCGACGACCCGCTTGATGTAGTTGATGCTGGGTTCGTTGGGATAGCGGAAGACCATCACGTCGCCGCGCTTCGGATCACTGACTTCGATCACCTTGGTGTCCACCACCGGCAGGCGGATGCCGTAGGCGAACTTGTTGACCAGGATGAAGTCACCGACCTCCAGCGTCGGAATCATCGAACCGGACGGGATCTGGAAGGGTTCGACAAGAAACGAGCGCAGTACCAGCACGATGGCCAGCACAGGGAAGAAGGACTTGCCATACTCGATCAGCAGTGGCTCCTTGTTCAGCGCCTCCAGCGTCGATGGATCGATTTCCCCGGTGCGCCCTTCGTAGTTGGCGATCGCAGCCCGACGCCGGGGTGCGAAGAACAACAGATCGCTCAGTGCCAAAAGACCGCAGACGGCCACGGCGATAACCAGCAACAACGGGAAATTGATCGACATATCAGCTATCTACCTTCAGTACCGCGAGGAACGCCTCTTGCGGGATTTCCACGCTGCCTACTTGCTTCATGCGCTTCTTACCGGCCTTCTGCTTTTCCAGCAGCTTGCGCTTACGGCTTACGTCGCCGCCGTAACATTTCGCCAGAACGTTCTTGCGCAACGCCTTGACCGTGGTCCGCGCGACGATCTGCCCGCCGATGGCCGCCTGGATCGCCACATCGAACATCTGCCGTGGGATCAGCTCCTTCATCTTCTCGGTCAGCTGACGGCCTTTGTAATGCGCATTGTCTCGGTGCACGATCAATGCCAGAGCGTCGACCTTCTCGCCATTGATCAGCACGTCCAGCTTGACAAGGTTCGCCGACTGGAAACGCACGAAGCTGTAGTCCAGCGAGGCGTAACCACGGCTCACCGACTTCAGACGATCGAAGAAATCCAGCACCACTTCGCTCATCGGCAGGTCGTAGCGCACCTGAACCTGCGAGCCGAGGAACTGCATGTCGCGCTGCACGCCGCGCTTCTCGATGCACAGGGTGATGACGTTGCCGAGGTGATCCTGCGGGACCAGGATGTTGGCCTGCACGATGGGTTCGCGCATGTCTTCGATGAAGGACAGGTCCGGCAGGCGCGACGGGTTGTCGACGTAGATTGTGTCGCCGTTCTTGAGCAGCAGCTCGTAGACCACCGTAGGCGCCGTGGTGATCAGGTCCAGGTCGTACTCGCGCTCCAGGCGCTCCTGGATGATCTCCATGTGCAGCATGCCGAGGAAGCCGATGCGGAATCCGAACCCCAGCGCCTCGGAGCTTTCCGGCTCGTATTGCAGTGCCGCGTCGTTGAGCGTGAGTTTCTGCAGGGCTTCGCGGAAGTCCTCGAAATCGTCGGAGCTGACCGGGAACAGGCCGGCATATACCTGCGGCTTGATGCGCTGGAAGCCGGGCAGCATCTCCACGTCCGGCGTGCTGGAGAGCGTCAGGGTATCGCCCACCGGCGCACCATGGATATCCTTGATCCCGGCGATGATGAAGCCCACTTCGCCGGCCTTGAGATCGGCGGTGGCGGTGTGCTTGGGCGTGAAGACACCTACGCTGTCCACCTGATGCACCTTGCCGGTGGACTTCACCAGCACCTTGTCGCCCTTCTTGATGCGACCGTGGCGTACCCGCACCAGCGACACCACACCCAGGTAGTTGTCGAACCAGGAGTCGATGATCAGCGCCTGCAGCGGCGCCTCGATATCACCGGTGGGCGGAGGAATCACTGCGACCAGACGCTCGAGCACCTCGTCGACGCCCATTCCGCTCTTGGCACTGCAGGCAACCGCATCGGTGGCATCAATGCCGATGATGTGCTCGATCTCTTCCTTGACGCGCTCGGGTTCTGCCTGCGGCAGGTCCATCTTGTTGAGCACCGGCATGACCTCGAGGCCCTGCTCGATGGCGGTGTAGCAGTTGGCAACCGACTGTGCCTCCACCCCCTGACCGGCATCCACCACCAGCAACGCGCCCTCGCACGCGGCCAGCGAGCGGCTGACTTCATAGGTGAAGTCGACGTGTCCGGGGGTATCGATGAAGTTCAGCTGGTAGGTCTTTCCGTCCCGCGCCTTGTAGTGCAGCGTGACGCTGTGGGCCTTGATGGTGATACCACGCTCACGTTCGAGGTCCATCGAATCCAGTACCTGAGCGGCCATTTCGCGCTCGGACAGGCCACCGCACATCTGGATGAAACGGTCCGCCAGGGTCGACTTGCCGTGATCGATATGGGCAATGATGGAGAAATTGCGGATATGACTCAGGTCACTCACAGCTCAACACTCGGTAGTCGCGGGCCGATTGCCCGCCGAAAATAGCCGCGAAGTGTAACTGATCAGCCCCTGCAGTGCCACGCACAAGCCGCCCGCATCACGATCAGCTGCGTCCAGTGGCCAAACGGCAGAAACGAAGAAGGGCGGCCTGAGCCGCCCTTCGTTTGCTGAACCCGCGCTTACTCGGCCAGCTTGAAGGTAATGAAGCTCGCACGCCCCTGACGCAGCACACGCATCGAAACCGAGCGGTTCTTGGGCAGCTGCTCAGCAACCCGGCTGAACGTCGCCGCCGAATTGATCGCCTGATTGTTCAGATGAGTGATGACATCCCCGGGGCGCAGGCCGATCATCGCTGCCGGGCCATTGAGGATCTCGGTGATCACCACGCCGCCCGGCAGATCGAGGCTCTTCTTCTGCTCCTCGGTCAGCTCGGTGACCTTCACGCCCAAGCGATTGTCGCTGCGCTCCTGGCCACCGCCAGACGCCGCCACCGCTTCGCCTTCCTCCGGCATGGCGCCGATGCTGACGTCCAGCGTCTTGCGATCACCGTCGCGCACCACTTCCATGCGCGCCTTGCTGCCGGGCTTCAGCGCACCGACCAGATGAGGCAGATCCGCAGACATGACGATCGGCTTGCCGTTGAGGCTGAGGATCACGTCGCCGACGCGCAGCCCGCTACGAGCCGCCGGACCGCCATCCATTACCTGGGCCACCAGGGCTCCGGCCGGGCGCTCGAGCCCGAAGGACTCGGCCAGGTCCTTGTTCACCTCCTGAATCACCACGCCGAGCCAGCCGCGATTGACCTTGCCATCGGTGCGCAGCTGATTGGCCACGTCCATCGCCACATCAATCGGAATTGCGAAGGACAGGCCCATGAAGCCGCCTGAGCGGGTGAAAATCTGCGAGTTGATACCGATCACCTCGCCCTTGAGGTTGAACAGCGGGCCGCCCGAGTTGCCCGGGTTGATCGCCACGTCGGTCTGGATGAAGGGCACGTAGCTCTCGTTGGGCAGGCTGCGGCCAGTCGCACTGACAATACCCGCGGTCACGGTATGGTCGAAGCCGAACGGCGAGCCGATGGCCAGCACCCACTCGCCAGCCTTGAGCTCGTCGGAGCGCCCGATCTTCACAGTCGGCAGGCCCTTGCCTTCGACCTTCAGAACGGCCACATCGGAGCGAGGGTCGGCGCCGATCAGCTTGGCTTCGAGCTCGCTTCTATCGGGCAGGCGCACAATGATCTCGTCGGCACCGGCCACCACGTGGTTGTTGGTCAGCACATAGCCGTCATCGGAGATGATGAATCCGGAGCCCAGTGATTGCGCCTCGCGCTGCTGGCCCTGGCCCGGCGCGCCCGGCATTTGTGGAATGCTGCGCTCGAAGAATTCGCGAAAGATCGGCGGCAACCCTTCGAGTTCAGGAATCTGCGCGGTGGCCCCACGTGTGGGCACTTTCTGCTTGGTACTGATGTTGACGACCGCTGGCGAGGCATTTTCAACCAGCGGCGTAAAATCAGGCAAAGCCGCTTGCGCTTGCGCCACCACGGCCTGCCCGAACAGGGCCAGGCCTGCCACGAAGGCAAAGCAGCTGTTTCGATTGAGCATGACTACAAGTCTCCCCACTGACAAAACAAGGAAGCTCAGGGACTCGCAGGCCCCGCGAGCATAGCGCGCAAAACCACCGGCTGCAGATTCGGATCGCTTGCCACCGTTCGGCTTCTCATGCGCACGAACAGCCAGGCAACGAAGAATCCCCCGAACCCCGCCAGGATGACGAGCGGTTCATGCGCAGAAAACTGGGCGGCGAGCGTTGCTGCCGCCATCAGCATGAGCAGAGGGAGAAGATAGACAAGTACGGCACCGCGCAGCAACACGTCCTCGCGGACCCCGACGATGACCGAGTCACCCACCTGGAGCTGCAGGTCGCTAAGCGCCCGAATCAGCCCTCGTTGCTCACGCACCCCGAGGGTATCCATCAAGCCCTGCCCGCAGCCGTTCTTCGCCGAACAGCCAGAGCAGGTGCTTTTGCGCCGAGTTTCGACCCAAACGGCGCCGTCATCCAGCGCAACGACCCGCCCCGACTCTTCGATCATCGCTGCGCCTGTTCGGCACCAGCACGCATGGAGAGTGCCACGCGTTCGGCCGTACCGAGCGGGATCTCTCCGACGACGGTCACCATCACGTCACCGTCCTCGGTGCTGATGCGCTTGGACACGGCGACGGTGGGGCCCATCTGACTACGCGCATCCTCAACCAAGGCGCCGCGCAAAGGCTCGAGAAACACCGAAAACTTGGCCAGGCCGTCGCCATAGGACAACCAGGACACCGTTTCGGAAGACGCGGGACTCGGACGCTGGTTGGCATCAAGCAACTTGAAACCGGCCGGCAGCCAATCGGAACGCCAGACTGAAGAGGGGTTGGCTTCACGCTTGCTGACCGATACCGGCTTGCAATCGGCACTTGGCTTCAGTTGTTGGGCATCGATCGGACCGGTAGAGAACTGCGCATACTGGAAGCGCTCGAGCAGCTGCCCCTTCTCATTGAGCATCAGGGACTTGAGCGGCAGTGCGGTTTCGCGATCGAGGTGAAGCTCGAATCCGTAGCGATGCTGGTCACGCGGAACGACGGCAAGCGCCACCGCGGAACGGCCGGCGACACGAGAGTCACCGATCTCACGGAATTCGTACCATTCGGAAAGTGCCTTGGCGTCCAGACGCTGACCGTGCCACGCCTGCGCCTCGCGCACCTGAGCCGCCAGCTCATCGGTGGCGCACTGCATCTGTCCATCGACCAACAGAACTTCGGCAGGCGCCCCATCCAACTGGAGGAAGCGCTCCTGCACCCGCTTTCCGTCGACCTGCTGCCAAACAGCATGGCTGGAAAAGCTGCCGTTACGCTCGTAGACGAAAGTCCCTGCATAACTCTGCTGCTGCTCGGCTATCGCGAGGCGCCCCATCCAAGACTCAGCATCAGCAGCGAGGGCCGGCATCGATAGCCAGCCCCCCATCACCACATACAGCGGTAATACGCGCATGTTTCTCCCTAACGTTCTTCCATGCTGGCCGCACGAGCGTACGGCAGCGCGCTCTCCGATCCGGTGCCAAAGGCAGCCTGCTGTGCATGCTGGCGAACATAAGAAGGCAGACGCTCCTCATGCCAACGCTCTACCGGTGCTGACTCCGCTGTCTGCGCGGGCAGCTCGGCCTGCTCGCTGTAACCAGCCAGCACCGTCGGCCCCTGATTGGCCTGCGGCACGGAGATGGTCGGCTGCGGCGCTTGCTGGGCAAGCTGCGGACCGGCAACTTCGTTCTGATTGTACAGGCGTACACCTGCCAGAACAGCTACCGTGACCGAAGCCGCTACCGCGAGACGCCCCAGACTTCTCCAGCCGGTACGCTGCTGCTCCTTGACCGGAGCAGCCTCGTCGGCCAGCGCAGCCGATACCGCAGCTGCGATGTCTAGGCGCGGCTCGATCAGTTCCTTGTGCATTGCGGCACGAGCGAGCTGATAACGCGACCAGGTGGCACGCAGCTCGGGGTTGTCGCCTGCGAGTACGCGACGTAATTCCAACTCGTCCGCTTCGTTATCCATCACCGCGGACAGCGATTCATGCAGGGCTTCACGACTCATGGCGGTTCCTCTCTTGGCTGTCGCCGCTGTCTCAGGATTCATGCAACAAGGGTTGCAACGCTTTATCTATGGCTTCACGCGCCCGGAAGATCCGAGAACGTACTGTGCCCACCGGACACTGCATGACGCTCGCAATGTCTTCATAACTAAGACCATCAAATTCGCGCAGTGTTAGAGCCGTACGCAAATCTTCTGGCAAAAGTTGAATGGTTCGATGAACGGTATCTTCTATCTCATCCCTGAGCAGCGAGCGTTCCGGTGACTCGATGTCCTTGAGGGCGTGATCGCCTTCATAGAACTCGGCATCCTCAGAGCTCACATCACTGTCCGGCGGACGCCTTCCGCGCGCCACCAGATGATTCTTCGCCGTGTTGATGGCGATGCGGTACAGCCATGTATAAAAGGCGCTGTCCCCGCGAAAATTGGCGAGTGCGCGATAGGCTTTGATAAACGCCTCTTGCGCGACGTCCTGAGCTTCGTGGGAGTCATGTACGAACCGTACGATCAACCCAAGGATCTTGTGCTGGTACTTCATCACCAGCAGATCAAACGCCCGCTTGTCCCCACGCTGCACTCGTTCAACCAGTTGCTGGTCCTGCTCCTGAGTCAGCATGAACGCTCCTCCTTGTCGGAGCAGCGTCGCTCACACCAGTGAACCGACCTGCCAGAATAGACCCGGGCTTTACGCAAAAGTTCTCCCCCCTCCTAGCAAGCTATCCTGCAATACCTGACGGCGATTGCACCACAGCGTTGCGCCAGATTTGCTGACGACGCCGTCCTGGTGTCCATAGCAAACTCGCACCGCCCATTCACGATGGCCAGCTGGTTTGCATTCATAACTGCCTATTGAGCTGTCCGCAGAGGAAAAAGTTCCGTTCGTTAGAAGACAACTGCACAGTCATCTATTTTGGCGCTACATCCCGTCTATATACTAGGGTTCGTTTTTCCGCGGAAATGGACATGAACCAGGTTCTTCGATACGACGTGCTGGTCATCGGCAGCGGTGCCGCCGGCCTTACCCTCGCGCTCAATCTTCCGTCCGACCTGAGCATTGCGGTACTGAGCAAGGGTGACCTGTCCAATGGCTCCACCTATTGGGCTCAGGGCGGAGTCGCTGCGGTCCTGGACACCACCGACACCGTGGAATCCCATGTCGCCGACACGCTGGTGGCTGGCGGCGGACTGTGCCGTGAAGACGCCGTACGGTTCACCGTCGAACACAGTAACGAGGCGATCCAGTGGCTGATCGAGCAGGGCGTACCCTTTACACGCGACGAGGGCCCTGACCGCGAGGATGGCGGTTTCGAGTTCCACCTGACTCGCGAAGGTGGCCATAGTCACCGGCGAATCATCCATGCCGCCGACGCCACTGGTGCCGCCATCTTCAACACCCTGCTCGGCCAGGCCAGGCAGAAGGACAACATCGAACTGCTGCAGCAGCGTGTCGCGGTCGATCTGATTACCGAGCACAAGCTGGGCCTGCCGGGCAGGCGTTGCCTGGGTGCCTATGTGCTCAACCGCAACACGGGCGAGGTCGAAACCTTTCAGTCTCGCTTCGTCGTGCTGGCCACGGGCGGTGCCGCGAAGGTCTACCTGTACACCAGCAACCCCGACAGCGCGTGCGGCGACGGCATCGCCATGGCCTGGCGCGCAGGCTGCCGAGTAGGCAACCTGGAATTCAACCAGTTCCATCCCACCTGTCTCTATCACCCACAGGCCAAGAGCTTCCTGGTTACCGAAGCGCTGCGCGGCGAAGGCGCACTGCTCAGGCTGCCCAATGGCGAGCGCTTCATGCCCCGCTTCGACCCCCGCGAAGAACTGGCTCCGCGCGACATCGTCGCGCGCGCAATCGACCACGAGATGAAACGGCTGGGTATCGACTGCGTCTATCTGGACATCAGCCACAAGCCCGCCGACTTCGTCAAAAGCCACTTCCCCACCGTCTACGAACGGTGCCTGGAATATGGTATCGACATCACCACCCAGCCGATCCCGGTCGTTCCGGCGGCGCACTACACCTGCGGCGGCGTGGTCGTGGATCAGGCCGGCCGCACCGACATTCCCGGGCTCTACGCGATCGGCGAAACCAGTTTCACCGGCCTGCATGGCGCCAATCGGATGGCCAGCAACTCGCTGCTCGAGTGCTTCGTCTACGGCCGCGCCGCGGCGCAGGACATCGTGCGCGAGCTGCCCCAGATCACCAGCACGGCGACCCTGCCCGCCTGGGATGCCAGCCAGGTCACCGATTCCGACGAAGACGTGATCATCGCGCACAACTGGGATGAGCTGCGGCGCTTCATGTGGGACTACGTCGGCATCGTGCGCACCACCAAACGCCTGATGCGTGCCCAGCATCGCGTGCGCCTGCTGCTGAGCGAGATCGACGAGTTCTATAGCAACTACAAGGTCAGCCGCGACCTGCTCGAGCTGCGCAACCTGGCGCTGGTGGCGGACCTGATGATCCGTTCGGCGATGGAGCGCAAGGAAAGCCGCGGCCTGCATTACACCCTCGACTACCCCAACCTGCTTCCCGAAGCCATCGACACTATTCTGGTGCCGCCCACCTACGTCGACTGAATTTCAGACACAGCCGCAGGCGGCGATGCTGCTCGTGCGGCAGTGCATCACAAGGCACGCAGACACTGCTGGCAAGGCGTCGCCCAGGCAAACGAAAGCGCAACACCACCACCAACGGCAGCGCCAGGCTGTCGGGCAGTAACTGAACAGCCTGCCAGCCGTGCCGCTCGCTCCAGAGATGCCAGCCTTGCTCATCATGACGCAGACCGCGCCAGGCATTCGGGTCGGACAACAGGATGTGGCGCGGCAGCGCGAACCAGGCATGCGTCAGACACAGCAGCAGGCAGACCAGCCGTACCGCAGGCGGCGCGCCAGACAGCAGAGTGGCCGTGAGCGCGCATGCCTGAACGGCCAGATAGAACGCCAGCAGCAGACCGGACGGCCGCCAGTGGCACTCGAAAGGCGGATTACTTGGGCTGGACACGATCGAGGATCATGCGAACCATGCGGCGCAGATCCTCGTCCTCGGGCTCTTCGCGCTGCATGAACCAGCCGAACATGTCCTGATCCTCGCAGCTGAGCAGCTTGCGATAACGACGCTGGTCTTCTTCGTCGAGGCCCGGATACACCTCCTTGACGAAAGGCACCAGCAGGACATCCAGCTCCAGCATGCCGCGACGGCTTTGCCAGAACAGACGATTGAGTTCGGATTGCTCGGCCATACATCGGCTCCTTTTGAGAAGGCGCGCATTATAACGACTGCGTTGCGCTGATCAGCCGCTTTTTTCGCCCCGCGGCGAACCCGCCCCACGCAACCGTTTTCGCCAGCCTGCTATGATGCCCACCCGGATTCTGACGACGACTGATCATGACCGACACAGCTTATTTCTGCGTTCTGTCGCATGAAGGCGTCCTTGCCGTACGCGGCCCGGATGCCAGCAAGTTCCTCCAGGGTCAGCTGACCTGCAATCTCAACTACCTCGATGCGCACACCTCCAGCCTGGGAGCACGCTGCACGCCCAAAGGCCGCATGCAGTCGAGTTTCCGTATCGTGCCGGAGGGTGACGGGTACTTGCTGGCGATGGCCGGCGAGCTGCTGCAACCGCAGCTGGCCGACCTCGCCAAGTACGCGGTTTTTTCCAAGTCTCGCCTGAGCGACGAAAGCGCCGACTGGTGCCGATTCGGCATCGCTGGCGGAGATGGCTCGCTGGTCAGCCTGGGGCTGGATCTATCCCAGGCAGCGGACAGCATCGTGCGCGGCAATGGCCTGATCGCCATCCGACTGCCCGATGGCCGGGCCGAACTCTGGGCACCGAAAGCAGAAGCCGAGCAGGTTCGCACCCGCCTGAGCGCGCAGCTTGGCGAGGTGCCAGTCAACCGCTGGCTGCTCGATCAGGTCCGCGCCGGGATTGGCCAGGTCTTCGGCAGCACGCGCGAGCTGTTCATCCCGCAAATGATCAATCTGCAGGCACTCGGCGGCGTGAGCTTCAAGAAGGGCTGTTATACGGGCCAGGAAATCGTGGCTCGCATGCAGTATCTCGGCAAACTCAAACGACGCCTGCAGCACCTGGCCGTCGAAGGTGAACCGGGTGAGCTGCCGGCGCCGGGTGTGGAACTGTTCTCACCTGTCCATAACTCCAGCGTCGGCGAGGTGGTACTGGCGGCGACCAGTGCCGATGGCATCGAATTGCTCGCCGTGGTGCAGGAAGACGCTGCCGCTGACGGCCGACTCTACCTCGGCTCGCCGGATGGCTTGCCGCTGAGCCTGCTCGAGCTGCCCTACAGCCTGAATCCGGACCAGGAAATCCAGCGCTAGTGCGAACCGGAGCCAGAAAGCATTCACCAAAGAGGCGCACCATAGCGGCATGCCAGCCGACAGACAGAAGCGCCCAAGCGACACTGACCGACACATAAAGGAATGACATGAGCACCCTTGCCGAGAAAGTCCAGCGTGAGCTGACCCTTGCGATCGAGAACGATGAACTGGTCCTGCCTACGCTGCCGGAAGTGGCGTTGCGCGTGCGCGAGGCTGCCGAAGACCCCAACATCAGCATTCCCGCGCTGAGCAAGGTGATCGGGAACGATGCCGCCGTTACCGCGCGCATCATCAAGGTGGTCAACAGTCCGCTGCTGCGCAGCAGCCGAGAAATCGACGACCTGCAGATGGCCATCAGCCGTCTGGGCATCAACTACACCTGCAACCTCGCCACGGGCCTGGCGATGGAGCAGATGTTCCAGGCCACCACCGACGTCGTCGACCGAAAGATGCGCGAAGTCTGGAACAAGAGCACCGAGGTCGCGGCGATCAGCCATGTGCTCTGCCGCCACTACACCCGCCTGATGCCAGACCAGGCGACGCTCGCCGGCCTTGTCCACCAGATCGGCATCCTGCCCATCCTGACCTACGCAGAGGAGCACAGCGCGCTGCTGGCGGATTCCTTCAGCCTCAACCATGTGATCGACAAGATCCATCCCATCGTCGGTGAGAAAATTCTGCGCACCTGGGATTTTCCGGATGCCATCGCCTCGGTCGCCGGCCAGTACACGAATTTCCAGCGCGACTCGGACAAGGTCGATTACGTCGACATCGTGCAGGTGGCCACCCTGCAGAGCTACATGGGTACGCAGCATCCCTATGCGCAGCTGGACTGGAGTAGCGTCCCGGCGTTTTCCAAGCTGGGGCTCGACCCAAGCGAGCTGATGCAGGAAGACGAGGACCTGTCCGCGGCCATGGATGCGGCAATGACCATGCTGCAGTAAATCTCTTCACCGCGCCGTTCGCCTGAAAGCGAGGAACCGCCCCCTAGGCACCTAGTCACAAAAAGGGACGGCAATTTCGCCGCATCGCGCCTTGTGCCCCGCCTGCCGGCGGGCATGAGCCAGGTGAAGTAGGAGAACGGCAATGAACAAAACAACCAAGACAATCTTCTCAGGCGCTTTCGCCTTGCTCGTCGGGCTGGCAGCCAACATGGCTCTGGCTGCGGAAGGCGACAACTTCGTCGATGAAGCCTCTGCCAAAGGCATCGCGGAAATCGAGACAGCCAAGATGGCGCTGGAAAAAGGCACATCGGAGGATGTGAAGCAGTTTGCCCAGAAGATGATCGACGACCACACCAAAGCCAATCAGCAGCTCGCACAGCTGGCGCAGCAGAAAGATCTCGAAATGTCGGACGAGGCCACGCTCATGGACAAGGCCAAGGCCATGATCCTGAAACTGCGCGACGGCGAGAATTTCGACAAGGCCTACGCCAACAACCAGGTCGTCGCCCACGAGCAAACCATCGAGCTGTATCGGGACTACGTAGAGAGCGGCGAGAACGCCGATCTGAAACAGTTCGCTCAGCAGACGCTGCCCAAACTGGAAGAACACCTGACGCACGCCAAGGAGCTGCAGGCCAAGCACGGCGAGCGCAACTGACCCCTCAGACCCGGTGCCCGCCGTGCAGGCATCGGGTCACACCTGCGCCGGAAGCTGCCAATCGATAGGCTGCATGCCCTGCTGCCGAAGGAACTGATTGGCGCGACTGAAGTGACCGTTGCCGATGAAGCCGCGGTGCGCCGATAGCGGCGACGGATGCACGGATTTCAACATCAGATGCCGAGTCGCATCGATCAGCTTTGCCTTCGACTGAGCGTGCGCTCCCCAGAGCATGAACACCAGGTGCGGGCGCCGTTCGCCGACTACCTCGATGATGCGATCAGTGAACTGCTGCCACCCCGCCTTGGCATGCGACCCCGCCAAACCCCGCTCCACCGTGAGCGAGGTGTTGAGCATCAGCACACCCTGTTCTGCCCAGCGCTGCAGGTAGCCATGCTGCGGAATATCCAGATTCAGGTCGCGCTTGAGTTCCTTGAAGATGTTCTGCAGTGACGGCGGCGGCGCCACTCCCGGCTGCACGGAAAAGCACAGGCCATGCGCCTGCCCCGGCCCGTGATAGGGATCCTGACCCAGGATGACCACCTTGACCTGCTCGAGCGGCGTCGAATTGAGCGCGTTGAAGATCATCGGCCCCGGTGGATAGATCGTCTTGCCAGCAGCCTTCTCGCGCCTTAGAAAGGCACCGAGTTCGACCATGTAGGGCTTGTCGAACTCCTCGCGCAGCGCATCCTTCCAGCCTGCCTCGAGCCTGATGCGATCGTCTTGAGTCATGGTCGATTTCCGGTTGGCCAAGCCGCCGAACCCTAAGAAAGCTCGGTGGGGTTGTCAACGACAAAACCGCTCAATCGTTGCGTTGCCGCAATATCAGCCCCCCTCCTTTAGTCATAATCGCGCCTGGCTCACGTACTGACGCAGGCATGGCTTTCGAGCCTCACATAAAGAGTGACGCAAGCCCCAGCCGCAAGGTAAAAAAGCCCACTGCCAATAAACCAATAACAAAAGCGATAACAAGGAACATGCTATGAACCGGATTACCCTTCTGGCACTAGGGCTGGGGTTCTGTCTTGCGGCTCAGGCAGCCGACCCCATCACGCTTGGTCTCAACTATCCCCGTACCGGAAGCTACAAGGAAGAAGGCCTGGCGCAGATGCGCGGTGCGCTGCTGGCCATCGACGAGATCAACCAGGGCGGCGGCGTGTTGGGTCGCCCGCTGCAGTTGATCAGCCGGAACACTGCCTCGCGCCCGGACAAGGCCATCGCCAACGTCGACAAGATGGCTGATGAAGGCGTTGCGATGCTGTTCGGGGGCGTATCCAGCGCGGTGGCAATTGCCGCCAGCAAGCGCGCCAAGGAGCGGGGCCTCCTCTATTTCGGCACGCTGACCTACTCCAACGACACCACCGGCAAGGATGGGCACCGCTACATGTTCCGCGAGTGCAACAACGCCTGGATGAGTGCACGGGTGCTGGGGCAATACCTGAACGAGAACATGCCGGGCAAGACCTACTTCTACATCACCTCCGACTACACCTGGGGCCACACCAGCGAGAGCTCGCTGCGCCAGGCCACCGGCACCGTCGACACCAGCAAGCACCAGGGTGTGCGCACCGCCTTCCCAGGCGCACGCCTGTCCGACTACCGCGCCGCGCTCGAGAAGGCTGCCAACAGCGGCGCCGAGGTTCTGGTGCTGGTACTGTTCGGCGAGGACATGGTGCGCGCCATGCGCATCGCCGACGAACTCGGCCTGAACAAGAAGATGCAGATTGCCGTCCCCAACCTGACCTTGTCCATGGTCGAATTGGCCGGCCCGGACATCATGCGCGGCGTGCTCGGCACCGAGCCCTGGACCTGGCGAGTGCCCGAGCTGGAAGGCTCCGAGCGCGGCAGGGCGTTCGTGCGCAACTTCGGCGAGCGCTACCAGACGCACCCCTCCAGCTCGGCCGCATCGGCTTACAGCATCGTCTACCAGTGGGCGGATGCGGTCAGCCGCGCCAAGACCATTGCCAGCGAGCCGGTCATCGCAGCCCTGGAAAACCACAGCTACAGCCTGCTCAAGGGCCAACAGCAGTGGCGAGCGTTCGATCATCAGAACGTCCAGACGGTCTACGCCGTGCGCGTGAAGCCCCGTGAGGAAGTACTCAAGGATCGCTTCAAGCAGGACTACTTCGAGATCGTCCATCGCCTGTCCGGCGAACAGGCGGCGCCTACGCTGGCCGAATGGCAGGAAGAGCGCCGCGCGGCCGGCCAGCCAGCTAGGCTACAGTGAGAGAACCATGGTGCGCACTGGCCCCGCCCAGGCGCACCGTGCCGGTTTCGTGACCGCCCGGAACGCTGCAACCTCGCTGCACTGAAGGACTCTGAAGAGGTGCGACGTACTCCGTCGCCTGTCAGCGGAGCCCAGAACCGCCACGAGGATTCGACCATGAGCACTGCCGTAGAGCCCTACCAGGCTGGCGTCTTCGACCTGACCCACAAGCTGACCGTTGAAAAGCACGGCCACACCGCGCTCATCACCATCAACCATCCGCCCGCCAATACCTGGGACCGCGAGTCGCTGATCGGACTCAAGCAGGTCATCGACCATCTCAACCATGATGACGACATCTACGCACTGGTGATCTGCGGCCAGGGTGAGAAGTTCTTCAGCGCGGGGGCGGATCTCAAACTGTTTGCCGACGGGGATCGCAACCGGGCCCGCGAAATGGCTCGGCGCTTCGGCGAGGCATTCGAAGCGCTACGCGACTTCCGCGGCGTGTCGATTGCCGCGATCAACGGTTTCGCCCTGGGTGGAGGCCTGGAATGCGCGCTGGCTTGCGACCTGCGGATCGCCGAACAGCAAGCGCAGATGGGCCTTCCGGAAGCCTCGGTCGGACTGCTGCCCTGTGCCGGTGGCACCCAGGCATTGGCCTGGCTGGTGGGCGAAGGCTGGGCCAAACGCATGATTCTCTGCGGCGAGCGCATCACTGCGGACACTGCACTGCGCATCGGTCTGGTGGAACAGGTGGTGGAGCAAGGGCAGTCACGCGGCCACGCCCTGCTGCTCGCCTCCCGTGTCGCTCGGCAGAGTCCGGTGGCCGTACGCGCGATCAAGCCCCTGATCAATGGCGCACGCCAACGCATCCCGGACACCTTCGCCGCCGCCGAGCGGGAAGCCTTCGTCGAGCTGTTCGAAGCCGAGGACACGCTTGAGGGCGTCAATGCCTTCCTGGAAAAGCGCGACCCACGCTGGCGCAACCGATAATCCACGGCAACCCCGCAGGCGACGAGGATCCCCATGAAGGTCACGTTCGAAGATCGCCCGGCGCTGCACGGAACGCGGATCGCCATCGCCACTCTGGACGCCCCACGGCAACTCAACGCGCTGAGTCTGCCGATGATCGAAGCCCTGCTCGACCAGTTCCATCGCTGGGCAACCGACCCCGCCGTGGTCTGTGTACTGCTGCGTGGCAATGGCCCGAAAGCCTTCTGCGCCGGTGGCGATGTGCGCAAGCTGGCGGAGGCATGCCGATCCGAGCCCGGCACGATACCGTCGCTCGCCGAACGCTTCTTCGCCGACGAGTACCGTCTGATCCATCGAATGCATGACTACCCCAAGCCGCTGATCTGTTGGGGCCATGGCTATGTCATGGGCGGCGGCATGGGCCTGCTACAGGCCGGCACCTTTCGCATCGTCACACCGGACTGCCGCCTGGCGATGCCGGAGGTTTCCATCGGCCTGCACACGGATGTCGGCGCCAGCTGGTTCCTGCCACGCCTGCCCGGCCGGCTGGGCCTGTTTGTCGCCCTCACCGGTACACAGATCAACGCGCGCGATGCGCTGGACCTCGACCTTGCCGATCGCTGTCTGCGCGAAGATCAGCAGACCGAGCTGCTGGACGGCCTGGTGCAGATCAATTGGCAAGAGCAGGCCGACAGCCAGCTGCACAGCCTGCTGCGAGCACTCGGCCGACAGGCCGCCGAGCGGCTGCCGGATGCCCGTTTGCTGCCACGGCGCACACGGATCGACGAGCTGCTGGACGTGGCTGAATTACCCCATGCGTGGCAGGCATTGACCGCCCTCCAGAGCGACCCCGACGAGCTGCTCGCCGAATCCGCCCATACTCTCAGCACGGGCTGCCCCCTTAGCGCTCATATTGTCTGGCAGCAACAGCGGCGTGCTCGGAAACTATCGCTGAGCCAGGCGCTGCAAATCGAATATGCACTCAGCCTCAACTGCTGCCGTCACCCCGAGTTCGCCGAAGGCGTTCGGGCGCGCCTGATCGACAAGGACCGGCAACCGCACTGGCGCTGGCCAGACGTCCACCAGGTGCCGCAGGCAGTGGTCGACGCCCACTTCGAGCCAACATGGAGCGGTGCGCACCCGCTCCTGGATCTGCCCTGAAGCACACTCAGCGCCGATACGGCTGGTAGCGCCCGTCCCGCTCGTAGTGCGGCCGCAGCCGATAGTCGCGGCCGTCACGAATGACGTGTGGCCGCTGATGGCGATGCTCCTGACGCCAGTGGTCACGGCGCTCGAAGCCGCGATGACGGTCGTAATACTGCGGTGGCAGCTGGCTCTGATAGCGCGGCGGCAGGTTGCGCGGATACTGCGGATAGTGCGAATAGGGGCTGCGCGGATCGTACTGATGCGGACGGCTTTCGTGCCGATAGCCACGGCTGTACCCCTGGCCGTAGCCCGCACTGTAACCCTGGTTGTAATAGCGGGGGCTTTCGGCCTGGAACACCCAGACGCCGCCTCGCCGATCCGCCTGTGCCTGCAGGCTCGTCCCAAGGCCGAGGCACACCAGGACCAACAACGATCGAATGCTCATGAGAACACCTCCGATGGTGTCGCGGGCTTCAGCTCATCAGACCACAACCAGCGGCCAGCTGCTGAAACGGCGGACAACCGGCAGTCATGTCCCGCCCTTGGACTGCTCCGGATGTCGCCGGATCAGCGCGACCGGCTGCCGCAGCTTGTATGCCCGCCGCCGCTTCCCGATAATAGCGGCCCTTTAGCCCCACGGCTCTCGCAGAGCGCGACGGAACGGGAACAGACCCTAGATGACCGAACTCGCCCTGATCATGGTTAGCGCCATTCTGGTCAACAATTTCGTGCTGGTGCAGTTCCTCGGTCTGTGCCCGTTCATGGGCGTGTCGAAGAAGATCGAGACGGCCATCGGCCTGTCGCTGGCGACCACCTTCGTGTTGACCCTGGCAGCGATGTGCAGCTATCTCGTTCAGCAGTACGTGCTCAAGCCGCTGGATCTGGAATTTCTGCGCACCATCAGCTTCATTCTGGTGATCGCCGTAACCGTCCAGTTCACCGAAATGGTGGTAAACAAGACCAGCCCGCTGCTCTATCGCGTGCTCGGTATCTTCCTGCCGCTGATCACCACCAACTGCATCGTCCTAGGCGTGGCCCTGCTCAACGCCAACAAGGCCGAGTTCACCTTCCTAACCGCCACCGTGAATGGCTTCGCCGCGGGACTGGGCTTTTCCCTGGTGCTGGTGCTGTTCGCCGCCATGCGTGAGCGCATCGCCATTGCCGATGTGCCCAGATCGTTCCAGGGCGCGGCGATCGGCATGATCACCGCCGGCCTCATGTCGCTGGCCTTCATGGGCTTCACCGGACTGATCAAGCTATGAGTGCGGTTCTCATCGCAGTGCTTGCACTGCTCGCCCTGTGCCTGCTTGGCGGTGCCATCCTCGGTTTCGCCGCCGTGCGCTTTCGCGTCGAGGGCGACCCCATCGCCGAGCAGATCAATGCCTTGCTGCCGCAGACCCAGTGCGGCCAGTGCGGCTATCCGGGCTGCAAGCCCTACGCCGAGGCCATCGCCGGCGGCGACAAGATCAACAAGTGCCCGCCGGGCGGCGAAGCGACCATCCAGGCGCTGGCCGACCTGCTCGATGTCGAGCCGGAACCGCTGGATGCCGAAGGCGGCGAGAAACCGCAGATGGTCGCCTATATCCGCGAAGCCGAATGCATCGGTTGCACCAAGTGCATCCAGGCCTGCCCAGTGGACGCCATCGTCGGCGCGGCACGGCAGATGCACACCGTCATCATCTCCGAGTGCACCGGCTGCGACCTCTGCGTCGAGCCCTGCCCGGTGGATTGCATCGACATGATCGAGGTCGGCAGCAACCTGCAGAGCTGGAAGTGGAACCGGCCGCTGCCGCCCGGCCAGCTGATCGCGACTGACCGGGAGCAGGCGGCATGACCTCACTAAAGGTATGGGACATCCACGGCGGCATCCATCCGCCGGAGCACAAGGAGCTGTCCAACCGCACCCCGATCCAGCCGGCGCCACTGCCCAAGCGCCTGATTCTGCCGCTGGCGCAGCACCTTGGCGCGCCCGCCGAACCCTGTGTGACGCTCGGCGAGCACGTGCTCAAGGGCCAGCAGATCGCCGTCGCCAGCGGCTTCGTCAGCGCCGCGCTCCATGCGCCGACATCCGGCGTGGTCAGCTTCATCGGCCCGCAGCCCTACCCACACGTTTCAGGCATGCTCGCCAATGCGATCGTCATCGATAGCGATGGCGAGGACCGCTGGATCGAGCTCGAGCCCCACCTCGATTATCGTGCGCTGGAGCGTCCGGCGCTGCTCGAGCTGATTCGTCAGGCTGGTATCAGCGGCCTCGGCGGTGCAGGCTTTCCGACGGCAGTCAAGCTGACCCCGCCACCGACACAGCGCATCCGCACGCTGATCATCAACGGTACCGAGTGCGAGCCGTACATCACCGCCGACGATCTGCTGATGCGCGAGAAAGCCGCCGAACTGGTGGCGGGTATCGAAATCCTCGCGCACCTGATCCAACCGCAGGACGTGCTGATCGGCATCGAGGACAACAAGCCCGAAGCCATCGCCGCGGTGCGCGCGGCCATCGGTGAGCGCCCCTTCGTGCTCAAGGTCTTTCCGACCAAGTACCCCTCCGGCGGCGAAAAGCAGCTGATCCAGATCCTCACTGGCGAAGAGGTGCCCAGCGGTGGTCTGCCTGCGGATATCGGCATGCTCTGCCAGAACGTCGGCACCTGCGTTGCCATCCATGACGCCGTGCTGCTCGGCAAGCCGCTGATCTCGCGCATCACCACCCTCACTGGCGAAGCACTGGCGCGGCCGATGAACGTCGAGGTACTGATCGGCACGCCGGTCGGTGAACTGCTGGCGTTCGCCGGGCTCGAGCAGAATAGGCTCAACCGTCTGATCATGGGCGGCCCGATGATGGGCTTCACCCTGCCGTCCCTTGAGGTACCGGTGGTCAAGACCACCAACTGCCTGCTGGCCAGCACGCTTGAAGAACTGCCGCCGCCACCACCAGCGCTGCCCTGTATTCGCTGTGGTGAATGCGCCGAAGTCTGTCCGGTCAGCCTGCTGCCACAGCAACTGCACTTCTTCGCTCTCGGCCAGGAACACGAACAGCTCAAGGCGCATCACCTGTTCGACTGTATCGAATGCGGCGCCTGCGCCTACGTCTGCCCATCGAGCATCCCGCTGGTGCAGTACTACCGCGCCGCCAAGGGCGAGATCCGCGAGCTGGAGCAGAAGCAGCAGAAGGCCGAGCACTCCAAGCAGCGCTTCGAACTGCGCCAGGAGCGTCTGCGCCGTGCCGAGGAACAGAAGGAAGCCGAGCGCAAGGCCCGCGCCGAACGCGCCGCACGTGCCAAGGCGGCGCAAGGCGAAAGCGCGCAGGTGGCCTCTGATACCGCCGCTGCAACCCCGAGCGCAGCGCCCAAGTCGGGGCTCTCGGAGACCCAGAAGAAACTGAAGATCGAAGCCAGCATGGCTCAGGTCGCACTGAAGAAGGCCGAAAAGCAGCTCGCCGCACACGACACGCCCGAACTGCAAGCCCAGGTCGCCGATCTGCGCAAAGCCGCCGAAGCGGCGCAGCAGGCACTCGATGCCGTCATGCAGGAGAATGCCAGCGCAGCACCTACCGTCAGCCCAGCGGACGATGAGGCGCTGAAGAAGGCCAAGATCGAAGCCGCCATGCTCAAGGCGCAGATCCGCAAGCTGGAAAAGCTCGAAGCGCCGGACGACGACCAGCAGGCCGAGCTCGCTCGTCTGCGTCAGCAGCTGCACGAAGCCGAACAGGCCTTGGCAGCCGCCCAGAGCGCCGCGCCCGCTCCGGCCGCCAAGCCAGCGGACGACGAGGCGCTGAAAAAGGCCAAGATCGAATTGGCGATGAAGCGCGCCGAATTGAAGAAGGCCGAGAAGGCCGGCGCGCAAGAGGCGGAACTCAGCCGCCTGCGCGACGCGCTGCAGGCGGCCGAACAAGCCCTGCATGCGGCCGAAGACGCATCGCACAAGCCCGCTCCGGAATTGGTGCGTACCAGCAAGCCTGGTATCGATGAGCGCCAGCGCGAACTGAAGACCGAGGTCGCCTTCGCCCGCGCCGATCTGCGCAAGCTGGAGCGAGACGAACAGACCGAGCCAACGACACTGGAGGCCGCTCGCCTGCGACTCAGCGAAGCCGAACGGCAGCTGGCGGACTATCAGCAATCGTGAGAAATGACCGCTGCACCGGTGTGCTGGTGTAGTCGCTCGACAAGTCAGAGAGATTCGAGGAAGTGGCCCAGGCCACGCCCCAAGACAACGCCTTCACCGGAGAGCCAATGGCCCTGCCCCGCATCACCTCGCCCCACGCCAAGGGCGCCAACCGTACCCAGCGAGTCATGCTGCTGGTACTCGCGGCCACCCTGCCCGGCGTGGTCGTGCTGACCTGGCTCTACGGCGCCGGCACGCTGATCAACCTCGCCTGGGCATCGCTCGCTGCACTTGCCTTCGAAGCGGCGATTCTCCGCCTGCGGCAGCGGCCGGTGGGCTTCTTTCTGCGCGACGGCAGCGTGCTGGTCACCGCCGTGCTGCTGGCCTTGGCGCTGCCGCCCTATTCGCCCTGGTGGCTGACGCTGATCGCCACCGGCTGCGCTGTGGTGTTCGGCAAGCAGCTGTATGGCGGCCTGGGCCAGAATCCCTTCAACCCGGCGATGATCGGCTACGTGGTGGTACTTATCTCCTTCCCGGTGGAGATGACCACCTGGCCGGTGCCGCACAGTGTCGGGCTGAGCGCCGGTCTGCAGCATATCCTCGGTATCGCTTCGCTTCCCGACGGTTGGACCCAGGCCACCGCCCTGGATGTGCTCAAGGTGAACAAGAGCCTGACCATCGACGAACTCTGGCGCAATCCGGCCTTCGGCCACTTCGGCGGCATCGGCTCGGAAGTGGTGAACCTGGCGTTTCTTGCTGGCGGCCTGTTCCTGCTGCATAAGCGGCTGTTCAGCTGGCACGCGCCAGTCGGCATGCTCGGCGCGCTGATGCTGATGAGCCTGGTGTTCTGGAACGGCTCGGGTTCGGATAGCAACGGTTCGCCGCTGTTCCATCTGCTCAGCGGCGCCACCATGCTCGGCGCTTTCTTCATTGTCACCGACCCCGTCAGCAGCGCCACCAGCCCACGTGGACGCCTGATCTTCGGTGCTGGTGTCGGTGTGCTGGTATACGTCATCCGCACCTGGGGCGGTTATCCGGACGGTGTCGCCTTTGGCGTGCTGTTGATGAACCTTGCCGCTCCCACCATCGATTACTACACCCGCCCGCGCACCTACGGCCATCGCAAGGCCGAGCGCGGCTTCAAGCTGGGCGAATGACATGATAGTTCCGGAAATCAGCCGTTCGATGCTGAAGAACGCCACGGTGCTGGGCTTGTTCGCCATCGTCACCGTGGGCGCGGTGACTCTGCTGCAACAGGGCACTGCCGAGCGCATCCAGGCCGCTGAACGCGCCGCCCAGGTACGTGCGCTGGGCGAGATCCTCCCGACTGGCAGCTATGACAACCATCTGCTCGATGACAGCGTGCTGGTTCAGGATCGCCTGCTTGGCAACCGAAGCCCGTTGCCCGCCTATATCGCCATCAAGGATGGGCGCCCCTCCGCAGTGATCCTCCAGGCCATCGCTCCGGACGGCTACAGCGGCGCCATTCATCTGCTGGTGGGCATCCATGCCGACGGCCGGGTGGCTGGCGTGCGAGTCATCGGCCACCGGGAAACACCCGGGCTGGGCGACAAGATCGAGCTCGCAAAGAGCCCCTGGATTCGAAGTTTCGACGGCAAGTCGCTAACGAACCCGGCAGCCGATGGCTGGGCGGTGAAGAAGGATCGCGGTGAGTTCGACCAGTTCGCGGGCGCCACCATCACACCGCGCGCGGTGGTCGGCGCAGTGCATCGTGCCTTGCAGTACTTCGATGCACACAAGGCCGAACTACTGGCAGCCGAAGGCGCGACGGCCGACGCGGCCGGGAACGTCCTGGAAGGCCGCAGCGAACCAGACGAAGCCACCGTGCATTCGCGGGCCGGCAGCGCCGCCACGCGCGACGAATTGCGCACCACCGAGCCGGCCGCCAAGCCGCAAGGGGATCAGCCATGAGCACACCCAGCTACCGCGAACTGACCGTCAACGGCTTGTGGAAGAACAATCCGGCGCTGGTGCAGCTGCTCGGTCTCTGCCCGCTGCTCGGCGTCAGCAACTCGGCGGTCAACGCCCTCGGCCTTGGCCTGGCGACCATGCTGGTACTGACCTGTTCGAATATCGGTGTCTCGCTGGTGCGAGGCGTGGTCAACACCGCGGTGCGCCTGCCGGCGTTCGTGATGATCATCGCCGCGCTGACCACCTGCATCGAGCTGCTGATGCAGGCCTTCACCTACGAGCTGTACCAGATCCTCGGCATCTTCATCCCGCTGATCACCACCAACTGCGTGATCCTCGGCCGCGCCGACGGCTTCGCTGCGAAGCACAATCCGCTGATCGCCGGCTTCGACGGCCTGGTGATGGGTATCGGCTTCTGTCTGGTGCTGGTGGTGCTGGGCGGTCTGCGCGAGCTGTTCGGCACCGGCGCGCTGTTCGCCAACATGCACCTGCTGTTCGGGCCGGTCGCCAGCGACTGGCAGATCACCCTGTTCAGCGACTACAAGGGCTTTCTGCTGGCCATCCTGCCGCCTGGCGCCTTCATTGTGCTCGGCCTGCTGATCGCCCTGAAGAACCGTATCGACCAGCACCTCGCCGAACGCGCCAGCGCCGCGCAGCCAGTCGCGCCTGCGACCAGCCGCCGAGTGCGGGTGACCGGTGTGATCGAGTGAGTGCACCGCGATGAATGCCGAGAAACGCCGGGAAATCTTTCGCCGCTTTCATGAAGACAATCCGGAGCCGAAGACCGAGCTGGCCTACAGCACACCCTTCGAACTGCTGATCGCGGTGATCCTCTCGGCTCAGGCCACCGACGTCGGCGTGAACAAGGCCACCGCCAAGCTGTTCCCGGTGGCCAATACCCCGGAAGCCATCTATGCGCTCGGCTACGATGGCCTGTGCGAGTACATCCGCACCATCGGCCTGTACCCGAGCAAAGCGAAGAATGTCATCGAAACCTGCCGCATCCTGATCGAGCAGCATGGCAGCCAGGTACCGGACAACCGCGAGGCACTGGAAGCGCTGCCAGGGGTGGGTCGCAAGACCGCCAACGTGGTACTGAACACCGCCTTCCGCCAGTTCACCATGGCGGTGGATACGCATATCTTCCGGGTCAGCAACCGCACCGGCATCGCCCCCGGCAAAAACGTGCTGGAGGTCGAGCGCAAGCTGATCCGCTTCGTGCCAAAGGAATATCTGCTGGACGCGCATCACTGGCTGATTCTGCATGGTCGCTATGTCTGCAAGGCGCGCAAACCACAGTGTGGCAGCTGCAGAATCGAAGACCTCTGCGAGTACAAGCACAAGACATCTGACGATTGAGCGGATAGCAGAAAAGCTCGCCCCATGATTGAAAAAAACTTTTTTACCGGCCCCGAATTTGCCGCTATAAGGTGCGCCAAGAGCGCCCCGTAGCCTTGGAGTGAACAAGTGGCCGAGAAAGAAGATATCCAGATCGAAGACGATTTCATCGCCGAAGATGACGACGAGAGCAGCGAAGCTCCTGTCGAGGTCGCCAAGACCAATCTGACCAAGCGCCGGATCATCGACAACCTGCTCGAGGAACGACGTCTGCAGAAAGAGTTGAACGACTTCGACTTCGATCTGTAAAAAGAAAAAGCCCCGAAAGGGGCTTTTTCATGCTTGCCGCTCAGTCGGCCCGAGTCGGCGATAGAAGCTCGATCTTGTAGCCGTCCGGGTCCTCGACGAAGGCCAGGATGCTGGAGCCATGCTTCATCGGCCCAGGCTCACGGGTGATCTTGCCACCACGTGCGCGGATGTCTTCGCAGGCCTTGTAGACATCTTCGACTTCCAGGGCGATATGCCCGTAGCCGTCGCCCAGCTCGTACTTTTCCACGCCCCAGTTGTGGGTCAGCTCGATCACGCTGTTATGCGCCTCGTCGCCGTAACCGACGAAGGCCAGGGTGAATTTACCGTCCGGATAATCCTTGCGGCGCAGCAGGGTCATGCCCAGCACTTCGGTGTAGAAGGCGATGGACTTCTCCATATCGCCGACACGCAGCATGGTATGCAGCAGTCTCATGATTCAGGTCTCCTCGTTCGGCAGCGCTTGTGGCAGTGCAGAAAGTACAACCCCGGCACATGGCCGGGGTCGGTTGGCTCAGGCGCGTCAGCTTATCAGAACTGGGTGCGGCCCTTGCCCGCGGCGATGCGCATGCGCAACGCATTGAGCTTGATGAAGCCGCCAGCGTCGGCCTGATTGTAGGCGCCGCCGTCTTCCTCGAAGGTCGCGATATTGGCATCGAACAGCGAATCGTCCGACTTGCGGCCGACCACGATGACGTTGCCCTTGTACAGCTTCAGGCGCACCACACCGTTCACGTTGACCTGGGAGGCGTCGATCATCTGCTGCAGCATGCTGCGCTCGGGGCTCCACCAGTAGCCGTTGTAGATCAGGCTGGCGTACTTGGGCATCAGCTCGTCTTTGAGGTGCGCCACTTCGCGGTCGAGGGTGATCGACTCGATGGCGCGGTGGGCCTTGAGCATAATGGTGCCGCCAGGGGTCTCGTAGCAGCCACGGGACTTCATGCCGACATAGCGGTTCTCGACGATGTCGAGGCGGCCGATGCCGTTCTCGCCACCGATACGGTTCAGCTCGGCCAGGACCTGAGCCGGCGTCATGTCCTTGCCGTCGATGGCGACGATGTCACCCTTGCGGTAGGTCAGCTCGATGTAGGTCGGGGTGTCCGGCGCGGCTTCCGGGGACTTGGTCCAGCGCCACATGTCCTCTTCGTGCTCGGTCCAGGTGTCTTCCAGCACGCCACCCTCGTAGGAGATGTGCAGCAGGTTGGCGTCCATGGAGTACGGCGACTTCTTCTTGCCGTGGCGCTCGATCGGGATGGCGTGCTTCTCGGCGTAGTCCATCAGCTTCTCGCGGGACAGCAGGTCCCACTCGCGCCACGGAGCGATTACCTTTACGCCGGGCTTGAGTGCATAGGCACCCAGCTCGAAACGCACCTGGTCGTTGCCCTTGCCGGTGGCGCCGTGGGAGATGGCGTCGGCGCCGGTCTCGTTGGCGATCTCGATCAGTCGCTTGGCGATCAACGGACGGGCGATGGAGGTACCCAGCAGATACTCGCCTTCATAGACGGTGTTGGCACGGAACATCGGGAAGACGAAATCGCGGACGAACTCTTCGCGCAGGTCATCGATGTAGATTTCCTTGACGCCCAGGGCTTGGCCTTGGCGCGGGCCGGCTCGACCTCCTCGCCCTGGCCGAGGTCGGCGGTGAAGGTCACCACTTCGCAGTTATAGGTATCTTGCAGCCACTTGAGGATCACCGAGGTGTCCAGGCCACCGGAATAAGCCAGGACAACCTTCTTTACGTCCGCCATGCCATCAACTCCACGCGAGTGTAGGAAAGAGAGAGAAACCAAGCGTCTGCTTGAAATTCTCCTGTTGCTGTTCAGAGCACCTGGACGATGGCGCGGGTAACGCGTTCCAGGTTGCTGTTGTTGAGAGTGGCTACGCAGATGCGGCCGGTGCTGACGGCGTAGATGCCGAACTCGTTCTTCAGGCGTTCCACCTGCTCGGCGGTCAGGCCGGAGTAGGAGAACATGCCGCGCTGGCGGGCCACGAAGCTGAAGTCACGCTTGGCGCCTTGGCTAGCCAATTGCTCGACCATGGCCAGGCGCATGCTGTGGATACGGCTGCGCATTTCGCCCAGTTCTTCTTCCCACATGGCGCGCAGTTCGGGGCTGTTCAGCACCGCAGCGACCACGGTGGCGCCGTGGGTCGGCGGCTTGGAGTAGTTGGTGCGAATCACGCGTTTGACCTGGGACAGCACGCGGCCGGCTTCTTCCTTGGAGCTGGTCACCACGGAGAGGGCGCCGACGCGCTCGCCATAGAGGGAGAAGGACTTGGAGAAAGAGCTGGAAACGAAGAGCTGCAGGCCGGATTCAGCGAGCAGGCGCACTGCGAAAGCGTCTTCGTCGATACCAGCGCCAAAGCCCTGGTAGGCGATGTCGAGGAAGGGCACGTGCTCACGCTCGCGCAGGACTTCCAGGACAGCTTTCCAATCGTCCAGTTCCAGATCCACGCCGGTGGGGTTGTGGCAGCAGGCATGCAGGACCACGATGGAACGGGCGGGCAGGGCCTTGAGGTCTTCCAGGAGGCCGGCACGGTTCACGCCATTGGTGGCGGCGTCGTAGTAGCGATAGTTCTGCACCGGGAAGCCGGCGGACTCGAACAGGGCACGGTGGTTCTCCCAGCTCGGGTCGCTGATGGCGACGACGGCGTTCGGCAGCAGGCGCTTGAGGAAGTCGGCGCCGGTCTTCAGCGCGCCGGTACCGCCCACTGCCTGGGTGGTGACCACGCGGCCTTGTGCCAGGAGTTCGGAATCAGCACCGAACAGCAGCTTCTGCACGGCCTGGTCGTAGGCGGCGATGCCTTCGATCGGCAGGTAGCCACGGGGTGCGTGGGCTTCGATGCGGACATTTTCCGCTTCCGCTACAGCGTGCAGGAGCGGCATATGGCCTTGCTCGTTGTGATAGACGCCCACGCCCAGGTTGATCTTGGTGGCCCGGGGGTCGGCGTTGAACGCTTCGTTGAGACCCAGGATGGGGTCGCGCGGAGCCATTTCGACGGCAGAAAACAGACTCATGATGCGGCAGCTCGAAGTAGGGAAGTTTGGATGGCCGCCGGAGAGCGGCGACATTCTAGGCGGGTTATTCGGATGCGAAGCCTGTCAATGTCGCTTGCGGATCACGCGCTTTCCTCCGGCCATAATCCCGACCCGTAGAGTTATCCAATACCGGGCAGGACAAGGCTCGGCAGAGGCATCGAAGAGCAAAGGAGATGTGGCTGCGCATGGCGCCGCAGCCCTGGCCGAGAGATACGAGACGCCCCAGTCCTAGGCTTAAGGACGAAACTCGACCCGATCCAGAGCCCGCTAGGCCACAAACATCGGTCCTCACTTTGCGGCGTTCCACGCCTGCTGCACAGCTCGTGCACGCCGCTAACGATGTCCGCCAATATGGTCAGTGCAGGATCTTGTTGAGGAAGTCGCGTGCACGCTCCGAACGAGGGGTGCTAAAGAACGTGTCGCACTTTGCATCCTCAACGATCACCCCGCTGTCCATGAACAGCACGCGATTCGCCACCTTGCGCGCAAAGCCCATCTCGTGAGTAACGCAAACCATGGTCATCCCGTCGCGCGCAAGCTCAACCATTACATCAAGCACCTCATTGATCATTTCCGGATCCAGTGCAGACGTAGGCTCGTCGAAAAGCATCGCAACCGGGTTCATCGACAAGGCGCGGGCGATTGCCACACGCTGTTGCTGGCCGCCAGACAACTGTCCCGGGTGCTTGTGTGCATGGGCCCTCATCCCGACACGGTCGAGGAGACGCATGCCAATCTCATGCGCTTCATCGCGGCTTCGTCGCAGCACCTTGATTTGAGGAAGCGTGAGGTTTTCTGTCACGGAAAGGTGCGGGAACAGCTCAAAGTGCTGAAATACCATACCAACACGCATGCGCAGCTTATTCAGCTCGGCGGGAGAGGTACTCAGGGGAATGCCGTCGACCGTGATGCGGCCTTTCTGGATTGGCTCCAGCCCATTAATCGTTTTGATCAGTGTCGACTTGCCGGAACCCGAAGGGCCGCAGACGACCACTACCTCACCCTTGGTAACAGCAGCATTGCAATCGGTGAGAACCTGATGATTGCCGTACCATTTCGACACGCTTTCGAGAGTAATCATTTTTTGATCTTCAGCAGTATTTGTTTTCATGGGCGTTCAGGGTGAGTGCAGTTCTCAATGATTCGCGACGAGTGCGCACCGCTTCTCGACCCGTTCCTGTAGCCATGAAAGAGCGGTACTCAGAATCCAATAGATCGCGGCAGCTGCCACATACAGAGGCAGGGGCTGGAACGACGAGGCGATAGCCTCCTGGGTAGTGCGCAGCAGCTCGGTCACAGTGATGACAGACACGAGCGAAGTATCTTTGATGAGACCAATAAGGGTGTTGCCAAGACTCGGTACGGCGAGACGCAAGGCTTGCGGGCACACGACGTAGCGCAATGTTTGAACGTGCGTGAAACCGAGGCTATTAGATGCAGCCCACTGGCCGCGGCTGATGCCAAGGATCGCGCCGCGCATACTCTCGGACAGATAGGCACCGGTATTCAGCGTTAAGGTAAAGATACCGGCAGCCACCGGCTCTAATGAAATTCCAATGCTCGGAAGTCCATAATAAACGACGAAAATTTGGACAAGTAGGGGAGTTCCACGCATCAGGCTGACATATACCCGTGCGATGCCGGAAAGGAATAGGTTGTCACTGATCCGCATGATCGCGACAACCAGTCCTACGATTAGGCCCAGCACCATCGACGCCACGGCGAATTCCAACGTAATCAACGCCCCGTTCAGCATGATGGGAAGCGTGTTAACAACAAGCGCTAGGCTGTCCATGGTTATCTCCAACTTATTGTCAGGCTCGCCTTTGCGGCGAGCCCCTTACTTTGATCTGGCAGGCTTCAGCGGGTAACGGGGACAGATGTGTCAGTACCGAACCACTTCATTGCGATGTTCTTGAGCGTTCCGTCCTGTCTCATCGAATCGAGGGCGGAATTGATTGCCTCCGCGAACTTCGGATTACCCTTGCGGAATGGGATGCCGAGTTCTTGGCCGCCATCCGGCAGGGAAGCACCCGAGCGGAGCGGAAGTCCGGAGGTTTGGATCAGATACGGGTTCATCAGGCGGTCATTGAGCACCGCGTCGATTCGGCCAGACACCAGATCGCTCAGTCCTTCCGGGGTGCCCGAATAGGTCTTAACTACGACTCCGGGCTGTGCCTTGACTACATCAGCAAACACACTGCCAATCGTCACGCCAACCTTGTGCTCCTTCAGATCAGCCAGGGACTTGAACTCCCGCTCGTCACCCTTGCGTTGCAGAAGCTGAACGGAGGAATAGACATAGGGTTGGCTGAAATCGAGCGCCTTCTGACGCTCCGGTGTGATCGTGACCTGGTTGATGATTACGTCGAACTTGCCTGCTTGAAGCCCCCCGAGAATGCCGGCCCATTCAGTGGTTATGAACTGGGGTTTCACCTGGAGGCGCTCTGCAAGAGCCTTCGCAACGTCCACGTCGAAACCCTCGAGTTCGCCTTTCGAGTTTCGATAGTCAAAGGGCGGGTAGGTGCCTTCCATTGCGATCTTTAGGACTCCGGCTTGCTTGACCGTGTCGAACAAATCTTCGGCACTTGCAAAAGCTGCAGCCAGGGAAAGCAACACTGCAGCGAGTCCGGTCACGAGAGTCGGTTTGAGTTTTTTCATTTTTGTCTTTTCTCCACAAATGGAATTGCAAAGCCGATGATTTCCCGGCAATTCGAGGGGAATCGAGCGTGGTTGGCCGGGGCCGCGCCGTTCCGGGGCCTTACGCCAGTAGTTTGCCGATGCGGTAAACAGCTTCTTGGAGTTCATCCATGCTGGTGCAGTAGGAAAGCCGCATGGAGTGACTGCTTTGGGGGGCGGAACCGAACTCCACGCCGGGAAGGGTGGAGACGCCAGCTTCGCGCAGGAGTCGATAAGCAAGGCTGACGCCATCGGTCCCGAGCTCGCTAATATCCGCGTAGATGTAGAAGGCGCCGTCAGGCTTGACCGGGATGGAGAAGCCCAGCTTCTCCAGGGCGGGAACCAGATAGTCCCGTCTCTGGCGGAAGGCGTCACGACGCTGCTCGTAGATGGACATTGCCTCGGGCTCGAAGCATGCAAGTGCGGCATGCTGGGCCAGGGTCGGGGCGCAAATTGCCATGCTGGAGGCGATGGGTTCGACCACGCTCACCATATTCTGGGGCACGATCATCCAGCCAAGACGCCAACCGGTCATGTGGAAGAACTTGGAGAAGCTGCTGATGACGATGATGTCGTCATCATAGGTGAGCGCCGACTTCGCTTGGCCGTCGTAGGAGAGACCCAGGTAAATCTCATCCATGATGGTGAAGCCATCCTGGGCTCGGACCTCACCAAGCAGATCGCGTAGCTCGGAGCCCGTGATCGAGGTTCCGGTCGGGTTGCTAGGTGAGGCAATCAAGACACCTCGCGTAGCGGGGCCCCAGTTGTTCCGTACATCCTGTGCCGAGAGCTGGAAGCGATTTGCTGCGCTGGTTGGTACGAATTTGGGTTTGCCGCCGGATGCGATGATGAAACTGCCATTACCCGAGTAACACGGATCCGGCAGCAGCACTTCCGATCCGCTGTCGACCAGGACAGAGCAGGCGAGGATCAACGCGCTGGATGCTCCTGCGGTAAGAATGACGCGGGAGGGATCGAGCTGGGTGCCGAAGTTCTCGTCGTAATAGCGGGCGATTGCTTCGCGTAGCTGCATGATGCCGGCAGGCGCGGTGTAGCCGCTCAGACCATTTCGAGCAGCTCGCTCCAGTGCTTCGACAACTGTCGGCGGGGCGGTGAAGTCAGGCTCACCAATACCCATGTTGATGATATGCCGGCCAGCGGCGGCCAATGCCATTCGCTCCCTAAATAAAGGAACGGAATGAGAAGTCGGATATGTTGTGGAGCGAGTTGCAAGCCGGGGCATGATACTCTCACCTAGGTTGTTGTTGTTTGGGCAGATTCCTAGGAGGCCAGACTGCACATTAAAATGCTTTGGCCTAGCGGTTTATCCCGCATGCGACATCTTGGAAACACTGGTAGTGGGTCATGTTAAGTTGCACTAAATGATCAGTGCAGCTTTTGCTTGATTGATCCGTTCCCTATGTCGCCGAGCTGGTTTCAGGCTTATTTAAACCTTTTTCCTTTGTCACCAGAGTCGCATTAACTATTAAATCGTTTGATCCAGCGATTTCGAATTTATGACCAGAGATCAGGGTTTCGTCTCAGGCGTACATTCGCTTCGCTGAGTCACAGTCAGGAGATACATACGATCACCTGATGGGCACAGTATTTTTCTTTACCAAGGTCCGGTAAAGCGATTAATAGTGGCTACATGATGAGTTTTGCGAACAAAGCAGCCCATGGCTACGATGCTTGGCAGGAGCAGCCTTTGACTCTGGTTCATCAAGCGCGTTTAGAACGGTGAAATAGGGGGGGCATGGATCAACCCGCCAGAACCTGCGTTGCCTCGGGCGCTTGTACCAGGCGCAGAACCTCGGCGGGAGAAGTGAATCGAAAGCACCCAGGTTGCGTGTCCCGGACGGGGAGACGACTGCCCTTTGCGGCAGCCAAAAATAGCGGGGGTGCCCCAAACCATTGGAGCTATGCCAACAGCTTGCCCGTCGATATGGGAAATGGATATGAGAAGTGAGCGCTGGTTGCCGCTGCGAGGGAGGATTGGAATGCACTACCTTGGCCGCATTCTGAGGGCGTAGTAACGTTCCTAGCAGGAGGGCAGGGTGGTGACTTTCAAGAATGGCTCAGCGCCCCGCCAGAGCAACCCGCCAATTCGGCATGTCCCGGTTCAGCGTTTCAACTTGTTGCGCTAATTGAACCAGCATCGAGACGGTCCACCATCGGGACGTAACAGAGGGCGTGGCTAGCAACGACTGGCTGTTCATAGGGTCCGGCTTGCGATTGAGGGCGTAATCCAGGGAAAGCAAGCGATAGGCTTGTTTCGTGGGATTCCCCTTACGAGATGCGCGATCACTGGTGCTAGCCGATGTGGGCGGAGAGTTTGCCGAGGAGCGATAGGGAGAAAGACTTGTCTCCATGTTGCATTTCAGTGTTTGAGGCTTCAAGCAGAGGCCTCTGCGTTTTGGGCGCAGAGACCTTGCTTTTCAGCATGAGCTTTGCACTGGTGACTGAAGACCCGATGCCGGGCTGTCACCAGTGCAAGCAAGGGACTCAGCAGTTCCTTACCACGACAGAGCGGACGTTCAGGTAGGCCTCGAGAGCCTCCGGGCCGCCCTCGGACCCGTATCCGGAATCCTTGATGCCTCCAAAAGGTAGTTCGGGACTGGTCGAGGCCGGCATGTTCATCCACAACATGCCCACTTCAACCCGACGAGAGATCAGGTCGGCATTCTTCAGGGAGCTGGTGAAGGCATACCCGGCCAGGCCGAACGACAGTCGATTCGCTTCCGAAATGGCGTCATTCAAGTCGGTAAAGCTGCGAATCGGCGCAATGGGTCCGAAAGGCTCTTCATTGAAGATCTTGGCGTCGAGTGGCACGTTCATCAGTACGGTAGGGGCCCAGAAGTTGCCTTCTTCGCCGATTCGTGAGCCCCCCGCCAGGATTTGCGCGCCCTTGGTCTCGGCGTCCTGCAGGAATTCCTCCATCGCGGTCACCCGGCGGGAGTTGGCAAGGGGGCCCATTTCGGTCCCTTCCTCAAGGCCGTTGCCTACCTTCAGGTTCTGCGCATGTTTGCTCAGCGCCTTCGCAAAGGTATCCGCGACACTCTCGTGGACCAGGAACCGCGTCGGCGAGATGCAGACCTGGCCAGCATTTCGGAACTTGGCGAATGCTGCGGATTTGGCGGCCAGCTCGATGTCCGCGTCCTCACAGATGATGACCGGGGCGTGGCCGCCCAGCTCCATCGTGCAGCGCTTCATATGGGTGCCTGCCAGCGCCGCCAGGTGTTTGCCAACGGGGGTCGAGCCAGTGAAAGTGACTTTGCGGATTGCCGGATGGGCGATCAGATAGCTGGAAATCTCGCCTGGATCGCCATACACCAGGCCAAGAACGCCCGGCGGAAGACCTGCATCGGCGAAAGCGGCCACCAGGGCAGCGGGTGCCGCTGGCGTTTCCTCAGCAGCTTTGGCGACGACGGAGCACCCCGCAGCCAATGCCGCGCTGACCTTCAGCACCAGTTGGTTGATGGGGAAGTTCCAGGGCGTGAAGGCTGCTACCGGGCCTACCGGGTCTCTGACCACGGTTTGGCGAATTGCCGGGTCATTTCGAGAAGGTACAACCCGCCCATAAACTCGGAAGCCCTCTTCTGCGAACCATTCGATGATGTCCGCACCGGCGAGCACCTCGCCCTTCGCTTCGCGAACGGGTTTGCCTTGTTCCTGGGTCAGGACCTGCGCGATGGTTTCGGCACGCTCGCGAAGCAGGCCGGCTGCGCGGCGCATGATCTGGCTGCGCGCAGCCGCGGTCATGTCGCGCCATACCTTGAAGCCTTCAAGTGTTGTGGCCGTCGCCCTGTCGAGGTCGGTCCTGCTGGCGTGGGCTACGCGGCCAATTTCCTTGCCCGTGGCCGGATTGAGGACGGCTATGGTCCGGCCGTCTGCAGCATCCTGCCACTTGCCGTTGATGAAGAGTTGAGTATTTGGATATGTCATTGGTTTACGCTCCCAAATGGACGTCGCACTGAAGGCATGCCCCCAGTGGTTGTTGCAAAAAAGAAAAAATTCCGGCCTGCCGAAGGCAGGCCGGAACTGGTCTCCAGTAGTCTTAAACCATCAACTCGATCAAGAAGGGACCTTTGCGATTGAAGCTGCTCTTCATGAGGTCAGCGCACTCGTCGAGCGTCGTGGCACGTGCAGCTTCGACGCCCATGCCGTTGGCCAGCTTGACCCAGCTGAGGAATGGATTGCCAAGGTCCAGCATGCTCATTGCGGTGTCACCCGGAACCGCGCCCACATTCTTGTACTCGCCGATCAGAATGTTGTACTTGCTGTTGTTGAGAATGATGGTCGTGACCGGGAGCTGTTCGCGCGCCTGGGTCCAGAGGGACTGCAGGGAATACATGGCGGAACCATCCGCTTGCAGGTTGATCACGCGACGCTGCTTGCCGGCACCGAGCGCAGCACCAGTAGCTACTGGCATCCCGTCGCCAATGGCGCCGCCGGCCAGGTGGAGCCAGTCGTGTGCGGGGGCGGAATGAGTGAATTTGTAGAACCCACGACCGTAAGAGATGCTTTCATCAGAGATGATTGCATTCTCGGGCATCAGCGCCGCCAGCGTTTGAGCCAGGCCTTCTGGAGTGGGATTCCCGCTGACAGCTTCCGGGCGGGGACCGGCATTGGGAATCGCAGCCTCGGGGGCGCCCAGGGCATCAACCAGCGCTTTCAGAGCACCCACCGCATCCTGGTCGGGCCGCGTGAGCACATGCAGTTGGGCGGTGGGGGAGTACTGCTTCGAGGGCAGATCCGGATATCCGAAGAAGCCTACCGGCGCCTTGGCGTTCACCAGGATGATGTGCTCGTAGGGCTTAAGGGCGGTGATGGCTGCATCCATCCCATAGGGGACCCGTTCCAGTTGCAACCGGCCGTGGCCCCGGGCCAGGTGGGAGGTAACGTAGTCGGCCATGACTTTCGCGCCGGTCGCGCTTGCGATGCGCCATGCAAGAGCCTGTGCCTCGCTGAGGACTCCGTGGCCTGCAAGCAGAATTAGCACGTTCTGGCTGTTGTTACGCAGGATGCGGGCAGCGTTCTCAATCGCATGCCCGTCGACTGCGGGAGGCGTCGGTGGAGTCATCGGCGCGCCTACCACGCCACCTTCCTCCCAAGAAACGTCGGCAGGCAGGATCAGCGTCGCAATTTGACCGGGATAGGTCTTTGCAGCGCGCACAGCCAAAGCGGCATCGCGACCGAGATCAGCAGAATGGGTGCTTGTGTGAACCCATTGGGAGACAGTCCGAGCCATGCCGTCGGTATCCGCAGTGAGCGGTGCATCGAAGGGGCGATGGTAGGTGGCTTGATCACCAACGATATTCACAATACCGCTGCGTGCGCGGCGAGCGTTGTGGAGGTTTCCCATGCCGTTTGCCAGGCCGGGGCCGCAATGAAGAAGCGTACAAGCGGGCTTGCGGGCGATACGGAAGTAGCCGTCGGCCATCCCGGTCACAATGTTTTCCTGCAGGCCCAGCACGCATTTCATTCCAGGAATTTGGTCGAGCGCGGCGACAAAGTGCATTTCACTGGTCCCGGGATTTGCAAAGCAAGTATCCACACCCGAGGCCAGCAATGTCTCAACCAAACTCTTAGCACCGTTCATCTTTCATTACTCCGCAGTTCAATCTTTTTGATTGCTGAATGACATATATCCAGTCGAAGGAAGTGCACAAACCCTGTGTACTATTTAGTTCACTACCGCTCTTCAATTCGTTCGGGCAGTTGCATGAACCGCATTGATCGCTTTCGCCAGCCTGCGAACCCCTTCGGAAATGTCATCCAGGCTTGGCGCGGCGAACGAGAGTCGCAGCGTTGACGGATCAGGGTTCTCTGCATGGAAACCTGTTCCGGGGACGAAAATGACTTTGCGAGGAATCGCTTCTTTGAGCAGGTCCGCCGCTTTGTAGCCACCGGCGAGCTTGGCCCAAATGAACATGCCACCCGCTGGCTCGTGGAAAGAAATCGCATCCCCTACCAGCTCTTTCAGCCCGTGGCTCAGGGCACGGCATTTCGCCCCGTAGGCCTGGCGGATCTTGTCGAGATGCACCTCGAGCTTGCCGCTGGCGAGGTACTCGGCAGCAATACCCTGAGTCACCAGCGGCCCATCAATCACTCCTGTTGCGGATCATATTACGTGCAGTGATCGTTCATGGGCCGGGACTTCCGGTACATCGGTAAGCTTCTTGAGCACCTTCGCAGGCATGAGCTGGTGCGCCGAATTGGCGACCGGCTCTAGCCAGAAGCGATGGTGGTTATAGCTGAGCGTCGCGAATCATATTGCGAGCGATGACGACCTGCTGGATCTGCGTGGTGCCTTCGTAGATTCGGAACAAACGTACGTCGCGATAGAAGCGTTCGATAGCGTATTCGCTTACGTAGCCGGCGCCACCATGGATCTGTACGCAGCGATCAGCTACGCGGCCGCACATCTCGGTGGCGAACATCTTGGCACAGGAGGCCTCAGTGCTGACATTGCGGCCGTCGTCACGCTTGCGCGCTGCATCCAGAACCATGCAGCGAGCGGCGTAGAGTTCGGCTTTGCTGTCGGCCAGCATGGCCTGGATCAGCTGGAACTCGGCGATCGGCTTGCCGAACTGTTTACGCTCGACGGCATACCGGAGTGCATCGTCAAGCATGCGCTCAGCTGCGCCTACACTAAGCGCGGCAATGTGCAGGCGCCCTTTGTCGAGTACTTTCATGGCGGTTTTGAATCCGACACCTTCGACGCCACCGATGAGCTGGCTGGCAGGGACACGTACGTTGTCGAAAATCACATCGCAAGTGTGCGCACCTTTCTGGCCCATCTTGTGGTCGGGCTTGCCCAGCGAGATGCCTGGGGTGCCGCGCTCGACAATGAACGCGCTGATACCGCCAGCGCCCTTGATTTCAGGGTTGGTGCGCGCCATCACAGTGTAGATGCCTGCGTGCGGTGCATTGGTGATGAAGCGTTTGGTGCCGTTGAGTACGTAGCTATCGCCGTCGCGTACTGCCGTGGTCTTCAGCGAGGCTGCGTCGGAACCAGCGTCCGGCTCGGTGAGGCAGAAGGAACTGAGCAGCTCGCCGCTGGCCAGCTTCGGCAGGAAGTGGCGCTTCTGTTCTTCGGTACCGTCGACCAGGATGCCAATCGAGCCGATCCCATTGTTGGTACCGATGTAGGAGCGGAAGGCCGGAGAGGTGCGCCCAAGTTCGAAGGCAATGTTCACCTCCTCTTCCATGGTAACGCCAAGGCCACCGAATTCTTCGGGGATGGTCAGGCCAAACAGACCCATTTCCCGCATCTGATCGACGATGTCTTGTGGAATGGCGTCGGTTTCCGCCACTTCGTTTTCGCGAGGGATCAGTTCCTGGTCGACGAACTGGCGAATGGAGTCCAGCAGTATCTGCAGGGTTTCGGGGTCACGGATCATGTGCTCTCCTCAAGGCCCAAAATCGGGCCGGTGTGGCTGGGCACCGTCACCCCTTGGGGTCAGCGAGCGGCGGCGCCAATGTTGTTAACCATGTTGATCAGGCGAGGCCCGATATCGTCTTCGAGCTTCTCGCGTGGTAGCTGGAAGCTCGGTCCGCCGCAGTTGAAGGCCAGCAGCCCATACTGCGGATGTACCAAGGGCACAGCGACAGAGTTGACGTCGCGGTGCCACTCGCCGATCGACAGGCAATAGCCGTAATCGGCGTAATCCCTGAGCGCGCGCTCCAGCCCTTTGCGCAGGGCTGGCCACTGTTCAACTTCGCGCTGACGCATATGTTCAAGCAGGAATTCCCGCTCGTTCTCCGGCATCGCGGCCAGGCATGCTCGGCCTACCGAGCTCTGCGCTAGCGGCAGGTAGGTTCCGATCTGCCTGCGCATCGTCATGTTTCCCTGGCCCTGTACTACATCCAGGTAAACCATCTGCAATCTGTCGCGGGCTGCCATGGCAACGGCAGCCTGCGCATGGTTTGCCAGCTGTTCCATCAGTGGATGCGCGACAGTCCTGATCGACAGGTTGGAGAGCATCGCGTAGCCAAATCCGAGCACGCCTACATCCAGCTGATACTTGCCCGAGTGCAGCTCTCGCTTCAGACAGCCCAAGCGCATCAGCGTGTTGGTCAGCCGCGTCACGGTCGGCTTGGGTAGGCCGGTCATACGAGCCAATTCCTGATTTCCGAGCACGTTTTCGCGTGGGCTGAAGCAACGCATCAGTTCAAGACCACGGGCTAGCGCAGTGACGAACTGACCACTGTTCTCCTCCTCGTTCATCGCTGTGATGGGGTCAAGCAGGCCCTTTTCCAGGAGGGCAAGTTCGCTCTCATGGCTAGATTGCCCGCCGTCATCCCGATCCACCCTGTTGCGACGCATGGTAGAACCCTCCTTTTCAAGAAATCAAGAAAATAAAAATTGAGTTTCGTCAGGCGAAATTCTAACGTTTTCTGCTGATTGCGCCAATCGCTCATTCAGATATTTGTTTAAGTTATTGATATATATGAAATTTATATTTTGTCAGACGCTTGGCGTTTACATCCAGGTTGACCTGTCTCTATGATGATCACAAATACGAAATCGCGTTTCGTCTGACGAAACTTGGTTGGAGGCAGTATGAGTTCCCAAGAAGACACCCTCGTCCATGTGCAGATTCAAGAGAACGGCGTGGCGATTGTCCGCATTGACCGTCCTGAGGCGCGTAACGCGCTTAACACCCGCGTGCGTCAGCAGTTGGCCGAGCATTTCCGTGCTCTTGCCAGCGACTCGCGAGTGCGGGCAATCGTCCTGACCGGTGGCGAGAGTTGCTTCGTCGCCGGAGCTGACATTCGCGAGTTCGCCCAGGCTACCCCGATCGAGATGTACCTTCGGCATACCGAGTACTTGTGGGAGGCGATCAGCCGCTGCCCGAAGCCAGTCATTGCAGCAGTGAATGGCTTCGCCTTGGGCGGAGGCTGCGAACTTGCCATGCATTGCGATCTCATCGTTGCCGGTGAGTCGGCCCGATTCGGTCAGCCTGAGGTGAAGCTGGGGCTCATGCCCGGGGCCGGTGGCACCCAGCGCTTGATTCGCGCGGTAGGCAAATTCCATGCGATGCGAATCGCCCTGACCGGCTGCTTAGTTAAGGCCCCTGAAGCGTTGGCCATCGGCATGGTCAGTGAAGTTGTGAGCGATGATCGGACATTGTCGCGAGCGCTTGAGCTCGCCTCGGAGATTGCAGCACTACCGCCGTTGGCAGTAGCGCAGATCAAAGAGGTGCTGCTGTGCGGTGCCGATCTGCCGTTGGACAGCGCGCTGACGCTGGAGCGCAAGGCTTTCCAGCTGCTGTTTGACTCGCAAGACCAAAAGGAAGGCGCAGCCGCCTTCCTGGAAAAACGTGAAGCCATCTTCAAGGGGGAGTGACATGACACGCAGTATCGAGCGTATGGCCATCGTCGGTACCGGTGTCATGGGCACCGGCATTGCCCAGATCGCCGTACAGGCTGGCATCCAGGTTCAACTATTCGATGCCCGGGAGGGCGCTGCACAGGCTGCCTGCGACAACCTCAAGAGGACCTTCGACAAGTTGGTGGAGAAGGGCAAGATTCCGGCTGACGAAGCACAGGCAGCAGTGGAGCGACTACAGGTCGCGACCGCCTTGGAGCGACTGAGCGATGCCCAATTGGTGGTGGAAGCCATCATCGAGCGGTTGGACATAAAGCAGAAACTCCTCGCTGAGCTGGAGGTAGTAGTTGCCGCCGAATGCATTTTGGCTACCAATACATCGTCGCTGTCGGTGACCAGTATTGCCCGAAACTGCCGTCATCCCGAGCGCGTGGCTGGTTTCCATTTCTTCAACCCGGTACCGCTGATGAAAGTCGTCGAAGTGATTGACGGCTTAGCTACCGATCCGGCCGTAGGTGATTGCTTGCAGGCGCTTGCGACGCGCATGGGGCACCGTGGCATCCGCGCGAAGGATACTCCCGGATTCATCATCAACCACGCTGGCCGCGCCTACAGCACAGAGGCGCTGCAGATCCTCAAGGAGGGCGTGGCTGAGCCAGCCGATATCGATCGCATCCTGCGCGAGGGTATGGGCTTCCGTATGGGGCCGCTGGAGCTCTTCGATCTCACTGCTCTTGATGTCTCGCATCCAGTAATCGAGTCGATCTACAACCAGTTCTATCAGGATCCTCGCTATCGGCCGGCCGCGCTTACACGCCTGATGCTTGAGGCAGGGCACGTAGGGCGCAAGGTTGGACGCGGCTTCTACCGCTATCAGGATGGGCAGATGATCGATGCTCCCGCCCCGCAGTTGGTGCCGACGGTGCAGGTTCTACCACCGGTTTGGATCGGGGCAGAGAATGAGCAAGATGGCGTCACCCTGGGCGCGTTGGTGCAGAGATTGGGCGGGCGTTTGGAGCGGGGCGAGCACCCCTCCGAGGAAGCACTCTGCTTGTTGGCGCCTTATGGCCGTGATGCAAGCAGCGCCTGTCTGCGCTTCGGCACCGATCCGGCACGCACTATATGCATCGACATGCTGCTGGACCTACAGCGCCACCGCTGCCTGATGCAGACGCCCGCGACTGCACCAATCATGCGTGAAGCTGCTCATGCATTGTTGGCTGGGGACGGCGTCGGCGTGACCGTTATCAACGACAGTGTTGGTTTCGTCGCCCAGCGCGTAATGGCCATGATCGTTAACTTGGCTGGCGACATCGTTCAGCAAAGGATCTCCACCGTGGATGACCTGGATGAGGGGGTGCGTCGTGGTCTGGGGTATCCGCATGGGCCACTTGCTTGGGGTGATGAGTTGGGCGCGAAGCGCCTGCTGGAAATTCTTGAGCGCATGTCCTACCTGACTGGTGATCCGCGCTATCGCCCCGGACCCTGGCTGCGGCGCCGAGCTGAGCTGGGACTTTCCCTGCGCCAACCCGAACCGGCGCTTGCCTAAACCTTCATTCAACTGACCTGGGAACATTTCATGCTCAATGCATTTCTGTATGCCGGCCTGCGTACACCCTTTGGGCGCCATGGCGGTGCACTTGCTCCGGTTCGTCCGGACGATCTCGCTGCTCTTGTGATTCGTGAACTGCTGGCCCGAAATGGCGTGCCGGGTGACGCTGTTGAGGATGTGATCCTCGGCAACACCAACCAGGCCGGCGAAGACAGCCGAAACATTGCCCGTCATGCCGCCTTGCTGGCCGGCCTGCCAGTGACTGTGCCGGGGCAGACGGTTAACCGCCTGTGCGCCAGCGGCTTGGCGGCGGTAATCGATGCCGCGCGGGCGGTGACCTGCGGTGAGGGCGATCTGTTTGTCGCCGGTGGCGTGGAAAGCATGTCTCGCGCGCCATTCGTGATTGCCAAGGCCGAAGCGGCCTACAGCCGTGACTTCACAGCGTTCGACAGTACGATCGGTGCACGCTTTCCCAACCCGCGAATCGTTGAGGCTTTTGGCAACGACAGCATGCCGCAGACTGGCGACAACGTGGCTCATGAATATGGCATCAGCCGCGAGGAGGCCGACCGTTTCGCCGCAGCTTCCCAAGCGCGCTACGAAGCGGCTCGAAGTCTCGGTTTCTTCGCCGACGAGATTATGCCTGTCAGTGTGCCCACCGGCCGTAAGACGCCGCCCAGAATCGTCGAGCATGACGAGCATCCTCGTCCCGAGTCCGACCAGGCTGCCCTGGCACGGCTGCGGCCACTGTTCGACGGTGGGGTTGTCACCGCAGGCAATGCATCTGGTGTGAACGATGGTGCAGCAGCTTTGCTGATCGGTTCTGCTGCAGCAGGTGAGCGCTTCGGCCTTAAACCAATGGCCCGCATTCTCTCCGCAGCCGCGGTCGGTGTAGAGCCGCGCATCATGGGCGTCGGACCGGTTGAGGCGATCAACAAGGCGCTTCAGCGCGCCGGGCTGAGTCTGGCAGACATGGACATCATTGAGATCAACGAGGCCTTCGCCTCCCAGGTACTGGGTTGCCTGCGCGGACTCGGCGTTGCCTTCGACGATATTCGCGTAAATCCCAATGGTGGTGCAATTGCAGTGGGGCACCCGCTGGGTGCTTCCGGTGCGCGGCTTGCCCTAAGTGCAGCACGAGAGTTGCAGTGCAGTGGTGGGCGCTATGCGGTTGTGAGTCTGTGCATCGGTGTCGGCCAGGGGCTGGCGATGGTGATCGAGCGTGTGTAAGCGCGCAGTAGCGAGGGTGTAAAAAATGGGTGCACTAACCGGATACCGCGTACTGGACCTGAGTCGAGTTTTGGCCGGCCCCTGGTGTGGCCAGCTGCTGGCTGACCTGGGAGCGGAAGTCATCAAAATCGAACGGCCTGGCGTGGGGGACGACACCCGAGGGTGGGGGCCTCCCTACATGAAGAACGCTGACGGTTCTGACAGCTCCGAGGCGTCCTACTACCAGTCCGCCAACCGCAATAAGCTTTCGGTAGCACTGAATCTCGCCACGCCTGAAGGGCAAGAGTTGGTTCGTGCGATGGTTTGTGAGTGCGATGTACTGATCGAAAACTATAAGGCTGGTTCACTGGCGAAGTACGGACTCGACTACGACAGTCTGTCGAAGCTCAATCCGCGGCTGGTGTACTGCTCGATCACCGGTTTTGGTCAGACCGGCCCGCGTTCGGAAGAGCCTGGCTATGACTTCATCATCCAGGGCATGGGTGGGCTGATGAGCATCACCGGCGAGAAGGATGGGATACCGGGCGCCGGTCCCCAGAAGGTCGGGGTTGCCGTGGCTGATTTGATGACTGGTCTGTATTCCACCATCGCGATTCAGGCTGCATTGCTCGCGCGTCAGAAGACTGGCCGTGGGCAGCACTGTGACATGGCACTGTTGGACGTGCAGGTCGCAGCACTGGGTAATCAGAGCCAGAACTACCTGAGCACCGAGCGTTCCCCCGGGCGTCAGGGCAATGCGCACGTCAACATTGTCCCTTACCAAGTATTTTCCGCCCAGGACCGGGACTTCATCATCGCTTGCGGTAACGACGGCCAGTTCGTTGCCTTGTGCAATGTCATCGGCCTTCCTGACCTGCCGAGTGATCCGCGCTTCGCGAAAAATGCCGATCGAGTACGAAACCGCGAGGCGATCGTCAGCATGCTTGCCGAACACTTCCTTAGTGATACCGCCGACAGCTGGGTAGCCAAAATTCACGCGGCCAAGGTACCGGTAGGAGTCATCAACGATATCGGTCGGGCACTGGCCGAACCACAAGTGGTGGCTCGTGAAATGCTGGTCGATATCCCCCATGCGCTGAATCCCGAGTTCAGGATGGTTGGTAGTCCGGTGAAGCTGTCCGATACGCCCGTCCAGTACGTGCGCCCAGCACCACGTCTTGGTGAGCACACCGACGTAGTACTGAAGCGTCAGCTTGGTCTCAGCGATGCCCGTCTGAGTGAGCTCAAGGCGGCTGGGGTGATCGAACAGCTCGGGGAGCTCTGACTTCCCCCTATTGTTAGAGCACATCTCCGGGTTTGCTCCGCTCATATTGTTTTTGGAGACTCTTATGAAAGTCCTCGTTGCCGTTAAACGAGTGGTCGACTACAACGTCAAAGTCCGCGTCAAGGCGGATAACTCCGGCGTCGACCTCGCCAACGTGAAGATGTCGATGAACCCCTTCTGCGAAATTGCCGTGGAAGAAGCCGTTCGTCTGAAAGAAAAAGGCGTAGCGAGTGAAATCGTCGTCGTCACCATCGGCCCGAACACCGCTCAGGAGCAGCTGCGTACTGCCCTGGCCCTGGGCGCCGATCGCGCCATCCTGGTCGAGTCCGCCGACGAGCTGAACTCCCTGGCCGTGGCCAAGCTGCTCAAGGCCGTGGTCGACAAGGAGCAGCCGCAACTGGTCATCCTCGGCAAGCAGGCCATCGACAGCGACAACAACCAGACCGGCCAGATGCTGGGCGCCCTCACTGGCTACGCCCAGGGCACCTTCGCCTCCAAGGTCGAAGTGGCTAGCGACAAGGCCAACGTCACCCGTGAAATCGACGGCGGCCTGCAGACCGTGGCGCTGAACCTGCCGGCGATCGTCACCACCGACCTGCGCCTGAACGAGCCGCGCTACGCGTCGCTGCCGAACATCATGAAAGCCAAGAAGAAGCCGCTGGACGTGGTGACCCCGGACGCCCTGGGCGTTTCCACCGCGTCCACCGTGAAGACCCTGAAAGTCGAAGCACCGGCCGCCCGCCAGGCCGGTATCAAGGTCAAGTCCGTGGCCGAGCTGGTCGAGAAACTGAAGAATGAAGCGAAGGTGATCTGAGATGGCCGTCCTTGTAATCGCTGAACACACCAATGCCGCGCTGGCGGCCGCCACCCTCAACACCGTTGCCGCCGCCCAGAAGATCGGTGGTGACATCCACGTGCTGGTCGCGGGTGCTGGTGTAGGTGCTGCCGCTGAAGCCGCTGCCAAGATTGCCGGTGTGGCCAAGGTCCTGGTTGCCGATAACGCAGCCTACGCGCACCAGTTGCCGGAAAACGTCGCGCCGCTGATCGCTGAGCTGGGCAAGGGCTACAGCCACGTGCTGGCACCCGCCACCACCAACGGCAAGAACTACCTGCCGCGCGTGGCCGCCCTGCTGGACGTCGATCAGATCTCCGAGATCATCGCCGTTGAAAGCGTCGACACCTTCAAACGCCCGATCTACGCCGGTAACGCCATCGCCACCGTGCAGTCCTCGGCTGCCGTGAAGGTGATCACCGTGCGTACCACCGGTTTCGACGCCGCTTCCGCTGAAGGCGGTGCCGCTGCCGTTGAAGCGGTGGGTGGTGCTGCCGATGCGGGCAAATCCGCTTTCGTTGGTGAAGAACTGGCCAAGTCCGATCGTCCGGAACTGACCGCTGCCAAGATCGTCGTCTCCGGCGGTCGCGGCATGCAGAACGGCGACAACTTCAAGCACCTGTACGCCCTGGCCGACAAGCTGGGTGCTGCCGTCGGTGCTTCCCGTGCCGCGGTCGACGCCGGTTTCGTACCGAACGACATGCAGGTCGGCCAGACCGGCAAGATCGTTGCCCCGCAGCTGTACATCGCCGTGGGCATCTCCGGTGCCATCCAGCACCTGGCCGGTATGAAAGACTCCAAGGTCATCGTCGCGATCAACAAGGACGAAGAAGCCCCGATCTTCCAGGTGGCTGACTACGGCCTGGTGGCTGACCTGTTCGAAGCCATCCCGGAACTGGAAAAGCTGCTGTAACAGCGCTTCCCGGCCGGCCGTACAGAAACCCGCTCCTCGAAGCGGGTTTTTTTATTGCACGATGACTCCGACATTGAAGCACGCTGAGCTACGTGTCGATGCGATGCAGCGCTAGGTGCAAGACGTCGAGTTCCGGGACATTTTATGTGCCCGCCAACAATCCTTCTATCAACAGGGATCCACTTCAGACCGGCAGCAGCGACGTGAGAAGAAACCGTTCCGTTATAGCGAGGCTGGACTCACGCGTCAGAGTGCGCCTGCAAAGGCAGTGGAGCCGGTGGCGACGACGTCCCGCTCATTGCGTCATAGTTCGATCGCGCGCCCTGAATGACCACCTTGTTCTGTTCTGCCCAGGCAACGAGGGCGAGCACCGGTTCCAACAGGGTCTGACCAAGATCAGTCAGTTCGTAATCCACTCGCGGCGGGATCGTTGGGTACATCTTGCGCTTAATTAATCCGTCGCGCTCCAGTCCACGAAGTGTGAGAGTCAGCATGCGCTGAGAAATGCCCTCGACGGCGCGCTTGAGCTCATTGAAGCGTTTGGGCCCCGCTCGCAAGGCGCCCACGATGCAAAGACTCCACTTGTCACCGACCCGGTCGAGGATTTCGCGTACGAAAAGGCACTCGTCCGGCATTTGGGTGTTTCTCGGTGACATGGATGTGCCTTCTTGTGGGTAGCGCGACAGTGCCAATATTATCCTAAGGAACAAAAGAGAACTAAGTCCCTTTTCTACTCTTGGATTGAAGTTGTCCGAAGCACCCGCCATCTCGCGGTGTTCCTATGGTCTTCACGTCACCTTGTAGCTCGTAAAGGTAGGGCTGCTGGTGTTCAACGGCAGGGGCGTGAGCAACACGCCATCCCCCCATCAACCCAACCGTCAAGGCAGATCCACCATGTCCCAACGTCTCTTAGTAACCGGCGCTTCCGGCAATCTTGGTCGTCGCGTAGTCGAGTCACTGCTGGAAATAAACGCCGGTCCCATCGTTGCCAGCACGCGCGATCCGTCCAAGTTGGCTGACCTTGCCGCTAAGGGGGTCGAAGTCCGCGCTGCCGACTTCGACCACCCGGAATTCCTGTCTTCGGCTTTTGCTGGTATCGACCGCATGTTGCTGATTAGCACCGATGCCATCCACGTGCCCGGTCGGCGTCTGGCCCAGCACAAGGCTGCTATCGCCGCGGCCGAGAGAGCTGGAGTCAGGCACATCGTCTATACATCGTTGCCGTCGCCGCAACCTAGCAGCGAGAGTGCCGTGGAAGACGATCATTTCTGGACTGAGCAGGCCATCGCCGCAAGCTCGATGAGTTGGACCTTCATGCGCCATGGGCTCTATGCCGAAAACATGCTGTGGATGCTGACGCAGGCAATTGCCAGTGGCGTATTGACCACCGCGACGGCCAACCGAGGGCGTCACTGGGTTACGCGTGAAGACTGCGCCCGGGCCGATGCGGCGGTACTAGCTTCGGGCGACAGCTCTAACCGGATTATCGAGGTCACCGGACCGGCAGCCGTGACCGCAGAAGAAATTGCCGCGTTCGTGTCAGAGCTGACGGGTAAGCAGTTGGTGCATGAGGAAGTCACGGCGGCTGCACTGCGTGATGTCATGGCTGGAACTGGCCTGCCACGTACGTTAATTGGTGCGCTGGTCGGGTTCGATCAGGCCACGGCCATTGGCTTCCATGCCACTGTCACGCAGGCCGTCGAAGAGTTGACGGGCCGCAAGCCTACGACCATGCGAGATTTCCTTTCTGCCAACAAGGTAGCGCTGCAAGCCACGAGGGAGTCTGCGTAAGGGCTATGCCACGAAAGGTTGCGTTAGTCTCTGGCGTCAACTTCGCAGTTGGTGTCGGAACCTTAAGCTAGGGCAGCTGCTCGGGACTACTTTCAGATGGTCTGTTTGGATGTGGTGCAAAGACAAGGGAGCGTCATCACGCTTCGGCAAATTGGTAGCGATCCGCGAATAGCTCAGAGCCCGGTTGGGAGAGCACGTCTCGCTGCTCTGCCGGAGAACGAGAGGGCGTCTTTGCTCATGCGCATCCGCCGGTGCGATCCGGAGCAGTGACCTGCAGCGCGAGGCCCTTTGGTCTGCGCGGCTATCCATTGTTGGCGTCAGTTCTGTCGAGCCAGGAATTCGTAGAGTCGCGCGTCCAATGAGTGGCCAACATTGAAGCGCATCCAAGGTACATTGCGGCCATCAGGCATAAACAGCTGGCCAGGGAACAGAAGGATCTTCGCTTCCTTGGCTTGCCGGGCGAGTTGCGTCGCGTCAGCCACTGCCCTGTGGCGGGCCCAGAGGAACATGCCGGCGTGCGGTTCGTGGAAAAGCTCCAGACCGGCCGCCTCAAGGCGCCGCGCCACGCTTTCGTGAGCCTCGCTGAGCTGTTCGCGCAGCTGGCGCACGTGTTTGCGTTGGCGGCCCTGGAGCAGAATGTCCAGAGCCAGAGTCTCGGTGAGCTCCGAACTGGTCAGGCCGCTAACGATCTTCAGCGGCACCAATTCCTCAATCAGCTCCGGGTGCGCTGCTATGAAGCCAACCCGCAGCGCAGGGGCAATTACCTTGGACAGGCTGCTGATGTAGATCACCCGTGCCAACTGATCGAGGTTAGCCAGCACCAATTGACCGGAGGGATCGAGGTCAGCGTAGATGTCATTCTCGACAATCAGGAAATCGTATTTCTCCGCCAATTGCAGCAAGCGATGGCTTGCAGCAAGGGACAGGCTGGTCCCGGTAGGGCTATGCAGTCGTGCCTGAGTGAAATAGACCTTCGGCCGGTGCTCGCTTGCCAGTTGCTCCAAACGCTCCAGGTCCAGGCCATCGACGGTGCGAGGAACACCCAGCAGCCGGGCACCCTGCAGGCGCAGGTTGAGGAAGAGGTGCTGGTATCCGGGCTCATCCACCAATACCGGATCGCCGCGTTGCACCAGGTACCGAACTGCCAGATCAAGCGCCTGGCTGGCACCGCTGGTCAGCAGTAGTTGTTCGGGACCGGCGGCAACTCCTGCGTCAGCCAGGCGGTCGGCAAGCTTGCCACGAAGGCGCTGGTTGCCTTTGCTCTGGCCGTAGTTGCCGTACTGAATAGGATTCTCGCGCGCCAGGCTCCGCAGGCCGCGCAACAGACCCTCACTGTCTATCCAGTGCTCGGGCAGAAGGCCAATGCCGGGGCGCAGTTCCATTCCAAGCGGCTGGAACGCCTTGTGCAACAGCAGGTGGGCATCGAAGTCAAACTCCGGAGCATCCTCCGCGTCGCGCGCATCCTCAGCGACCTGGCCGCGCACGTAATAGCCGGCATTGGGCACGGTGTTCAGGCAGCCGCGGGCCACGAGGCGATCGTAGGCCTCGGCAACGGTGAAGTGGCTAACGCCGTGGCTCTCGGCGAACTTGCGGATGGAAGGCAGCTTGGCCCCCGGACGTAAGCGCTGCTCCTGGATGGCCAGCGCTATCCCCTCCACGATCTGAGACACCAGAGGAGTGACCGAGGTGGGATCAAGCATTAACAACATAAAAACGTCCGTCGGCTGAATGTCAGAACTGTACAGGCTTGGCGACATGACAGCTCTGCTAGCAGTCCATCGTCGCTGTACATGGCGCGCCACGAGAGGTGGCAGCATTATCCAAGTCGTGCAGCGGCCTTACCGCAAGCTTGAGATGGAGGATCTGCCATGCGCGACACAGCTTACATTTTCGCTAAAGAATGGCCGGTCCACCATAACCTGGTCGCGTTGGGCTGCGCGATCTCACGCTGTCGCCGGATTGACCAGTTCTCTGCTTGGTTCCCGGGCGAGGTGTCGCGCCTGGTTCGCGGCTTCATTCCGCACCTGGCAATGATTCTGCGTAATCGAGGCGAGCCCGTCACCTAGCTTCGAATCGCCAAAGCCTTAAACAAGGCCCCCCTTCTCGAGCGTAAGCGCCCGGCTCAAATCCACGCCCAGTCACGGCCAGTTATGCCTCCGGCAGGAGGTGGTGCATCTGCTCGTGGCAGTGCGGGAAGGAGGATCTGAGGGACTACATCGCTGGCCCGGAAAGTCAGCGTCAAGGATGAACACCAGCGGCAACGTCAGCAACCTCGGCTGAGCCGTTTTCTATGTCCTGACCCAAATGGGTTGGGGTGATTGCAATCTGCCGACAACAATATCTAGAGGTGGACATGAAAAAAACGCTAATTGCGACCCTGATGATGGGCCTGACTTCTTACGCCTTGGCCGCTGACGTGACGGTGATTTCGTTTGGCGGCACCGCCAAGGAAACGCAGACCGAGGCGTACTACAAGCCTTTTGAAAAGGCCTCCGGCAACAAGGTGATCGCCGGCGAATACAACGGTGAGATGGGCATGATCAAGGCCATGGTCGATGTCGGCAACGTCTCCTGGGATGTGGTCCAAGTCGAGGGATCAGAGGTGCTCCGTGGCTGCGACGAGGGGTTGTTCGAGCAACTGGATCAGAAGCGGCTGGGCAACTCCAGCGACTTTATTCAAGGAACCTTTTCCGACTGCGGTGCTGGCCTGTTGGTCTGGTCGATGGTCATGGCCTACGACGCCAAGCGCCTACCCACCGCACCGACCGGTTGGGCAGATTTCTGGGACACGCAGAAATTCCCTGGCAAGCGTGCGCTGCGCAAGGGTGCCAAGTACAACCTAGAGATCGCCTTGTTGGCTGATGGCGTGCCAAAGGAAGACTTGTACAAGGTGCTGTCCACTCCCGCAGGCATAGATCGTGCCTTCCGCAAGCTGGACCAAATCAAGTCGTCGGTCCAGTGGTGGGAATCTGGCGCACAACCCTTGCAGTTCCTGGCCAGCGGCGACGTGGTAATGAGTGCAGCCTACAACGGCCGGGTGTTTGCTGCGCAGGGGGAAGGTGCGCCAATGAAGATGGTGTGGAACGGCAGCATCTACGCCATCGACTATTGGGCAATCCCCAAAGGTAGTCCGGACAAGCAAGCGGCCGAGGATTTCATAGCCTTATCGTTGCGTCCTGAGCAGCAGAAGATCTTCACCACGAAAATGGGCTACGGCTCAACCAACCTGAAAACCACTGCGCTACTCGATCCAGCTCTACAGGAACGTCTGAATACTTCCCCGGAGAACTTGGAGCAGGCGGTGCCGCTGGACTTCGCCTTCTGGGTTGACCACGGCGAGGACTTGGAAGAGCGCTTCAACGCTTGGGCTGCCAGGTAATACCAACGTCATGTAATGCCCTGCTGAGTTGCCGATAAGAGGTGACTCGGCGGGGTACTAGTCCGACCTTCTCGTTTTCAGCCGCTTAATCACCTTTTTGCAGGGCGGCCGCACGGCTCTGATCTTGCCTACCGGCATAAGCGTGAAACTCGGATGGCCATTTTTATGAAGCCCCCTGAATCAAGCAGCATGGAGAGAACATAATGCTCAGCAATCCGATCTTGTTTCGTCAGCAGGCCTATATTGATGGCGCCTGGGTTGATTCGAGCAATGGTCTAACCATCAAGGTCAATAACCCTGCCACTGGCGAATTCATCGGTACTGTTCCCAGGCTGGGGGCTGCAGAAACTCGTTTGGCAATTGAGGCCGCGGATCGCGCATTACCTGCTTGGCGAGCCTTGACGGCCAAGGAGCGGGCAGCAAAATTGCGCCGCTGGTTTGAGTTGCTGATGACAAACCTTGAGGATCTTGCGCGTCTGATGACGATGGAGCAGGGGAAGCCTCTTGTTGAGTCCCGAAGCGAGATTGCATACGCGGCCTCATTCATTGAGTGGTTTGCTGAGGAAGGTAAGCGCATTTACGGTGACACCATTCCTGCGCATCAGTCCGATAAGCGTCTGCTTGTCCTTAAGCAGCCAATAGGTGTTACCGCAGCTATTACGCCGTGGAACTTCCCGGCTGCGATGATTACCCGAAAGGCAGGGCCAGCATTAGCGGCCGGTTGCACTATGGTCATCAAACCCGCATCCCAGACGCCTTTCTCTGCACTGGCGATGGCTGCTTTGGCTGAACAGGCCGGAATTCCGCGCGGTGTACTGAGTGTGGTGACTGGCAGCGCTGGTGAGGTTGGCGGTGAGCTGACCAGTAATCCCATCGTGCGCAAGTTGTCTTTCACTGGCTCCACCGAGATCGGTCGGCAGCTTATGGCTGAGTGCGCGAAAGACATCAAAAAGGTGTCCCTGGAGCTTGGCGGAAACGCGCCCTTCATCGTTTTTGAGGATGCGGATCTGGATGCGGCGGTGGAGGGGGCTCTAGCGTCGAAATATCGCAATGCTGGCCAGACATGTGTATGCGCCAATCGTTTGTACATCCATGATGGTGTTTATGACGCATTCACTGACAAACTCAAACTCGCTGTGGCAAAGCTGAAGATTGGCAATGGCCTCGATGAAGGTATAACAACTGGCCCTCTTATTGATGAGAAAGCCATTGCCAAAGTAGAAGAGCACATTGTGGATGCAGTCGCTCTGGGAGCATGTGTCGTCGCTGGTGGCAACAGGATTGGCGGGAATTTCTTCGAGCCTACGATCCTTGTAAATGTCCCCGCCAATGCAAAGGTTGCCAAAGAGGAAACCTTTGGGCCGCTCGCGCCGTTGTTCCGCTTCACTAATGAGGCCGATTTAATCGCTCAAGCGAATGACACCGAATATGGCTTGGCTGCGTATTTTTACTCGCGCGATCTGGGTCGAGTTTTCCGCGTTGGTGAAGCCTTGGAGTACGGAATTGTCGGGGTTAATACCGGGATAATTTCATCTGAAACAGCACCCTTTGGCGGTATTAAGGCATCTGGTATTGGGCGTGAGGGATCCAAGTATGGGATTGAAGATTATCTAGAGATCAAATATCTCTGCCTTGGCGGAATTTGATTTTACGCTTCACCATAGCCGAAGGAACTAGGTTGTCCCGGCTTCCGGGGTAACCTCGGTATTCCTAAAAAGCTGCCGCGAACAGATTAAATAATTTATTTTGAGTTGCCACTTGTGGGCTTTGGTTCGTCAAAGTCCCGTGAATAGAGTAGTTGATAATGAGCCAATCAAATATTTTGCTTGCTAAAAAGGACGTACAACATCATCTCCATCCTTACACCGATGCACGCCTGCACCAGGACGTGGGTCCGCTGATCATTGATCGCGGTGAAGGTGTTTATGTCTTTGATGTCGAGGGTAAACGCTACATCGAGGCTATGTCTGGCCTGTGGAGTGTTGCGCTAGGTTTCAGCAATGAGCGCTTGGTTAAGGCTGCCGAGCAGCAAATGCGTAAGTTGCCCTTCTATCATATCTTTACCCATAAGGGACATGGTCCAAGTATCGAGCTTGCGGAGAAGCTGATAGAGATCGCTCCTGTGCCAATGAGTAAAGTGTTCTTCACAAACTCTGGCTCTGAAGCGAATGATACCGTCGTGAAAATGATCTGGTATCGAAACAATGCTCTTGGTAAGCCTGAGAAGAAAAAATTCATCAGCCGACTGAATGCATATCACGGCATCACCGCTGTTAGCGCCAGTCTGACAGGGCTTCCGGTTAATCAGCGTGGCTTTGATGTGCCGCTGCCTGGTTTTCATCATGTTAGTTGCCCGCATTTTTATCGTAATGGCCAACCAGGTGAAACTGAAGAGCAGTTTGCAGATCGTATGGCTGCTGAACTGGAGAGCGTCATTCTCCGAGAAGGACCGGAAACTATCGCTGCCTTCTACGGCGAGCCGCTTATGGGGGCGGGTGGTGTCATTGTGCCGCCGCGTACCTATTGGGAGAAGATGCAGGCTGTTTGCAGAAAATATGACATTTTGATCGTTGCGGACGAGGTTATCTGTGGCTTCGGTCGTACAGGAAAAATGTTTGGCTGCGAGACATTCGGGATCCAGCCTGATGTTATGGTTATCTCCAAACAGATGTCTTCTTCGTATCAACCGATCGCTGCAATCTTGATTAACGAGAAGGTATTTGAAGGTATCGCCGATCAGAGTCGTGCTCTTGGTACTCTGGGACACGGATTCACGGCTAGTGGCCATCCGGTCGCAAGCGCTGTTGCATTGGAGAATATTAAGATTATCCAAGAGCAAAATCTCGTTGGGCATGCTGCTGAAATGGGCGAGCTGCTACGAGCTAAGTTGGCGGGCTTCGCGGATCATCCGATGGTAGGTGAAGTGCGCGGGTGTGGCTTGATTGCTGCCGTGGAACTTGTCACAGATCGTAAAACTAAAGCTCCATTCGAAACCGTAGGTCGACTGGGTCGCTTCTTGGCCGCTCGTGCTCAGGCGCATGGCATGATTACGCGGCCTATCGGTGATTCGATCGCTTTCTGCCCACCTTTGATTTCGACGAAACAGGAAATCCAAGAGATAGCAGATATCTTTGGCAAAGCGTTTGAGGACACCGAACGCTGGTTCAGTCAAGGTGGCAAGTAAGGAGTTCGTTACAGTGCAGGTGGTGACGAGAGTCTCTTGCTTTTGAGCTGTCCAGACTTGATAGGCTCTGGAATCCTGCTCTCTGTCACCATCTTTTGCCCCGCATTAGCGGGGCTTTTTTACTGGGTAGAGTACGGACTGGTGTGGGTGACTCTTAAATATTGTAATTATCCTATCTTATTGATTTTTTTATTAAAAAACCATATGTGTCTTTTATAGACTGTAAAAAACAACCTAGAATTTATTTTTTTACATTTTTCAAAGGCCAGCTACGCTCATAACGAACTGTGATCTATCGAAGGATTCAGGGAGGGCGCATGGGGCAAATATTGCTGCGGGAGGGCTTGGTTGTCGTCGCGAGGGGGCATGTTGCAACAGTTAATAAATGTCTTCCCAACTTGACGGTCGAGGTTGTCCTAAAAAAAAGCAGTGAAAAGTTAGTTGTCGACATTGACGAAATTGAGCATTTGCCTTCAAGGGATGAGGATAATATTAATCTGCTTCAAGTTGAGTCGCTATCAAGCGAGTCGGTAGTGCCCCTGGAGGAGTTGCAGGCCGCTCAGTCACAGTTCGACTTAATAAAGAGATACTTGGCAAAAGAACTCAACTTGGCTCAGGCGCTAGAGCAAGCAGGCGTCTCAAATGGTACCTTTTATAGAAACGGCGGTTGCAGGAGCTGAGTGCAACACGGTTACTGGAGTGAGGCAGGTGCCTCGTGATGCTTGCCCATCAGTTCTGTCATGACCTCGATGGGGCACTTGAAGCCGAAGCGCTTGCGTGGACGGATATTCAGCTCATAAGCAATGGCATCCAGCTGTTCCTGGCTGTACACCGACAAGTCCGTGCCCTTGGGCAGGTACTGACGGATCAATCCGTTGATGTTCTCGTTGCTGCCGCGCTGCCAGGGGCTGTGCGGGTCGCAGAAGTAGATCGCCACCCCGGTTTTCTGCGTGATTTCAGCGTGCCGGGCCATCTCCCGCCCCTGGTCGTAGGTCATGCTCTTGCGCACCGCCAGCGGCATGCGGTTCAGCGCCGCACTGAAGCCTTCCACCGCCGAGGTCGCCGTCGCATCGTTCATCTTCGCCAGGATCAGGTAGCCGCTGGTGCGCTCGACCAGGGTGGCCACTGCCGAGGCGTTGGCCTTGCCCTTGATCAGGTCGCCCTCCCAGTGACCGGGCATCACGCGATTCTCGATCTCCGGCGGGCGCACATGGATGCTGACCATATCGGGGATCTGGCCACGCCGGTCCACACCGCCAGAGCGCGGCCTGCGGGTACTTTTGCCTTGTCGCAGGCAGATGATCAGCTCCTTGCGCAGCTCACCGACTGGCAGGGCGTAGATCGCGTTGTAGATCGTCTCGCGGCAGACGTAGGTGTCTTCAAAGTTCGGCGATTTCATAGCGCGGAGCTTGCCGGCAATCTGCTCGGGAGAAAAGCGTTGTCGCAGCAGGTGGGCGACCAGCTCGAACATTTCGTCGCCGGGCACCAGCTTTTTCCGAGGCCGGCAGGGCAATCGACGTTCGCGCATGGCTCGCTGGGCATGCAGGGTGGTGTATGCGCCTTGGGTGTCGCGATTGCGTTGGATCTCGCGACTGATCGTCGAGGGGCTGCGGTTGAGCATTCGGGCAATGGCGCGCTGGCTCATGCCGCGCAGCAGACCGACCTGGATGTTGGAGCGCTCTTCGATGCTGAGTTCGTGATAAGACATGGCAACACCCTACCGGAAAGGTCAGGTGTTGCACTCAGTTTTTGCCACCGCC
>LFEF01019472.1_pt1 | contig 68900 bp, 76 predicted proteins | sample 619371 | NCBI WGS metagenome assembly LFEF01 (sample SAMN03014291, study PRJNA259931) | freshwater metagenome | biome: lake; feature: waterbloom | place: China: Taihu Lake | collected 2006-08 | depth 0 m m
ACAAAGAAAAACCCCGGATCTGCATGCAGATCCGGGGTTTTTCTTATCTGTCCTGTCCGACAGAAGCCGAAGCCGGGGCCGATCAGCCGTTGACGGCGTGACGGGCAACGCGACGGATGTCTTCGCGGCCGATGCCGAGGTCACGCAGTTCGCGGTCCGACATGCGGCCGAGTTCGGTGACGGTCTGACGATACTTGCGCCAGTTATTGAGCGAGCGAGCGATGTTCATGTGGGTCTACCTCTGGGTTGGGCCCCGCCGTGGGCCGCGTCTCTGAATTCGATGACTGGAATATATGCTGCATCGCGAAACGATTGAAGACATAATGCGGCAGAGCACCCATGCGCTAAGCGCATATCAATCGATTTAACGCTTTGTTAATTGATGATTTTTTGAGCGTTTGCACATCGCGAAACAACGCCTGTTGAACAGGCACGGCCGGCATATGAATTCCGGCATGATTGAGTTGGGAATGAATAGGGCAAAAAATAACGCTCACCGGGGGAGGAGGTCCGGTGAGCGTCATTTTTGCAGACCAACGACTGGGAGGAGGAGTGTCGTTGGTCAATCGATCCCGCTTTGGGAGGAGGAGTAAGCGGGTCGAAGAAGAAGCGCCAGAAGTTCCGTCGCTCTGTTGAATGTGAATATAGGTGACACTTACGAGTTTGTGCAGTGCAAAATAAGCATGGAAGGCATGCGGTTCTTGCATGGACCGATAATGCCCCCCTGCCAAGGTTCCGGCTTGCGCTTGTCTTTCCAGTCCTGTCGTTTCAGATTGCGGTGAGAATAACGGGGATAGCGAAATGTATCGGGGCAGGCTGAAACGCGACCTGGATGACTGGGTCGGACGCGGAATGATTGATGTGGCGACAGCCGAACGGCTGCTCGCCGATGTTGATCGGCGAGGCGCACGCTTCAGCATCGGCAGTGTCCTGTCTATGTTCGCGGCCGTATTGATAGCGGCCTCCCTGCTGATGCTGATTGCGGCCAACTGGGAACTGATACCGCGTCTGGTCAAGGTCGTCGGCATCATTGCGCTGATCTGGATCTTCCATATCGCGGCGCTGATTGCGCGCTCGCAGGATGCCAACCGTTTGGCGGCTGGATCGCTGGTGCTGGGGGCGGCGGCCTTCGGAGGCGCAATCGCGCTCATCGGGCAAGCTTACCACCTCTCCGGCGATACATTTTCCGCGATGTTCCTCTGGTTCGTCATGACGGCCATTTCCGCCGCACTCTTCCGCTCCGGTGCGCTGGCGGTCATGACGGGTGCACTGTCGCTGGCGACCTTTGCCGGCGGCTTCGAAAGTTTCGGCTGGGACGTTTCCAGCCACGGCCTCTGGGCCTGGTGGCCGCCGGCGGGTGCTGCAGCGATCTTCGGCCTTGCCTATTGGACTGGCGCAAACCGGGCGAAGCACTTCGGTTACATTTTGCTTGTTGTCTGGATCTGGTGGATGACGATCCTCGAGCGCAGCGAGGTCTATGCATTCGCTGTCGCCGTGGCCGGCACCGTGGTCTTCCTGGCTCTGACGCTGCCGGGCTCTCCCTTGGCGGCGCTGCATCGGCGGCTTGGCGCCTCCGGCAGTTTCTATGCCCTGGTGATGGCTTTGAGCGGCTTCGCGTATTTCCAGGGAAGTGCGCTTGAAGCGGTCACCATAGCTGCTCTCGGCGTGATGGTCCTGGCGCTCTCGATCGCTGCGATTGCGCTCGACGGCCGGGATAATGGCGCTGTCCGATTCCTGGCTTATGGCGCCTTTGCCGCGGAGATCCTCTACCTGTCCTATGAGACGATCGACAGCATCCTTGGCACATCCGCCTTCTTCCTGCTGTCCGGCCTGGTGGTCGCTCTGCTGGCCTTTGTCGTCATCCGTCTTGAGAAGCGCTTTTCGCGCGCCGCCGCAGAGGTGAAGTCATGATCGCCACGAAATCCTTTGCCGCCGTCGCCCTGGTTGTCGCTCTCGTCCAGACATCCATCCTCGGCTACATGATCGAAGGCAGGGCCTCCATTCTGAGATCCGGGACGGAAGTCCTGCTGAAGACGGCCCCCGTCGACCCGCGTGATCTTTTGCGCGGCGATTACGTCATCCTGACCTATGACATCTCGAACATTTCGACGACCTCTGTTACAGGCACCCGACCGAAGGAAGGCGAGGTGGCGAGGCTGAATGTGCGTCTCAAGCCTGGGGAAGATGGCTTCTGGATCGTCTCCCAGGCGTCCTTCGATCCACTGGCAGCGGAAGACGGCAGCGTCGTGCTGCTCTCCCAGCCGATCACGATGTATGGCTGGGAATGGGAAAACGCCGGGAATCTGATCGTGTCCTATGGAATCGAGCGCTTCTATGTCCCCGAAGGCGAGGGCAAGCCGATCGAGGACGGTCGCAACGAGGGGCGCGTCTCGGTCGCAGCCCGTGTCTCCGAAGACGGTCAGGCACAGATTCGCGCCCTGATGCTCGATGGCGAGCCGCTCTACGAGGAGCCGCTCTACTGAGCGGCGCCATTCTCTCGCTGCAAAGCCTGTGAAGCCTGTCCGGCGGGGCCTGCAACACTGTCATTTTTCCTTTGCGTGGGGGAAAACGGGTGTTATAGAGACGCGCGCTCCGGAGGGGCCATGCGCGAAGGCAGCATGCGCTTTTGGACGCGGGTATGGTGAAATTGGTAGACACGCCAGATTTAGGTTCTGGCATATTTTCTCAACGTAAACGAAGCCAATAATCTCAGATGCTTAGGAAGCTCTGGGATTTTTTTCGTGACAAATATCTACGTTAGCGTAGACACTGCGTTAACGGTGTGTCATATGGAGGACGCAACATGAGCACTACAGGAACGGTGATCGTCATCCTGGCGGTCATCATTGGATACGGGAGTTTGTTCGGGCCACCCCTGTTGGTGCTCTGGGATGACTTCAAGAAACGGAAAGGGAGATCACCGTGATCGAGCCTAAATGACTGCGATAACGCAGCCGAGGAAACGGACTAAGTAGTTGTTTTTCCTCTGAGATTTCTGGTGATCCCTGCGTTATCGTGGGGATTACCCCTCCATACAGCACTACGAAGAATTTTCCCGGCAACGATGAGGCTTGGATGACCGACCTATACCAACAGCAAATCGCTCTCGAAGAAGAGGCTCGCGGCCTCACAATCTCAAGGTTCCATAAAGATCATCAAAAGGGAAACCTAGAGGATACCTTTAGTGAAACCTTCATTGGTTCACACCTCCTTGGTCAATATCTTAATCCTTACTCTCAGGGTATCTCTGAGTGGCTCAAGGCTTCCAATTCAGGGAAGGCGGGACGCCGCTCCCGAGCCGCCGTTCTGGTGGAGTCGGTTGAAGCTCCTCTCCTGGCCTTCCTCATGCTCAAGGCGATCCTGAACAAGGTTGGTGTCTATAACGACAACAAGCCCTGCACATTCACCGGCCTAGCCATCTACGGCGCTGGCCTGATCCACGACGAACTCCGCCTCCGTGAGTTCGATGCCGAATACCGGAAGCTGTCCCGGCGCATCCACACCGACTTCGCTCAACGCGAGTTGCCACGTGAGAAGCGTGAAGAGTACATGCAGAAGGTCTTCGCCAAGCATGGTCTCGAATGGTCGGTCTGGTCCAAGACGGAAATGGTTCAAGTGGGCGCAGCCCTCCTGGACGTCTTCCGCAACGTGACCGGAGACATCGAGATCGAAACGCAGGGGACCGGTAAGGCGAAGAGAGACATCGTCGTCCCTTCCCTCGGTCTCCTGCAAGCGGTTGAGCTCATCTCTGACCACTGTGAGGCGATGTTCACGACGCACTTCCCGACAGTCATCCCGCCGAAGGACTGGTCCGCTGAGACCCTCCGCACCGGGAATTACTTCACCCACAACATCACCCCGTATCCGCTCGTGAAGGCTTCCTCCAGGGTCTACAAGAGCATCGTGGAGAAGCGGGTGAAGGAGGGGAAGATGGATCGTGTCCTCCAGGGTCTCAACGCTCTCCAGCGGACCCCCTGGCAGGTAAACACGAAGGTCCTCGACGTGATCGAGAAGGTCTACGAGCGCAACATCCAGTGCGGGAAGCTGCCCCGTGCAGACCGCAGGGTCCCCGATCCACCGCCGAAGGCCCTTGAGGGGCTCGAAATGGACCACCCGGATGTCAAGGCGTACCGCGCCTACTGCTTTTCGATCCACGAGGCTAACCGCCGAATGGTCGGTAAGCGTGTCATGGCTGGCCGCGCCTTCCAGTTGGCCCGGAAGTTCTCGCAGTACGACGCCTTCTACTTTCCTCACGACCTCGACAGCCGGGGCAGGGCATATCCAAAGCCCTCCGGCCTGAACCCCCAGGGACCCGACTATGTCAAAGGCATCCTTCAGTTTGCGACCAGTAAAGCTCTCGGAAAATCCGGCCTCAAATGGCTGGCGGTGCATGGAGCTAACTGTTTTGGGGAAGACAAGCTACCTCTGGACGAACGAGCGGCTTGGGCAGTGGAGAATTTGGAGCGAGCCAGGAGTGTGGCCGCAGCACCACTCGAAGACCTCTGGTGGGCTGGAGCGGATAACCCCGTCCAATTTCTCGCGTGGTGCTTCGATTGGGCCGCCGCTCACAGCCTTCCCGACCCGACCCAATACCAGACGAAGCTCCATGTAGACCTCGACGCAACCTGCTCGGGCCTCCAGCACTTCTCTGCGATGCTGCGGGACAAGGTTGGCGGCTTCCATGTTAACATGACCCCCAACAAGGTCCGTCAGGACGTTTACGGGGCGGTTGCCAAGGTTGCCCTGCAACTCATCTCGGAAGAGGAAGACCCCGACAAGATCGTCCTCAAGGGCGCGTGGTTGAAGTTCGGCATGACCCGATCGATCACCAAGCGTCCTGTGATGGTCAAGCCGTACGCTGGCACGAGGCAGTCCTGTACCGCCTATGTGTCGGACTCGGTTGACGAGAAGGTCCAAGACGGTGAAGCCCCTCCGGTCCCCAAGGACCTCATGTGGGAGTTCAAGATGTACGGGGCCGACAAGGTCTGGAAGGCGATCCCCCAGGTCGTGGTTGCCGCTGACGGCGCGATGAAGTGGCTATCCACCATCGCTCGGTTGGTTGGACGCTCACAGCCGGATGTTCGCCGGATCGAATGGGACACCCCGCTCGGGTTCCCTGTGCATCAGTACAAGTTCGATACACGGTCGCGCCGCGTCGAGACCTTCTTTGATGGGAAGCGCATCCAGCCTCGCATCACCGAAGACCTCGACAGTCTCGATCCTCGCCAGATGGCAACCTCGGTTGCTCCCTCCTTTGTCCACTCGCTCGACGCTTGCCACCTCCAGGCAACCTTCGCAGCCCTGGCAGACGAGGGCCTGGAGCACTTCGCCGCCGTCCACGATAGCTTCGGGGTCCACCCGAGCGACGTAGACACGCTCTCCCGAGTTGTTCGGGAGCAGTTCGTCAAAATGTATTCGGAGCATGACGTTCTCTCGGAGTTCCTGGAGACTGCCATGCCTCTGATCCGCAAGGATTTGCAGGATGAAATCCCGCCGATCCCTGCAAAGGGTTCGCTGGACCTCCAAGGGGTCCTCGAAAATGAGTTCTTTTTCTCGTGATAATCACTGCGATAACGAAGGGAAACGCAGCATGACAAAGTTCAAACCGGGCGACCTAGTGCGCCGAACAGGCAGCGACCGCCTGGGTGTCAAAAAGGGGCGGGTGTATACTGTCTCTGCCGTAGTGGGGGCCGATATGGCCCTTGAGGGCATCATGGGATGGTACGCCGCCCCGTTCTTCGAGTTGATCCCCCAGGAACCCGCGAAGGACCCGCACCTTCCCCTGACGACCGTCCTCGAAATGGACCGCGTCCTGGCCCAAGCCAGTGTGAAGGTGGACACCTTGAACGAGTACCTCGACAAGCCGCTCTCGGACTTCATCCGGGACGTCATGGAACCCAATTACCTGTCCCTCAAATTCGGAGCCTAAGCTCATGATCAAGTTCATCACCCGGCGCTTCTTCCCGATGACCGTGGCGACAGCCCTCGAAGGTCTCTCGAAGGCCCAGGCAAACCTCATCAAGGCCGCGAACGAAGCCGACCGTCTGGCGGATGCCCATCAGCGCCTCGTGGAGTACCACCAGGATGTCGTGGATGTCGCCAAGTCTGAGAGCGACCGAGCCAAGCGCGTCTCCGAACGTCTTGACGACCTCCTGGCCTGAACCTTTTTCAAATCCCTGCGATAACCAAACGAAATACAAGGAATACCGAATGACCCCGACCTCCCAGATGCGCTCGATCCGTTCCAACGCCCGTTACATCGAAGCTTCGGTCCACTACAACCGCCGCGCCTTCGACAAGAAGTACGAGATCGTTGCTCGTCTGTACGACGACGCCGTCGAAGACCTCGGCCTAACCATTGGCGGCGAGGTTGTCCTCGACGTCCGTGACGACCGCCACGACGCCCTTGCAAGCGTCCGCTTCTTCCGCAACCAGAACTAAGGAGAACACCATGCGAGGACGCCGCTGCCCCTCCTGCGGAGAGCGCTTCTACGTAGTTCCAGGCTCGACCGAGAAGGAGTGCCAGACCTGTACTGGCACCCACGATCCGAGCGAGCAGGAGGCCCGTGACGTGGCCACCCTGGAAGCCGTCAACGATATCCGAAACCTCTCCACCGCACCTCAGACGGTGGACATCAAGGCTCTTGCCGAGGCCGCTGCGGCCCCTGCGAAGAAGCCGCGAAAGGCTACCGACGATGCGCCGCAATCTTGAGTATTTCCGAGATGACATGACGTACCGCTTCGACGGTTACGTGGTCTCCACTGACCTCCTAAGGTCTTTGGGTGACCAAATCCATGACCCTAACTTCTGCTCGGACACCTTCGAAGGTGCCCTGCTGGACGAATGGGACGACACCTCTGACGACGAGACCCTGCGCCTCCAGGTCTTCGGACCACACTTTGACGAGGAGGCCCTAGCGGCCTCTCTCGACCTCTGCGCCGCAGTCGCGGCGATGAATAAAGGCTACATTCTTTGAGCAAACTGATTACCCTGCCTCCGGGCGTTGCTGTCTACCCGGCTTTGAGCCGCCCGGATACCAAGTTCGATGAGCTTGGGCAGTACAAGGCCAACGTGAAGGTGCCAGCCGACAAGGCCCAGCCCTTCATCGCGGAAATTCAGAAGGCCGCTAAGGCACACCTCGGCAAGGTCCTTCCGAAATCCGACAATGCTTGCTTCAAGATGGTTCTGGACGATGAAGGCGAAGAGACCGGCGAGGTCCTCTTCAAGGTCACAGTCAAGAACAAGCGCAACCGCTCCACCGGTAAACTCTGGGATCGCAAGCCGCTCCTGATCGACGCCAAGAAGAAGGACGTCCCGACCGACGTTGCTGTCTGGGGCGGTTCGATCATCCGAGTCCAGGCTGAGATTGACGAGTGGATCGTCAAGCAGTCGGGCAAGAAGGGCATCAGCCTTCGCCCGGTTGTCGTCCAGGTCCTCGAACTTGTCACGGGTGGCAGCGGCTCCAACGCCGACCTGTCTGCCTTCGGCGAGGAAGAAGGCTTCGAGACGGATGGTGATCTCGGCGCATTCGACGCCGATGATGACTACGCAGGTGGTGCGGCAAGCGATAGTGACGACGACTACTAATCGCTACCGTTCCGGCCTGGAACGTGAAGTGGCCCGTCAGCTTGAGTTGGCGGGTCGCTCATTCGAGTTTGAGACAGTCAAGATCGACTATCTGAAACCCGCAAAGACGTCGAAGTACAACCCCGACTTCGTGATCACGAAGAAGAACGGGGAGCCCATGTTCATCGAGAGCAAAGGCATCTTCGATACCGCCGACCGAGGAAAACACCTCCTCATTCGGCAGCAGCATCCCGACCTGGATATCAGGTTTGTGTTTCAGAATGCTAAGACCCGCATAAGCAAAATCTCGCAGACCACCTACGCCAAGTGGTGTGAAACGAAAGGCTTCAAATACGCCGACAAGGGCCGCATCCCTCGGGAGTGGCTCCAGGAATGACGCCTTACAAGCAAGTCAAAGTTTCCGGCAAGATAGAGCGACTTCACCGAAAGGTGGCCGTCGAGACCTTCGGCCCGATGCCTCCCGGTTTCGTGGTCGATCACATCAACGGAAACAAACGAGACAACCGCCCGGAGAACCTCAGGGTGATCTCGCACGGCCTAAACCTACGAAACTCCGGCCCACCACGAAACAACACGTCAGGATATCGAGGCGTGTCTAAGTCTCGTTCGGGTAAGTGGCGAGCTTATGCAAACCACCTCGGCAATCGACACAACCTTGGCACTTTTGAAACCCCGGAAGAAGCGGCAGACGCGTACGACACTTTTGCTCTGAGTCTAGACCCGCTCGCATGGACGAATAAACGAGGTTTTTCATCAACATGAAAGAACGTGACGAGTCTGAAAAGGCCGTCTTGACCCACCAACCTTGCCCAGATTGCGGATCGTCAGATGCACTCTCAATATACCCCTCCCACAACTACTGCTTTTCCTGCGAGACCTACACCTCAACCGACGTGGATGGAGATGGTGAGAGCCAACTTCGCAGTTCTGGAGGAAATGGCTCTGGCGATGATACTCAGCGATTGGAACGAGTTTCTTACAAAGCTCTTCCGAAGCGAAACATCACCGAAGAAACCGCCCGTTTCTGGTCTTATGGCTTTGTTGACCGAGCCGGAAAGTCCATCCAATGCGCACAGTATTTGGATGACAACCGATCGGTCCTCGCTCAGAAGCTCCGTTTTCCCGACAAGACTTTCCCTTGGACCAACCGAGCCGCCTTTAAGGGACTTTATGGTCAATGGCTTTGGCGCGACGGGGGGAGACAGGTCGTCATCACCGAGGGTGAAATTGATGCACTCAGCGTCTCCCAGGTCCAAGGAAACAAGTGGCCCGTCGTGTCCCTCGTGGATGGCGGCGGCAAGAATGCAGTAAGGCCCATCAAGGAAGCCTACGACTGGCTCATCAAGTTCCAGAAGATCATCCTGTTCTTCGACAACGATGAGAAGGGCAGGGCCACGGTAGACATCGTCAAGAAGATGCTGCCGATGGGTAAGGTCTACATCGCGTTCACGCCGGAAGGCTACAAGGACCCGAATGACCTCCTGGTCGCCAACAAGGGTAAGACCATCATCGACTGCATCTACGAGGCCAAGCAGTACGCCCCTGAGGGCCTCCTGAGTGGTCAGAAGATCATCGAGCGTCTCAAGGACCGCCCGGTTGTCCAAGCGTATCCCTACCCGGATTTCATGGAGGAACTGAACCAGAAGACCGGGGGCGGTATCCGCCTCGGGGAACTCGGTACGTGGACCTCTGGCACCGGCATGGGCAAGACCACGATCATGAAGGCCCTCCAGCATCACTTCATGCACACGACGGACTTCAACCAGGCCCTCATTCACCTTGAGGAACCCCTGGAGGACACCGGGGACGACCTGATCGCCTACCATGTGGGTCAGCGGTTCCAGATCGATAACCCGGAGTTCAAGGACGACCCGGCCTACATGGCGGCTGCGGAGCACCTGTTCCTATCCCAGGACCAGGAGGGTAACCCCAGGTTCCAACTCTACGACGCCTTCGGGTCTCTGGAGGATGACAGCCTCTACGAGGTGATCCGGTACGCGGCCAAGGCCAAGAACTGCAAAATCATCTGGCTGGACCACCTCTCGATCCTGGTCTCAGACATGGGTGACAGCGACGGTGACGAGCGGAAACGCATCGACTCCATCATGCACAACCTCAAGTCCCTCACGGTTGAACTCGGCATTTACATCGGACTCATCTCGCACCTTCGGAAACCTCCGGGGAACGGGAAGAGCTTCGAGCAGGGGGCCGTACCCAGCCTGGACGATCTCCGAGGCTCTGGCGGTATCAAGCAGTTGTCCAACGACGTGATCGCCGTCTCCCGCAACCAGCAGCACGAGCACCCCCAGGCGAGGAACACCTCGACCCTGACGGTCCTCAAGTGCCGCAAGACTGGCCGCACAGGCACCGCGGATTTCCTCCTGTTCGAGGATGGAACCGGACGCCTGATCAAAGGCAAGAACCCCGAAACCTACGACCTAGATGCGTTCGATGACGCAACAGAAGGAGAATACTGATGGAAATGATCTCGATCCCGCTGTCCGAGTACGAGTCCCTCCTGGATGACGCCAAGTGGCGGCGCTGCCTGGAAGCTGGCGGCGTGGACAATTGGTCTTACTACTCCGACAGCCTCCATGAAGGCGGCTACTTCGATGACGAGGAGCAGGACGGCTGACCCCTGAGTACCACGATGAGGTCTTCCAGAAGGCCGAGGGCCTCACCCTCGCGGCAACCGCCGACACCTCGCTGATCCCCCAATACCACAAAGCAATGAAACACGCACGGGAGCTTGAAGGCTTCCGCAGTCACAAAGGACGTGGACGAATGACGCAAGTTGAAATGATCCTCAACCACATCGAAAAGAACGGCTCCATCACGCAGCGCGAGGCTTACCTCGACTACGGCATTCAGTCGTTCCACCGCCGCCTCTCGGATATCCGTGAGATGGGCATCAAGCTCCTCGCAGTTCAGAAGACGCACCCGACTACCGGGCAGGAGTACACGCGCTATTACATCCACGGCTCCAAGGCCAACAGCAAGAAGGCCGCAGCATGACTGCACTCATCCTCCTAGGCTCCTGGATTGTCGCCCTGATTTTCTTCTGGTGGATCACTTCTAAATGGGACACCTACCCGGTGTGGGTCCGATGACAGACGCGCTCCTCTACGTGCTCGTGGGGTTCGTCCTGGGAATGGTCGTGTTTGATCCCCTGAGATGACGCACACCAACAACGACATCCCCTCTGATCTCAAGGTCTCCCGCTCGGGGGACCTTCTTATTTTGAAGACACGCACCGCGACGATCCGATTGGACTTCAAGCGGCGCAAGGAGTTGGCTGACGCCATCCTCAGTCTTACATGAAGACTCCGGGGTAACCCATTGAAAATCTTAGTATTTGACATCGAGACCGATGGGTTGCTCGACACGATGACCTGTGTTCACTCGCTGGTTATCAAGAGTTGGCCTGACGGCGAAGTGTGGTCCTGCTGTGACAACGACCACCCGATGGCTACGTCAATTGACGAGGGCCTCCGGCTCCTCATGGAAGCCGACATGGTCGTCGGCCATAACATCATCAAGTTCGACCTTCCGGCCCTCAAACTGGTCTATCCGTGGTTCGACATCGATGAGCGGAAAGTTTTCGACACTCTTGTTGCTTCCCGCCTGATCTGGACCAACGTGGTCGATACCGACCTCAAGAAAATCCGGCAGAACCGTACGACCCTCCCGATGAAACTCGCCGGGAAGCACTCTCTGGAAGCCTGGGGCCACCGCCTCGGCAACTGGAAGGGCGACTACTCCGCAATGATGGAGGAGCGCGGTCTCGATCCTTGGGCTGCATGGTCCCAGGAAATGCAGGACTACTGCGAACAGGACGTCGAGGTAACCTACCAGTTCTACGAGTTGATCCTCAGGAAGAACTACTCGGCTGACGCCCTCCAACTCGAACACTCGCTGGCCTTCCTGATGGCCCAGATGGAGCGGACAGGCTACGGCTTCGACGTCCCTCGGGCCGAGAAACTCTACGCTCACCTCGCAGGGAAACGCGAAGAACTCGCCGGGTCCCTCAGGTCACTCTTCACGCCCTGGTATGTCCGTGACGGCTCCGTTGCGAGCAGCCACCGGGTTCCCAAGAAGGCCCACAAGACCCTCGGGTATTGGGGCCACCGTGACGACGACCTGAACTGGATCGGCTACCCCTTCACCAAGGTCAAGCTCCAGGTCTTCAATCCCAACAGTCGCGACCAGATCGCGGATCGCCTGATGAAGGTGAGGGGCTGGAAGCCGAAGGAGTTCACGCCGGGCGGAGCCCCCAAGGTAGACGACGAAATCCTCGAGGAACTCAAGTACCCCGAGGCCGAGGCCCTGGCCGAGTACATGACGCTCCAGAAGCGCATCACTCAGTTGGCCGAAGGGGACATGGCTTGGCTCAAGCTGGTGACCCCGCAGGGGCTCATCCACGGGTCCATCAACCCTAACGGAGCCGTGACAGGACGCGCCACACATTCGTACCCGAACATTGCTCAGGTGCCGAAGGTGGGGACCCTGTTCGGCGCTGAGTGTCGCGAGTTGTTCCGCCCGATCACCGCAGGGTGGTACCAGTTGGGCTGCGACGTCTCCGGCCTAGAACTCCGAATGCTCGGTCACTTCATGGCGAAGTACGACGACGGAGCCTATGGCCGCGAAGTCATCAACGGGGACATCCACACGCTCAACCAGGAGGCCGCAGGGCTTCCAACCCGAGACAACGCCAAGACCTTCATCTACGCCTTCCTATACGGCGCGGGTGACGAGAAGATCGGATCGATCATCGGAAAGGGCTGGGCGGCTGGTCGGGCCATCAAGCAGAAGTTCTTTAAGCAGGTCCCTGCGTTAAGGAAGCTAATTGAGGGTGTGATCGCCGCAGCGGAGTCCAAGGGGTTCATCCGAGGTCTCGACGGACGCCTCCTGCACATTCGGTCCTCCCACGCAGCCCTCAACACGCTCCTGCAATCTGCCGGGGCTCTGGTCTGCAAGCAGTGGATCGTGGAGTTCAACAAGCTGCTCATCGAGCGAGGACTGCACAACATGGTTCACATCATGGCCTGGGTTCACGACGAACTCCAGATGGAAGTCCACCCCAGTCTTGTGAAGGACGGCGTGGATGCCAAGGGCAAGCCCATCAAGGTCTCAGTAATTGGTGACATCTGCATCGAGGCAATCGTCCGAGCAGGGGACCACTTCGGCATCAAGGTGCCGCTCACAGGTGAATACAAGATCGGACAGAATTGGAAGGATTGTCACTGATGAATGACAGCAAGCTTGTCCTACAGGAAACCCACTACGGCCTCATAGCGATCTCGCGAGGGGAGGATACGTTCAACGCCGTGGTCTACAGCGTGGAAGGCGACTTCCTCTTTTACCCCGTCACCCTCCAGGAGGCGAACGAACTGGAGGACTGGATCATCGGAGTGACCACCGGCTCTGCCGACTGGGACGAACTCCAGGACATCCTACCCCACGCCTCCGACTATGACCTCGACATGCTGTATTGCGGAGAACCGCTTGACGACACGCTTGACGACTAAGACCCTCCTGATCGACGGGGACATGCTTGTCCACCGATCGACTGTCGCGGTTGAGAAGGACACACGCTTCCTCGACCGCTGGCACATTCTCTTCTCCGACGCAGATAGCGCCTGGGGTGTCCTCGAAGAAACCCTCGGGGAACTCCAGACTATCGCCGGAACCGACGACGTCCTCTTCACCTTCTCCGATCCCGACGTGAACTTCCGCAAGGAGTTCGTCGGAGTGGACTACAAGAGCAATCGAGCCAACTCCCGCAAGCCACTAGCCTACTGGGAGACCCGTGAGCGTGTCGAGAACGCCTTCCAGACCGAGATGATCTCCACGCTGGAAGCCGACGACGTCATGGGCATCCTCATGACCAAGCATCCCGGCGACTTCATCCTGTGGTCCCTCGACAAGGACCTCAAGCAAATCCCCGGCGAGCACATTGCGGACGCCGAGGTCATCACCAGGACCCAGGAGGAGGGGGATCACTTCTTCTACCTCCAGGCTCTCGCAGGTGACCGAACGGACGGCTACGCCGGTTGCCCAGGCGTCGGCATGGAATTGGCCGACCGGGCGCTCCGAGCGGGAACCAAGCTGGTCCCGTATCACCACGAGATCACCCGAGGTCCCCGCAAGGGAACCATCGAAACCCGATGGGAGACCGAGGAGGGTGCTGATCCCTGGGAGATCGTTGTTTCCCACTACCACAAAGCCGGTCTCACCGAGGCCGACGCACTGCTTAACGCCCGGATGGCTCGCATCCTTCGGGCGGAAGACTACAAAGATGGAAAAGTCATCCCTTGGCACCCGCAGACGTAACGCAACCCTCAGCATTCTCCGAGCAGATCGGAGGATCACACTACAAGGACATGCCAATCCAGCCGCTTGAGTACATCATGGCGAACGGCATCCCCTTCGCTGAGGGCAACGTGATCAAGTACGTGTCCCGCTGGCGTAAGAAGAACGGTCTCCAGGACCTCGAAAAGTCCCTCGACATGCTCAAGAAGATCATCGAGCAGGTCAAAGCCGGGACCTACAAGTGACGTAAAGTAATCAGGGGTCTCTTCGGAGGCCCCTTTTTGCGTTTGTCAACTTAAAAATAATTACCCCTCCATACAGAGAGACTGCAAAAAATCTATGTCCAGTGTTTCCCATGAGATACCTCCGGTTACCAAGGCCCTCGTAGACCATCTGGAAATGAAGTGGCCATTGGAATACTTCATGACGACTAACGACCTTCAAGGTCTGCACCGTCACCAAGGCCGAGTCGAAGTGATCCAATACTTGCGACTCCTTCTTAAACAGATCGAAAACTACTAATGTGCCTAGGCAGTAAACAGAAGGAAGCTCCGGCTCCTCCGCCCCCGGCTGAAACCCTCCAGCAAGCCGCTCCGGTCAAGAAGACCCCAGGCAGCGGTAGCTCCGAGGGTGGTGTAGAACTCACGGATAACTCCGCGACTTCCACCAAGAGCACCCCGGCGTCCTCCACCAACCCCCTTGCAATCGGAACGAAGAAGTACCGCAACACAAGCGGTCTCGGCTCCAGTGGCCTCACCATCGGCGGCTCGCCCTCCGGTATTCCCCTCGCAAGGTAACAAATGACCGAAACTCTGTCGCCAATCGTAGCGACGGATGAGAAGGATGCTGTCCTATACTCCAAGCTGGAGCAGCATCGCCTCGATTTCCTCACGAGAGCCCGAGACAACGCGAAGTTCACCATTCCTGCCCTGATGCCCCCCGAGGGCACCTCAAGTGCATCTGAGCTTTACAAGCCGTTCCAGTCCATCGGGTCCCACGGGGTCAACACGCTGACCTCGAAGCTCCTCATGACCATCCTCCCGGTCAACACCCCAATCATGCGCTACTCCGTCACCGATCAGGCCGTAACCGACCTGTCTCAGGACGAGAATGCACGTGCAGCGGTGGAGAAGAAGCTGAATGAGATGGAGCGTTCCATCCAGGATGAAATCGAAGGACTGTCCATCCGCGCAGCCCTGACCGAAGCCCTCAAGCAACTCATTGTTTGTGGCAACGTCCTTATCTACGTCCCGAAATCCGGGAACGTCCGCGTATTCCGCCTAGACCGCTACGTTGTCCAGCGTGACTTCGAAGGTAACCTCCTCCGGGTTATCATCAAGGAAACCATGGACCGTGAGGTTCTCCCTGACAACGTCCAGGAACTCCTTAAGCCCCAGGGCGAACTCCCCTCCGACGACGACAATCCCCTTGGAGACAAGAAGGAAGTCGATGTCTACACGGTGTTCCGCCGAGACGGTAACCGCATCCATACTCACCAGTCGGTGAAGGGCATCCGCATCCCAGGCTCCGAAGGTTCCTGGCCGGTCGATAAGACCCCCGTGATGCCCCTGCGGTGGACCTTCCTCCACGATGAGGACTACGGCCGAGCCTACGTTGACGAGTACATCGGGGACCTCATGGGTGCCGAGGCCCTCTCGAAGGCCCTCCGGGAAGCCGCAGCAGCAGCCTCCAAGATCAACCCGATGGTCAACCCGACCGGCCTGACCCGCGCTCAAGACGTGGCGAACGCCGAGAACCTTGAGGTTATCTCTGGTCGTGCCGACGACGTGTCGATGCTCCAGTTCGACAAGCAAGCCGACATGCAGACCACCCAGCAGGTTCTCCAGGACCTGATCTCCCGGTTGTCTCATGCGTTCATGATGAACAAGTCGGTGCAGCGTAACGGCGAGCGAGTGACTGCCGAAGAAGTCCGAACCATGGTCTCCGACCTGGATGACGTCCTCGGTGGCATCTACTCCCTCCTGGCCCAGGAACTCCAGCTTCCGCTGGTCGTCCGCATCATCGATCGGATGGAGCGCGAGAAGAAGCTTCCCAAGCTGAGTACCCTCAAGGGTCCCGATGGGAAGAAGATCGCAACCCCGAAGATCGTGACGGGTATCGAGGCACTCGGTCGAGGCCACGACTACAACAAGTACATGACGCTTGTCCGAGACGTCCTGGCTCCCATTGGGGACGCCGCGTGGGCCGAGATCAAGCTCAATGACCTCATCAAGCGAGCAGCAGTCTCCCTGTCCATCGACATCGACGGTCTCATGAAGACCGACGAGGACAAGGCACAGCAGCTTGCCCAGCAGCAGGAACAGCAAGCCGGTCAGATGAACCAGGAGATGCTGATGAATGCCCTCAAGGGTGCAGTCCCGCCGATGGCGAAGGTTGCCGCAGAGGGTATGTCTGCGAACATGCAGGAAGGAGGGCTGTAATGCCTACCAAAAACAAACCATACAAAAGAGGGTCTGTTGGTGATGCGGAGTTCCGCAATGCCAAATCAGATAGAAGCTCCTACGTTTCGCACAGGTGGAAAAAGAACCACATGGGCTGGATGGAAGAGGCTGAGGGTGGCGGCGGCACTCACAGCGAACTGGCCCGACAGAAGCGTCTAGGCAACAGCCAGACGGCATCTGGTCCCAAGCCTCGCAAACCGGCGGGTGCCAAGAAGGCCGCAGCCAAGCCCGGCATCAAGATCACGGTCAAGAACCGAAAGACCGGCAAGTCAGTAGGGTCTCAGAACTCGTCCATTCGAGGCGAGGATGGAGCCCTGTGGCGTAACGACTACAAAAAGACCGCACCAACGGTGAAGGCGGAACACGCCGAGGGCCGTCGAATGGGTAAGCAGACCGGGACCGCCCTACGGAAGGGCGCAGAAGCTTATGTCAAGCGTCAGCGAGGTAAGAAGTAATGACCTCTTTCAACAAGGCATTCGCCTCAGCCCGTAAGGCTGGCAAGAAGACGTTCTCCTGGAACGGCAAATCCTACACCACCAAGCTGGCCTCCGAGGGTACCAAGCGGTCCACCGTGCGGACCCCGAAGACCGGCCCGGTTCCCAAGTCGCGCCCCTCCACCGCAGCCCCGAAGGCCCGACCGAAGGCTGACTATCCACGCCCCGCAAAGGACGTCGGTATCGCCAAGGCAAACTCCTGGCTCGGTAAGGCAGCAGCGGCGCAGGAGAACAAGGCCGTCAAACCGCCGCCGTCTCGGGCCAACAACAACCAAAACACCGTCAAGAAGAACACCCCGACACCTCGCCGCCGCGTAACCGGCGGTGGAGGCGGTTGGTAACAAACGGTTCCGCCCTCTGCGAAAGCATGGCGGAGCTTTCCTCATTCCGTCCCCCACGAGCCACCAAGGAACCCTATGTCCAACACTGAAACCGTAACACTCGCACCCGGCCCGTCGAAGGGTCCGTCCATCGAAGAGAGCTATGAGGCCCTTAAGGCCGAAGGCATCCTGTCAGATGACACAGACGGAGCCCTCCTGGCCCCCCAGGATGCTCAAGGGGGAGCAGAAGGTGAGCAGGAGGGTGCTGATGAAAATCGCCCCTCCGGTCTCCCTGAAAAATTCAAGTCGGTTGACGACCTGATCAAAGCCTACGAGGAGCTCGAAAAGAAGCAGTCCTCCAAGACCAAGACCGACGCCGCCGATGAAGGCGTCGAAAACGCCCAGGCTTCCGACGAGGAAGTGGCCGCAGCCGAAGAAGCGACCAAGAAGGCGGGTCTGGACCTGAATGCTGTCTCTGCCGAGTGGTATGAGAACCAGGGCCTCACCGAAGAGACCTATGCGAAGCTGGAAGCCGCTGGCTACCCGCGCACAATGGTTGACATCTATATCGAGGGCCTCACCGCCCGAACGCAGTCCACGGTCACCGAAGTCTACAAGACGGTCGGCAGTAAAGAGACCTACGACGAGATGATTGATTGGGCCATCGACAATCTGTCGCCAGCCGAGCAGAAGGCTTTCGACAAGGCCGTAAACTCGAATGACAAGGCGACCGCCATGCTCGCCGTCGAGGGCCTCAAGGCCAAGTGGTCCACGGCGAAAGCCGCAGAGTCCTCGCAGGAACCAGAAGTCCAGGTTAATGGCCGAGGCCAGTCTAACGGCGGCGGCTACGAGACCATGGACGATTACATGGCCGACCTGTCCGACCCCCGCTACGACCAGAACGAGACCTTCCGCCGTCAGGTGATGAAGAAGCTCGCCGCTACCAAGAACTTCTAAGGACACCAATGGCGCGAGACTATGCCAAGGAATACGCAGCGTCTCGCCGCCCTGACCGCCGCAAGGCCAACATTAGCCGAAAACGGGCTCGTCGCAAGATGATCAAGAAGTTCGGTGAGGCCGCGCTGCGTGGCAAGGAGGTGGACCACAAGAACATGGACCCGACCAACAACTCGATGTCCAACCTATCCATCATGTCCCGCCGAGCCAATCGAAAGAAGCAGCCGAAGCGGAAGTGATCTTCTTCCACCAAAGGAAGAACCATGCGCCCCGTCAATCTCCTGGTGTGGCATTGCACAGCAACGCCCGAGGGTCGCGAGGTCTCCGTCGAGACCATCCGATCCTGGCACAGAGCCCGAGGCTTCAATGATGTCGGATACCACTTCATCGTCCATCTGGACGGTACTGTGTCTAAAGGTCGCCCTGTCGAACAGGCTGGTGCCCATGTCCAGGGTTTCAACATCGGCTCGATTGGATGCGCCTACGTGGGCGGTGTCGATGCAGACAACGTCAACAAGGCCGAAGACACCCGAACCGAAGCCCAGAAGGCCGCAATGCTCAAGCTGACCAGGGACCTCGTCAAGAAGTTCCCAGGCATCGATCGCATCGCCGGTCACAACGAGTTCTCAGCCAAGGCTTGTCCGTCATTCGATGTCCGCAGGGACCCCCTCGGGAACATCTCAGGTTTCGAGCGAGGTCGCCGCAAGTGACCGCTAAGACCTCGAAGCGCAGGACCTCCAAGTTGCTCCTCGGGGTCAACACGGTCCTCGCTTGGCTCGCCATCTTCTACGCTATTGCCCTCCAGCAAGCCGCAGTCGTCGTCGCCTCCCTCGTGGGGGTCATTGCGCTCAACTACGGCGTCTATGTCGGAGTAGGCCACCTCGATTATCGAGCCATCCTCGGGAACCTCGTGTCCCCGCTAAGTAAACCCAAGGAGCCCGAAGGTGTCTAGGACCCCTTACCTCATCCTGCCCGACAAGACACAGTTCGTACCTGTAGGCTCTACCACGACCAAGTGGTCCGACGATTTCGGCGGAAACGCCCTGGACCCAAATAAGTGGGAAGTAGAGACCGATGTCGGCGGTATGACCTACTCCGTGTCCGCGAGTAACCTCACGGTCAACATGAATACGAACGCGAACGCAGAACTCCGGTTCCTATCCCGTGAAATCTTCACGGTCCCGTTCGATGTAACCTGGATCGCGACTGTTTCACAGCGTATCGCAGACAACTCCATCTTCTTCGAGGTTGTCGAGGTGGACCCGGATACCGGCGTCCCGGTCGCCAACCCGAACCGTGCCGGTGACTGGTCCAACCGAGCGTCATTCCTCGTTGACGGAACTACCTCCAACACGTACCGCATGACCGGCCTCGGAGATGCCTCAAGTGCCGAACTTTCGGTATCCATGGGTAACGCGGTTTCGAGTGCCGGTACGGTCGAATACCTTATGGAACTTCGTCCTCAGGACGTCTTCGGATCGTTCGTAAACGCCAACTCTGCCGCAGGTCGTAGCGGCAGCGCCGGTCGCCTCTCGTCATCTTGCCCCGACCCGAACCGGGCTTACAAGCTCCGTATGCGTTTCCGCAACGGCGCAACCGCTCCCGCCTCGAACACCGTCGTAACCATGCGAAGGGTCCTGGCTGTAGACGTTCAGGAAATGGCAGTAGAGGTCGCGTCCGGTCGAGGAGACGCCAACGCCAACAAGGCAATTGCCACCAACATCGTGAACACCGTCCCCCTCACGCAGACCGCCGCAGGAACCAACACGCAGGTTCACCGAGTTATCGCCGGAACCTCGACGAACCCTACGGTCGTAAAGGCATCCGAAGGTCGACTTGTCGGTGGTGTACTGCGGAACCGCTCCGCAGCCGAGCGTTTCTTCAAGCTCTACAACCGGAACACTGCGCCGAACCCTGCTACGGATATTCCGGTTCTTGTCCTGCCGCTTGCCCCGAACGAGACCCTGTATCTCGTGGACATCCTGGGTCCGGTAGGCCACTGGCTGGGAAACGGCCTGACCTACACGATCACCACGGGAATCGCAGACAACGACACAGGCGTCACCGCCGCAAACGACGTCTTCGGGACCCTCGTCTTCGCCTAAGGAATAGCCATGCTGATCTACTGGAAACCCATAGCGGCCCTCCTCCTGGTCATCATGGCCTTCTGGGGAGGCTTCAAGGTCGCTGACGACCAAGCAGAATTGGAAGCGCTCCGCACGAAACATGCGGAGACCCTTCGAACATTCTACCTCGCCCAGGCGGCTTACACGCTGGACACCGAGCTTCTCCGAAAGGCAGAGGCTCGCATGGTCTCGCTTCAAGACAAGATCGAGGAGATGGAGGCCGATGACCTCAAAAATCCTGAAAGTGCTCGTGAGTGCCTTGATGCTCGCGACACTGACCAGTTGCGCGGCCTTTGGGCCGAGTAAGCCGCCGGTTTACCCGGAGCTACCTGCGGGTACTCGAACGTGTTTCGACTACGCCGTCCCCCGGCCTCCTGCCGGGTCAATGAGCCGAGCCCAGGTGAAAGCCTTGATAGCGAAGCTAAAGAAGTCCGAAACAGCGAAGGTTGAGTGCGGAAAGCGCATCATCGCCTTCTACGACACCCTCGCTGAAAACATGAAGTAATCCCCGCGTACTGCGGGGGTCTTCCCCCCATCTCGACAAGTATCAAGCGATAGTTCCGCCGCCTCTTTTTAGAAGGGCGAACTCCCTCATGATCTCACCATCGACAACTTGCAAGTAGTTTCCGGCCCCCTCGGGGATAACCGCTAGATGAACACGAGTTTTCCGAAGTGACATCACATCGCCGCGTCCCTTGACGCCGCACTTGATTACTTCCGAGAACTTAAATGACCACGATGACCACTGTGACCGCAACTGTACCTGCCGGTCCTAACATCAACTCCAACCTGCACCTCAAGGTCTTCTCCGGTGAAACCCTCAAGGTCTTCAACTCGAAGACCGTCTGGAAGGGTCGCCATCGCGAACGCACGATTACCTCTGGCCGTACGGCTCAGTTCCCGGCAATCGGTCGCGCCGCTGCTGCGTACCATACTCCGGGTAACCTGATCCTGGGTCAGAACATCAACCACGGTGAACGCACGATCACCATTGATGACCTGCTGATCTCCTCGACGTTCGTCTCGAACTTCGAAGAGGCTATGATCCACTACGAGGTTCGCGCCGAGTACGCCGAGCAGATGGGCCAGTCCCTCGCTCAGGCGTTCGACCAGCACATCTTCGCCCTTGCCACCAACGCTGCCCGAAGCGGCACGACCGGTGCAATCGCGGAAATGGGTCCTGCGACCGAAGTCCGTATGGGTGCAACTCCGACCCTCTCGCAGATCATCGACCAGATTTACGATGCAGCCGCCTTCTTCGACTCGACCAACGTCCCGGAGAATGAGCGTTACGCATTCGTGACTCCGTCGCTGTATTGGGACCTCGTCCAGGACGGCTCGTTCCTTGATCGCGACTTCGGTGGCGAAGGTAACGGTTCGCGCCAGAAGGGCGGTATCTACCGTGCTGCGAACATCGAGATCATCCCCTCGAACAACCTCGCACGTAACTTCGGTGTCCAGACCCTGCCGGGTCAGACCAACGGTGCGGTAAACCCGAAGTACACCGTTGACGGTCGTACCAACGTCGCACTGATCGTCCAGAAGCAGGCCCTCGGCACTGTCTCCCTGATGAACCTCTCCACGGAGAAGGACTATCAGGTTGAACGTCAGGGTACGCTTATGGTCTCCCGCCTGGGTACCGGCCACGACGTCCTGCGTCCTGAGTGCATTCGACTGCTCTCTGCCCGAGTCTAATCGGCTCTTTGGGGACTCCTTCGGGGGTCCCCTTTTTTCTTCTTAGGAGGCTGAAATGGCCCTAACCGCTTATTCCGAGTTGGAGGCTGTCAACCTCATCCTCCGCAACATGGGTGAGACCTCGGTCAACTCCCTGTCAAATCCTCCCCTGGACGCCTCAGAGGCCCTCGCGACACTCCAGGAAGTGTCCCGCGAAGTCCAGAAGCGGGGGTGGTACTTCAACACCGAAATCCTATCCCTTTCGCCTGACAACAACGGGCACATTCTCCTCCCAGCCAACACCATCGCGGTGGAAAGTGCAGGGGTCCATCGGTTTACCCGAGTGGTCATGAGGGGAGGCAAGCTATACCGCCTTGAACCCTTCAACAACGGCCCGGTCTTCGATGGACCCATGCACGTCAAGCTGACCCTGGGGCTCGACTTCAACGACCTCCCGCCCTCTGCAAGCTCCTACATCGCCCATCGCGCTGCTCGCATCATGCAAGTCCGTGAAGTGGGTGACCAGTTGAGCACCAGCGAGGACAACCAGGACGAACAGCGAGCCTTCGCTGAACTCCACGCCGAGCAGCTTTCCGCCGAGAAGCTCTCCTTGAAAACATCCATTCACGTCCAGGACGTCGTGGGTGCTCGCTTTAGCATTAGGTAATCATGGCAGCGATCTCGGGGGCGATCCCCAACGTCATCGGCGGGGTCTCCCAGCAGCCCCCGGAAATCCGAGCTATCAACACCTCCGCCAACCTCGTTAACTCCGTCTGCGACGTCGCCACCGGCCTCCACACGCGCCCCGCCGCTCAATATGTGGGTAACCTGTCGGCTCGACCCGCAGGGAACAACACGGTTGCCGACCTGACCCTCCAGAAACCCTCGGGGAACTACAAGATCGTCGTCCACGGCGGTCAGATTTTCGTCCAGAACCTCGACACCGGCCTGAATGAGCCGGTCACCGTCCAGGGTGCAGCGGGGGCCTACATCAACATCGCGAACGCGGCCAAGCACATCCGCTTTGTCCCGGTCGGCGACTTCGTCTTCATCTACAACACCGCCACTCTGGTCACCGCCACGGTGGTCGATGAGACCGGCGTGACCGGATTGCTTGATGACGGCACCCTACGGCGAAACCCGAACCGCTACGGTACCTATTGGGTCAAGCAGCGAGCAGGATACAACGCGAACTACGCGATCTACGTCAACGGCACCCGCAGGACCCTTGTCACCACAAGTTCCCTGACCCCCGCTGAAATCGCCTCGCAACTCGGGGCAATCGCCGGGTACACCGTCACGGCTCCCTCGGAGACCGTTCGATCCGTCCTGTTGAATGCCGAGACCGACTTCATCAACTCCCACGACGACTTCGCCAATGAGGCCGTCATGGCCTTCAACGACAACGTTGATGAGTTCACCGATCTCCCCAACTTCGACATCGAAGGCCGCTTGGTGCTCATCAAGCAGTCCAGGGAGACCGCCGAGGATGATTATTGGGTCTGGTACAAGGGCGGGGAGTGGAAAGAGACCTTCGGCTGGGATGCCTACGAGAAGCCCAACGACAGCACCATGCCGCACGTCCTCGTGGACAACCGGAATGGGACTTGGACGTTCCGCCAGCATTCCTGGCTTGGCCGAAAGACCGGCGATGCCGACAGCAACCCGACCCCGACCTTCATCGGTCGCACGATCAACTCCATGTTCCTCTACAAGGGGCGCATGTGCATCCTGTCGGATGAGAATTTCATCGCCTCCCAGGTGGGTAACTACGAGAACTTCTACCGATCCACCTGCACACAGTTGATTGACGAGGACCCCATCGACATTTCGGCCCCGAACAGCCGAGGTTCCAAGCTTCTGTTCTCGATTGAGTTCGACAACAAGCTGATCGTGACCTCTTCGTTCGAGCAGTTCGTGATCGACGGGAGTTCCGAGGGCATGCTGTCCCCGAACACGGTCTCGATCAAGCGAGCGAACAGCTACAACTTCGCAGCCGAGTGCGAGCCGGTCTATGTTGGCCCCAACTTCCTCTTTGCGGATGACTTCCAGAACCGAGGCTACGCCCTCCTGAGAGAATATCAGGTGGAGCGGGTCTTCGGGCGACAGGTTGCCCTTCCGGTGACCGATCAGGTCCCCGAGTATGTGCCCTCAGGCGTCTACAAGTTGGCCTCTTCGGCCTCTGACGACGTCGTTGTGGTCCTCTCCAGGTCCGACCGGCGCTCGATTTGGCTCTACAACTACTACTACAACAACGAAGGCAAGGTCCTCTCGTCGTGGCAGCGGTGGGAGTTCAACTTCGATGTCCACGGTGCGTCCTTCTTGGACGACATTCTCCTCCTGACGGTGGCCCATGACACGGACCTCTACACGGTCTCGATCAAGTTCGCCTCGGGAGCCGACAGTGTCCTCGACTCCGACAGTGTCCTTCTGGACCTCCGGGTTCACTCAAGCTCGCTCCCGAAGGTTTTCAACGGGACCAACACCACGGTAACCCTGCCGTACGACATCGAGAGCCCTTCCGAGTTCTCCAAGCTCGTCGCAGTGGTCTCTCCGACCAACTCCGGGTCTCTCGCAGGTGGTCGCCAGATCACCCCGAGTTCCTACGGCCCAGGCGGTCAGGTGGTGTTCAACGGTATCGACCTGACGGCCCAGGAGTTCCTGGTGGGCTTCAAGTTCCGCTTCGAGTGGGAGTTGAACCCGATCTACGTCCGAGACCGAAACCTCGTGGCGATCCAGGACGGACGCCTCCAACTCCGCAACATCTCCTTCCTCTACAACAACTCAGGCCCCTTCACGGCCATCGTGACGCCTCCGGGACGCTCCGAGTACCAGGATCGGTTCACCGGCCTGTTCGTCGGAAGCTCTGTCACACCCATGGGCTCCCTCAAGCTCTCCAGCGGCGAGTTCCGCACGGCTGCTTACGGGCAGGGGGACCAAGTTGTCGTCAAGATCGTTGCCGAGACCCCGTGGCGGGTGCGCTTCTCCTCAATCGAGTGGGATGGGGCATACCGAGCCCGAAAGCAAAGGACTACCTAATGGACTACGTGATACGGGAGGCGCGGGAGAGTGACCTCCCGCATCTCGCCTTCAACCTCAGGGGTGCCGACGCTCGCGAAGTGATCGCCTCCTGGGGGAACCTCAACTTCCTCGGGGCTCTCACAGCCTCCTACCGGAACTCAGAGGAAGTCCTGGTCGCCGCAGACGCCGAAGACAAGCCCTTCGTTATCTGGGGCCGATGCGAGGAAGGCCGGAAGAGCCATCTCATCTGGTGTCTCGCGACCCCCGCAGTTTCCCAATGGCGCGTCCCGTTCGTTCGGGTGTCCCGCCAAGTGCTCCGCAAGTGGTTCCAGGAGAACCCGGAGCTTCAAGTCCTCTTCAACTACTCTCACTCCGCCAACACCCTGCACCATAAATGGCTGCGGTCGGTCGGCGCGACGATATTCGCCCCGGTCCAAATGGGACCACTCGGGGAGAATTTCAGTCCCTTCTTAATAAAGAGGTATCCCGATGTGTGACCTCGGCCTAGCAATCGGCCTTGCCTCCGGTGTGGCCCAGGCTGTCGGCACCGCTGACGCCGCCAACCAGAACATCAACATGATCAACCAACAGACCAAGCTGGAATACGCCGCAGCCCAGCGGGAGCAGATTGTCCAGGCCAACCAGGCCAACAAGGACGGCTACCAGGCCCAGCTTGAGGCAGACCGAACCGCCTCCGCAGTCAAGACTGACGGGGCAGGGATGGGCGGCGCAACTGCCGGTCAGCGAATTGCCGAGCAGCAGAGGCAGGGAGCGCTCTCCATCGAGAACGCAAAGGACCGCCGAGATGCCGCCAAATCCAACTATGTGTCCTCCGCCAAGAACTCCCAGATCACCGCGAACAACGGGATCGCCCAGGAGCGAGCCAAGATGAACCCCATCACAACCTTCGCCAACATCGCCGCATCCGGCATGAGCAACTACGGAGCCTTTAAGTGAAGCCGCCGGATAACAGGTATCAGGTTTGGTACAACATGATCCGACGATGCTACCGAGAAGACGCCAACCACTACGCCAGTTACGGCGGAAGGGGTATCGAGGTGTGCTGGAGGTGGCTTGATCCTGAACGTGGGTTCGCCTGTTTCGTTGAAGATATGGGTCCAAGACCCTCGGGCTTCACTCTGGATCGCATCGATCCTGATGGGGATTACACCCCTGAGAACTGTAGATGGGCTTCCCTTGAAACCCAAGCGAACAATCGAACCGACAATCGGTACATTACAAGCGACTCGACCGGAGAAACGCTTTCCTACGCGCAGTGGGGGAGACGACTAGGTGGTCGCCCCAATCTTATAACCGAGCGGATGAGTCGAGGATGGTGTCCACAGAGGGCAATCTCAACTCCTCCCGGAAAGTATGGAGGCTAACATTCCCGCCCCTCAGCAATCACCAGTAAGTACCTACGGTGACGTTTCCAGCATCCCCAACCCGCGCACGACCGTCTACGGCATGATGGATGAGCGGGACACCCCAGGCTTTGCCCTCGCGAGAGCCCTCGGGGTCTCCGCCGAGTTCGGCCAGAAGGTCAAGCAGGAGGCCGAGAAGCCGCCGTCGCAGATGCAGCAGGAGCAGGAAGCCGCGCTTGCCGCCATGGGTGCCGAGCGGGACCGCGTGAAGCTCGCAGGAGGCACGTCCTTCTTCGGTCTCATGAAGGACCCAGACGCCTCCATGGACACCTACCAGCTTAACCGAGGACGCCGAGAGGCCGACATCTACTCCGGGAAGCTCCGGGACGCCTATGCGGCTTCCGGGCTGGCTGACAACGACGATCCGAAGGCTTTCGCCGCGTTCGTCCAGCAGCAGCAGCAGCAGATTTTCGGTGAGATGCTCAAGGATGCCGATCCGTCCTACTACCACGGCTTCGTCACCCAGGTCTCCAAGTCCTTCGAGGATATGGCCACGGCACATGCCGGCAATCTGGACACGTTCGTCACCTCCCGCACCCGGCTGGCGGCTGAGGAGCGCATAACCCAGAAGGCGGCTCTCGATATGACGATGCTCAAGGAGAGCACCGCGTTTGGAACCATGATGAACACCCTGATGGGTGCGGAGAGCGGCGGGAACTACAACGCCTACTTCGGTAACGGAGGAAATCAATCCGTCAGGTTCACCGACATGACGCTGTCGCAAGTTCTCGAATGGCAATCCTCTCAGATTGCGGCGGGAGCCCAGAGTGTGGCTGTCGGAAAGTACCAGTTCATCAACAAGACCCTCAAGGAAGTCATTCGTCAGGCCGGTCTGGACCCGGAGACCACCAAGTTCTCACCAGCCGTCCAGGATAAACTTGTCCTCACACGCCTTCTGACGACCCGAAAGTTCCAAGACTTCCTCGACGGAAAGATTACCGCCGAAGACTATCTGGACAACCATCTCGCACCTGAGTTTGCCGGTCTCAAAAAGACCAGCGGCGTGGGTGAGTATGATGGGGACGGTCTCAACAAGGCAACCCTGTCGTCCCGCAAGTCCATTGCAGCCCTGCTCCAGTTCCGTGAGAACTACGTCCGCGATCCAACCAGCCTCAAGGAAGCGACTAAGAACGAAGACGGTCTGTATGTCGTCGGAGGCGATGAGCCTTCGGGCGTAGGTTCCATGGTGGAGAACGCTGAGACCGAGTTCGGTATCACAGGCGTTGAAGCCCGTGGGATTGCCGCCAACGCTTACATCAAGATGCTGGAAGCCGATCCTTCGATGGCCGACCGCGACGACCTGGAGGACATCATGGCTCGCAGCCGGTTGTCCCGAGAGGAGCGCGACAAGGTCCTCGGTGTCCGTGACCGCCTTCGGGCTGAGAACGACGCAAACGCAGCCATCCAGGAGCGGGAGCGAAACGAGTTCCTGGTCACCCAGACCGACAACTTCCTCCGCACAGGTGACAAGGCAGCGCTGGCCGAGATCAAGCAGCAGAACCCCGAGGTTCACGCGAAGCTCCTCGCCCTCGAAGCCAACCCGCCGATCATCGAGAACCCCAAGGAAGCCGAGCAGAACTTCCGGGAGACCGTGCCCACCACCGATCCCGAGTTCAAGATCAAGGCCCTCCGCGCTTACGCAGACGGACAGATCGACCGAGCAGCCTACAAGAAGGCTGTCGCTCAGTACGACATGGAACAGAACGCCAAGGAGGTCCTAGAGCTTCCCGGCGTGGAAGCCTACGTGTCCACGATGGCATCGAGCCTCCCTCCGGGTGACCGGAAGATGTTCGAGTCCACCCTGGCGGCGGCTGTTGCGGACCTCCGCGAAGCCAACGGCGGCAACCGCCCAGCCGTGTCGGCAGTCCTGGCCGAAGTCCAGAACACCTATACCCAGATCGCCGCAGTCTCGCAGCAGAGAGCTGCCCAGATTGACGCAAGTTACACCCAAGGAACACAATGAAGAACTTTGAGCAGCAGCCGGATGGGTCCTTCCTTCCCTCCGCTGAACTAATGGAGCGCGTTCGCGCCAACCCCGAGCAGTATCCGAATGCTGTCTCAGATTTCTCCTACATGAGCGGAAAGAGCGTCGAGGAAGTCCAAGAAATCCTCGCCAATCAGGGCTCATATTTCGGTGCCGTGGGTAACCGAGTGACCGATCTGGTCCAGGGCGGCTCCGAAGCCGTCGCAATTGCAGCCGAAAACCTCCTCCCCGAGTCCGTCTTGGGTGAGGGGGCTACGGCAATCCGAGATTTCTCTGAGGGGCTTGACCCCAAGTTCGACACCGAGAAGGGCATTGTCGAGAACCTGACCGAAGGTGTCGGCCAGTCCATCCCTGCCATCGCCGCAACAATCGGTACGGGCGGTCTTGCCGGTGTCGCCATCGGTGCCGGTGTCTCCACCCTGACCTTCGACAGCGACGAGACCCTCGCCGCAACCCTCGAAGAGGTCGCTCCAGGCATCACGCCTGACATCCTGGTCCCCCAGGAGGGCGATAGCGAAGAGGTGAAGTTCTACCGAGCCCTTGCAGCCAACGCAGTGACCGACGCGATAGCCCTGGGAGCCTTCAACGTCGCCGGAAAGGCCCTCAAGGGCCTCGCTGCGACCCTCAAAGAAGCCCCCGTGGCTCCCGCAGGTGCCCCGACAGTCAACAAACAGGCCGCTCAGACCATCCAAGCTGCCGCAAAGGAGGCCGAGGCCCTCAAGATCGACTCCACCATCTCGACAACCGAGGCGGTTGAGCGGTCCAGAACCAGGTCTCGCCAGCTTCTCGCGGCTCGAATGCAGGGGGCCAAGGTTGTCCCGCCTGTTGACGAGGACCTCCGCAAGAAGTTCATCCAGGACAGCATGAACGTCGCCAGCCAGTTGTGGGATGCCCGGAACCCCGGCGTGAAGTTCTCCGAGCGGGTCAAGTCCGACAGCCTTGTCTTCGTCAACGACGTCTATCAGGCGCTCGCTGAGGGCAGGGATGATGACATCCTCAAGCTCGCAGCCAAGGGTGTCCCGACCTCCAACACAATGGACGCCTCCTATGGGGCAGCGGTGGTGGAGTCCGCGATCCGAAACGCCCTCAGGGACAAGAACATCGACTTCGAGGAGATGGTCAAGTTCATCCGAGCGACGCCTGAGATCGGTACCCGCACGGCGGCAGCAGCGACACTCAAGAGCACCCTGGAGTCCCACATCAAGCTCGTGGAACTTGACCGGCAGTTGGGCCGTGGAGACAGCCTCCGAATGCTCAACCGCAAGAACCTCTTGGGAACCAAGGAGTCTGAGGTCGAAGCAGCCGAGAAGATGCTGATGGAAAAGTACGGCCAGGAGGGGATCGACCTGTTCTCTGACCGGGTCGAGTACTTCTCCGCCATGAGCGGTATGCTGGACAACCTCGGCCTCGACGTCAGCAAGGTCATTCTGCACATTGACGATATGTTCACGGAGTTCGACAAGGCCCGAGCAGGGACCATTGCGAACCTCAAGAACAACGCGATGGCTAAGATGTCTGCCGAGGAGAAGGCCAAGGCCGCAGGGTCCACGATCCGCATGATCAAGGACCTCCAGTCCAAGGCGCTCCTGTCTCAGTTCTCGACCACCGGCCTGGAAATCGCCACCAACACCTTCAACAACCTGATGCTCCCGATCATCGAACACGGGATCGCCAAGGGGAACCTCAGCCGAGCCGGTCGTGAATACGCCGGTTACCTGTCAGGTTTCGCCAAGGCCCGTGAGTTGGCCTGGAGGGTCTGGAAGGCAGGGGAGGGTAAGGTCGATGACTTCGACGTCACCGAGGGTCTCAAGTCCCGCCTAGCCTACGAGAACTTCCCGATCAAGGAGCGCCCCGTCGCTCACATCGCCCTCCGCATCGCCGGGGTGGCCTCGGACATCGCTCTGGCCTCTTCGGAGTTCTGGAAGCACCTCCGAGCCCAAGGTCTCGCATACGCGGACGGCCTGGAGATGGCTCTTGCCTCAGGCATGGGCCGGGTGGAGGCGAAGAAGTTCGCCAAGGAGTTCGTAGCCAAGCAGTTCAACGCTGACGGCGCTCTGGTCAACGCGAAGTACCGCGTGGACGTCTCCTCGACCGCGTGGCAGTCTACCTTCGATACCCGCTATGTCACCGGCAGGGTAGGCCAAGCCATCGACAACGTCCGAAACCGCGACGACGTCGGGGGCCTCCTGGCTCGCTCCGCAATGCCGTTCTTCCGTACCATCGTTAACATCGGGTCCAACTCGATGCAGTTCCTGGTTCCTCCGGGTCTCCCGACAGCCCTCAAGGCTATGTCGAAGTCCCAGAAGCACTCCTGGCTCCAGGCGGTCCCCAAGACCTTCAAGGCCCTGGACGACTTCACGGGAGCCAACGGTGTCGCCGCTCAGAACCGAGCAATCGGTCGCCAGCGTCTCGGCATGGCCGGTGTCATGAGCGCTTACGCCATGGTTGCCCTCAACGATGACATCGAAATCTCCGGGGCCTCCGGCTTCAAACGCTGGGATGCCCGTAAGCGAGCCTTCGAAGAGTACCCGCCGAACTCCATCATCATCGGACAGAAGTCCTACGACCTCACCCGAATGCTCCCGTTCTCCGCTCCGCTGATGATGGTCGGAATGATGCGGGACATGGAGATCGAGAACCAGTTGCAGTTGGAGGGTGGAAATTACTCCGCAGACAACTCAGCAGCCCAGGCTCTCGTGGACTACGTCCCGGCCCTGGCCCTCACGAACCTCACGCTGTTCCAGGACGGCTCTGCGATGCAGGGCGTGTTCAACCTGCTCGACGCCTTCCAACAGGCCATGGAGGAAAAGAACCTCGACGCCCTGGGGCTCTACTTCGAGAAGTACGCGCAGCAGTTCACTCCGGGTATCATCAAGATGGCCGCGAAGAACACCAACCTGACCTCCTACGAGGGCTATGACTTCTTCTCGCGATACGCAGCCGCAGCCGGTCTACCGATCGGTCGCCCCAAGCTGGACTTCGCGGGAGACCCCGTCGTCCACGAGTACGGTCGAGGCATCGATCCGTTCAACCAGCGGACCCTCCACAGGGACAGTCCACTCCACGAGGAGTTCGTGTTCCTGAACAAGACCGAGGACCTCGCCATGGTACCCCCGAAGCCCGATGCGGTCTTCGACAAGGCGTACTGGAGGAAGATGGGTGTCCAGGTGGACGGCCTGTTTACTGACGGCCAAATGCCTTCGCTTACGCAGCTAAAGACTGTGGACGGCAAGGACGCCTGGGATGCCTACCGCGACTACCTCTACAAGGGACGCACGGTGGCCGACAAGGAAGTCACGACTGCCGCAGGGAAGGTGTTCATCGCCAAGGGCGAGACCTTCAAGGAGTCGCTCACCCGTATCATCCAGACGGACTCCTACGCGAACCTCACCCCGGATGCCCGAGCGGCACTCTGGAAGGACGTGTTCTCCTTCTACCGAAAGGCAGCGAAGGAGCAGATCGAGAAGTCGGTCCTGATCACCCCGGATGTCTTCGAGGGTTCCCGCGCAGGGTCCCCGATCAGCCAACCTACTATCCTGTCCGAGGCCAACAAGGCCGCTGAGGGCATGGTCAAGAAGATGCAGCAGACGCAGGGCTCGCCCCTGGATGCCGCATTCAGCATTCAAAGGTAACAACCCAACATGGCAGTCAGTGTTATCCTTCCGGGTCAAACCGGGGGCACGACCGACTATGCGGTTCCCTTCGAGTATCTTTCACGTTCCCATGTGAAGGTAACGGTAAACGGGGCTCCGGTCTCGTTTACCTTCAACTCGACCTACATGATCCGCATCTCCCCGGCACCAGTCGGGACCCTCGCGATTATCCGCGAGACGCCGAGTGACGAACCGATCAACGTGTTCTCTGACGGCTCGATCCTGGTGGCTGACGAACTCAACGCCGCATTCCTCCAGTCCCTCTTCGTGTCCCAGGAGGTTGCCGAGAAGCTCCCTGCCCAGGACGCCTCGGGTAATTGGGATATGGGCAACCGGCGAGTGATTAACATCGCACCTCCGGTGAACCCCAACGATGCCGTGACCAAGGCGTTCGCTGAGGAGCAGAGGGTTCTCTCGGAGGCCGCTCGTGTTGCCGCAGAGGCCGCAAGGGACGCCGCTTTGGGACACCGGAACGCCGCCCAGGGTTTCGCCAATGCCGCCCAGGGCAGCGCCACCTTAGCATCGACAAAGGCCGACGAAGCAGCAGCAAGCGCCGCTCTCGCGGCAACCTTCAACCCCGCCAGCTACTACACCCGAACTCAAAGCGATGCTCGCTACTACACCTCAACAGCGGTAGACGCACTTCTAGCGGCGAACCACTACACCCGCTCGCAGGTGGACACCCTGATCGGAGCGATCCAGTCGGGAACCCCAGGCGACATCATCATCACCGCAGCATCTACCGCCCCCACGGGAACTCTGACGGCAAACGGTGCGACTGTGTCTCGAACGACCTACGCCGCGCTATTCGCCCGGATCGGGACGACCTACGGCGCAGGTGACGGCTCCACGACGTTCAACCTGCCAGACTATCGCGGTTACTTCCTACGGGGGCTTGACCTCGGTCGAGGACTGGACGCCGCTCGTGTCCTGGGGTCAACCCAGGCATCCCAGAACCTTGCCCACAATCACACAGGCAGCGCTGACAGCGCCGGGGCGCACAGCCACACAATCAGCACGTTTGCCACCAACGCAGCGGGTCTGGGGCCGGTGACAACAGACGGCAATACCAGCTCGCCCGGTTCTGCCTCGACAAACTCCGCAGGTGCCCACACTCACACCCTGACCATCGCCAATTCCGGCGGCACGGAAGCGCGGCCTATCAACATCGCAGTCCTCATCTGCATCCGGTTCTAAGGAGGTCCCATGGATATCTACCACTACGACCCCAACACCGGGTCTTACATCGAAACCACCCAGGCGGAGGTCAGTCCTCTGGAACCCGGTGTGTTCCTCATCCCCGCCCATTCGACCATCATCGAACCCCCGGAGGCCCGTGAGGGCTTCTACCGGCGCTTCGTGTTTGGAGTCTGGGGATACACGCCTATCGACGGCGACCCCGAGGAGGAGCCGACCCCTGAGCCGGTCCCCATTGATCCCCTCTCGCTCCCACTGGAACGCCTCAACTTCTGGCTCGCCGCAGCCGAGGCAGGGGTCTCCAAGTGGTCCGTGAGGGACCGCATCGCAGCCATGCCGGAAGGCGTGGAAAAGAAGGTAGCCATTGCGTTCTTCGAGGACGCCCAGGTCTACCGCCGTCACGACCCCCTCCTGATCTCCATGGCGGAAGCCGAGGGCATCGACAGTGAGCAGCTTGACGCTCTCTGGACATGGGCGGTCAACGCATAACAACCCAGGGGTTCCCTCACGGGGGACCCCGCATCTTCTCAGTGAAACAACATGCAATGGACACTTCGATCCTTAATGAAGTCCAGCGTTCTCTTGGACGCATCGAGGGAAAGCAGGACGCCCTCCTAGTTAACCAGGAGCGTCTCCGCGAAGACTACGACGGTCTCCGCAAGGACGTAGACAACCTCCGTTTCAAGCTCAACTGGTACTCGGGCGGTCTCGCCTTCGCCGGTACGATCTTCATGCTCTTCCGTGACAAGATCACGGCCCTTCTCCTCGGTTAATCCCCCCATGACCCAGAAAACCTGTAGGTGCTGCGGGTCCGTTTTTCATCCGAAACATCACAACGAAGTGTTCTGCTCGAAAGAGTGTCGGCTTCGTTTTCGTAGAACCTACAATGTTTGATACCAAATGCGACAGCGCTGCGAGAACCCCGAGTCTTCGAGTTTCGACAGATACGGGGAAGTCGGGATAACCGCTTGTGACGAGTGGCGCTCCTTTGACGTGTTTCTTGAAGAAATGGGCTTTGTGGGTCCAGACCGTCAGTTAGACAGGATCGACTCCCTCTCGGGGTACTCTAAAGATAACTGTCGCTGGGCCACAAGAATTGAAAATCAGAACAACAGATCAAACACAAAAGTCCTTACCCTGGGCGGCGTCTCAAAGCCGCTTGCGGATTGGGCAAGAAGTGTGGGTCTCTCACCTAAGCAGTTGAACGCCCGTCTACACCTCGGCTGGTCAACTGAACGAGCCATCAAAGAGCCTCTATCCGATGTCCGCATCCGTAGAAGTACTGGGTCAGCTACACGAGATTGTGGCGAAAGAGCTAACCCAACGAATTAAAGACGGCACCGCAACCGCCGCCGATATCGCAAACGCCTTAAAGATGCTCAAGGACAACGGCATCGAGGCGCGAGCAGATCGCAACGCCGCAGTGGCCTCACTGGCCTCGCAGTTCCCCTCCTTCGAAGACGAAGACCGGGCGCTCAACTGACAGGCCGGGGCTTAGTCCCCGGTCGCCTCTGCTTACCCACGAGCATTCCCTTTGACAATCCAAGACCCACTAGCCCAGGACCTTCGTAAGTTCGTCTGGCTTATCTGGAAGCACATCAACCTTCCGAACCCCACAACGACCCAGTACGACATCGCCCGGTTTCTCCAGACAGGCCCTAACAAGGTCTGCGTCCAGGCTTTTCGTGGCATCGGAAAGTCGTTCCTAACCTCCGCGTATGTCCTTTGGGAACTCTATCGGAACCCTCAGCTTAAAATCATGGTTGTCTCGGCGTCGAAGAACCGCGCCGATAACTTCGTCATCTTCTGCCAGCAGTTGATCAACACGGTTCCTGAACTTGCTCACCTTAAATCCAAGGCGAACCAGCGATCATCTCGTGTTGAATTTGATGTTGGACCCGCAGAGCCGGATCAGACCCCATCAGTGTTTGCCCGTGGGATCGACAGCCAGCTTACCGGTGGTCGTGCGGACATCATCGTCTCTGACGACGTCGAAGTAATGAACAACTCCATGACGGTTGCCGCACGAGACCTCCTGTCTGAGAAGACCAAGGAGTACTCGGCTATCTTGAAGCCGCTCGACCATGCCAGGATCATCTATCTTGGCACCCCTCAGACCGAAGACTCCATCTATAACAAGCTCCCTGAAACATTCACTACTCGCGTCTGGCCAGCCCAGGTGCCCACGAAGGAGGAGAGACCTGGCTATGGGGACAACCTGGCTCCCATGGTGGAGCGGATGTTCCAGGATGGCCGCTACGGTGAACCCGTCGATCCCGAGCGCTTCGACATGGACGAACTCATCGACCGCCGAGCCGAGTACGGTGCAGCCGGTTACCAGTTGCAGTTCATGCTCAACACCAAGCTCTCCGACGAGGAGCGCTACCCGCTCAAGCTCAAGAACCTCGTGGTCATGTCGGTCCCGCCGACGAAGGCCCCGTACGAGGTCCACTGGCTCCCGAACCCGGATCGCCACCTCAAGGACCTGCCGCTCTACGGCATGGCCGGGGACAAGTACTACGCTGTTGCCGGTCACGGCCAGCAGTGGGAGGACTACCAACACCGTGTCATGTCGATCGATCCCTCAGGCCGAGGGCGCGATGAGACCGGCTACGCTGTCGGCTACATGCTGGCATCGAACATCTGGATACCGAAGGCCGGTGGCTTCCAGGGAGGCTACGAGCCCGAGACCCTCCAGGCCCTCGTGAAGATCGCGAAGGACCACAAGGTCCAGACGATTGTCATCGAAAGCAACTTCGGTGACGGCATGTTCTCGAAGCTCCTAGAACCCCACCTGCTTAAGGCTGGAGTGGCCGCAGAGATCGTTGAGGTCCGAAACCACACCATGAAGGAGATGCGCATCCTGGACGTCCTGGAGCCCGTTGTGAGCCAACACAGACTGATCGTTGACCCCTCGGTTATCGAGGAGGACCACGACACGATCCAGAAGTACGAAGGCATGATCCGGCAGCACAAGTCTCTGTTCCATCAGATGACCCACGTCTGCCGCATGAAGGACGCCCTGAGACACGACGACCGCCTGGACGCCCTGGCGATGCTCGTTGCTCATTTCACTGAGATGATGAACCAGGACGCCCAGAAGACAGCCTCCCAGGTGTACGCTGAGGCGATGCGCAAGGAGCTAGACAGGTACCACGAGGCACCCCTCACGAGACCCGCAGGACAGCGGAAGTTGAAGTGGGGAGGGGGCTTGGTTTGAGACAGCAAATGTGATTAGACAGGTGTTGACAAGACAACCTAGAGTGTAGTACCCTATTAAACCTTAAGGTATACCCTAGGGTATCCCTACAGAGACTAGGATAGTTATCAGTAGGAGTAGTACCCTAGGGTATCCCTCTGAGTTCCCTCACAGTTCCCTCACAGATAACTGTATGGTACTCCTCCTCCTGATACTCCCCTAGGGAGGGTCCAGAGTAGGATGGAAGTCCCCCGAGGATAACCCTGGGGTGTACTCCCCCTCCTGGATACCTCCTATTTCCCCCGTAGAAGCCCGTGGAGAGCCTTCGTGGGATCGTCGGCTACCCCAGTAGCCCAGAGCCCCCTGAGAGCCCTCCAGGAGTCCCTGAGGGACCCGCGACCTTTTTGCAAAAACTGTGTATCCATTCTACGTAATCGTCGTGTCCCGCAAAACCCCCCGTGGGTACCCCCGACACAACCCAAGATACCTATACGGCCCCGGCAAATGCAACCCACGGCATACATGATGGCACAAGCCTGTCACAGTCCCATAGCTAACCCATTGAAATCATTGGGCATGGCGCTAGATGAAGCATCCGGTAACCCAGCGATACACGCAGAGATAACGCAGGGGAGAGCCCAACAACCTCGAGCATACTCACAATCTTAGAGCGCATATGTGCTCCCCCACATTTTTCGGTTGTCCCTCCGGGTTAACCCGGCGATCCCTCACAGTGATCACGAAATGTAACAGCCTGTTACAGTTCGGCCCCTCAGATAACCTCGAGGGAAACGCTCAGGTATATCACGAAATGTTACACAGTGTAACACAAGTGGCCGAGGGGCAGTAGGTTGTAATCCTATACCGACTACAACCAAGCCCAGCCCAGACCCCCAAATCAACGATACAACCTCAAGTCCACACAACCGATACGAGCACAACCGAAAAACTAGTCATATTGCGTCCAAGGGGTCGGGTGGTATCTACCTACGTTAACGCATCGAACGCGCTCCATGGGCTTATATGGCCGATTGGGGACATTGCTAATATACCTCAACCAAACATCGTGCATTGCGCCAGAGTGCAACCGCTCTCACGTACGTACGCGCGTTCCTGTCCCCCCAAAAAGGGCGACCTATACCGATCAGCCCCATTGTGATCTCAAAGTGATCTATGTCACAATCCGTGATGATCCCTGCAAAAAAGGGGTTTACTGCGATAACGAAACTGGTCTAGAAAAGAGTCACCAAAGCGGAAACGCCGAGGGGCAGGGGCCTCAAGCCTCTGGGTTCTCCCGGAAAACCTCCGGTCTCTACTGTCTCGAAAGAAAATTGAGATAGCACGAAAAAAGAGGTTGACTGCGATAACGAAACGAAATAGAAGAATGAGCATAGCAGAGCGGCGGGACACCTCGGGGTCCCAAGGCGGTGACCGGTGGAAGCCCAGTCTGTTCTTTGAAAACTGAATACGTAGAGGACCGCCGGTGTCTGCCCAAGCAAGAGGGCAGTGGGTGAAAAACCAGCACAACCGGTCCCGGCTCTAACAGTCTGCCCGGATCGACTGTTGCAGACTAACCTTCTGCTCTGGACGCTGGATCATGGCGACAGGCGGGGAAGTAGCGCGAGGGGTGACAATTCCAACCTGTCACCAGCAAGTAGGACAGTGGTATCACCAAGGGGATACCGTGTCTCGAAGACCGTGAGATAACCGACCATCGATGATCGTTGCTAGAGAACAAATAGGTTAAGGGAATGAGATACTAAAAGGGAATATTCAAATGGATTGATTGTCTTACCGGCAGCATCTTTGCGGGTGCTGCTCACTAAGATAATCGCCGCAACAACATGAGGTGACACTATGCTTGACCTGAATAACATGCCGACCTACACGCATCTCCATATGGAAGCCATGGGGTGCCTGTGGGAGGCTATGCTGGAGTACCGTGACCAGAACGTAGAGTTCGACAACTACTTCGAAGCGGCTGGCACCGTAGAGATGCGCCAGATCGCAATCCGCTTTTCCGATGATGTCCTCAAGGTGTGGGACAGCATGACTAATGAGGAGCAGGACCGCTGTACCCCATATGATTGGGAGTTCGTACCTCGCTTCCTCAAGCACGGCATTGAATGGGACTCTTACGGCTATTGCCGCCTGTGGTCCGAGAACCCGCGATCGATCGCTGACCTGATCCTCGCATCACTGTAACCTTAACCCTGCGATAACCAAGGGAAACCCCTATGACTCTCGCAAACCTCAAGATCGCATTGTCTACTGCCGGTGCATCCGTGCGCCGTATCGATGGCGAGTACCAAGTTAAGCTCGCCTCGTGGGGCTGGGATCACCCGGCTGTCTACTTCACCGATGATTGGGAGGATGCACTCCTGACTGGACTGCACATGTCTCGGCATAACTGCGACTTGCTCGCTGCGTACTCGTAGGTAAACCATGCGCCACATCCCCATCATCCATCTCCAGGCAGACCCTCTGGATTGTCCCCCGAAACGTGACTTCAACTGGCTGGCTGTCCTCGTGCTGTCGGCTGTCTTCGTAACCGTTGCCTACCTCGTGAGGTGAACCATGACCCTGCATCGAACCGCATACATGCCGCTCGGCGGTGGATACCAGTACGCAGCACTTCGCAATGGGTTATCGCTGATGAACCCGCAAGGTCGTGAAGTATACTTTCAGCCGGGTGATGACGAGGCGGCTATCCGTAAGACGCTCGACGCTCTTGATGATGTAAGTCTGTCTCCAGATGACAGCAACCGCGCCACAATTGCCGACATGGTACTAGGGGAGTACTTCGCATGAGCATGACACGCAAGGACTATGAGTTGATCGCCAAGAACCTCAAGGAACTCCGCGATGTGAGCCTAGAGGTGAACTATTACGACCATGCCGATGTCATCCAAGACGTCGCAGAGACGCTCGCCGGGGAATTCGCGGCGGCAAATCCGGCCTTCAAGGCTGACAAATTCCTCAAGGCTTGCGGGATCGACTGATGCCCCGGCTTTCCCCTGATCAATTGGCTGCGTTTACGCAGGAAATCATCAATTCGCACCGCGCAAGGAACATCATCATGACCTCTTACAAGTTCAACCCGTACGCTCTCGACCTCACCGACGCAGTAGCAGTGTCGGCTCCTATACCGCAGGACGCCCGTGCGAAGCTCGTGGACGGTGTCGTCTATCGCTGCGATGCGCCGTTCGACTGCATCACCATGACTGACCTCGCCGGGGTCCCTGAGGGTGCCCTTGTGACGGCCAACGACCGCACCGTGTTCAACTTCTACCAGTGTTACGAGCACCTGACCGTACCCTACGTTGACTGGGTAACGCCGGAATACCTCACTCGCCACGTGAGGGCCGACGAGACTGACCGCTGGATCAAGGAAGACCCAGCCCGTCGCGTGAAGCACTACCATGAGTACCTCGTGGCGGGTCACGACGACTTCGCGAAAATCCACGGCGCGATCATGTGGTTCCTCCAGCAAAGCCCTTGGAAGGACGAGCGCCGCATTATGCTGTCCACCAAGATTTGGTGCGAGCACCTGCCGCGCATCTCCGACAAGTTCCCAGGCATGCTGGCCTATTACCAATCCCCGGCCAAGCGAGCCCGTGGCATCCTGACGCCTATCAAGCCGGGTCGCTACCTCACCAAGTTCTTCTCGCACCTCCTGAGCGGCGAAGAGATCAACAAGCTGGCCGTGCGCTGGGAAGTCTCGGCCACGCCGCCGGAACTCACGATCACGCAGGATGCCGACGAGATCGAGGCTGTCTACGAGAACGCATATCTCGGCTCGTGCATGTGCTTCGCTCACAAGGGCGCGGAGTGGGTGGGGTCCGAGCACCCGGCGCGTATCTATGCAGGTCCCGATCTCGGCATCGCCTATCTGGGTCCGAAGGAAAACCCGGTTGCTCGTGTCCTCGTGTGGCCGGAGCGTAAGATTTTCCTCTTCAAGGCGTATGGCGACACCTACCGCATCAAGGATGCGCTCAAGGCTAAGGGCTACACCGAAGCGGAAGGTCATGAGTTCGAAGGTGCCGCAGTGCGCCGTATCCGGCACGGCAGCGACCGCGTCGTGGCTCCATACCTCGACGCTTGCGAGTACCTCAACAACCATCCGACCGACGAAGACCTCCTGATCCTCTCGGATGGCGAAGGGTTTCACTGCCAGAACACGAGCGGCATCTCGGATAGCAGGGGCGGTAACCGTGAACGCTGCGGTATCACCGGGGATCGCTATGACGTCGATGAAATGACCTACATCGAAGATGAGGGCATCTACGTCTGCGGGTGGGCTCTCAATGCGTACTTCGTGACCGACTACGTGACGGATCGGTATATCCGCAAAGAGGATGCAGTCGAACTCGCAGGTCGCCACTACACCGGGTATACCCTCGCGGAAAACCGTGGCGTCTACTACTGCGACCACACCGAGGAATACTACCTTGAGTGTGAGTATCGGTCGATGGAAACGGCGGATGGCATGACGATCTCCTTCCGGGCGTATAACGACGACTTCTTCACCTGTGCTCACGACGGGGAAATCTACCCGGATAGCTCTGCGGTCGAACTGTCGGATGGTCGCAGGGTCCACCAGACTTACCAGGAAGAGCTTGAGGCGGAACTCGCCGCCTCGGCTGATGTGGAAGTGGCTGCGTGAGCGGCCCTTCCTGTACCGCTTTCCCCTTTGTCCGCGAAAGGACACCTCAAATGAAAATGACAAAACAACTTCTGCACAAGCACGTTGCGGACATCCGCGAGATGTTCACCTACATGCGACCGGCTGGCTCTGAGACTGAGCAGCTCTTCATCGATCGATACCTGACGCCTCTCGGTTTCAAGCGGGATGCCTACAAGAACCTAGTGGTCACCGTGGGCACCGGCTCGCGCATCTTGTGGTCCTCCCACGTTGACACCGTCCACCGTGGCGAAGGCCGTCAAACCGTCCACTACGATGGCGAGTTTCTGGAGCTTTCCAAGCGCTCGAAGAAGCGGGGTGCCAATTGCCTGGGAGCCGACGACACGGCGGGTATCTGGGTTATGTGCGAGATGATCAAGGCCGGGGTGCAGGGGACCTACATCATCCACCATGCGGAGGAGAGCGGCTGCGTGGGGTCCACCGACCTCGCCGTGGGGGACCCTGACTTCCTCAAGCAATTCGACTTCGCCATTGCCTTCGACCGTCGCGGCTATGACAGCATCGTGACGCATCAGGTAGGAGGGCGCACTTGCTCGGATGAGTTCGCTCAGTCCTTCGCGGATATCCTCGACGCCTTCCACGGGACACCCACGGGCTACAAGGCGGATGACGGCGGCGTCTACACGGACACCAATGAGTATGCCCACCTGATCCCGGAATGCACCAACATTTCCGTGGGCTATTTCTCGCAGCACTCCAAGGATGAGCGACAGAACGTCGGTCACCTGATCTGGCTGAAACACGCGATGGTCAATTGCGACTGGTCTCAGCTAACCAAGCATCGCAAGCCGGAGATGAAACAGTCCCGATTTTGGGGTTCCAGCTACGGCGGCGGCTGGGACCCTCTGGATGAATATGAGTATGGAGAACTATACGATGATAAGGGCAACCCCATGTCCGACCGTTCCAAGCGGTCCCGCAAGCGCCCCATTTCCACCTATCAGGATGCCGTCGAGCGCTTCCCTGAGATTGCCGCCGAAATCCTGTCCTCTTACGGGCTTTCAAAGGCCGACTTCCTTGCCGAAGTCAGCGCTCTCTATGGGGACGCATACATCGATGAGGTGGCCTAATTGAGCGAGAGACCGGACAACGCAGCGACAAAGCTCGCTGCAATCGTTGAGCACGACATGCGGCGTCCCGATACCAGGGGCGCTGTGGTCCCCTTCGATACCTTGAAGAACCTCAAGCACTGGCGGCAGAAGCGCAAGGTTCTCGTCATGCGATTATTCGGACCCGTGCGGGGGTACGCATAACTGCATTACCGAAATTAACTCTATTTTGGAGAAACAATGTTTCCGATCCAAATGTGAGTTGCACAAGAAACGGTTTCACGTCTAACCGTGCGGCCATTAACTGACTGTTAAGGGACTTGAAAATGCGCATTGAATACTACACGAGGGAAGGGACCAAGGTGCTGGCGGAAGTCGTTGATAATGATGACTATTGGGGTGCCTGTGAGTACGGCTTTTCACGGCTGGAGGCGTTGGCGGTGGAAGGCGTAGAAGAGTATCAAGTTTTTGAGGACGAAGAAGCACCTATACCGAGTGAACGGTTGTAAGGTTCACATTCTGTTCAGGTTGACGTTTTCGTGAGTTCCTCTGTAATTGGCAAACATTTCAGTAAAGCAGGGAGTTCATAACATGGATGCGAAATACGTAAAGTTGCGGGACCTCATTGCGGTCCTCCAGCGGTTCAACCAGTTCGATCACAAGATGCAGGTGAGCACGATGCTGACCTTCCTTGAGATCGCGGCGGCTGACATGGCGAAGAAGGAAATCACCCCGATAGACCTTGAGAAGCTCACGGGCCTCATGTCGGGCACGATGACCAGGAACGTCTACTATTGGGAGAACGGTTACAAGGACGTGACCGGGGCTCACAACATGATCGTGGTTCGCATCCATCCGTCCGACAGGCGTAAGAGACTACTCAACCTGAATGCAAAGGGCAGGGGCTTCCTCGAAAGCATCCTGGCAATAGGAGAACGAAATGGCACGACAGAGGGGCAGCAAGTACCAAGCTGACGTCAACATCAACGGGGTGCGCAAGCGCGTCACCTTCGACACCTTGGCAGAGGCCGAGGCGTACGAGCGAAAGGTCGCCAAGGGACTGCCGACTGACAGCCCCTCGACATTCAAGAAGTTCCGCGAAGCGCACTTCGACTTCATCTGGGGCGACGTCAAGGCTCCCCAGGCCGTCCAGTGGACCTTCACTGCCCTGGACAACTTCATTCCCGCAGAGAAGCCTCTTGAGGAGTTCACGACGGCCTACATCCTGGGTCTCGTGGCGGAGATGAAGAAAACCTCTGTCTCCAACGCAACCATCAACCGGCGTCTCTCCAGCCTCTCGAAACTCCTGCGTCACGCGGAGAAGCTTGAGCTTGCGCGGCGTCCTGTGATCGAGTTCCTCAAGGAAGCCGAGGGGCGTGACCGCGTCCTCACGGAAGAGGAGGAGCGCAAGATGGGGCTCTTCTTCGACCATATGGGGCTCACCGTGGCGGGGGCGCTGACACAGTTCCTCCTCTATACAGGGTGCCGCCTGGGGGAAGCCTACACGCTCACCCGTGACCGCGTGGAGAACAAGCGAGCCACGTTCCACCACACCCTCACGAAAACCTCGAAGACCCGCGTGGTCCCGCTGGTTTCCAAGGCGGAGGAGGCGTGGCGCGTCGTCTGCCGTCAGTCGAACCATGACCGGCCCTTCTCGGTCCTCTCCAGGAACACCTTCCGGGGTCACTGGAACCGCCTGAGGGAGCACATGGGGGAACTCGATGACGAGGGCTTTGTCCCGCACATGCTGCGTCACACATGCTGCTCCCGGCTTGTCTCTGGGGGCATCCCGCTCCCCCAGGTGATGCTCTGGATGGGACATCGAAACATCGCAACAACCATGCGCTATTCGCACCTTGCTCCGAAGGACTTGGACATGGCTGCGAAGGTTCTGGAGGGGGTGGCTTAGTTCAGCCCCCTCGAAGAACACTCGCCTTGATCTGCGAGGTTCAACTCACAAGCTATCCGGGCGATGTCCCGGAGGCCCGTCATAGACTGCCAGGCAAACACATTCGCCATGAGGCTGATGCCTAGCAGCACCGTTACGATCTCTTTGTAACGCATTCCAAGAACTCCGATTTCAACCAGCGGTCTTTGATTGATTTGCCTCGGCATTTCAAGCCGCGAACCTATGGATTTCGACATGCTCACGAAGCACCTACCGCACATTTCCTTCGCCTCGACTGCCGACGAGATCAAAGCCGAGACAATGCTGTTCTCCGCGTCTCCTGAGTTTGCCATGGAGAACGGCGGTGAGATCACCCGAAACGCTGTCCACTTCCTCATGAACTCCCTGGACGCCTTCGAGGATAACTCCGCAGTCGTCATCGACACCCGCGTTCACATGTTGATGCCTGGGATGTTCCCAGCGATTGGCGGCTGGCACTGCGATGCTATCCCGAGGGGCAAGGACGGCCAGCCCGACTTCACCCGCACGAGTATCATCGACAACATCCGGCATTACCTGCTCGTGGTGGATGCGGGGACCGGGTCTCTGACCGAGTTCCTTGAAGCGTCTCCGACGTTCACAAGCACACTGGAACGGCTCGACACTCCTCCAGGTAAGACTGTTTGGGGCCACCACAGCGAGGTCGTCCAGAACAATCTGGCCTCCGGCTTGGTAAGCTCAACCTTGATTGAGAGCGGTAAGCTCTACGAGTTCTCCGCGAAGGACTATCACCGGGCAACCCCGGCGACCGGCTCAGGCTGGCGCTTCTTCCTCCGCGCTTCGGTCAACACGCTGAACTCTCCGAAGAACGAAATCCGAAACCAAGTGCAGGTCTACCTGCCGACAGAACACCTGGGGTGGTGAAATGATCAGCGAGGTCACCCGGTACGCAATCGAGGGTTCAACGACCCTCTACGAGACCCGCGAGAAGGCCGAGAAGGCATATCGCAAGAACAAGGCGGTCGGGTTCCTCGCTCAGGACCCGACGCTCAATCATGAACTTCGGGAAATGGTGAACTACGCCGATGGCGGCAGCATGATTAACGCCCTCATGAGAAACCGGAGAAGCCTCATGCGCATCTTCGACATCATGGATGGACGTGAGGATTTTGAAGGAGCAGAAGATGCCTAGAGTGGTGAGGTTTATGCACGACGAGGCCGGGAGGGTACTATCCCGACTCCTGGCTGCGGTTGAGTATCGAGATGATTTCACACGGGAGGATGTCGCGGCCCGGTGCCTGAAACTTGTCAGGGCGCATGTTGCGGCAGAGATACGCAAGGCAACTGAGAAGGGCATGTCTCCCCTGGCAGAGAAGTATCGAATTATGAGAGAGGACGCCCTGTTTTCAATCGTCATGTGTTCCTGGGACAACCGCCTCCTCTTTGAGAAGGAGTCGCCTTGACCCCCTAGACCCTCTGTGACATAAGCCCGACCCACGCGGGTATGGCGGAATTGGTAGACGCACTTGGTTTAGGTCCAAGCGCCAAAAGCGTGGGAGTTCGAGTCTCTCTACCCGCACCAAAGCCTGTGCCAAGGCTGTGCCAAGTGGTGACACAATGGCACAAGTCCTGGGAAAAGGTGAAGTGAATACAAGCGGTTACGGTGGGCAACAGGATTTAGGTTCTGGTGCCGCAAGGCGTGGGAGTTCAAGTCTCTCTACCCGCACCAGCTGAGCCGCGCGGGATCGATGAGAGAAGCACCGAGGTGTAGCTCGCGTCAGTCCGGCGCCGTTTTGCTTGGCAGATTGTTGACGAATTGCGACGCAGCAACGTCCGGGAAAATCAATTCCGGCGTCGTGCTCAGGGAAAACCACCGGCTGTCCGAGCACGGCCGCCACGACATGAAGGTAAGAACATGCAGGTTATCGAAACGCTCGCTGAAGGGCTGAAGCGCGAAATCAAGGTCGTCGTTCCGGCCAAGGACATGGAACAGCGCATGAACGAGCGTCTGGCCGAGGTGAAGGACAAGGTCCGCATCAACGGCTTCCGCCCGGGCAAGGTGCCGGTCGCCCATGTCAAGAAGATGTACGGCAAGTCGATCATGGCTGAGCTCGTCAACGAGATCATCCGCGACAAGCCGTCGGCGATCCTCTCGGAGCGTGGCGAAAAGTCGGCGACCCAGCCGGAAATCGTCATGACCGAGGACGAGAAGGAAGCAGAAAAGATCCTGTCCGCTCAGGCTGACCTGGAGTTCACGCTCTCCTACGAAATCATCCCGGCGATCGAACTGAAGTCGGTCGACGGCATCAAGGTCACCCGCGAAGTCGTCGAAGTCTCCGAAGACGAGATCAACGAGCAGATCACCAAGATCGCTGAAAGCGCCCGCACCTTCGAGACAAAGAAGGGCAAGGCTGCCGATGGCGACCGCGTCACCATGGACTACCTCGGCAAGGTCGACGGCGTTCCCTTCGACGGTGGCAAGGACGAAGACGCAGAACTCGTTCTCGGCTCCAACCGCTTCATCCCCGGCTTCGAAGAGCAGCTCGTCGGCGTCAAGGCCGGTGACGAAAAGGTCATCACCGTGACCTTCCCGGCTGACTACCCGGCCGCAAACCTTGCCGGCAAGGAAGCCACCTTCGACATCACCGTCAAGGAAGTGGCCGCTCCGGCTGCCGTCGAGATCAACGACGAGCTCGCCACCAAGCTCGGCGTCGAATCGGTCGAGAAGCTGAAGGAAATCGTCCGCGGCCAGATCGAAAGCCAGTACGGCAACGTCACCCGCCAGAAGGTTAAGCGTCAGATCCTCGACCAGCTGGACACGCTCTACAAGTTCGAGTCGCCCTCCAAGCTCATTGACGCCGAGTTCGAAAACATCTGGCGCCAGATCAACACCGATCTTGCCCAGTCCGGCAAGACCTTCGCTGACGAAGACACGACCGAAGAAGCAGCTCGCGAAGAATACCGCGCGCTCGCCGAGCGTCGCGTCCGCCTCGGCCTCGTTCTCTCCGAAATCGGCGAAAAGGCCGGCATCGAAGTGACCGAAGAAGAAATGCAGCGTTCGCTCTTCGCCCAGCTGCAGCAGTTCCCGGGTCAGGAAAAGCAGATCCTCGACTTCTTCCGCAACACGCCGGGTGCTGCCGCTTCCCTGCGTGCGCCGATCTTCGAAGAGAAGGTCATCGACAAGCTGCTCGCTGAAGTCTCCGTCACCGACAAGAAGGTAACGAAGGAAGAGCTGCTGGCTGACGACGCCGAAGAAGGCGAAACCTCGACCAAGAAGGCAGCCCCGAAGAAGAAGGCTGCTGCCAAGGCTGACGACGCTGCTGAAGGCGAAGAAGCCGCTCCGAAGAAGAAGGCAGCTCCGAAGAAGAAGGCCGCCGAAGGCGACGCCGAGTAATCTTCGCGCCGTATTGAGTTCAGAGAAAGCCGTCCTTCGGGGCGGCTTTTTCATGTCCGGGAGTGGAGGATCCGATGCAGATCAGACTGATCAGAAGTGCCACGCTGACTGTCGAGCTCGCCGGTATCCGATTCTTGATCGATCCCTGGCTTGCGGCCAAGGGGGCGGGCAAAAGCTATTCCGGACGCGGTCCGTCACCGCTTGTCGATCTGCCTTGCCCGGTCGAAGAGCTTCTCGATGGGATCGATGCGGTGCTCGTGTCGCATCTCCATTCCGACCATTTCGACGAGGTTGCTCAGACGCGATTGGCCGGATCCATGCCCATTCTGTGCCATGCGCGGGATCGGGAGGCGATCAAGGCCATGGGCTTTGAGGATGTTCGGGCCATCGGTGACGCCATCCGCATCGGTGACGTCACAATCCGAACCACCGACGGCCGCCATGGTCCGCCTGAGGTACTGGAGGACATGGGGGAGGTGTCGGGCTTTCTGATCAGCGCACCATCCGAACCGACACTCTATTGGGCGGGCGATACCATCCTGTGTCCGGAGGTCGAGGCCGTGCTGGCGGAAGAACGGCCTGACATCGTTGTGATCCATGGCTGCGGCGCGCTTTGGAACGGCAAAGGTCCGCTGGTCATGGATGCAACCATGGTCATGGAAACGCTCCGACAGGCGGGCGATGCGACGGTCATCGTTACCCACCTCGATGCGGTCGATCATGCAACTGTTTCGTGCGCCGACATCCGCGCCATGGCAGCCAATCAGGCCTTCGCCACGAAACGCCTGTTGATACCGGAAGACGGAGATCGGCTCCGCTTCTGACGGCTGCCGCCTCAGCTAAGTGTCAGACGACCCCGGTCGACGGCCAGCAGGCCCGCGACGCCGACGATTGCCAGGGCAAGGCCGAGCCAGGCTGTGCCGGAATAGCCGAAGAAGTGTGCGCCCACAGCGAAAGTGGCAGCACTGACGGCATTTCCGAGGAAGGCATTGATCGGCATGAAGGCCGTGCCCAGGCCCGGCCTTGTCGGAAAGAGATCCTGGAAATAGGTGATCGGCAGCGAGAGAAGCGCTGCGGCGGTGGCAGCGCCCGGCAGAGCAAGCGCGTAGAAATGCCAAGGCTCGCTCGCGAAGGCGAACCCCACCATGTGAAGACCGTAGAGGATTGCCGAAGCAACGATCAGCACGAGCAGGCTGAAACGCTTGAGGAGCGAGGCCGCAATCAGCATGAAGGGGATCTCGATAAAGGCGATTAGCGCGGCGATGAACCCGACGTCCCGCGTTGAGCCGCCCAGTTCAAGTGTGAGAATGAGAGGCCATATGGTGGTTGCAAGCCGTGTCGTTCCGGTTACGGCGGCCATCGCGATCATCCTGACCAGCATGTCCGCCCTGACCAGTTCGCGCAGAGCATCACGGAATGCTGCCCCACTCGTCCCTCCAGCCTCTTGTCGTTCCTTCGGTGGTGCAAGGAGAAGAACAGAGGCCGTGGCGATCAACAAAGTGCAAGTCGCCGCTGCGCCCCAAGCGCCAATCATGTTTGCCGATTGCGCCAGGACAAGGCCCAGGATCGCGGGCATGACCACCCAGGACGCCGACATGAAGGAGCGTACGATGGTGTTGACCGCTGCTGCGTCCTGCTGCGACAGATCCGCCGTCTCGATCCGCGCGGAGGCAAAGAGCAGCGAATGCACGGCCTGGGCAAAGGGAATGACGAAAGCGGTGGCGATGACGAAGACGGGGATTGTCGGAAAGAGGAAGATCGCGCCGTAGCCTATCGTGCCCGCAATTCCCAGAAGCGCGATCATCCGGCGGCGGTCGCTCATGCCATCGGAGAGGATTCCGAGCGAGACGCTGATTGTCACGGTCATGATCGAGGCGACCACCGTCAGTGCCGAATAGGCCTGGTCGCTCATGCCGAGCGCCCCGATGGCCGTCACGCCGAGATAGGGCAGGGTCGCGCCATAGGCGCAGCCTTGCACGAAGATCATGATCGACAGGATGACCAGTTGCGGCCTGGCCGCGATCTGGCCGAAAGACGAGAACATGGGCGACTCGACGCTCTGCGAAAGAGTTGCCTCATTAGCATCTGAGCAACCCGTCGTCTCGCTTTAGAAGCGATGGGCTGCCACCCGGAATGTCACTCCGCGGCCCGCCGTTCCGCCTTCTCCACCTTGAGCTCGCCCATCCGGTTCCAGGCGTCGAGACCCGCAATCTTGTAGGCTTCTGCAAGCGTCGGATAGTTGAAGGTGTTTTCGACGAAGTACTCGACGGTGCCCTTCAGGTTGAGTAAGGCCTGACCGATGTGCACCAGTTCGGTTGCCCCTTCGCCGACGATATGCACGCCGAGCAGGCGGCGCGTCTTCAAGGAGAAGATCATCTTCAGCATGCCGCTGTCGAGGCCCATGATATGGCCGCGCGAAGTCTCGCGGAAATGCGCAATCCCGGTCTCGTAGGGAATGCCGCGCTGGATGACTTCTTCCTCGGTGAGGCCGCAGGTGGAAATCTCCGGCACAGCATAGATGCCGTAAGGGAAGTATTGCGGTGGATCATGAGCCGGGGCTCCAACCGCATGGCGGGCGGCGATACGGCCCTGCTCCATCGAAGTGGAGGCGAGCGATGGAAAGCCGACCACGTCACCGGCGGCATAGATGTTCGGGACGGAGGTCTGGAAAGTGTCTGGGTTCACCTTCAGGCGACCGCGATTGTCGGCTTCGAGCCCCGCGGCCTGAAGGTTCAGCGTGTCGGTAGCGCCAACGCGACCGGCTGCGAAGAGCACCATTTCGGAGGTCAGGATCCGCCCGTTCTTCAGCCTCACACGGCACTTGCCGTCGACTTTTTCGACCCCCTCGACCGTCTGGCCGAAGATAAGCTTCATGTTGCGGTCGCGCAGCTGGTAGGTGAAGTCCTCGACGATTTCCTTGTCGATGAAGTCGAGCATCGTGTCGCGCGGCTCGACGACAGTCACAACTGTATCGAGAGCCGAGAAGATCGTCGCATATTCGATGCCGATGACGCCGGCGCCGATGACGATCATCGAGCGCGGCAGCTCCTTGATTTCCAAAATTTCGTCGCTGTCGATGATGCTGACGCCATCGAAGGGAATGTGCGAGGGCTTGAAGGGGCGCGTTCCGACGGCGAGCAGAACCGACTTTGCCTGCACATGCACGACCTCCCCGTCTTCCTTGACGACTTCAAGGGTCTGCGGATCGAGGAAATGCGCCTTGCCGCGCATCTGGTGCACGCGGTTGCGTGAAAACTGGTGCTCGAGCACTTCGACCTCGTGGTCGAGCGTGATCAGAAGGCGGCGGCGCAGATCATCGGCGCTGATTTCCTGCTTCACGCGGTAGCTGCGACCATAAAAACCGCGCTCGCGCCAGCCGGTGAGGTTGAGCGCCGTTTCGCGCAGGGTCTTGGAAGGGATCGTACCGGTATGAACCGATACGCCACCGACACGCGTGCCCTTTTCGATAACGAGAACCTTCTTTTCCAGCTTGGCCGCCTGGATCGCCGCGCGGCGCCCTGCCGGTCCGCTGCCAATTACGACAAAGTCATACTGGTTCATGAGGTGCCTCTGATTCGCCTGCTGCCATGCTGCAGTGCACATTTTCCATAGCCAGTATGACAGGGCAACGTCACCGTTTCGTTATCACAGACGAATGTGAAGGCGAGCTGTCGCCAACGAGCCGGCCGCGCGCGCGGATTGCAGCCGTTCAGTCAGATCAACCGCAAGCCCTTGAGGCTCGCATGGCCATCCTTGCCGATGATGATATGGTCGTGGACGGTAATGCCGAGCGGCTTCGCCGTCTCGACGATCGTGCGCGTCATGTCGATATCCGCCCGCGACGGGGTCGGGTCGCCACTCGGATGGTTATGAACGAGGATGATCGCCGTCGCCGACAGTTCGAGCGCGCGTTTGACCACTTCACGCGGATAGACCGGCGTATGGTCGACCGTCCCGCGCCCCTGAATCTCATCCGCAATCAGCACGTTGCGCTTGTCGAGGAAGAGAATGCGGAACTGCTCTCTGGTCTCGTAAGCCATGGCGGCATGGCAATAATCGATGACGGCCGACCAGGAGGAGAGCACCTGTTTTTCGCGCAATTCGCTTTTCAGCATGCGTTGCGCGACACTGGCGATCAGCTTGAGATCGATCGCCACGGTCTCGCCCACGCCCTTGACCTCCTGCAGGAGGGCAGGCGGTGCACCGAGCACGCCCGCAAGCGTCTGGAAGCGGGCGAGCAGCGCCTTGGCGATCGGCTTGGTGTCGCGACGCGGAATGAGCCGAAAGAGCAAGAGTTCGAGGATCTCGTAGTCGGCAAGCGCTGTCTCGCCGCCCTCGCGGAAGCGGTTGCGCAGTCTCTCGCGATGTCCGAGATAGTGCGCCTCCGGCTGCATGGCGGCCCGCGTCGATGCCGCCTTGGCGATATTCGTGTCGCGTGTTGGCTGCTCGGCAAAGAAGCTGCGTTCATCGACATCGTGGAAGTCATCGACTGCAGGGGGGCCTGGCGAACCGAAAAGGTCGCCCGCCTCGTCTGCCATCACACCTTGCCCGTGTGAAGAACCGTCTGCGAATGGAAGCTTGCCCGTCATGCCACCCCAATCCTGACCGTCATGGTCGAACGGCTGCAAGGCCGCACGGATATAGTGACACGACTGCCGCCGCGCGCAAGTTCAAGTTGCGGAAAGTGGTGCCTTGCCGCCGGCCTCAGGCGAGGCCGGGACGGTCCAGGCCAGCAGGCGAGAGGGTGAAGATCTCGCAGCCGGTCGCCGTCACGCCGACGGTGTGCTCGTATTGTGCCGTCAGCGACCGGTCGCGGGTAACCGCGGTCCACCCGTCGGAAAGGACCTTCACATGCGGCTTGCCGAGATTGATCATCGGCTCGATGGTGAAGATCATGCCTTCGCGCAGTTCCGGGCCTTCATTCGCCTTGCCGTAATGCAGGATGTTCGGGCTGTCATGGAACAGCCGCCCGACGCCATGGCCGCAGAAATCGCGCACGACCGAGCAGCGCTCGGCCTCGGCATAGGTCTGGATCGCTTCGCCGATCGCACCCGTGCGTGCGCCGGGGCGCACGGCGGCAATGCCGCGCATCAGGCATTCATGGGTCACTTCCATCAGCCGTTCGGCAGCACGCTTGATCTGCCCGACCGGATACATGCGGCTCGAATCGCCATGCCAGCCATCCAGCAGGAAGGTGACGTCGATGTTGACGATATCGCCATCGCGCAGCGGCTTGTCGTCCGGCATGCCGTGACAGACCACATGGTTGATCGAGGTGCAGACGGAATACTTGTAGCCGCGATAATTCAGCGTTGCGGGCAGGGCGCCGTGGTCGGCGCCGAATTCGAAGACGAATTTGTCGATCGCTGCCGTCGTTACGCCCGGCTTCACCATCGGCACGAGGGCATCAAGACAGCGGGCGGTCAGCTGACAGGCGCGGCGCATGCCTTGGAAATCGTCTGCGCCATAAAGCCGGATCGCACCGGTGTTTTTCAGCGGCGCAGTCGCCGCGTCGATATAGGTGACCATGGGGTGGCTTTCGAAACGTCTAATCTAGGGTCTTGGCCGTTCATAAAGCACGCAGACCGTCTTCGTCTATCGGGATGAGGCTTTCGGGTACGATTTTGAAGCGATCGAGCGCACATCGGATGGCATAGGCCTCCACGCCGCGCGCAATCGCTCGGGCGAAGGCACGGCCATAGGCAGCGTCGAGATCGGAGCAGATCTTCAGCCGGTCGCAGTCGGCCCGCTGAATGACGAAGAGCATGGCCGCCCTCCGTCCCGTTGCGACCAGATCGCCCATCTCGTCGAGATGCTTGGCGCCACGGCTCGTCACACTGTCCGGGAACTCGGCTAGGCCCGGCGAGCGGATGAAATGCACATTCTTTACCTCGACATGCACGCTGCCCTTGCCTTCGTCTTCGAGCAGAATGTCGATGCGCGAGTTGCGGCCGTAGCGCTGTTCGCGCTTGAGCGTCTGAAAGCCAGCGAGCGGCGGCACGAGCCCGGCGACGATCGCCTCCTCGGCAAGGCGATTGGGAAGCGCCGTGTTGACCCCGACCACGGTGCCGTCGGCTTCGACCAGTTCCAGCGCATGGGCGTATTTCCGGCTGGAGGTGTCATGCCGCGACAGCCAGATCCGCGATCCCGGTTCGGTCAGACCCCGCATTGAGCCTGTGTTCGGACAGAAGCCGGTGATCTCGCTGCCGTCTTCGACGATGGCGTCGAACACGAACCGCTTGTAGCGGCGCACGAGCCGCGCGGGGATAAGGGGCGGGGAGAAGATCATCCGGTGTGGGCGCTAAGCTCAGACTCGGGCAAGCACATAACGGCCGGGCGCGTCCGCGATCGCGTTGAGTGCATCGCCGCCCGGCTTGCGGGCAGGCACCCGTTCGCCGGCAAGCTTCTCGATCCAGACCTGCCAATGCGGCCACCAGGATCCGGGTGTCTCCTTGGCGTTCGCCATCCACTCCTCGTAGGTGCCGCTGACGGCCCCGTTGGTCCAGTACTGATACTTCTGCTTGTCCGGCGGATTGACGACACCGGCGATATGGCCCGAGCCTGAGACGACGTAATCGACAGGTCCGCCAAACAGGCTGCTGCCGACGAAAACCGATTTGGCCGGCGCGATATGGTCTTCCTTGGTCGCCAGATTGTAGATCGGGATCTTCACGTCCTTCAGCGACAGCGTCTTGCCGGCAAGCTGCATCTTGCCCTGGCTCAGCGTGTTGTTGAGATAGCAATTGCGCAGATAGAAGGAGTGGTTGGCCGCCGCCATCCGGGTCGAATCGGAATTCCAGTACAAGAGGTCGAAGGGCATCGGATCCTGGCCCTTCAGGTAGTTGTTGACGAAATAGGGCCAGATCAGCTCCGAGGCGCGCAGCATGTTGAAGGCTGCCGCCATTTTCGAGCCGTCGAGATAGCCGGTCTCGTGCATCCGCTCTTCCAGGCTGCGCAATTGCCCTTCGTCGACGAAGACCTTGAGGTCGCCGGCATAGGTGAAGTCCACCTGGGTGGTGAACAGCGTGGCGCTGGCGATCCGCTTGTTCTTCTCCTGCGCATGCAGCGCAAGGGCCGCCGCAAGCAGTGTGCCGCCGACGCAGTAGCCGATCGCATTCACTTCCCGTTCGCCGGTTGCCTTCTCCACGCTATCGAGTGCGAAATCGACGCCCTCGCGGATATAGGCTTCCCAATCCTTGTCGGCATGGCGTTCGTCGGGGTTCACCCAGGAGATGACGAAGACCGTATGGCCCTGGTCGACACACCACTTGATGAAGCTCTTCTGCGGATTGAGATCGAGAATGTAGAACTTGTTGATCCAGGGCGGGCAGATGAGGAGCGGGCGCTTCAGCACCGTCTCGGTCGTTGCCTCATACTGGATGACCTCGCAGACATCGCTTTGGGCGATCACCTTGCCCGGCGTGATCGCCATGTTTTCGCCCACGGCGAACTTGCTGGTGTCGGTCTGCCGGATGCGAAGGTCGCCACCGCCGGCAGCGATGTCTTCAGCCAGCATCTGCATGCCTTTGACAAGGTTTGCACCGCTGCTCTGCACGGTCTCCTTGTAGAGCTGCGGATTTGTGGCGACGAAATTCGCCGGCGACAGGGCTGCCGTGATCTGCCGCATGTAGAAATTGGCTTTGTGCCGCGTGTGCTCATCGAGCCCGCCGGCATCATTGACCATCTTCTCGGCCCATTGCGACAGCACCAGATAGGTCTGGCGCAGGAAATCGAAGAAGGGATTGCGCTCCCAGTCCTCGTCGGAGAAGCGCTTGTCTTTGGGAAGCGGATCGCTGACGGCCTGCTCCGGCGTCGCGAATCGCGCCAGCGACCGGCTCCAGACCCCGAAGACGGCATTGAGCAGATGGGTCTGTGCCTCGAGCGTGCGCTTGGGGTCGGACATCCAGTATTCCGCGACCTTGCCCATGGTCTTGACCATCTCGGCCACGGGTTCGGAGACCGGATCGACGATTTCGCCTGTTTCTCGGGGTTTTAGCCAGACGGACGCAGCCTTGCCGAGGTTCTCAAGCGCCTTGGCGGCGTTGATGGTCAGCGCCTGCGGGTCTTTGATGATATAGGGCTCGATCAGCTTCGGATCGAACGCGGCATTCGCTTCGGCTTCTTCCCGCGTCCTGTCCATGCCGTCCTCCCCAGGATTGTTCTGGCGTCTTTTGTGTTTGCCTATCCTGCATGAAAACGACTACAAGTTCCAGCGATTGGCGCATAGTCTTTCGAATAGGATGGATGATTGCGCCCTTGAGGAATGTCAGTTTTCCGCGTGAACGCGGGCGGTCGGGGCCATGGTGCACAAGAAGTTCAGTTTCTCGGGTCTTTCGGGGCAGGCGCTTGCCGCCGCAGTCGTTGCGTTGATGGCGGGCACGGGGTGCCAGTCGACCACACCGGCAACGACTGAGGTCGCATCGGTTCCGACAGCCCTGCAGGTGAATGTGGAAGATCCGGACAACCCGGATGCGGCACAGGCGCGCTCGACCTATCGCGACGGCTACCCGAATTTTGGGGGATCGCTCACTGCCGCGAATGTGCAGATGAGCAATGAAGAGGCAACCGCCCTGCAGGCCCAGTTGACCTCGCTTGGTGCCGCGCGCACGGCCGGCACCATCAGCGAAGCAGAGTATCAGGCAAGGCTTGCAGAATTGCGCAAGCTGGCGGCGCAGCACGGGGCTGAAACGCAGGCCCAGATCGCCAATTAAGGCTTGCACTGGCGGCGTTTTTTTCGCAAAGCAACCGGGGCGTTTTTGACATAAAATTTCGTCGGCGATTCAGGGCTTGCAGCCGGATTTGCGACAAATTTTCCTGCGAGCGCTTCGATTGGGATATCATCACGCGCATTCGGTTTCGCGCCTCGTTGCGATGCGGGTGATCACTGGGAAAACGAGCGCGCCTGCCGCGGTTATCATCCGCGCGGTTTCAGGGGTTGAAGATGGAAGAGTTTCATAAAGTCCGGCGGCTGCCGCCCTACGTTTTCGAACAGGTCAACCGTTTGAAGGCGAGCGCGCGAGCCGGTGGGGCCGACATCATCGACCTCGGCATGGGCAATCCTGACCTTCCGACCCCGCAGGCGATCGTCGACAAGCTCTGTGAAGTCGTCCAGGACCCGCGCACTCATCGTTATTCCTCGTCCAAGGGCATTCCGGGCCTGCGCCGCGCCCAGGCGGCCTACTACGCCCGTCGCTTCAACGTGAAGCTCAATCCCGACACGCAGGTTGTGGCCACCCTCGGCTCCAAGGAAGGCTTCGCCAACATGGCGCAGGCGATCACCGCACCCGGTGACGTCATTCTTTGCCCGAACCCGACATATCCGATCCATGCCTTCGGCTTCCTGATGACCGGCGGCGTCATCCGCTCGATCTCGATTGAGCCGGACGAGACCTTCTTCCCGCCGCTCGAGCGTGCCGTGAAGCACTCGATCCCGAAGCCGCTGGCGCTGATCATCAACTACCCGTCCAACCCGACGGCCCGTGTCGCGAGCCTCGACTTCTACAAGGACGTCATCGCATTCGCGAAGAAGCACGACATCATCGTGCTTTCTGACCTTGCCTATTCGGAGATCTACTTCGATGGCGATCCGCCGCCCTCCGTACTCGAAGTTCCGGGCGCGATGGATTGCACGGTCGAATTCACCTCAATGTCCAAGACCTTCTCCATGCCCGGCTGGCGCATGGGCTTTGCCGTCGGCAACGAGCGGCTGATCTCGGCGCTGACCCGCGTCAAGTCCTATCTCGACTACGGTGCCTTTACGCCGATCCAGGTGGCCGCAACCCACGCCCTGAACGGCGACGGTTCCGACATCGCCGAAGTCCGCAGCGTCTACAAGCGCCGCCGCGACGTCATGGTCGAGAGCTTCGGCAAGGCTGGCTTTGAAGTGCCGCCGCCGGCCGCCACCATGTTCGCCTGGGCAAAGATCCCGGAGAAGTTCCGCCATCTCGGTTCGCTGGAATTTTCCAAGCTGCTCGTCGAGAAGGCTGATGTGGCCGTGGCGCCGGGTATCGGCTTTGGCGAAATGGGCGACGAATATGTCCGTCTCGCCCTCGTCGAGAACGAACACCGCATCCGCCAGGCCGCCCGCAACATCAAGAAATTCCTGTCGACGGCCGATGAGACGATGCACAACGTGATTTCGCTCAACGCCCACCGTTGAGCCCACGTTGAGCCCCGGGCGGTCCGGTCAGGACCGCCTCACTTCCTTTTCGATGACGTCAGGAATGCCTCATGGCAAATGCCCTTAAAATCGGCGTGGCGGGTCTCGGCACCGTCGGTGCCTCGCTTGTTCGTATCCTCCAGACCCGCGCCAATGCGCTCGCCGTCGCCTGCGGCCGCCCCATCACGGTGACGGCCGTCTCCGCCCGCGATGCCTCCAAGGATCGCGGCATCCTGATGGATGGGATCGCCTGGTATGCCGATCCGGTCGAAATGGCGAAGCAAGCCGATATCGATGTTTTAGTCGAGCTTGTCGGTGGGGCCGAAGGCCCAGCCGAGCAGTCGGTCCGTGCAGCTCTCGTCCGCGGCCTGCATGTTGTGACGGCCAACAAGGCGCTTCTGTCGCGTCACGGCGTCGAACTTGCCAAGCTCGCTGAAGCAAAGGGCCTCCTGTTGAACTACGAGGCGGCGGTTGCTGGCGGCATCCCCGTGATCAAGACGTTGCGTGAGTCGCTCACCGGCAACAATTTCTCCCGCATCTACGGGATCATGAACGGCACCTGCAATTACATCCTCACCCGGATGGAACGCGAGGGCCTGTCCTTTGCCGACTGCTTGAAGGAAGCCCAGCGCCTCGGCTATGCCGAAGCCGATCCGAGCTTCGACATCGAGGGCAACGACACCGCGCACAAGCTGTCGATCCTGACGACGCTCGCCTTCGGCTGCGAGATTTCCGCCGACAAGATCTATCTCGAAGGCATCACCAATATCTCGATTGAGGACATTCATGCAGCGGCCGATCTCGGCTATCGCATCAAGCTCCTCGGTGTCGCCCAGAAGACCGAAAGCGGCATCGAGCAGCGCGTCCATCCGACCATGGTGCCGCTCGACAGCGTGATTGCCCAGGTTGATGGCGTAACCAATGCGGTGGCGCTCGAATCCGACATTCTCGGCGAACTGCTGATGGTCGGCCCTGGCGCCGGTGGCAATGCTACGGCCTCTGCCGTCCTCGGGGACATCACGGATATTGCCAAGAGCCGTCCGGGTGCGCAGGAAGTGCCGGTCCTCGGTCGTCCCGCCCATCTGCTCGAGCCCTATCGCCAGGCCGAGATGCAGAGCCATGAAGGTGGCTATTTCATCCGGCTGACGGTTCAGGACCGCACCGGTGTCTTCGCCAGCATCGCCGCGAGAATGGCAGAGAACGCTATTTCCCTCGAATCGATCGTCCAGCACTCGAAGCAGCCGGCCGCGCCGGACCGCCCGCAGACGATCATCCTCGTCACGCACGCAACGATGGAAAGCGCTGTTCGCAAGGCCGTCGGAGCGATCAAGGGCGAGGGCTATCTCATCGGCGAGCCTCAGGTCATCCGCATCGAGCGGCCCAAGACCTAAGAAAATTCAGGGGTTTCAAGGTTTCGGATGGTCGTCGCTGGATCAAGCGGCGGCCATTTGGCGTGATTCATCTGACAATTTGCAAAAACTCTATGCTTGTTCTCTCGCCAAAAGTCTAAGGCAGGCGTAGTCTGACACCACGATCGGGTTCTTGGGGAGGAGCTCTTCGATGGGAGTTGGCGAGAACAGCGTGTCCTGGGCCGACCTGGCAGAGGGCACACAGGAGGATGGAGACCAGCTGCAGCACAACCGTGCAAGCGAGCCTGCTCCGCGCGGCGTTTCGCTGGAAACCCAGTCGGACTGGGTTCTGCTGATGGTTTTCACAGCGATCATGACCATTCCCTTTGCGCTTGTGGCCTGGCTGATGTCCTGAGCCCGTGTTGTGCCGGATGAAACAGGTTCTATCCTGTCTCTGGTGATTTTCTGCGATCCGTATAATAGAACGGGGCAGGGCGGTTCAGTTGCCGCCGATCCTGTTGTGCGGGCATGAGCGCCTGCACAGGTGCAAAGAGCAGTCATGTCGACCGAACCGGTAGATCCCGTAATCCGCGCCTTTCTGGGCGTTGAGCAATCCGCAAGTGGCCAGCGCTGGATGTCGCGCACCGATCAGGCGGGCCAGAACCGGGCACTCGCCATCAGCCAGCTGCACGGGATACCGGAACTGGTCGCCCGCGTGCTTGCGGGCCGGGGCGTTGGCGTGGACGAGGCGCCGGCCTTTCTCGATCCGACCATCCGCAATCTGATGCCGGATCCATCGAAGCTGACCGATTGCGACGCGGCCGCCGCTCGCATCGTCGAAGCGATTGATCGCAAGCAGCGCGTCGCGATCTTCGGCGACTATGATGTCGACGGTGCTGCATCGTCCGCGCTGATGTACCGTTTCCTGCATCATTTCGGCGTCGACGCTGAAATCTACATTCCGGACCGCATCTTCGAAGGCTATGGCCCGAACGCTGCGGCCATCGACCAGCTGATCGAGCGCGGCGCAAACCTCCTGATCACCGTCGACTGCGGTTCGACCAGCATTGAGGCGCTGGGTGCTGCAGAACGGCGGGGCGTCGATGTCGTTGTCATTGACCACCACCAGATGGGCCACGAAATGCCGGCCTGCTATGCGCTGGTGAACCCGAACCGGGAGGACGATCTGTCGGGGCAGGGGCATCTCTGCGCTGCCGGCGTCGTCTTCATGGTGCTGGTGGCGACGCTGCGTGTTCTGCGCGAGGCGGGCCATCCGCATGCCAGGTCGCTGGACCTGCTCGCCTGGCTCGATCTTGTGGCACTTGCGACCGTCTGCGATGTCGTGCCGCTCAAGGGCCTCAACCGTGCCTATGTAACCAAGGGCCTGATTGCCGCGCGCCACCAGAACAATGCGGGGCTCGCCTCGCTGTTGCGCGTGGCCGGCATTGGCGGTCCCGTGACGCCCTATCATTTCGGCTTCCTCGTTGGCCCGAGAATCAATGCCGGCGGACGCATCGGCGATGCCGCCCTCGGAAGTCGTTTGCTCACGCTCGACGATGCGGCCGAAGCCGACCAGATCGCGACAAAGCTCGATGAGTTGAACCGCGAGCGCCAGGCGATGGAAGCCATCATGTTGGCGGAGGCCGAAGCCGAAGCCATGGCCGAATACGGCACAGGCGAGCGTGCAGCCGTCATCGTCACAGCCAAGGAAAACTGGCATCCCGGCATCGTCGGCCTGCTGGCTGCGCGGCTGAAGGAAAAGTTCAAGCGTCCGGCCTTTGCGATCGCCTTCGATCCGCTTGGCAAGGGCACCGGGTCGGGGCGTTCGATCAACGGCTTCGACATGGGCCGCATGGTGCGCGCAGCGGTGGATGAGGGCCTGCTGGTGAAAGGTGGCGGCCACGCCATGGCGGCTGGCCTGACCGTCGAGCGCGCCAATCTTGGCCGCCTGCGCAGCTTCTTCGAGGAGCAGGCCTCGGCCCAGGTATCGGCGCTCGCAGCAAACCAGACGCTGAAGATCGATGGCGCGATCGGTGCATCGGGCGCGACGCTGGCATTGGTCGACCAGCTGGAAGCGGCAGGGCCTTATGGCTCCGGCCATCCGCAGCCGATTTTCGCCGTGCCGCTGCACCGGCTGAAGGACGCCCGTCCCGTCGGGACGACTCATATCAAGATCACGCTGGAAGGCATGGACGGCAGTCGCCTGGATGGAATCGCCTTTCGCGCCGCCGAAACCGATCTCGGCCATTTCCTGATGAACAACCGTGGCAACCAGGTGCATGTTGCGGGTACGCTGAGCGCCGATCACTGGCAGGGGAACAGGCGCGTGCAGTTCCGCGTCATGGACGCCGCAAAGGCACCGTGAAACTGTCGAGTCGACGTGATGTCGGGGAGATGGAAGTGGCACGCCCTAGGGGAGTCGAACCCCTCTTCCCAGAATGAAAATCTGGTGTCCTAACCGATAGACGAAGGGCGCGTGCGCTTCGTGGCGCCCTTATAGTCAGGCTGTTCCAAGACCGCAAGCGGCTTTTTGACCTTTCATGCAGATTTTGTGACAGCCGATTCCGTGCCCAGGAGAAAAACGAGGAAACCCAGTGATTGGAGGCACTTGCATCTTCGAGACCGGCGCATGATCAGCGTGCGGCGGCCACGTCTTCCGTCTTCTTGCCGCCCTTCAAGAGATCGGACAGCGAGGGAAGCCAACGCTTCTTTTTCTCGCCGGCCGCAGCCTCAGCCGCCAGCTCTTCTGCCGGCAGAGGCTCGGCCGGATCAGGCTCCTCCACGGCGCCCATGGCTGCGAGTTGATCGGGCGTCAGCTGGACCTGCTCGGGCACGCTGCCGGTGGGCTCACGCAGCGCGAGCATCTTGCGCTTGGGGCGCGGATCGGAAAGCCGCTTCAGCACCGGCTCCTCGGCGCCGGTCGCGGCCTCCTCCGTCAGCGGCAGCGAAGAGGTCTCCGCCGCGCGCGCCTGCTCCTGCAATGCCTGTTGCTGCATCAGCATCTGCTGTTCGGGTGAGGGGCTGAAGAGGCTCTTGCGCACGGCGTTGACGCCAAGCGTCGGCATCTCGCTGGGGACGAGGCTGCCGCGCTGGTCCCCCGGGGCCGCGGCAACCTGCTGGGCGGCTGCGGGATCGACGGCCGTCGCGGCTTGTGTTCTCTGCCCGGCGGAAAACAGGCTGTTGCTTGCAGGCGTGACCGTCGTTGGCTGCATGGTGAGTTCGCCGAGATTGGCCGCCGCTTGGGCTTGGGCCGGCGCCTGACCCTGGCTTGCCTGCTGCTGCAAGGCCAGCACTTCCGGCGGCGGTTCGGCAATGTCCGAATAGGCAGCCGCCATTGGCACGGGCTGGCGCTTCAGCCGTGGCGCATCCGTCTCGATCTGGGACGGTGCCGTGGCGGATGCGTCGGCCACCTGTCCCGAAACGGCAACGACATACGGGTCTCGGAATGTCCTTTTCCCGGCAGGTGCGGCTGCCTCTTCCGAAGGCGCGTTCTCGCCAAACGACAGGACTTCGTCGGCGCTGGTCTGGCAGGACGCGAGAAACACGCCACCCATGACGGCAAGTATGCCGAGCGATGGTCTGCGTGATTTGAAATTGCGGGTCATGTCCAGTCTCCGTCAGTCGCTTGCCGGGCAAGAAAAAGGGCCGCCGGGGCGACCCTCGTTTGATGCGGAGACTAGGCGCGCAAACTTGCGCGAAGCGGTGCTCCTTACCAGGCGCCGGTATTCGGCATCGAGGCCCAGGGTTCGGCCGGTGCGAGGCTCTCGCCCTTCTGCAGGATCTCGATCGAGATGCCGTCCGGAGAACGGACGAAGGCCATGTGGCCGTCGCGCGGCGGGCGGTTGATGGTCACGCCATTGTCCATCAGCTTCTGGCAGATTGCATAGATGTCGTCGACTTCATAGGCGAGATGGCCGAAATTGCGGCCGCCGGTGTAATCTTCCGTATCCCAGTTATAGGTGAGCTCGAGGCAGGGAGACATGTCGGCCTTGGCCTTGTCGAGATCCTTCTCTGCGGTCAGGAAGACCAGCGTGAAGCGGCCCTTCTCGTTTTCATAGCGACGGATCTCGGTGAGGCCGAAAAGCTCGCAATAGAAGTGCAGGGAAGCCTCGAGATCCTTCACTCGGACCATGGTGTGTAGGTAGCGCATGGGTGTTCTCCTTTGACCCGGACGATATGGAACAGCAGTCAGCTTCGAGCAAGGCTGCGGTGCAAAAGCAATTGGTGAAATGTAAAACTAGGACTTGCGCAGATCCGTTGACCAAATGTTAATCTGAATCTCAAGAATCAGTTAACTGAGCAATGTGACGCGTTTTCGAGGGGCTTGGGGAAATGGCGGACAGGATGTCATCGAAAGGGCTCGGCGAGTTCGAGGAACTGTCCGGAGAAGCCGTCGATCTGATGGAGATCACTGGCGTCGTCAAGTGGTTCGACGTGGCCAAGGGCTTCGGTTTCATTGTTCCCGACAACGGCATTCAGGACGTGCTCTTGCATGTGACCTGCCTCAGACGGGATGGGTATCAGACCATCCTCGAGGGAACCCGTATCGTCGCGCTGATCCAGAAGCGCGAACGCGGCTATCAGGCTTTCCGCATTCTCTCCATGGACCAGTCGACCGCCATCCATCCGTCGCAGATGCCGCCGGTGCGCACCCATGTGCAGGTGACGCCGACCAGCGGCCTGGAACGGGCTCTCGTCAAATGGTTCAACCGCACCAAGGGCTTCGGCTTCCTGACCCGCGGCGAGGGCACGGAAGACATCTTTGTGCATATGGAAACGCTGCGTCGCTTCGGCCTGACGGAGCTGCGTCCCGGGCAGACCGTGCTTGTGCGCTTCGGACCTGGTGACAAGGGCCTGATGGCAGCGGAGATCCACCCGGATAACCCGGGTCCCGCCGTTCGGGCGCACTGAGTTGATGACCACTTTCTCGACACTAATGAGAAGCGCCGCGATGGCGCTTCTTGCGTTTTTGTGCCTGACTGGCGCCGCCCTCGGCGAGGTCGTCTTCGAACGCGGCCAGCTGGCGTTCAAGACTGAGTCGGGACAGCAGATCACCTTTGAGGTTGAATGGGCGCTCTCGGCCGAGCAGCGGGCGAGGGGGCTCATGGAGCGTCCGGCGCTGCCGGATCGCACGGGCATGCTGTTCGATTTCGGTGAAACCCGCATGGTGACCATGTGGATGGCCAACACGCCCGAATCGCTCGACATGATCTTCATCGACGAGACCGGTCGAATCGTGCGGATCGCAGAGCGCACCACGCCGCTGTCCGAATCGATCGTCTCGTCCGGCGAGCCGGTGCGCTACGTCCTGGAGATCCGGGGCGGGCATGCACGCGAGCTAGGCCTCGACGAGACGGCCCGTCTTGTCCTGCCGCTCGATCTGCCGAATTAATGCCAAGCCTCGATGATGGAAATCGAGACGATGGCTTATGGCGGGTCGCCGGCTAGACGCGACGCGTCGGTTTCGCTTGAAAAATCAGCGTCCGGAAAACCGCTTTTTTACTGTTGCGGGTGCAGGGTGAACCGTGTATTCCGGCAGCATTGCTGGAACGGAGTGTAGCGCAGTCTGGTAGCGCATCTGGTTTGGGACCAGAGGGTCGGGAGTTCGAATCTCTCCACTCCGACCAGCAATCAAAGGCCACCGCATGCGGCGGCCCGGAAATGTGCGGCAGATCATGCCGCGAAGTCTTGGAGATGGATGAGACCCATGTCTGCGAAGATCTACCGCCCCGCGAAAACCGCCATGCAGTCCGGCAAGGCAAAGACCCATCTCTGGGTCCTGGAATTCGACCAGTCCGCACCGCGCAAGATCGACCCGATGATGGGCTACACCACCTCGGGCGACACCCGCCAGCAGATCAAGCTCACCTTCGAAACGCTTGAGCAGGCCGAAGCCTATGCCAAGCGCGAGGGCATCGAATACCGCGTGATCCTGCCGAAGGAAGCCAAGCGCCAGGTTGTCTCCTACACCGACAACTTCCGCTACAATCGCCTGCAGCCCTGGACGCACTGATCCTGTTCTCGCCGCCTCAAGCGGCGCAAAGACGGTCCCTTAGCTCAGCTGGATAGAGCAAGTGCCTTCTAAGCACTAGGTCGTAGGTTCGAGCCCTACAGGGATCGCCATCCTTCTATGCAGCGCCACATACGTTGAGACTTTCTCCACGATTCGTGGACTCATCGCCGCATGCGTGTGGACTCGCTCACCAATGCGCACTGTTTATTCGTGGACTCTGGCAATCAGGCTTCGTTTGATCTGGCCATCTCAGAAACGTTTTTTCTATTAGGGCGCAATTGCGCAGTAAACATCACACCCCTTTGTCGAGCCGTAGAACCTCCAAGCTCTTTAATTTATTGGACCGTGGCACCATAGCTGGTCGAGGGAAGGTGGCGTGCACTTTAAGAGCCAGGAAGAAAGCCTTGCGCAACGCAAGTTCTATATCCAGCACAGGAAAGCTTTTTGAAGCATATTCAGGTTGCACCATCGCCACGGCGCAACCAAAAAGGGCGGATTGGAAAAATGAACCTTTTGTAAGGAAATGTGTTGTATCTATATCACGCGGCTGAGCGACGTGCAGCGTCAGTCTGGCCGCTTGCGTCTTTTGTGCTAACCGACGGTTTCTCCTAGGTTTTTTCTGACTTAAATCATCTTCTTGTCTTGACAGACTCTCCGCCGACGCCCAACATATAGTAGCTAGGTATCGGGTTGATTTTCGAACTTAATCAGCTTAATGCCAGTCGAAAAAGGAGCCTGCATGAAAAACCATCCTATCTTTCCTTGGTAACTTGCCGACTAGGTTCTCAGCTTGCGCTGCCAGCCATAGGTTAAATAAAGTTCTCTATACCCAGCGCCGGAGGGATCAAACTCTTCCGGCGCTTTATAGTATTCATTAAGTCCTTGCTCCAACTCTGTGTCATCACCGAAAACGATTTTTGCTGCTGCAGTGCAGCTACGTAGCGAGCTATGTTCCGGAGTGCCTGGTTCAAAGCTAGGTGGCATGGAGAGGAGTTGCTGTACTTCATGACGATCGTCTAAGACTAACGCTCCGATGCTGTTCTCGATAAGGAAACTCGCAAGATTCAGCTTCGCTACAGCTATGCCTTCCAGCTCTTGGTGATTCTGAATAAACTCTCTCAGATAGGAAATCGCGTCACTAATTCTATTAGTTTGGTGAAACGTAGCGGCACGTACTAACGCGATTGTAAGTTCGCGACTTTTGATTTCTTCCGACGGGATTGCTTTGGTCCATTCCGCGTAAGCGCCGTCGACTGTAGCTGCCAAATCGCTGTCATCCCGTAGTGAAGCCAAGAATACAAACAGCCTCAGGCGGGTAAATGGATCAATGTCTTTCTCCTTGAGTTTCGAAATCGACTCGATTGTCCGTTCCATCAACTTGTCATCGGAGCGACATTTCGCAAGTTCTTCACGCTTTCCGTTAAGTTCTTCAAAGAAAGCGCTGAACTCTAGTGTTGCATCATCAGTGTCCAAGGCGACGCTCTTTAGGCGGTGCATCAGTTGTACAAGTGCGGCACGCCGTCGCTGCTGTAAGAGATGCACTCTGCCGTTAATTGCATCGCGCAAGGTCTCGCTCTGCACTTCTATGGCTTGCAAACTGTCTCCAAAACTTTCCATCAAGGCGCGTAGCTTAGGATCAAGCTCACCAGCGGGCTTGTATACCAAGTCATGCATTTTCGCTCCCCATGCATCATGGAGCATTGTTTTTATCTGGACTTCCATGCGTAAGGAAACCATCGCGGGTTTCTTAGTTCGCAGTTTTAGATGTGTCGCATGGTAGCCTTTTTCACGATGCACTTTCACTAGTGAGCGGCCTCCGTCATGAGTGACGTATTCTTCCAAATAGATACTCTCGGAGTTTAGCGCTTCTTGGAAATTCTCGATAAAAGGCGCGACCTGATCGGGGTAGTAGACAACAACTGTCAGCCCTACGATGTCGGCCATTTCTTCAACATTGAATGGCTTTCCAGGCTGACTGTTTTCAAGGAGTTTTTTGATGATTTTTGATTTCGATTTTAGCTCTCCTGATTGCTTGTCACCTCTAGAATAGATCCGATTAACGACGTCGTCGCCCATCGCAGCTTTGACTGCAGTCGCAGCAGATCGTGCATAGCCTAAAAACTTGCGATAATTATCTTCATGAAGATCTATGTGTTTTGTGACAATTTCGAAGGCTTGTTGGGGTGTAATATTTTCCATATTTTAGCTCTTGATCGGTACAATATTGCAGGGAATATCTGGCCACCCTGAATATCGTGCATTCATTAGGGTGGAGTTGCCGTCATCTACAATGTAGGCGCTATCACTGTGAGCTGATACGGTTAGGGGTAGGCGTCTGGGTCCTTTCCCTTCCAAGGCGAGCCTCATCAACGCACACGCGTTCACGATTCCTTTTGCGCGAGCTCGAGTTGAGATCAACATGTTTAGGGGGATAGCGACCGTACTGGCATCGACTTCAAAATAAGCGGCTTCATCGTACGGTAGAACCGAGATTTGTTCTGAAATTGAGGAGTCGAGCTCCTCCTCGAGTACCTGCCCGTCGTCACAGAGCATTTTGTAACGCATGCGTGCTCCCGCTGAGAATGAGTCTGATCCGAGATGAGGAGCGGTTTCTATCCTCAATAGAATTTTACCCTCTACACTTGTATATATGTCAGCCTAGAGTTTTCAATATAGGCCGCGATATTCCCCCCATTCGTTGATAAAAAATGACCTGAGACCCGACTTCCCTCCATTTTTCGGGAGAGTCTTGGGTTTTTAATCTGGCCTTATGCGGCCTGTTTTTCCATAGCCATTTTCATTGCGAACTCTCTGGGTGTGATGTTGCCCAGCGACGAGTGCGGTCTGTTTCTGTTGTAATCCTCCTTCCATGCGGTGATGGCAGCGCGGGCTTGGTTGAGCGACGAGAACAGCGTCTCGTTGAGGCATTCGTCACGGAAGCTGCCATTGAAGCTTTCAACGAAGCCGTTCTGCATCGGCTTGCCTGGGGCGATGTAGTGCCATTCGACCTTGGTCTCCTGACACCATTTGAGGATGGCCATGCTGGTCATCTCCGTGCCGTTGTCCGAGACGATCGTCTTCGGCTTCCCCCGCCTGACGATAAGGGTGTCCAGCTCGCGGCCAAGCCGAGCGCCCGACAGGGATGTGTCGGCGACCAGGCACAGGCATTCGCGGGTGAAGTCATCGACGACAGCCAGAACGCGGAAGCGGCGACCGTCGGTGAAGGCATCGCTGACGAAGTCCAGGCTCCAGCGCTCGTTGGGGCGCGACGGTAGAGCCAGGGGACGCCTTGTCCCCAAGGCCCGCTTTCGACCGCCGCGCTTGCGCACTGTCAGCTTCTCCTCCCGATAGAGACGCCGAAGCTTCTTCAGGCTCATGACGATCCCCTGCCGGTCGAGCATGACGTGGATACGGCGATATCCGAAGCGGCGACGCTCGGATGCCACCTTCTTCATCGCCTCCCGAATGGCTGCATCGTCAGGCCGCACGCTGCGATATCGCATGCTCGACCGATCAAACGATAGAACCTCGCACGCCCGACGCTGGCTCACTCCATGCTGCGCACAGACGTGAGCCACCGCATTCCGCTTCACATCGGGCGTCACCATTTTTTTGCAGCGACATCCTTCAGGATCGCATTGTCCAGCATGGCCTCGGCGAGCAGCTTCTTCAGTTTGGCATTCTCATCCTCGAGCGCCTTCAGCTTGCGGGCATCGGACACATCCATGCCGCCATACTTCGCCTTGTATTTGTAGAAGGTTGCATCCGAGATGCCGTGCTTGCGGCAGACATCAACCGTCTTCGCGCCCGCCTCCTGCTCCTTCAATATCCCGATGATCTGTTCTTCCGTGAACCGTGAACGCTTCATCCGTCCGTCTCCTTGATGTGACGGACTCTACCAAATTCTGGAGGAAGTTCAGGGGCTCAGGTCA
>LFEF01014997.1_pt1 | contig 68508 bp, 69 predicted proteins | sample 619371 | NCBI WGS metagenome assembly LFEF01 (sample SAMN03014291, study PRJNA259931) | freshwater metagenome | biome: lake; feature: waterbloom | place: China: Taihu Lake | collected 2006-08 | depth 0 m m
GGAGACGGCAGACGGGAGACGGGAGACGGGAGACGGGAGACAGCTATTAGGGATCGGATTTGAGTTTTCAGTTCACTGTTTCCTCACACCAGAAGTCTGACGGAGTAGTGGCTTAGATGTGTAATTAATTTTGCTTAGGTACTTAGAAGAAACAACTCTAGCAGTTATCTTAAGGGTGAGGTACGAAGTCTCTGGTTTTAGGAAACACTGGAACTAGAGATGATGCTAAATCCCGTAATACTTCGTCATTACCACAATTTAGGCATTTTGTCAAAAAAAATTTGACTTTGCAACAAAACTACACAAAAATTAGATCAACGTTGTTAGGGAAAAAAGGGATAATTGGCGAAAGTGTTTGGTTTGGCTAAAAGGGAAAGTCTAGATTTAGCAATGGTTTCAAGGCAAGCTAGACCTTGAAAACTCCAAAAAAGCACAGAAAAATCCACCATAGCATAATGCAAAATTATACCAGAATCGCTGGAAGTATTGCCACCTCGTCAATAAATAAAAATTATTCTCAATAAATTCTTAAGTAAAAATAAATATTACCAATTGTAAATTTAAATATTTTTAAGTATTGAAGGTATTTACATATAAAATACTGATCATTTTGACCCGATCGCCTCTAACTTGTCCCTGCCCACAGCAATCACAGGATAGATATACTTGATACTGTCATAATCTGAGATTTATTAAACTTCTGAAATCGGAGAGTGAGCAAGGAATCAAGTTCTTTTTATGTTTCATCCCAAATCCGTTTTTAATAGTATAGAGTTCTTGCATAATTAATTTTTGATAGTTCAAAAATGAGAAAAATAGGCATAAAATTGCCTAAAATCCCTAAATAAAGCATTTAATTGATTAATGCTCATTCTTAATTCTCCTGACTTGAAAGAGGGTGTAGGGTGTGGGGTGTGGGGAAGGAAACCTCTTTCATCTGTGGGGGTGAAAATTTTTTCATCGGGACTGACTACTGACTACTGGCTCGGAGACTCCTCACCTAAGGTCAGATTTTTGATTTTTGCCAGAGGTCTTATGATTAACTCCTAAGTTATGGTGTTTCTTCCATCTCCCCACTTGTCACTTCCGTTCGGACCTCGGCGTGAGCTTTTGTCGAACGCAAAAGCTCACGGCTGAAGCCCACTTCCCACTCTCCTACACTTTTTAAACAGGATTTAGTATAATCTCATACTACTCCTAATCACTTCTTCTCTCTTGACAATGACCTTAAAAACCGATCACGGTAAAAGCCATCCCGTCGGTGCGACTGTCTTGGCTGATGGTGTCAACTTCTCACTATTTTCTAAGTATGCCACTGCCATAGAATTATTATTATTTGATGATACTAATTCTCCCGTACCTAGCCGGACTATTCTCCTCACCCCGCAAACAAACCGCACCTTTTTCTATTGGCATATTTTCGTTCACGGCATTGGAGTCGGTCAAGTGTATGCTTATCGAGTCTATGGTCCGGATAATCCGGCCCGGGGTCATCGCTTCGATCCTGATAAAGTAGTTCTTGATCCCTATGCGAAAGCGATTGTCGGTGCGGAAATTTATGATCGACAAGCTGCCAGCGAAAAAGGCGATAATTGCCATCGAGCTTTGCGGGGTCTGGTAGTGGATCCGGGCCGCTACGATTGGGAAGATGACGCACCGCTACGCACTCCCTACTCTGCCAGTTTTATCTACGAAATGCACGTCGGCGGCTTTACTCGCAACCCGAATTCCGGCGTTAGCGAGGAAAAAAGAGGTACTTTTGCGGGATTAATCGAAAAAATACCCTATTTGAAAAACCTAGGCATTACTGCCGTGGAATTGTTACCGATTCATTACTTTGATCCCGCTGCCGCTATGCCGGGGTTAACTAACTATTGGGGTTATAGCACGATCGGCTTTTTTGCGCCCCATGCCGGCTACAGTAGCGATCGCTCACCGCTCGGTCCTTTGAATGAATTTCGCGATCTGGTGAAAGCGTTACACAAAGCGGGGATCGAAGTAATTCTCGATGTAGTTTTCAATCATACCGCCGAGGGGGACGAAATCGGGCCGACTCTTTCCTTTAAAGGTATCGATAATCGCACCTACTACATCCTCGATGGGGAAGATAAAAGCCTCTATAGCAACTATACCGGCTGTGGTAACACCCTCAAGGGTAGTCATCCCATTGTTGGCAAAATGATTCTCGATTGTTTGCGCTATTGGGTGTCAGAAATGCACGTCGATGGTTTTCGCTTTGACCTGGCGGCCGTATTATCGCGCAATGTGGACGGGGAACCGATTCTGCAAAAAGGTTATAACATGATCTGGGCGATCGAATCGGATCCGGTCTTAGCCGGCACAAAATTAATCGCCGAAGCTTGGGATGCGGCAGGATTGTATAGTGTCGGTCAATTTGTCGAATTTGCCGATTGGTTTTCCGAGTGGAATGGTCCTTTTCGCGATGATGTGCGCGCTTTTGTCCGGGGAGATACCGGCATAGTCACGAAATTAGCGGCGCGGATTTTAGGAAGCCCCGACATATACCACAGACCTGATAACAATGTCAATAGAAGTATAAATTTTGTTACCTGTCACGATGGCTTTACCCTTAACGATCTAGTGTCCTACGACGAGAAACACAACGAGGCTAACGGTGAGAAGAATCGGGACGGTTGCAACGATAATTTTAGCTGGAATTGTGGGATAGAAGGGGAAACCAATAACGAGGCGATTAAAACCCTGCGACTGCAACAAATAAAAAATCTCTTAACGATCCTGTTCATTTCCCAAGGAACACCTATGCTGTTGATGGGGGACGAAGTGCGACGCACCCAAAAGGGCAACAATAACGCCTATTGTCAGGATAACCAGTTAAGTTGGTTCGATTGGAGTGCGGTAGAGCAAGAGTTCGATCTTTGGTGTTTCGTAAGGAGACTGATCGATTTTAATAAAAAATTAGCTCTTTTCCGTCAGGAAAAATTGCTAGAAGTCACCTATACCAGTCTTGAACCCCATCTCAGTTGGCATGGCGTACAGTTGAGTAAACCCGATTGGTCGGAAGATTCGCGTAGTTTAGCTTTTTCCCTGCGTCATCCCAAGGCGAACGAGTATTTACACATTATGCTCAACGCTTACTGGGAATCTCTCGACTTCCAGTTACCCCCCCTATTCCCAGAGGAAAAATGGCATCGTGTCATCAATACTGCTGGGCAATTGTCCGAGGCAGTCTGTGATTTAGATGCCACCGTCGCTATTGAATCGGAAACCTATCGGGTGCAAGCGCGTTCGGCGGTAGTTTTAATCGTTAAACCAGTATAACCAGGGGAGAGATATTGCCCGATCAACCGATGTTGAATGCTTTAACTAATGAACAATGGCATCAATTCAATCGTCAAGTGGAAAAACGTTATTTATTTGCGGAGCAATAGCTGAAATGATGCGGCTTTCATTAGCGAAACGGGTATCGATTCTCTCTTTGTGTTTAATGGGTTTTTCCCTGCCTTGGACGACGTTCAACGTTTCACCGGTACAGGCGAACCTAGAACCGACTGCGATCGCTATTGGTGATCCCGTCCGAGAAGAAAAGCAAGCTCGGCAGTTAGTACAATGGTTGGGAACTAAACAATACGACAAGGTGATTGCAGCTTTGTCACCCCAACTAAAACCCCTCTGGACTGCCGAAAAACTGCAAAAGGTCTGGGAAAGCCAAGTCACTGACAATACCGGACCGTTTAAGCGCATTGTCAAAAGCAAGCTACTCGATGCTATCAATGCCAATCTGGTGATTGTCACCGTTGAATTTGAGAAAGTTACCGAAGATGTGACAGTTACCTTCAACCGGGCTGGTCAGATAGTTGCCGCCGATTTTCCCGAATTTCGCAGTATTTCTGAGATTGGCACGGCTTTTGTCACGGCGTTGGCCAATAAAGACTACGGCCTGGCCCGAGGTTTTTTACATCCTCTCCTGAAAGCTGAGGTTTTCCCCACCAGAGTACAAGGTGCTTGGGAGAATTTACTTAAGCGTACCGGCCCCGTGCGTCGGATCGTAGGAACTCAGGTCAGAAAAGGTTCGGATACGGACGGTGTGGATCTGGTGTTGGTGACGATTCAATTTGAAAAACTGACGGATACTTTAATCCTCGTTTTTGATGATCAAAAGCAGATTGTCAACGTGGATTTCCCTTTAGGCAATTAGTAATCAGCCGAAATTACCGCGTAAATTGAGTTGGAGACGATAAGTTATGTTAGATAAAATCGAAGTTCCCATCGAAGCGATCGCAGCTAGGGAGATTCTAGATTCCCGCGGCCGTCCCACCATCGAAGCAGAAGTGCTGTTAGAATCGGGGGCAATGGGTTTGGCCCAAGTCCCCAGTGGCGCTTCTACGGGCAGTTTTGAAGCCCACGAATTGCGCGACGATGATCCCCAGCGTTACGGTGGTAAGGGTGTCCTAAAAGCGGTTCGCAATGTCCACGAAAAAATTGTCCCGGTTTTGGAGGGGATGAATGCTTTCGACCAAGCTAGTATCGATTTAGCTATGATCGATCGCGATGGCACGGCCAATAAACGAGAATTAGGGGCTAATGCTATCCTAGCCGTCTCTCTCGCTACGGCCAAAGCAGCGGCGGCGGATCTGGGATTGCCTCTCTATCGTTATCTCGGCGGTCCGATGGCCAATGTGCTACCCGTCCCGATGATGAACGTGATCAATGGTGGTTCTCACGCTGATAATAACGTCGATTTTCAGGAGTTTATGATCTTCCCCATCGGGGCCGATTCTTTTAAGGAAGGTTTGCGTTGGGGGGCGGAAGTATTCGCCGCTTTGGGTAAGGCCTTGCACGAACGCAAATTACTGACCGGTGTGGGCGATGAGGGCGGTTATGCTCCTAATTTGGCTTCAAATCAGGAAGCTTTGGATATTTTAATCGAATCGATCGAACGTGCTGGTTATAAACCGGGGTCGGAGGTGGCTTTAGCTATGGATGTGGCCGCCAGTGAATTCTATAAGGACGGTCAATACCTCTACGATGGTTCGGCACATTCTCCCGCCGAAATGGTGGATTTTTTGGCCAGTTTAGTCGATCGCTATCCGATTATTTCTATTGAAGACGGTTTACACGAGGAGGATTGGGATAACTGGAAATTATTGACCGATAAACTGGGGGCGCGGATTCAGTTGGTGGGCGATGATTTGATGGTGACTAATCCTATCCGTCTGCAAAAAGCGATCGATCTGGGTATTGCTAACTCGATCCTGATTAAACTCAATCAGATCGGTTCTTTGACGGAAACCCTACAAACGATCGCCCTGGCTACCCGTCACGGTTATCGTTCTGTCATCAGTCATCGTTCCGGAGAAACGGAAGACACTACGATCGCAGATCTGGCGGTGGCTACTAATGCTGGACAGATTAAAACTGGTTCTCTCAGTCGCAGTGAACGGGTGGCTAAGTATAATCGCTTATTACGCATCGAAGAAGAATTGGGCGATCGGGCGGTGTACGCGCCGAAAGTCGGTTTGGGTCCAAAATTCTTGGCCTAAAATTTGAAAAAAGTCTTGCAGTGATCGAAAAAGGGTGTTATACTAAAAATACTGATAACTGATAACTGGTCACTGACTATTGTGGTACTTCGCTGAAACCCTTTTCGGCGAAGTATTTATTTTTGGCCTTTTTCTGCACAAAGGTATGATTTTGGGATCAAAGGTGTTATAGTAAGGATACTGATAACTGATAACTGGTCACTGACTATTGTGGTACTTCGCTGGAACCTTTTTCGGCGAAGTATTTATTTAAGAGGGTGTTGACCAGAGAGAGGACGATGGGCGCACCGATAAAAGCCACTAAACCCTTAACCGCAAATCCGGGGACGAGGATCGAGGCTAACCAGAAACAAAAGCCATTGAGAACAAGGATAAAGCCACCGAGGGTGAGAATAGTAATCGGTAGGGAAAGTAGCCCTAGAATCGGTTTAACCAGTCCGTTGACTAAACCAATAACTGCCCCCGCAACCATGGCCACAATAAAGCTATCGACTTTAACGCCGGGGAAGATAATATCAACCACTAATAAACTAAGGGCAGTGGCAAGAATATTTAAAAGAAGGCCGATCATAAATTTCTCCTTAATGTTTTCGCAATCACCCCCATTTTATGGCAACTTTAAGGAGAGCAAGCTTAATTTGACACTCCCCCGCTAACCGCTCGCGCGGTGTAGCAAGGGATTCTTGATTCATAGGCTCTTGACTAGATCGAACAGATTTAACTGAACGACCCCCGCCAGACCGCCTCCGCAAGGGTTTTCTAATACGGTCAGTCCGACCGCATTTTTTCCTCGATTCTCGATTACTTTTGCTGATGCTGTATCTCTCGGTTCAATGTGACCGCAAGAATCACACCGGTGAACTCTTTCCGATAACGACTTTTTGCCGGTAATCGCGCCACAATTCGGACACTCCTGGGAAGTTCCGTTTTTATCGACTTTAAGATAATATTTTCCCCGTTTCCAAGCGACAAACGGTAATATCTCGTTAATAAAACTACCGATACCCGAATCTAGAGATTGTTTTCTAACGATCCCTCTAGACCAGGAAACGAAGTTAATATCCTCAACGAAGATATTATCAGCGATATCACAAAGATAATGAGCTAGTTTAAAGTGCCAATCTCTACGAGTATTAGACACTTTTTCGTGTAATCTTGCTATCTTCTCCTGAAGTTTTAACCAATTGTTCGAGCCTTTGACTTGATGTTTCAAGCGTCTTTGTAGCAATTTAAGCTTACTCTGTACTTTCAACAAAAATCGAGGGGCTTTGATTAAATCTCCTCGTGAAGTAGCGACAAAACTTTCAATTCCCGCGTCGATTCCTAAACAGGTCTTCCCCACTGTCATATCGGGAACTAATTCCGGAGATTGGAAAGAAACCGAAACGTAAAATCCCGACGCTTTTTGGATAATTCGAGCTTGTTTAGGCTCAAACCCAGACGGGTACTCCCTAGATTTCCTAATCCGAATTTTTCCCAATTGTGGAAAATTTAAGTATTCGTCACCTAAGAAGTTTTTTGACAGCGCAGGAAAAACCAAACTCCGCATCTTTTTCTTGAATCTAGGAAAGCCGAAGCCTTTCGATTTCATCTGCTCAAATGCTTTATCTAAAGTTTTTAAGACTTGCTGTAAGACTTGAGCGTTAACCGTCTTTAATATCGGAGAGAATTTTTTAGCTTCCGTTAGATTTTTGGCTTGAACGAAGTAATTTGGATAAGGTTCATCTGCGGAAATTATATACTCGGAAACTAACGAACAGCGCTCCGCAAGACACTTTCGAGAGTTCAACCAATCTTTCCGTTCTGAGAGAGCGTAATTGTCAACGCTCTTGCCAACATCGAGAATATGTACAATCTCCCGTTCCTGTTGCCTATTTACCTTTAGTTTGTACTGGTAGGTAAGCGTTATCACTGTCGTTTGTTTCGTGGTATATAATTAGATTATAACACTTACTGCCTAATATGTCAACCGATTACAATCATGGATTTCGCTCTGTTTACAGACTTACCGCTCACGTTGTATTCGTCATCAAATACCGACGAAAAGTTATTAACAATGAAATCTTAGCCCGACTTAAAGAAATCTTTGTATCAACGCTCACAAAATGGGAAAGCACTTTACTTGATTTTAACGGTGAATCGGATCACGTTCACCTGATTATCGATTACAAGCCTGACATCGCTTTATCCAAGTTAATTGCCAATCTTAAAACAGTTAGTAGTCGCTTAATTAGAAAGGAATTTCTGGATTTGGCGGCAAAGTATTTCTACAACAAACCCTATTTTTGGACGGGAGGTTATTTCGTGGCCAGTTGTGGCGGCGTTACTGTCGAACAACTAAAAAAATACGTCGAGAACCAAAACTCCCCGAAAGTGGAAACGCTACCGCGTTAGTTTTATTCTGGTGGCGATTCATCTCCCGTTAACCGCTACGCAGTTTAACGGGAGATAAATCGCTCCATTGAGATAGAATTAAGATTCACTAAAGTCTTTTTGAGGTATGGACAATGTTTCTTCGCCTAGTTTGTGCGTTTTTTTTGCCGCCCTTAGCCGTATTTTTGACCACGGGACTGAGTTTAGCCTTTGTTATTAACATTATCTTAACTTTAATCGGTTATGTCCCCGGCATTATCCACGCTTTCTGGATTGTCTCCAAAGAAGCCGAGAATTCCTAGTTAGCACCCCAGGAGATGCCAGTTTTTCTAGTCGCTGCATTAGACATCTCCAATAATGAAGATTTTAGCTGGGTGGATCAGGCTTCTAGCCTGATTTCTGGAGAGGTATATTACCCGCGGTTAATAGGACAAAATTAACCGGACATATCGAACGGAGTCTTTGATCTAGATGCTTAAAGACTGATTGAGGATAAAATACCTAGTTTCAATGGACAAGAGCTTATCTAATGGCAAGGAGAGAGTTAAACGGCTCTCTCCTTAATTATTGCTATTCGTCGTCGTCGCTGGCGCCAACTTGCTTGAGATGAATATGTTTTCTCCCCAAAGTAATTTCAAATTCATCTCCCGGTTTGAGTCCCATTTTTTTGGTGTAGGCCGAACCGATTAGGAGATTATTATTGGATTGGACACTGATCCGGTAGCTGGCCGAGCGCCCACCTCGTCCGTGGCCATTGGCACTGCTATCTAAGTCAATTCCCTCGGCATCGATTAAAGCATTGAGAAATTTCATCATATTAACGCGTTCAATACCATTTTTTGTCATGGTATAGTAGCCGCATTCCCGGGCTTTTTCTTCTTTGCTGAGGTTGCCTAGCTGTTTAACTTTCTCAATTAGTTCGAGGCCAGTCAGGGGTTCTGGATTGGTAGTTTTGTTCATTTAAGTTCGCGGCAGATAAGTAAAGGTTAGGGTCATCAAGGCTAGTCGAGGAGAATTGCTTCCCCTGACCAGAAACAATCGGGTTACGATTGATCTCTACACTCATCTTACACGGTATAAACTAAAAATTATCACTTGCTTGAGGAAATTGATTGTAATTGATTACACTCTATCTCTCGATCAAAATCTTAACGGAATTTATCAATGTTGATCGAGATGCTGAGTTAGGGGAGGTTAGCCTTTCTGTCATCAATGAGGGCAGGGGGTAGGATAGAGATCAAGAGGTAAAAATGAGGGATAATGAAGCTAACAACTAGGGGTCACTATAGTGTTAAAGCCTTGCTGGATCTTAGTTTACAACCTAGAGGAACTCCAGTATCGGTAAAATCGATCGCCCTACGTCAAGATATCCCGGCCGCTTATCTAGAGAAATTGCTGATAGAAATGCGACGAGCGGGGTTAGTTCGTTCCTTTCGGGGAGCGCAAGGGGGTTATCAATTGGCCAGGCCGGCAAATCGGATCTCGTTGGGGCAAATTTTGGAGGCGGTGGGAGAGACGATCGAGCCATTATCAGGTTATCATCCCAGGGACGAACAGGCAGAAGATTGGGTGACATTTACTATCTGGAAACACCTACACGAGAAATTAAAAGAGGCCCTGGGTAAGATTACCTTAGCGGATTTATACTACGATGCGCGTAGCTGGATCGCCGCTAGGGGAGAGGAAACCAGCTTTATTGTTTAGTAGTTTAGAAGTTATGACAGGAACAACTCAAGCAAAGATTTATGGGGGAGGTTGTCACTGTGGAGCGATCCGTTTTCAAGTGGCGATCGAGCATGATCAAGCTCTAGACTGTAATTGTTCGATTTGTCAGAAAAAAGGCTTTCTGCATCTGATTGTTCCTTCAGCACAATTTACCCTCCTAAGCGGTGAAGATTTCTTAAGTACCTATACATTTAATACTCACACAGCCCAACATTATTTTTGTCGTGTTTGTGGTATTCATCCTTTCTATCGTCCCCGCTCCCATCCTGACGCTATAGATATAAACCTGCGCTGTTTGGATGGCAATGTCTTAGGCGATTTTCAGATCCAGTTCTTTGATGGGGCTAACTGGGAAGACAATATTGAGAAAATTCGGGATATAGATGGCAAAAGGGAGTAATGGTGAAGGAAACGGCAACGGAGATCATTTTAGTATTAGGGGCGGTTTTAGATTATCTGATCGGCGATCCCTGGGGATGGATTCATCCAGTGCAGGTGATGGGGGCGATTATTGCTGTTGCCACAAAAGTTATTCTTAATTGGACGCAGGAAAAAATTTGCCAACGTTTAGGGGGCATAATTCTGGGACTAGGTTTAATTATCTTGGCCGGGGTCTTAACGTGGCTAGGAATCCAATGGTTAGGTCAGGTCAATTTGCTGCTGAGTTGCTTAGTACAAATGATTCTCCTGGCTAGTTGTTTAGCCGGCAGAAGTTTACGCCAGGCTGCCGAAACAGTCATCGCAGCTTTACAAGCTGAAAATATCACCCTAGCTCGTTGCCAACTAAGTTTATACGTTGGTCGCGACACAGATAATCTCGACCAAGAAGAAATCCTTCGCGCCCTATTAGAAACTGTCAGTGAAAATGGTGTGGATGGAGTTACCGCGCCGCTTTTTTATGCCCTTCTCGGTGCTTTTCTGGGGGTGGGACCAGTACCCCTCGCTTGCGCTTATAAAGCCGCTAGTACCCTCGATTCGATGATTGGCTATCGTCGGCCACCCTACACCCATATTGGCTGGTTTAGTGCCAAAAGCGAGGATGTTTTGACATGGCTACCCTGTCGTTTAACGGTCTTAACTCTCGCCCTAATTTCGGGCCGGCCGGGGCGAGTTTTAAGCATTTGTTGGCGCGATGCCCGTCGGGATCCTAGTCCTAATTCCGGTTGGAGTGAATGCGTCTATGGGGCGATTTTGGGGGTGCAATTGGGGGGTAAAAATCAATACCGGGGCCAGATTGTGGAAAAACCTTTATTGGGCGATAACCTCAACCCGATTACCGTCAAAACCGTCGAACAGGCTTTGAATTTAACTCGTACTTGTGTATTACTCTGGTTGGCGATCGCTGTTAGCTGCTTAATTGCTAGAGATTTTGCTCAATTTTAGCGACCACAGGCGACGGCGTTGACGGGATTGACGCTGCCAGTAACGGATAATCAGGGAGAAGGTCAAGAATAGGGATTGTAGTATCTGTATCTGTCCGCAGAGACGTTGATAGTTTTGTCGGAGATAATAGGTTTTCGCCCCAGCGATAACAATATATTCCGGGGCGGGGTAAAAAATGTGGTGTAAACGTCGTTCCACCCGGTTTAAAATTTTGGTCACTCGCCCTAAAATCCGCCGCAATTGCCACAATTTCCAGACTAGAAAGCAATTAAATAAAGTTAAGCCTAGATTGAAGCCGAGGACAAAAAAGAACATGATCGAGGCGATGGTCGAGTTATGCCAATTTTAGCCTAGATTCCCCACTTCAAAGTGTAGGGGAAAGAAATCTAAGACTAAATCTCGTTTAAAAGGTCGCCTTAGCGTCCGAGGGCGTGTAATCCGTTAATAATTTCGGCACAGCGCTCGGTAACTGCCTGTAACGCTTCTCTTTTGTTAGAAATCGGTGGTGGCAGCACTTCCCCGATGCGAATAGTTAAGGGGATACTATGGGGAAAAGAAGAACCTTTTTGAAAAATCTTTTCTGTCCCCCACAAACTGACGGGTAACAGGGGAACTCCCGCTTTAGCGGCAATCATCGCCGCGCCTAGTTTTGGTTGATGGATCAATCCGTCCTCGGTGCGGGTTCCCTCCAGAAACACTCCCACTGCCCAGCCCGCTGCTAAGGCTGCCATCGCTGCCCGAATTGCGCCGCGATCACCACTGCCCCGTTTAACGGGATAGGCCCCGTAAAGAGCGATCGCCTGTTTTAAAATCGGGATGGTAAATAATTCTTCTTTAGCCATATAAGCTACGGGACGACGCACGGCACAGGATAATAGGGGTGGATCGAAGTAACTGGCGTGATTGCAGACGATAATCAGAGGATGACGCCGGGGGACATTTTCCACTCCGTAAACGCGACCTCGAAAATAGCCGTGTAGGGTGGGGCTAACGAACGACCATTTAAAGAGATGATATAAAACTAAACTGGCAAAAGGTTCTCGCTCTTGAGGCTGGTTCATGACTGACAACTGTTCCCTAGACATGGAAAAGCCCTTGGGAGTCTTGCCGTGTTTCGACCCCAAGGACTTTGCTTTCTTCTCACTCCTCACACAATTAAAATGTATAGCAATTTATGGGTTAGGGAAAGGTTAAGGGTGCCGCTTTCTTAACTGGCATAATTACTTACCTAGGGTTTGCTGAAAAAGTTTTTCCTCGGGGTAGGGTGTGGCCCCCCAACCCCCCCGACATCGGGGGGGTTGGGTGTGGGGTGTGGGGTTTTACCGATTTTCAGGACGTTCGGCGAAGCTCAGTCGAGTGGACGGTGAGCTTGTCGAACCGCCGTGGTCAATTACCTCATTTTCGATGGTAATTGATTTTGCTTGGGTACTGAAAAAAGTTGGGTTAAAATATAAAGGCCAAATCTAGTCAGAAAAAGAGATTTTTTATGGAAAAACAGGTAAATTGTGCTGTAGATTGCCTAAATGGTTGTATTTTAGGCGATAAATGCCCCAATCAAGCTCATGCCGCCGAAGCAGCTAAATTTATTGCCGAAACTTCTTTGGACAAGATGTTAGAAATGGCAGAAGCCGCTAGACTAAAAAAACTGACGCAACCGACCCAATGGATTATTCCCGATGATTTCTAGGGTTTAGGCCGGGGAACGGGGAACGGGTAAGAAAGTCGCTGTACCTTACTACTCCCAATAGCACTATATCAGTTTTTTCCACTGTTAACCGATAACTGTTGACTGAATAAAAGGCAGACAAGCAAGCATTTTCGGTTATTGAGAATTTTTTCTTTTCGTGGCTTTTTGTTTGCTGGTAGGGAGTAGGGGAGCGGTTAATTTTTCATAAAGTTCAAAGAGGTATTCAATACGGTTTAATTCACTGGTAAAGGGTTGGGGACGATAACACAAATCAACAGCTTTGTCAAGTTTTTGGTGAGCTTTGAGCAAGTCGGGAGGCATGGTTAAAGGATCATATAAATCCGCAAGGCTACTATCAGGATATTTTACCCTAGTATCTAGCACAGCTTGAGCGCAAGTTTCGACGGTTTGTTTTTGTTTGTCGGTCGCCGTTTCAGGAAAAGGAAAATTATTATAAACAATATCTTTTGAGTAACGATAATCACTTTTTAATCTTCCACACACATATTTAACCCATGCCATGTGCATTTCTGAAGTAAGAATACCAAATAAATATAAATCGCCGTTCGGAATAGCTTGACAAGTATCACTAACGATATTATCAGCCGTAAAAAAGCCAATGGGAATGTATTTTCTATTTTCTGACGTAGTTCTAGGTACAAGAATATAGTCTGATTTTGGTTGCGTTATTTGTCGAAATAAACAATGATAAGAATAGTTTCGGGTTGAAGCTGCAATACTTTTTGATCTGAATTGCTTCACGGCTTCCACACGCTCCAAAATTTCAGGTATATTCTTGAGTTCATTGGGTTTAATATCGAGTAGCCACAAACACCATTTTTTACCACCATTTAAAAATTCTCTAGCACTAATAAAAGGTCTGATAAATTTAATTAACAAAGGATTTTTTGAGACAAGAGTATTTTTTTCTTCTTCGGATAAAATAAAATTACCTCCATCTGTTGGCTTATTTCCATACATCATATTAGGGACATTACAGAGAGGATATTTTCGATTAAAAACCAGAATATTGTTTGCATTGATTAAGTAAGGATTAATATTTTTGGCTTTTATTAAAAGCGGCTCACTGGTTATAGTCTGATAGTCGAATATATATTTTTCATTAGCTTCAAAACTAGCAAATCCAATAATCACACAATGAACCGCAGCATTACCTTTAGCTTCATTACTCCATTTGAAAGTTCTATGGGCAAAATGAATACTGATATTAAATTCGTTTATTAAAACATTCCATAAGATAGATGATTGTTCCCCTTGAGAAATAGAATTAGTCGCCACTAATCCCACCTTAATTTTTGTGTTTTGAATAAATTGAGCAGATTTATAAAACCATGCTGATACATAATCCATAACCCCTGATCCAATGATTTTATCAAGAACTAGCTTTAAGTCTTCTTTTTGATCAAAATTTTGGTAATGATGCCCCACAAAAGGAGGATTTCCTAAAATAAAATTGAGCTTCTCTTTTGATATAAGTTCTTCCCAATCAATCCGCAAGGCATTTCCATGAACAATCTTTGCCGCTTTCTTTAATGGTAAACGCACAAAATATTGACCAAAAGTATTACTAACTTTAACATTCATCTGATGATCAATTAACCACATCGCCACCTCTGCCACCCTCACCGCAAACTCATCGTATTCAATACCAGCAAACTGATTGACATCCACCTGAATAATGGTACTAATATCTGTTACTAACTGCCCCGTTTTATCTAACTCCTGTAATACCAAAATCTCTAAATCGCGTAACTCCCGATAGGTAATAATTAAAAAGTTGCCGCAACCACAGGCAGGATCGAGAAAATATAAATTAGCAATCTTTTTCTGAAATTCTAGTAATTTATTGCGATGGCCTTTAATCTTCTCAAATTCTCTGGATAAATCATCTAAAAATAACGGTTTAATCACCTTTTGAATATTTTTCTCGGAGGTATAATGCGCCCCTAAATTGCGTCGCTCTTTTGGATTCATTACCGCTTGAAACATAGAGCCAAAAATAGCAGGAGAAATTTTTCCCCAATCAAAAGCACAAGCTTCTAATAACATGACTCTCATCTTGCTATCAAAAGCCGCTAAGGGTAATGACTCCTCAAATAACTTGCCATTTATGTAGGGAAATTGAGTTAAATTCTCATCGAGATTTTTTAATCTTTTTTCTTCTGGTGTATTCAAAACCTGAAAAATAGCATCAATGTGCATCGCCAAATCACTGCCATCTTCTTTGGTATGTAGATCAATATATTCCCAGAAAATACCCTTATTAAAAATACCCGTATCATCGGCAAATAAACAAAATAATAAACGCACTAGATAAACTTCTAAATCATGCCCCATATAACCAATTTCTTTGAGGCAATCATGAAGTTTTCCCATTAACTCGGCCGCTTGAATATTGACGGGATCTTCGTCTTTATAAACTCGCTTTTCGTAACCAGCAATAAAATCAAATAAATGAACGTTATCAACAAAATTGCTTAATTCAAATTCCCATTGATTGCCCGAATCTAAATCATATAATTTAAACCGTTGAAAATCCGAGACTAAAATATAACGCGGTAACTCATGTTCCTTTAAATTGGGAAAATAATCCTTAGCCTGTTGTGTGGCCTTTTCTAAATCTTTCCCCTTCGATTTATGCTCAACTAAAATCGTTCCTTTCCAGAGTAAATCAATAAAACCCTGTTTATTATCTGCTTTTTTTATCGGTTGCTCAAAACTGGCCACCCTACGCCGTGAAATGCCAAAGACATTAAAAAAATCATTCCAAAAAGACTGAGATTCTGCTTTTTCTGAAGTCTCTCCTTCCCACTCTTTTTGAAAAGCGATGGCGCGATTTTTAATTTCATTCCAACTTAAAGGCATAGTTTTAATTCCTTCCCTACCCCCCTACGAGTCTGGGTAGGGACCCTGGCAAATTCGTGGAAATAATCTTGATTAAAGTCTCTGGTCTTGATTTTGGGGATAACTGGGGAATAGATCTCTAGGGAAATCCTCGGCACTTAAACAGGTTTGTAAAGCTTGGGAGGGGTTATTTTTGTCCACATCACGACTGACAGCGATAACGCATTCGGAAAAGCGCCCCGGTAATAAACTTTGACGACAGGAATCTAAAATCTGTCTAGAAATCCCTAATTTATCGGGTTCCTTGGCTGTTTCTGTTTCCGTTTGTTTGGGGGAATTAGCGGCAAACAAGGGGGCAGCGCGATGGATATCGACCACACAATTACCTAGGTCGATGGGACGACGCACTTGAAAACAAGCTTGCAGAGCCAGATTACCATCGATCGGAGTTTTGGATTTAATCATCACCACACACCGGGATAATTCTTTAGGAATTAATGCTTCTGAACAAGCGGTGGCGGCATCTTGGGGACTCACTCCCGTGCGGACAATCTGACTGATACAGGCACTAAATTGATTATTGTTGCCAAATGCGATCGCTGTTCGGTTCATTTCTACTAAGCCAAGGGAAATAGTAGCGATTGCGCTCCAACTAGCAATTTTTTTAATATGGTTTTTCATTGTTTGCTCACACCCAAGATTTTAAGGCTAACTCGCCCTGATCTTAACAGATTCACGGGCAATGGGGGAATGGGGAATGGGGTAGGGTTGATTCATGAATCAACCCTACCTTGAATCAACCCTACCTTGAATCAACCCTACCTTGAATCAACCCTAGGGAGATGGGGGGATAGGGAATGGGGGAATTCAACTAATACCCCAAAACCCTAAAACCCCAACCCCTAACACCCAAGAGCCACAATTAGTATTCTGGTACAGTGGAATCGACTTCGCGACTCCAGGCGCTGATACCACCTTTGACGTTAATTCCTTCGATACCTGCCTCTTTGAGGATAGCGAGGGCTTTAGCGGAACGTCCCCCCATCTTACAATGGGCGATGAGACGATAACCGTTGACTAATTCCTTAATTTTGGGAATTGCCGCACCATTTTCGATATCGGGTAGGGGAATTAACACCGAGTTGGGAATCTTAGCGATTTGGTACTCGTTGGGATTACGCACATCGATGAGAATGTAATCATCGGCATTGCTGTCAAGTAGGGTTTTTAACTCTACTACGGTCATTTCTGTCATGTTTTGCTGTTCTGCTGCTTCTTGTGCTTTCGCTTGCGGGATACCGCAGAATTGTTCGTAATCAATTAGTTTTTCAATGACGGGACGGATGGGATTCGGGCGCAATTTTAACTCGCGGAATTTCATTTCCCAAGCATTGTAGAGCAGTAAACGACCACTGAGGGTATCCGGTGCGCCGAGGATAATTTTAATGGCTTCTGTGGCTTGAATTGTGCCGATTACTCCGGGTAAAACCCCTAAAACGCCGCCTTCCGCACAGGAGGGAACCATCCCCGGTGGTGGTGGTTCGGGATAGAGATCGCGGTAGTTGGGACCACCTTGGTAGTTAAAAACGGTTGCTTGTCCTTCAAAGCGGAAAATTGAGCCATAGACGTTGGGTTTGTCGAGAAGAACACAAGCATCATTAGTCAGATAACGGGTGGGGAAATTATCCGTCCCGTCGATGACTACATCATAGGGGGCTAAAATGTCAAGGGCATTTTCGGAACTTATGCGGGTTTCGTACAAATCCACCTGACAATAGGGGTTAATTTCTAGAATTCTGTCCTTAGCGGAAACAATTTTCGGTTTGCCTACCCAAGAAGTGCCGTGAATAATTTGACGTTGCAGATTGGAACTATCGACGATATCGAAGTCAACAATACCGATTCTACCGATGCCAGCCGCCGCTAGATAGAGTAAAAGCGGGGAACCGAGTCCCCCGGTGCCGATGCAGAGAACACTGGCGGCTTTTAGTTTTTTTTGACCTTCTAAGCCCACTTCGGGCAGAATAATGTGTCGAGAGTAGCGTTGAACCTCCTCTTGGGAAAGTTCGATCGCCGCGAGATTAGGATTTAGCATAGATTGGGTAAATAGTGAAACCTCACTCGATTCGGGCAAGAATTTCGTCTCAGCACGGTTTAGAGACAAAAATCAGGAAGACTCGATCGCTTCCTGGATTTTCAATTCTGTCTATGATTATGATAGTGTGAGGGTCTGGCTCCGTGTTGTTAATATTAGTTAACTTTCCCCTGCTACTTGGGCGCGGTATTCACTAGCGGAGAGGGTATCAGCCAAGGCAGTATCGGGATTTTCTACCCGCACTTTTAATAACCAACCCTCCCCGTGGGGATCATCGGCAATTAATTCGGGGGAGTCAATCATCGCTTGATTGCGATCGACTACGGTTCCCGAGACGGGAGGATAAAGATCTTCTACCGCTTTTACCGATTCAATCGTGCCGAAACTACTACCTACTTCCAGTGCCTCTCCCAATTCGGGCAATTCTAGAAACACGATATCACCCAATTGATCGACGGCAAAAGCACTAATTCCCAAGGTAGCGATTTCACCTTCGAGTCTGACGTATTCGTGGGTTTCTAGGTATCTCAAATCCTCGGGATATTCCAGTTCCATCGTCTGTCTCTAAATATTTACAGCATCAGTTAGTTTACTAGATCTCTTGGGGAAAATGTTGATCGGGTGGGGATGTTTTATTGCCGATCGCTACCTAGTATCTGCTGAAAAAGTTTGTTGATGGGGGCAGGGTGTGGGGTGTGGGGTGTGGGGTGTAGGGTTTTACCGATTTTCAGGTAGTCAGTTACCTAATTTTCAGGGAAAAAGTCCCGGAATTTTACCGCCGATCACTCCAATGGTCAGCACTTTTTGAGGTGGAAAAAGTCTAAAAGCCTTATCCAACAAGGTTTTTACATTTATTCAGCAAGCCCTAGATAAATACCCCATTACCCAGGCTCAATGGCGATCAGTCTGACACCTAGCACCTAAATAGGGCTGGCTGAATAATGGTAAAACCCTTTTAAAATAAGGCTTTTGACCTGTTAAAATCCGATGTTAGTGCAAGAATAGACCTCCTGCAAAAGTTTTAACCCTCGGCTAGCTTATACTCTAAAGAAAGTTCGTAGTTATAGATACCTGCGAGTAGATTTAGTCTTAATTTAAAACGCTTTCTTCGATTTCTATACCGGGAAGACAGAATTCTAAAGATTTTCAAATGACGATGAATATTTTCAATCACTACTCTCTCTCTCGATAATTGTCGATTAAATTTCTTTTGTTCTTTCGTTAACTCTTGTTTCGACTTTCTCTTCTGAGGGATTTTACTATTCTCGTGAAGCTTTTGAATTCCCTGATACCCTTTGTCTGCTAAACATTCGATTCTCTTATTCATCATGACACGGCTAGTCTTCCACACTTTAAAATCGTGTGTTCTGCCCGTCCCGAAAGCGGTACAGAGAATCATTCTCGTTTTTACGTCGGCTACAATCTGTGATTTTATGGTATGGCATTTTTGTTTCCCACTATAATATCGCTTCTGTTTTTTTTTGGTCTTTCTATCTCGTGTTCTGTCACATCTACCCCTACTCGCTCCACCGATATACTCTCTCGGACGAGCGTTTTTTTGCCAGGCAGGTTGAAGAGTCCTGACTTAATTAGTATGTCTTCCACTTTTTTAATAATTCTCATCGCTGTGGTCTCGTCAATTCCCCGACTCGTTCCGATGTGATAGTAAGTTCGATATTCTCTCCAATACTCTAAAGCCATTAAGATTTGTTCCTCCACACTTAAGGCTCTACCGAACCTGTCATGTAAAACTATCAACAACTCATGCTTGTAAAGCTTGTATACTAAGGCTTTGAGTTTTTGTCAGATTGATATTTATCAACTTTAGAGCCAGAAGTGTTGAACGTGGAAAAAAGTGGTACAAAATTTGATATTATAGATAAGAAAACAAAGTAAATATACACCAATAAATGTGAATAAGCCATGCTAACAATTTTCCCAAAACTAATGAAAGAGCTTCTCAAGCCACTCCCCAAAAATGACTATCCCGCATTAAGTACATTTACTTTTGTGTCCTGTTGGATAGGTTTGGCACTGGATAAAAGTATCGTCAGCATGAGAGACTTAAGCGCACGCCTGAAAATGCAAGGAATTAATGTCAATACGTCAACGTTTTCTAAGGCGAGTAAAATCCGAGAGACAGAACCATTTGAGAAAATAATCAATAAATTAAATAAAAGTTTAGTAAACAAAAAAGGAAAAGAAGCAGCTCAAGCTTTATTTCCAATTGACTCGACAATAATCTCACTGACAAGTAAACTGTTGTGGACAAAAGGATGGCATCAAGTAAAATTATTTTGTGGACTAAATAGTATCACCACAGAAGTGGGGGGGATTGTAATCAATTTTGGTCAAGGACATGACTCTAAAGAAGGGAAAAAAACTATAGAAGAAATTCCTGTAAATGGAGTTGGGGTAATGGACAGAGGCTTTTCTTCTAATGAAAGAATCAGAAAATTATTAGAGAAAAAAGACAAGCACTTTGTTTTAAGGGTAAAAAATGATATGAAGCTAGAAATGCTGGAAAATGGTCAGAGCAAGCTAGGAGCAGAAAAAAGAGAAGTAGAGGTAAGAATCGTTGAGTTTTGTGATCTAGAAAGTCAAAGTGAATTTCGGATAGCGACGGACTTACCCTTAGAAGGAGAAGGGGGGGTAAGTAATGAGGAAATTGCCGAAATGTATCGACAAAGATGGCAAATAGAACTTCTTGGGAAGTTCTTAAAAATGCCCCTAAAGCTTGACCGTTTAATCACAAAAAACGAGAGAGGAATTCGGATACAAATTTATAGCTGTATCATCGCTTATTTAATTTTGCATCTAATAGATATTGAAGAAGTATTTGGCAAAAGCTTATTAGATAAATTGCGCTATTTACAGAGTTTTATGTGTCAACATATCAGCTATGTACATTGGTTTAGGAAAATTGTCTATTCAATCTGAAAAATGGCGTTCTGGGGTTGTCATGTTCTTAAATGTAAAGTTTTGTTACGAGATTCAACATTTCTGCTTTAGAGCATTGCTGGGCAGAGCGGGAGCTTGAGGAATTTTCTACAGTGTAAGTTCGGAAGAACCACTTATGACTGATTGTTATCATCTTTTTAAAACAGGATTTAGTATTACTTACTTATTTAACCCCCAAAAAAACTGGATGTAAATCCAGTTTTTCGGGTTCCTTGTTTTTTGGCTCATGAATAATGCAGGCTAGGTCATATTTACTATATATGACCTATCTTTTTTGGGAGCCGATGTTCTGTATCCTAGGCTACACAGGATTTTCGGCTTTTTTGTCCCCCTGTCAGAGTAATTGTTTCAATTGTTGGACGAGGTTATATCCTGGATGCTCTATCTGTAGTTGGCATTTAGAGAATTGGTATTAGCCATAGTTTTCCGTCAAAATTCGATTTTGTCTGTTTAAACCCCGATTAATCGGTTTTTAGAGCTAATTCTGACTCTTGGTCTAATCTGCCTGTCTTCCTTGCTGTGACTGACTTATAAATTTTTGGAGATGTCTATTTCTGTCTGCTGTTTTGGCTTTTCTTTTTCCCGTATAACCTCGCTGAGATATGCTTCCACATCGCGCTGGATGATGCTTTCTACCCTTTGAGCAAAATCAGGATAGACTTCGGCGTGATTTTGGGCATGGCGATAAGAACCACTCAACTGGAAAAATTGCCAGCCCTCAATTTTCATGGCCTCGGCCGTGTTCCGATAGTGGCGGTAGCGTTCGCCATAATGAAAGAACTCTTCAACGGCAGCACTGATAGCCACCACCTGACTCAAGCCAAAGGCGAGCCAACCGACCAGGACTTGGACATCATTGGCGTTGATGTTCAGACTGACCAAGGCTGGAACGATCACCCCCCCGATAATTGTGATCAGTCGGAGAAAATAGTATTGGTTGCGACTTGTCTGGGCCCGGCCTTCTAGCCAGAGTAATTGCTCGAGCCAGCGGGCTTTCATAAACTGCTTTTGTAAATCTGGCAAGTCAATCTGCTCGATCAAGGCACAGATTTCTTGTTTGAACTGATCGCGATAATTTTTGGACTTTTTTAGCTCTGAGGTTTTCTCTAAGTTTTTTAGTCCTAAGGCGTTATCTGGCATGGTTCTCTTACTCCGTTAGTAGAAAAAAATTTCGGCTCTGGTTTCTCAAGTTTCCCGATTTCCGATTCCCGCTCCTTGGGCTTTCCAATAATCAAACTTAGTTGTGTCTAGATGCTCGACAATCCCCCCCAATTGACGCACTTGCTTGACCATATCGCCAGTCCCGCCACGTCCATCACCGCCTTTGCCATCCCAGAGGACAATCAACCGCACCCGATCGATTCCGTAGATCAAACTGGAATAGAGCGCCCAACGATTGTTGCGCTCAAAGGAATTGCTTCCTTGCGGGACTGCTCCAATTCTTTCTGGTTGTAGGTTGAGTTCCACCTGGGGATGATTCTTAATTTCATAGAAACGCTCTACCCAATCATCGCCCGCAAAGTTGACCGACTTTTCAATAAATTGGGCTGACTCGAAGGGCAGATAGACCTCCACTTTCATCTGCCGCTCTAAACAGGCTTCTAGAAAGAGGATATCGCCCCCACAGGCTATCCCCGATGTGATCGCCAGATCCGTGGCATCAGCTTTGAGATTATCGAGTACCTCCTTAATTTTTTGTTGCGCCTCGGTTTCCATGGCCGAGGGAAACCGAGGCCGCGGCCGGTCTGGCTTGTCCATCATGTGGCCGGAGAAGAGGAAAACTTGCGGAGGTTCCTTCACCGTTGGGGATGCGATCGCTGCTTCTTGATGTTCTATTCTCTTCAATTCTGCCTCGAGGACATCGAGGCCTGACTTGACATATTCAAGGCGGAAATTCAGGGATTCTAAAAGTTTCAACTGTTCTAGGGTTGAAAGTAAAGCAAATTTATTGTTCCAGAGCCGGTTGAGCGCCCTTTTATAGGCTCTGGCCACCTGTTGCGGGTTGCTGGCGGTACAGATGGCCAGATCGCCGAGGGAGAGGAAGACCCAAACATCGTTGTTATCCTTGATAGCGGCACTTTCCAGACTAAATTTAACGGCTCCAGACAGCGCCGGCAACTGCTCTTTGATCCCTTTCTCTTCTGGATCGCTATCCTTGCCAGCCAGTGGCGCTAAATGCTTCAGTAGAGACGATAAGGTCAGGGCATTGATGCCGGAATAGTAATGATTCTGATCGAGGCGGTAGCCTTGCAGGTAAGTCTCAATCGCTTTTTGCAGTAAGTGGGCCGATGCGTAAGCTATTTGGCGGCGCTCTGCTTCATTGGAGATGCCTACCCATCGCTCCTTCCACATTTCTTTGTAAATGCGAGCTAAGTAGGAAAGGGCATCGATATTGGCCGGTTCATCCCGCAGCAGCGACTCCAATTGCACCACTGCCTCATCATATCGCTTCAGTCGGATCAGGTGAAAGGCTTCCTCCCGCCGGAATTCGGCATTTTTCGGCTGCAGTGCCAGTCCGTTGCGATATTGCTGGAGCGCAAGTTGATAATTTCCTAGGTTTCTTAAGGCTTTCCCCGCTTCGGCGATCGCCTCGCATTTGATTAGGGGGTTGCTCACTTCTTCGGTCAACAGCAAAACGTCACCAATGCGATCTTGGCGTTGGGCGATCACTACCCTTTTCCGCCAATTATTGTACTCATCCCAGTAGCCAATGGCTAGGGGGGTTTGCAGCGACCGGCGATCGGGTTCTTCCAAGCCGTCGAGTAAATTGAAAATGGGGCTGTGAATGCGATGAGTATCTGATTCCCAGGTAGCCCGCGCCATTTTAGCGATCGCCTGTTTGTCCTTTTCCAAGTATTGGCGATCGGGCCTGCCATTCTCGTCACAATGATAGGGGAGAGTGCGAACGTTAAAAATATCGAAAGGCATACGACCTCGTCCCGACTGGATATGAATTAGTCCTCGCTTGCGTAGCGCGTGGCGCACTCCTAACTCATAAAAAACGTTGGCATTATCAATGCTGATGTCGGCAATCACCAGATCCGCGAGCAATAGTTCCTGAAACATATCGGTGAGAATATCGCCACTGACGCTTTCTTCATCGGCTCGAAACGGCTCAAATCCGGCTTCGATTAAGGCTGGTTTAATTAAATCCTGATAGATGCTATTAAAATCTATCCAGCGGTCATCTGCCCCTTTTTTCTTACCAAAGGGCATGACGACGAAGGCATGGGGCAATCCCTGGGGGCTGGCAACGCTATCATGCTCTTGTTTCAGTTGGGAAACTAGCTCTAGGTTAGACTCAGAAACTTGTTCGGCGTTGGCTGCAGAATTTTTCTGGTCAATAATTTCTTGACTGGGCATATTAATCTTTCTGACTCAAGCAAGATTGATCATAACTTATTTTAGTGAGATTCAATCCCCTGCGGTTTTTTCAAGAAAAAACTAACAGAGTCACCAACAGTAACAGTGCCAGATTAGTTGGCCAATAAAGTAGCTTTGGGATTAAGTTATTTTTATAATCAATCCAATCAATTTTGATATTAGAAGCAAAAAGGATGGCATTAATTGCGACTAATGGGACTTAAACAAATTTCAAGCCCAAACAAGACCTAAACTGGCTTTGTAAGCGGCAAACACATCCAGATTCTCGGTCAGCCACTCAAAGAAACGGAAAGACATCGCTGTCCGAAAAGCTTCCAAGGCTTCCACAAAAGTGTTTAAAGGTCGATTCGCCCACCGCCTTTGCAATCCCCCAGTTAACTTATGCCACAGGATAAATGTATAGGCACAAAACCCCAAGATAAAATGACGAAGTAAGCTTCGTTTATCCCTGACTTGATATTCTCTTAACCCTAACCATCCTTTGGCTTCTCGGTAGAATACTTCCACCCAATTTCTTTCGGTGTAAGTCTTGACTATCCACGACGCTGTTACTGTATCTGCCTCAACTACATTGGTGATGAAATAGTCCACCTCTGTTGCTTTTTCAATTGAACTTGCATTCATGACGATAGCCAAGTTCCTTTCTCCTTCTAGTTGAGATATTTTCGCTCTGAATACCGCTACCCAAACCGTTTTTTCTCGCTCTAGCTGAATAGTTATTTTCTCAAAATCCCCTTCTGATAAGCTTTTTGCTAGTTGCTCAAGCTGGATTGTTTCTTCCACACCCCCTTCTTTTTCAATAATTACTTTTCGATTTTTGGCTACTCCTCCTAAGTATTTTAGCTTTCTTTCTTCCAGGGCTTTTAGAAAACTCGTGTTATTGCCATAACCAGCATCTATTAACCCGATTTTCGGTCGATAGCCTCTGGTTAAGCTCCGGTCAATTAAATCTATCGCTATCTCTGGTTTCTTCTTAAATTCTTTGTCTTCTTTCCCCTCGGCTAAGGAACTAGCCGGTTGATAAATTTCAATGTCTAGGGGTACACTTTTTTTGCCGTCGTAGAGATGAGTAGTGACGGCGACTATTCCGTTGTCTGTCTTGCCAATTTCTCCCAGGTACTGCCTCCCAACTCCGGCGGTCAGATTGCCACTTTTTCGATGTCCTGAGTCATCGACAATCAGGGAAAATCCTCGGGGGATTTGCGTCTGGCGGCATTGGTTCATCACTTGCAAGCGACATTCATTTACCTGACGGTCTGACCAGGGCGATTCGGTCAAAAAGTGATGTAATCGGTTATAAACTACTCCGACGGCATTATTGGCCATTTGAGGGAGGTTTTTCCTCTCACTTTCCCCTAATAATCCTCCTAAATATTGTCTGAAGCCGTTTTTTTGCGCTTCGTTTTTGAAGCAATTGTCAAACCGTCCACACCATCGGTCAAAGCATGGGGGCATCGCTAGGGGTTGTCTCTTTCATCGCCGATTTCTCAACGTTAAGTGCTTATTCTGTAACGATTATACTCGATTCTACTCTTGTTGAGCGTTTAAGTCCCATTAGTGTGGTTGGTAGAGGCCTAGGGCATAGGTCCTTAGAGGTAAAAGTATTAAAGAAATCTGTTCAAGACAAACAGCGATTATCGGTGATCTTGCTTAGGGTAACAAAAAGGCTTACAGTAAAATGTGCCATAAATTATCAAATCTACTAAATTAATTAAGCTGTGCCGAAAGTTGTTATTGCAGGTAACTGGAAAATGCACAAAACTCAAAGAGAAGCTTTGGAGTTTTTGCAAGATTTTAAATCCCATCTAGAGGAAACCCCCGACGACCGAGAAGTAGTTCTTTGTGCGCCTTTCACAGCTTTAGCTGTCCTCTCTAAAACCCTCCACGGTGGTCGTATTCGCTTAGGGGCGCAAAATGTCCACTGGGAAAAATCGGGGGCTTATACGGGCGAAATCTCGTCGGATATGTTAACCGAAATTGGGGTTCACTATGTGGTTATCGGTCACAGTGAACGCCGGCAATATTTCGGCGAAACCGATGAAACAGTCAATTTGAGGGTCATATCTGCCCAAAAACAAGGTTTAACCCCGATTATCTGTGTGGGAGAAAGTAAAGCCCAAAGAGATGCCGGAGAAACGGAAAAGGTAATTATCAAGCAAATTCAAGGGGGTTTAGTCAATGTTGACCCAAAAAACCTCGTTATCGCCTATGAACCCATCTGGGCGATTGGCACCGGGGAAACCTGCGAAAGCGAGGAAGCCAATCGGGTTATCGGTTTGATTCGGCAACAATTAGACAATCCCGAAGTAACCATTCAGTACGGTGGTTCGGTAAAACCCGATAATATCGATGAAATTATGGCTCAATCGCAGATAAACGGGGCTTTAGTCGGTGGGGCGAGTCTAGACCCCGCCGTATTCGCCCGAATTGTTAATTATCGCTAATCGATTTCTGCTGCCATAACGCTATTTTCCAAAACGCCGATGCCTTCTATTTCCACCCGAACCTTATCCCCCACCTGCATCGGTCCGATTCCTTCGGGAGTTCCCGTTAGAATCACATCCCCTGGCAGCAGGGTCATCACTTGGGAGATATAAGCCACCAAGACATCGGGGGGAAAGACCATATCACTGAGATAACTGCTTTGTTTGGGGTCGCTGCCATCATTGAGAAAAGTGGTTAATTGCGCCCCGATACTCAATTCCCGGACAATCCAAGGGCCGAGGGGACAAAAACTATCAAATCCTTTCGCCCGCGTCCATTGGCTATCTTTTTTCTGTAAATCCCTAGCGGTGACATCGTTAGCAATGGTATAACCCCAGATTTTGCTTCTGGCCTGGGCTGTGGTGCATTTTTTGGCGGTTTCTCCGATAATTAGGGCTAATTCTCCCTCATAATCCACTCTTTCCGATTGGGGCGGATAAAAAATTGTTTCACCGTCGGCGATAATTGTCGTCGGTGGCTTGAGAAATAAAAGCGGTTCTTCCGGTACAGGTGTTCCCATCTCGGCGGCGTGGGCGCGGTAATTTTTGCCTACAGCAATAATTTTCGACGGGAAACAGGGGGCTAATAGTTGGTAGCTATCAGGTTCTAATTCTAGTTTGGTTAGTTGCCCTCCTTGCCAGGGAGGGACATCAAAGACGGCAACGCTACGGTTTAGCTGTAACAGTCCGTAGAAGATTTGTCCTTGACGATGTTTCACTCGTACATAGCGTTGCGCCATATTTTTCTGGGAATGACTAGCGATCGACTCTCGGATAGTAGTATGATCATATATCCTTGCTTCTTTATTAAAAGCTAGAGAGTTATTAAAATCAATTAACCTCCGGTCTTGACAAAGAAGCCTTCTAGTCCATAAGGATTCTGAGATGAGCAATAACTACGAAACTCTTTACATTCTCCGTCCCGATTTAGGGGAAGAAGTCGTTCAGCAACAAGTGGAACGTTATCGGACTCTGATTAGCGAACACAGCGCCACAGACATTCAAGTGAAGGTGTGGGGTAAAAAACGTCTGGCCTATCCCATCAAAAAACTCAATGATGGTGTCTATGTGCAGATGAATTATCAGGCCAGCGGCAAACAAGTCGCCCCCATGGAACGGGCCATGCGTTTAAGTGATGAGGTTATTCGTTATTTAACCCTAAAACTCGATCGCGTGGTGGCCCCCCCTGCCGATTTATCTCCCTTAACGGAAATTCCCCCCTCTCCTATCACCGAAGCGGTGGTGGAAGATGACGGTATCTCCGCTGAAGATTAATTATAGTCACAACTGTGTCGGGTCAATGCCCAATTCGCGTAATCGGGCAAAAGCGAGGTCACGTTCTTGTTGTGCTTGGTTGCGCTCTTGTTGTGCTTGGTCACGTTCTTGTTGTGCTTGGTTGCGTTCTTGTTGTGCTTGGTTGCGTTCTTGTTGTGCTTGGTTGCGTTCCTCAAAGAGGGTTTCAGGGTCTTTAAATCGTTCCCCATTGGGATAAAAGACCTCTAAACCCTCTTCAAACATCTCGAACCGAATCCCTAGGATTGGGGAAGTCCAGGGAAAATTCAAGGCCGTTACTGGGAAAAAATCCTCTTGCTGATTGGCCCGCACCAATCCCCAGAAATCATGGGAGTCTGGGTCATAGAAAAACATCTCTAATACCCCATACTCCCGATAGAAAGACTGCTTTTTGAGCATTTCCCTAGCACTATTGTTAGGGGAGAGGATTTCAAACACTACCTGGGGAGCAATATTGTCTTCTTCCCATTGTTTATAGCTGCCCCGCTCACCCGGTGGACGGCCGAAAACTACCATGGCATCGGGAGCTTGACAGGGAGCAGGTGGTACAATTACCTGCTGGGGATACCAGAGCAAATCCCCGGCGACAAAGACGGTTTGCTCCTTAAATAAATACTTGAGATTGGCAACCAAGCGAACAATCCAGCGATATTGAACTGTGTTGTCGGCCATAGGTTTACCGTCGGAGTCAGGATAGAAAAGTTGGGGTTCGATGGGTGCTTGAACCATGCTTTATCTCTTGCGATCGCATTTTGGCCTAACTTTATTGTATCATCGCAAATCCTGGGTTTAAAACCCCGTCCTTTTAGGACGGCTTTGCCTTAGACCTCCTGCCAAAGTTGTATAAGTAACTTAGAGTATTGTTAAGATTTGATAAATTTAACGGCAAGAGCTTGACATCTACAGACAAAAATGCTACTCTTGCGACTGCAACGCCATTTTTTAGGAGGCATTTAGTTATGGTATTAGCAAAACTGATTGATTGTCGGGGGGGGGTAAGAATAGCTTATCAAAAATAGCTATCGCTTCCTCTGCCATTGCTTTTAGCACTCTAGCAATATCACCAGTTCAAGCTGCTCAGCTAATTATTCCCAACACAACTGTTTTAGGGACTAATGTTTTTTCCGGGCCAACTTTCACGGTTTCTCAAAACTTTCTTCCGTCAGACACCTTAAGTGTTAATGTGTCTGGAACAGTAGATATCTGGGCTGGAACATTGGCTATGAATGCTGCGGGTATTATTACCCAAACAACACAGCCAGGATTCAGTGTGGGACAAACTACCCCGGTGGGTTCCGGGGCAACACGTCCGGGTCAACCCAGTGGTTCTCTACTTATTGGTAATAGCACACTGGGATTTTTTCCTCTATTCTCAGCTAATGCAGCCAATGGTTTAGGCAGTGCCAATCCACCAACAAATTTATCATTATCTGGTGTGCCTTTATCCAGCATATTTACAAATGTAGGCTTTACGGGTATTGCTAATGGCACTGTTCTTCAGTTTCGTATCAACGATATTAATTCTTTTGATAATAGCGGTCAATTTGTCATTACCTCGACCCCTGAACCTAGCACAATTTTAGGCTTAGGTTTATTGGGATTTAGCGCTTTCTGCCAGCGCAAACTATCTCAAGGGAAGAAGTCAAAACAGGACAATTGAGTTGAGAACTTTGGGATTTATCCCCCCTTAATCTTCCCTGAATAAGGGGGATATCTGACAGTTTTTAACACCTACCTACATATAGAAAAATAGGGTTTGGGTTGAGCAATAGCAAGGCCTAACCTGCTGTTTTATAATTGTCAAAGGCAAACCTTTTTCTTTTCTAACTTCTCAACATAAGTCAATCGCCTCTTTGATATTTTGTAGAGCTTCTTCTTGAGTCTCACCTTGACTCAGGCAGCCCGGAATAATAGGACATTCTACAATGTACTATCCTTCTTCATCTTGGTAGAGCGTGACGGGGAATTTCATAAACTTTAACCAGTAGTTTTGATGTTAACCAGTGATTCAATATTAAGTAGCTGGTTATAATTAAATTAAACATGAATTTTAGGTTCGATCCCCCCTGCTCCCCTTAATAAGGGGGGTGCCGATAGGCGGGGGTATCTGAAACTTTTTAATACCCACCTACTTAGTATTAATCCGGTAGATATTCAGGATTGAGGATATCAATTTTGGCAAAAGGACAGATATCAGGAAAAGTTTTTTTATCTAACCCTGTTTCTCTAGCGGCAAGTAGGCAAGCATTTTGATAACACTGATCAAAAACTTCCTTAAAATATACCTTGAGACTGGGACTATCTTCAAAAAATTCTAACAATCTCAAACATTGTTCGGTGATAGAATACTGCCAATTATGAGAACGTTTAGAGGGTTGATACTTCCATTTAAGGAGGTGAAGCAATAGCTTTTCTAAATTACTTTTCAAAGCCTTTTTATCACTCCTACCCATTGCCTCAATTTCCTCGATCAGATTTTCTAAATCGAGGTACTCCCACTTACCTTCTTTAAGTAATTTAGCAGTTTCTTCTACCCAAAGATTAAAGTCTGTTTCATAAAGTTTCTTGGCAGTAGATAGCATATTAGGTTTCTCCTAACTCCTTCATCTGATTCGTGGGATAGGTTTGCAATCCATCCTAGCTAATGATACCTTGCCGATTAGGGGTAATAGGTGCATCCAGAGGTACAGGTTTCGCGGATTTCGACGGCATGAAGCCCGGGGAAACCAGCTTTTGCCAATTTTTCATAGATCCAGCGCGATAATTCTTCACTGGTGGGATTTTCTAAACCAGTGGTTTCATTGAGATAATGATGGTCGAGAAAATTATCGAGTAGCGGCTGTAAATATTGTTTAATTTCGCCAAAATCCATCACCATTCCCTGTTGTGAGCCTTGGGACTGTAAATAATGACTTTTCACATAGATGCGTCCTAGCCAACTATGACCGTGGAGACGGCGACATTTACCTTCATAATGGGGTAAATTATGGGCTGCTTCAAAGCGAAATTCTTTGTAAATAATCCATTCTGCCATGGTTAATCGGTCGATACTATCGGTTACATCTGGTTTATTTATTTTGCCACCGATAGTTATCCATTCTAGTCAAAAGCTTAGTATTCTTATACCATTTTTTCTGCCACCACTTTTTAAAAATGGTATGAGATGCGCGGGCAGCTGTTGAGAGATTCTTGGGGAAGAACCTAGCTAAAAATACCCCCAGGCAATCGGTCAACCTGATTACGTTAAAATCAAAAGCAGGATACTGTGTATGACGGAAAAACTCGATGAACTCAGTGATTAAAGCGGTACAAACTGCCTATTATGGGGATGCAGCCTATCGGACACCACCACCGGACTTAGAATCTCTCCTGCTCAAAGAGAGAATTGTCTATCTGGGGTTGCCCTTATTTTCCTCCGATGATGTCAAGCGCAATGTCGGGGTGGACGTGACGGAATTAATTATCGCCCAACTGCTCTACCTGCAATTTGACGATCCCGAAAAACCGATTTTCTTCTATATCAACTCTACCGGCACATCCTGGTACACTGGCGACGCGATCGGCTACGAAACCGAAGCTTTCGCCATCTGTGACACCCTCAACTACATTAAACCTCCCGTTCATACTATCTGTATCGGACAGGCCATGGGAACTGCAGCGATGATTCTTTCCGCAGGAACCAAGGGTTTTCGCGCCTCCTTACCCCACGCTACCATTGTTCTCAACCAAAATCGCACTGGGGCCCAAGGACAAGCCACCGATATCCAGATTCGCGCCAAGGAGGTAATCGCCAATAAACAGACGATGTTGGAAATTTTCTCGAAAAATACGGGTCAAACCACCGAAAAACTGGCGAAAGATATGGATCGCACCTTCTATCTCACCCCACAACAGGCGAAAGACTACGGATTAATCGATCGCGTTCTCGAAAGTCGCAAGGAACTACCGAAACCCCTCGCCCAAGTTAGTTAAGATTTATTACAAATTAGCAGGAGTTGTTACCAATTATGCCTATCGGTGTGCCAAAAGTTCCCTACCGTCTGCCTGGTAGCCAATACGAACAGTGGATTAGCATTTACAGCCGTCTTTCGGTGGAACGCATTCTTTTTCTGGGGCAGGAAGTCACCGACGGGTTAGCCAATGCCCTTGTGGCCCAAATGCTTTATCTCGACTCGGAAGACCCCAGTAAACCCATCTATCTCTATATCAACTCGCCGGGGGGTTCCGTTACCGCCGGTATGGCCATCTACGACACCATGCAGTACATCAAAGCGGAAGTGGTGACTATCTGTGTGGGATTAGCGGCCTCTATGGGGGCATTTTTACTGGCTTCCGGTAGTCCGGGTAAGCGTCTCGCCCTTCCCCATGCGCGGATTATGATTCACCAACCCATGGGGGGAACTGGGCGCCGGCAAGCGACAGATATCGACATTGAAGCTAAGGAAATCCTGCGTATTCGCCAGCAATTAAACGAAATTATGGCTAATCGCACCGGACAAACCATCGAACGCATCGAAAAAGACACTGATCGCGATTATTTCCTCTCCGCCGAGGAAGCCGTCGCCTACGGTTTAATCGATAAAGTGGTCGAGGGAAAACCGGCTTAAGTCAGCCATAGGTTAGAACAGGCGAGAAACCTGTTCTAACTGCCAAATCAAGGGCTGACGCTATGGTTCCCTACCAATCAAAGCAGCTGCAATGTAGGGGCGCAACGTGGTCAGTGAGTTTATCGAACTGCTTGCGCCCATAATGTGACATTGTGAACATTTTTCAGCCAAGAGCCAAGAGAGGCTCTTTTTTTTCTGATATTGAGGGAATAAACCTGACTTCTTGACCATAAAAACGCCCAAAAAACTGTATCAAAAATAGCAGAAATTGGCAAAAAAAAAAAAATAAGATGCGCAAAGATGTTTTACATCTATTTAACTTTACTTAACTTAACTTTACAAAAGGAAGCCTGCCAATGAGAGTCGCCATCGCACCGATTGTTTTATCCACTGCCAGTTTAGGCTTAATGTTAGGTGTGGCACAAAAAGCCCAAGCCGCTCTGATTACAGGAGTCACTGCCTCAACGGATATGGGTAATGTTAGTTCTTCTGTCACCAATACCGTCAATGGCGCAGGGTTGCCCAGTAATATACCAAGTCTGACGGGACTTCATGCTGTGGCGGATGGTACTAATGCTTGGCTGGGAAGTACGGCCACTGGTAATATCACTTTTGATCTCAAGGGCAGCTATAGCCTCGCTGGTTTTAGCTTCTGGAACTATAACCGGACAAATTTCAATCGAGGAATTAAAGACGTGACTGTTCAATCCTCCACCAATGGCACGACTTGGACTACTATAGCGGGGGCTCCTACTCAGTTTGCTATCGCAGCTAACGCCGCTATAAATCCACAGACGTTCAGCTTTTCTCCAGTTATTGCGTCTTTTGTCCGGTTTGTTGTTGCTAGTAACTGGCAGACGGGTACTCCTACTAATACCGGCTTCTCTGAGGTTCAATTTAATGGAACTCCCATTCCCGTCCCTGAACCTTCTTCCTTACTTGCCCTGTTAGCCTTTGGTTTAGCGGGTGTTGGTTTAAGAAAAAGAATTTAATCTTGAGATGGTAGGTTGGTTTATAAGCTGTTCGTAATTTAAATTGCCTGTTGAGATGAGGCACTCTTGCACTCTTGCAAGAGGCAACCTACGCCCTGCCCCCCCGATGTCGGGGGGGTTGGGGGGCAAGGGGAGGTGGGGGAGATTCGGCTAATCATAAGAATAAGCGATTTAAATACGTCTTAACTTAGGATTCGTGGCAAGAGACCAACCTACTTATTCAAAGCAATCAAAATCGTTGTCAACTGTTGCCGTGGGCGCTAAGAGCGGGTTAGTGGCTTTTCTAGGGATTCTCTGGCGAGTTTCGGTGCTTGGACAATCAGGGAAGAAATGGAATTTTTAGCAACTTTAGAAACAGGCTTGATCTCCGCCGTGGCAATCATCAAGTTTTGCCTGGAAAGTATTTCGATCGCTTGTGTGGTGATCGGATTAATTAAAACCCTACAATTAGCTTGGCAGTCTAATCGTCACCGTCGCAGTCTTTCCCCTTTTTCTTTCAATCAAATTCGCCTTCGTTTCGGTACTTGGCTATCTTTAGCCCTAGAGTTTCAGTTAGGTGGAGACATCGTGGCTACCACGGTGACACCTACCATAGAAGCTTTGGCAAAACTCGCCCTCATCGCTATTATCCGAACTTTCCTCAACTATTTCCTCAGTAAAGAATTGGAAACGGAATTGGCCCGAGAAAAAGAGCAATCGCAGTTAGCAGCCAGGTACAATCTTAGAGATTTTTAATGACAAAAAAAGGTGAGTTGACAATCACCTGACACTAACCCCTTATACTAAATCTGGTTATTAAAAACTGATTATTTATTCAGCCTTTTGCCTTTTGCATGAGTGCCTTTTGCCTGTCCTCAGAAGTAGCCTATACTCAACGGATTTAGTATCAGATGGGAAATAGAGGGCTGATGGTGGAGGGGAAAAGGGAATCGATCGAGAGCCATGATCGGGATAAAACTGGTAAAATTCGCCTATTTTCAATAAATCTCTTGATTTTGACCCCTAAAAGCTGACGGCGGACGGCGGAGATTGATTGCGGCAAAAAGCGCAAAAATGATTACAATCGATCCAAAATATCAACGACTAGGATTAAATGGCTACTCATATTGTTACTGGTGTCGCGGGTTTTATCGGTTCTAACTTGGCAGAAAAGCTTTTAGAACAAGGAGATCAGGTGATCGGCATCGATCAATTTAACGATTATTACGACCCCAGTTTAAAGCGCAAAAATGCCCATATTCTAGCCAAATATCCCGAATTTAAGTTAATTGAAGCGGATATACAAGCCCTTGACTGGCGACAACTGTTGCAAGGAGTAGAAGTATTATTTCATCAGGCAGCCCAAGCGGGAGTCAGAGCAAGCTGGGGTGATGGATTTCGTCAATATACCGAAAGGAATATAAATGCCACTCAAATTATTCTTGAGGCCGCTAAGGAAACCCCGTCTTTACAACGGATGGTTTTTGCTTCCACTTCCTCGGTGTATGGCAATGCGGAAACGATGCCGACTCCCGAAACCCTTTGTCCCCAACCGGTTTCACCCTACGGTATCACCAAATTAGCGGCAGAAAGACTCTGTTGGCTATATCACCAGAATTTTAACGTTCCCGTCACTGCCTTGCGTTATTTCACCGTTTATGGACCGCGGCAACGTCCCGATATGGCTTTCCATAAGTTTTTTCAAGCAGCGATCGCAGGTAAAGCTATCGGCATCTACGGGGATGGCAAACAAACCCGGGATTTTACCTTTATTAGCGATGCTGTAGCCGCTAATTTAGCCGCTGCCGTAGTCCCGGAAGCGGTGGGTGAGGTGTTTAATATTGGTGGTGGTAGTCGCGTGGTATTGTTGGATGTCTTGGATACCATGGCAAAAGTCATCGGTAAACCTATCGAGCGATCGCATCAAGGACTCGCCCGGGGAGATGCCCGTCACACCGCCGCCGATGTCACCAAAGCCCGTACTATTCTAGGTTATAACCCCCAAGTTTCTTTAGCCGAAGGATTAGCCCAAGAATGGCAGTGGATTCAGGAATTATATTGTTAACGGGGGCAATATCCTTAATAATCAAAAAATCTCCCTGTCAAAGGGAGATTTTGGGCAATATCTAGGGCTGGCTGAATAAATCTAAAAACCTTGTTGGGTAAGACTTTTAGACTTTTTGGAAGACTCCCTCAAAATCGGTAAAACCCTACACCCCACACCCCACCCCCCCCTGCCACCCCGATGTCGGGGGGGTTGGGGGGGCCACACCCTACCCCCACGAAAAAATTTTTCAGCAAACCCTATCTAGGGTTATCCCCCGACAAATTACACCAATTTCAGATCGGGATAATTGGCGAGAATGTCATCTTGACTGAGAATATCACCCTCGCTTTGGGGAGTCCAAATCACTTCTACTGCTAAAAGTCGATCGCCTCCCATACTACCAATTTGTTGCAGGGCCTGTTTCAAGTCTTGGGAATCATTAATTTTGGCTAGGGAAAATTTACCAACAATGCCGGCTAAAATAGTCACCAAAATATAGCCTTCCGGTGCGTTTTTGGCTAATTCTCCAGCCGATTCGGGTAAAATATTTTCTGTAGAACCTTGACGCAGTTGATTATTGTAATTAGTTAAGGTTTCCGCCGTTAGTTTACCGCGTTCGTTGAGGGACCACTGATTAAACTTCGCTTCTGCACTGCTGAGGCTGGTTTGCTGGCAATCGACGTTACCATAAACCCAGTATTCCGGATGACGTAACAGGGCGAGGGCGGATTCTTGTAAGACATCAACGCGCCCCTCGGAGGTGCTAGTATCCACAGTTAGGGCGATTTGATTTAATTCTTGTTGCAGATAACGGGCATTAGCCAACAAACCCACCTGTACTTTAGCCACGGAGACGGTTTCATATCCCGGTTCAACAGCCATACCATTCTCATCACTGCCGCCACCATTACGGAAAGCATTAACGAGGAAATTGGCAATAGCAAAAAAGATTAACAGAGAAATTAAGCCACCGCCACCACCACCCCAAAAGAAGGGTAAGAGGAAGGGAAAACCAATACCTCCACCGTAACCGGGGGAACTGTAACCACCACCTCTAGAAGGGCTAATACTGCGACTAGGGGCGCGAAAACTACCGCCCCCCATTCTACCCCCCGATGCCGCCAAAGCACTGGGAATAGAACCGAAAATCAGCGTTGTCACTAATCCTAGAACTAATAGCGGCTTGGCAAGCGCTCGAACTTTAGTTAAAATTTTGTCAATCATAAGAACACCGAAGCAACCCTTTATTTACTAGGATAACGAGTTTCTCGGTCAGGGATAAACAAATCCCCAATAGGGATAACCGAATCAGTTATCAGTGATCAGTTATCAGTGATCAGATTTGAGTTTTCAGTTCACTGTTTACTGTTTACTGATCACTGACAAAACCCCCACCCCCAAATTTATGACTTGGAATTTCTCTTCCCCCACGGATTCGCCATTAAGCGATCGCGAAGTACCCTTAGAAAGTCATCATCTCTGGGGTAAACGGATTGCTTTACTGGTAACAGGAGGGATTGCAGCCATGAAAGCGCCGCTAATTGCCCGATCTTTGCGGAAATTCGGGGCTACAGTCGTGGCTTTTGTCTCGGAAGAAGCTTTAAGATACGTCACTAGGGAAGCTTTGGAATGGAGTACGCTTAATCCCGTAGTTAGTCAATTAACGGCAAAAGCAGAACATTTAAGCGATCAATCTCCCTTTGATCTTTATTTAGTCGCCCCCGCTACCTATAACACGATTAATAAGTTTCGTTACGGAATCGCTGACGGAGTGATCACTTCATGCTTGGCCTCGGCCTTGGGACGACAGGAAAAGGGAAAAACTAAAATTCTGCTTGTCCCCACCATGCACGGCAGTTTACATAATGCTATTCTGACTGAATCTTTGCAAACTCTCGATCGCTGGGGAGTAGAGATTATGCCACCCCGGGATGATTACGGTAAGCACAATCTCCCCGGAGAAAAAGAGATTACCGTGGCAGCCTGTGGGATTCTCAGTAATTCTGTCCTGAAAAATATGCCGATTTTAGTCACTGGTGGACCCACACCCGTGATTATCGATAATATTCGTCGTTTAACCAATCGTTTTACTGGACAATTAGGAGTCGCTATTGCAGAAGAATTATACCTGCGCGGGGCAAAGGTGCAATTAATCCACGGACGCGGCAGCTATACACCCCCCGCTTATTTACCCCACGAAATTATTGAAACTTATGACGAGTATCTAGGGAAGGTGATGGGAGAATTAGAGAGTAAAAATTATAAATTTGGCATTTTCTCGGCAGCAGTGGCAGATTATCGCTTAGAAAGCCCTTTTTATGGTAAGATTCCCAGTGGTGGGCAGTTAAATCTTAATTTTGTGCCGACGGAAAAAGTGATTGACAAGGTGAGAGAAAATTTTCCCGATTTAGGGATGGTGACTTTCAAGTATCAGGAGGGAGTCAGTCAGGAAGAGTTACTGGAAATCGCCCGTAAACGCCTAGAAAAGGGCTATCAGGCCGTTATTGCTAATAGGGGTGAGGAAAAGGGCGATCAAGGGGAACAGGTGGCTTATTTGGTCACAAAAGCGGCACTGGGGAAATTTATCGGTAAAAAAGCGATCGCTATTGGCATCGCCGAATATTTAGAAGAGCGAGCCAAAAATGTTACAATCAAAAAAATTTAATATTTTTTAATATTAATTTGCAAAAATTTAGGGTAACACAGTCATGGGTAACATCAACTTCGTCAAAGAGAATAAGATTGTTGTAGCGGCAGATGGGGCGAATTTACGAGAGAAAGCAATCCAGAATGGCGTTGATATCTACACTTTTGGCGGTAAATTGATGAATTGTGGCGGTTACGGTCAGTGTGGTACTTGTATAGTGGCAATTGTCGAGGGTATGGAAAATCTCTCGGCCAAAACCGACTTTGAACAGCGCTGTCTGAAGAAAAAACCCGAAAATTATCGTTTAGCCTGTCAAACCATCGTTAATGGCCCTATTAGCGTCCAAACTAAACCAAAATAGCATTTATCGGTTTTTAGCCGTCAGCCCGATCGGTGATCACCGATCACCGATCACTAATACAAACTAACTAGGAACAATATTTAAGAAAGCATCGAAGTCTTTTAATGCTTCTTGGAATTGATTAGCAGCGAGACTAGCATCTTTCTCCTTGGCTGCCGCATCGATACGTTCAAAGTGAACGAAAAGATTTTTCGCTAACTGCTTGGCTTTTTCTTGGTCTTTGGGCAGTAAATTACGGGATAATCCTACCATTTCCTGACGCAATTGCCCCAAAGGACCGTGGATATAGGTGCGAGTATCTACCCAATTTTTGTCAGCGATGAGGTCTTGCAAAACGCTCATTTTTTCGCGAAATCCTTCTATGGGTTGGATGTAAACCTGTAACTGTTCGATTTTTTGCGGACTGTAAACGGTGGGGATAGTTGCTTGGGGACCACTGCAACTAACCAGCAGGGTAGTAACTAGGACTAAAACTAGGGAAATAATCGAGCGAAGACGTGGCATTGGTTTATATGTACTATTTAACAAACTATTGACGTTCTCTCCCGATAACCAGTCAAGCTATCGGGACGATTTTTACTTTATCAGGTTGTGGGATTCCCAAATCAGATTTTACTCCCAACGGCCTTGACAGTAACTCGGTGTTATTGGACGATAATCAGCAATTTTGCCTCTGATCCCCCCTTAATCCCCCCTTGATAAGGGGGGTGTCTGATAATTTTTAACACCTACCTACTTATTGATTAGAGCTTAAACTGTTTCATAAAAGCTCGATCAATCCGATCTTTCCATAACCATAATAACGGCGATTGCCATGCGAAACCGCCCCAAGATGCGATCGCTTGTTGGTCTCCTGTCCCGATTAAACTCAGATAATTTTTCTGGGGAAAATAGGGTTTTAGGGGCTGATTTTGCAGAATTCTTGCTAAATTATCGAACAGGGGTTTTCCTTGTCGGACGGCAAAAACTCCCGCTTTCGGACGGGGATAATCTGGAATCGTGGCAATATCTCCCACGGCAAAAATATGGGGATGGGAAAGAGATTGCAGATAATTATTCACTAAAATAAACCCTTTTTCATCTGTCAGTAATCCTGACGCTTTAATCCAACTAGGGGCCGAGGCAGTCGTTACCCAAATTGTATAATCCGTGGGTAAAACTAACCCCGATGAACAGATAATCTGATCTGCTTGCACTGCTGTCACATCCGTTGATAAATATAATCTAATTCCCCTTTGTTGACAAATATTCTCTAAACGTTGACCGACCCAATTATTATGGGCCGGTAGTAGTTTTTTTCCTCGATGAATTAGAGATAAATTCAAATTACTGCTAGAGTTGAGAATTTTGGCCAAACGGGACTGCATATTTAAAGCTAATTCAACTCCGCCTGCACCACCACCAACAATGACGATATTGAGAGGATTATTAGGGTTACTAACCGCTTTTTTGAGGATTTCTTGCCATCCTTCCCGAAAAATCGGCACCGGTTTGGCGGGAATAGCGTACTCTTTAGCACCGATAACATGATCTACTGCCGGGATGCTGCCGATATCGATCGAGAGATAATCAAAGGGAATCGGTGAAGAATTATGACAAATTACTTGACATTTTTCCGTATCTATGAAATTAGCCTTGTCTAAACAGAATTGCGCTTGAGAATACCTAGCTAGAGAAGGTAAATCGATATGAGTCTCAGCAAAATCATAAAAACCGGCGATGTGGCCGGGTAACATTCCCGAATAGGGGGTATGGGTGACATCGCTAATTAAAGTTAATTGAACGTTTTTTAGGGGTGATTGCCCCCAAAGACGAAGAGCGATCGCATGACTATGGCCACCACCGATAAAAACCAAGCGCTTGACTAAATCCATAAAAAAAGGGGATTGCTGCCGGAAAAGTTAAATTCTAATGAATATATCTTCTGACACAGAAATTCTGTTGCAAGATCGAGGGTAGATAGACAAAAACTCAAGACATCGGGGCCAGGAACTTTTAACCAATGACAGTCAATTGGGATTTTGATCTTTTCGGACTCGATATTCTTAAGTAAATTCTATCTAGTATCTTCGCTTCCCAATAGAGAGAAGTCTATGCAAGAAGTTTATATCGTGGCCGCTGTCCGGACTCCAATTGGTCGTTTTGGTGGGGGATTAATGGGATTATCCCCGGCGGATTTAGGGGCAACAGTGATGAAATCCGCCCTAGAAATCGCTAATTTGCCCCCAGAAGCCCTAGATTTGTATATTTTCGGCAATGTTTTGGGATCCGGTCATGGTCAGTTAATTCCCCGGCAAGCGGCGATTAAAGCGGGAATTCCCGTAAGCGTGGACGGATATCGGGTGGATATGGTTTGTTCTTCGGGAATGATTGCCGTTAGTAACGCTGCCACCTCAATTCGCGCTGGCGAAGCGGATCTCGTCCTCGCCGGTGGCATCGAATCCATGTCCCAAACTGGCTTTTTTCTCTCCCATCGGGCCCGGTGGGGTTATAAATTCCTTATGGGTGCGCCGGAACAATTAACCGACCTATTACTGCACGATGGCTTAACCGATGCTACCACGACTGAGGGCATGGGTTCCCAAGTTGATCGCCTCTGTCTCGATCGCGGGGTTTCTCGGCAAGCATTAGACGAAATTGCCGCCTTATCTCACCAAAGAGCGGCCACAGCCACAGAAAAAGGCTGGTTTAATGGTGAAATCGTGCCAATTGAACTTAAATCTAAGAAAGGTTCCACAATTATCGCTCAAGATGAGGGTATTCGTGCCGATAGTACCCCAGAAGGGTTAGGAAAACTGCGGCCGGCTTTTAATCCGTCGGGAGTTTTAACCGCAGGGAATAGTAGTCAGATTTCCGATGGGGCCGCCGCTATCCTTTTAGCCAGTCAAAAAGCTGTGGATCAGTACGGTTTAAAACCAATTGCCAAAATCCTTGGCGGCGCTGTGGGTGCTGGAAAAACCGATCGCTTCCCAGAATTCCCCGTCCTAGCGGTGAAAAAATTACTGGCATCTCTAGATAAAACGATCGAAGATTTCGATTTAGTGGAAAATAACGAAGCTTTTGCCTTAAATAATCTGCTTTTTGAGATGGATCTGGGGTTAGCGAGGGAAAAACAAAACGTTCACGGTGGTGCGATCGCATTAGGTCATCCCATCGGTGCTTCCGGAGCGCGAATTCTGGTGACGTTAATTAATGCGTTGAAAGTACAGGATAAAACCCTCGGTATGGGGGCCATCTGTCATGGGACCGGTGGCGGAACAGCGATCGCAATTGAAAGAGTTTAGGAGGAAAAAGCTATGGTATCTCTCGGACTAGAGGAGAAAGTTATCGTCGTTACCGGCGGAAATCGAGGCATTGGGGCGGCTATTGTCTCTCTTTTGATAGAATTGGGGGCCAAGGTAGCCTACACGGATTTAGCCACCGATAATCCCCAGGGTTTAGGCATTGTCGCCGACGTGACTAAGTTGGAATCCATGGAAGCGGCAGCTCAACAAATTGAAGCGGAATTGGGACCGGTTTACGGCATCGTCGCTAACGCGGGGATTACCAGAGATAACTTTTTCGCTAAATTAACGCCGCTAGATTGGGATTTAGTGATTAATGTCAACCTAAAAGGGGTTAATCACACGATTAAGCCGTTTATTGAGGGAATGTACGAACGACAAGCAGGATCGATCGTTTGTATTAGTTCTATTTCCGGTGATCGCGGTAATGCCGGCCAAACTAATTATGCGGCCACAAAAGCGGCAGTTATCGGTTTAGTCAAATCCTTAGCGCGAGAAGCTGCCCGTTATAATATTCGCGCCAATGCGATCGCGCCGGGGTTTATTAACACGGAAATGACTTTAGCGATTCCCGATAAAGTTCGCGATAAAATCACCGCCGAAATTCCCTGTCGTCGCTTCGGTGAACCCGCAGATATCGCCTGGGCAACTGCTTATTTACTCTCTCCTGTTGCCAGCAGTTATGTCTCTGGAGAAGTCCTCAGAGTTAATGGGGCCCATCACACCTAATCAGTTATCAGTTATCAGTGGGTAAGTTATCAGTTATCTAATTCAAAGATGGAGAATGTGTTTGTTATTGTCCCTGCTAAGTTGCTTGATAGTAGCATAAATCTATGAAATTTCAATGGGATCAAGACAAGGCAAATAACAACATCACAAAACATAGTATATCTTTTGAAGAAGCAGTGACCGTATTTGGGGATCCATTGGCCGTGACGATTTTAGATCCCGATCATTCAGTGGGTGAGTTTCGTTTTCTGACGATAGGACAGTCAAAATCACAAAAGCTGTTAGTCATATCTCATACAGAAAGAGAAAATGAGATTCGCTTAATTAGCGGCCGTTTAGCTAGTAAACAGGAGAGAAAAAATTATGAATCAGGAGTCTGAAGAAACGGTTAATGACGAGATGCGAACTGAATATGACTTTTCTGGTGGTATTCGTGGCAAATATTATCAAGCTTATCGACAGGCTAGTAATGTGATAATTCTCGATCCCGATGTGGCGGAAATTTTTCAAGATTCAGCCTCAGTCAATGAAGCGTTAAGATTACTAGCAAAAATTGCCAAGTCTGGAAAAATATGACTTATCAGTTATCAGTTATCGGGTGTAGGGTGGGTTAGTAAACTAGCGAAATCAGCGTTAAAGGAAAAGGGCAAAAATAATGGATAAACCGACACAAGCTTGGAGTGAGATGGCCGCGGATTACGTCAATCTTTGGACAGAAACCGGGGCAAAAATGTGGTCAAGTTGGTTTGATATGATGGGGGCGATACCGACTCCTATGGGCAATATTAAACCAGAATTGCAAGAGGCAACCCAGCGCTATTTTGATAATCGGGATTTATTGATCAAATTCCTAAAATTATCGATGGAAGCTTGGGAAAGTATCTTCCCAAAAATGCAAACAGGAGAAGACTGGCAAACAATTTTAAATAATTATACCCAACAGATGCGCGGTCAACTGAATAGTTTTACTACTACCACTTCCCAAAGTAGTCAAGATGTCAGTCAACTATGGACAATTTACCTGCAACAATTGCAAAGTATCAATCATTTATGGTTCGATCCTTTCGTCCTGTCAAATGACACAATAACCAAAGCTTGGTTAGGTAATACTTCTTCCTTGATCGAACTCAATAATATCTATTGGCAGAAGTTTTATGATGAAACTTTTGGCCAATGGTTACAGATGCCTTTATTGGGATTGCCGCGAGAATTTAACCGCAAATTACTCGATAGTTTTGAAACTTGGCGCATTCTTTATCAAGCTAGTATTAACTATCAAATTGTGCTGGCTGATATTCAAGTTAAATCCTTTGAAGCTTTAACTAAAAAATTAGTTTTCCTAGCAGAAAAAGGTCAACCTGTCAAGAATTGGCGAGAATTTCAAGATGTGTGGAGTGTCGTCGCTGATGATATTTTTGAAAAGGCTTTTTGTCAACCAGAAAACCTAAAAGTCAGGGGAAAATTTATTAATTCCCTCAATGATTATCGCCTCAAACAGCAGGATTTAATGGAAGTTTACCTGCGATCAATGAATCTGCCTACCCGCAGCGAAGTCGATGAAATTCATCGGACTATCTATGAATTACGCAAAGAGGTAAAAAGTCTCAAAAAAGCTTTAGGAGAAAAAAAGCAGTAGAAAGTAACAATTAGTTAATTGTGCTTGACAATCAGTTATCAGTTATCAGTTATCAGTTATCAGTTATCGGATTGCAGTTTTCAGTATATAGTGTTAGGTGAAAACTTCGGAACTTTCTTTTCACTGATTACTGTTTACTGTTCACTGCTCACTGAAAAATCCCCACTTCCCCAATTCTTTAGGAGAATTAAATTATGTGGCCATTTTTGACGCAAGTGAAACTGGAAGACTTTACCCAAGATTATCTAGAATTAACTCAAAAAAATCTCAAAGGTTTGGACAATCTCAAACGAGTTAAAGAAGAAGATATTCAGTGTGGAGTCTCGGAAAAAGAAGCAGTTTATCGGGAAGATAAAATCATTCTCTACCACTTTAAACCCGTGGTCGAAAAACCCTTCGAGATACCCTTGCTGATGGTTTATGCTTTGGTCAATCGTCCCTACATGGTAGATTTACAGGAAGGGCGTTCTTTAGTGGCCAATCTGCTGAAATTAGGCTTAGATATCTACTTAATTGATTGGGGATATCCCACCAGAAGCGATCGCTGGTTAACCCTTGATGATTATATCAATGGTTATGTCGATAATTGCGTCGATTTTATTCGTCAAAGTCACCATCTCGACAAAATTAATCTGTTAGGAATCTGTCAGGGGGGAACCTTTAGTTTATGCTATAGTTCCCTCTATCCCGATAAGATAAAAAATCTGGTGACAATGGTGACACCGGTGGACTTTTATCAAACCGAGACCCTCTTAAATATGCGCGGGGGGTGTTCCCTAGGATCCGAAGCATTAGACATCGATTTAATGGTAGATACCATGGGCAATATCCCGGGAGATTTTCTCAACTTAGAGTTTCTGGAATTAAAACCTTTACAGTTAGGTTATCAGAAATACCTCGATTTTCCTGACATCATGGAAGACGAATCAAAATTAGTTAATTTTCTGCGTATGGAAAAATGGATTTTTGATAGTCCTGACCAAGCGGGAGAATCCTACCGACAGTTTCTCAAGGATTTCTATCAGCAAAATAAACTGATTAAAGGGGAAGTGATGTTAGGAGATAAACGGGTAGATTTACATAATCTGACCATGCCAATTCTCAATCTTTATGCGGATAAAGATCACCTTGTCCCTCCCGCTTCTTCCCTCGCTTTAGGGAATTATATCGGTACTTCTGACTATACCGCTTGTGCTTTCCCGGTCGGACATATCGGAATGTATGTCAGTGGCAAAGTGCAACGGGATTTACCCCCCGCTATTAGCGATTGGTTGAAAGCAAGAGCTTAACAATCCTAGAAAATATCCCCTTTTCCCCGTTTGGGAGAGGGGTTTAGCACTTTTTTTCTCTACGGGTGTAACACAATACAACACATCGATAAAAAAAATCTACGGGCAGTAAAATAAACTTTTGTAACAGAGGATGTTAAGCACTGTTGCAAGATCGGGCAGAATCGGAGAATCCCGTTTCTTTCGGCTAAACCCCTGTGGTACACTGCAAAGCGTACTCGCTCGTAAGTATGTAGGAGAAAACCTGAGTGTTAAGAGTCGCTGTTGTGGGTTCAGGGCCGGCCGGTTCTTCGGCGGCAGAAACATTAGCTAAAGCAGGCATTGAAACCTATTTATTTGAACGCAAATTAGATAACGCTAAACCCTGTGGTGGAGCGATTCCTCTCTGTATGGTGAGCGAATTTGACCTACCTCCTGAAATTATTGATCGCCGGGTGAGAAAAATGAAAATGATCTCCCCCTCTAACGTCGAAGTCGATATTAATCTCGATAATCAAGACGAGTATATCGGAATGTGTCGTCGGGAAGTCCTCGACGGTTTTATGAGAGAACGCGCCCATAAATTAGGAGCGCATTTAATCAACGGAACCGTTTACGGTCTCGACATTCCCACCAATAGCACCGATCCCTATACCCTACACTACGCCGATCACTCCCACGGCAATTCCCAAGGGGAAATGAAATCTCTGAAGGTGGATGTGGTTATCGGCGCCGACGGTGCTAATTCCCGCATTGCTAAAGCTATTGATGCTGGGGATTACAACTATGCGATCGCTTTCCAAGAACGCATCCGTCTCCCCCAAGATAAAATGGCCTACTACGAAGATCTGGCCGAAATGTATGTAGGAAAAGACGTATCCCCCGACTTCTACGCTTGGGTATTCCCCAAATACGATCACGTCGCCGTCGGTACCGGCACAATGAAGGTCAATAAAGCCATGATTAAAGACCTACAAGCTGGTATTCGCGCTCGCGCAGCCCGTCGTCTGGAAGGGGGCGAAATCATCCGCGTGGAGGCTCACCCCATCCCCGAACATCCCCGTCCTCGTCGTGTAGTTGGTCGCGTGGCGCTGGTGGGAGATGCTGCGGGAACAGTTACCAAGTCTTCGGGAGAAGGCATCTATTTCGCCGCTAAATCGGCGCGGATGTGTGCTGAAACCATTGTCGAAGTCACTAACGGCGGCCAAAGTATTCCCACAGAGGACGAATTGAAACTCTACCTCAAGCGTTGGGACAAGAAATACGGTATGACCTATCTGGTATTAGATATTCTGCAACGGGTTTTCTACCGTACCGATGCCACCCGGGAAGCTTTTGTGGAAATGTGTTCCGATAAGGATGTACAGAAGATGACTTTTGACAGTTATCTCTATAAAACCGTTGTTCCCGCTAATCCTCTCGTACAGATGAAGATTACTGCTAAAACCATCGGTTCTCTCCTGCGCGGTAACGCTTTAGCTCCTTAAAATCAATTGATAACCAGAAAACCCAATCTCCCCATCGCGGTGGTTGGGTTTTCTTTTGGGTTGTTTCATCTCCTATCTTCTCTAATACTAAATCTGGTTATTAAAAACTGATTATTTATTCTCCCTTTTGCATGAGTGCCTCTTGCATGAGTGCCTCTCCTGATATGTAGCCTATACTCAACGGATTTAGTATAATTCAAACAAAAATAAGGTATGTTATGTTTGATTAACGCATCCGACGAGAGCGACTTGCCGCTACCTTAAGCGCCTTCGGCATCGTAACTATTGATATAGCTTATGACTGAAAATTCCTTCTTCAATGAGCAAAAAGAACAGTCCTTGATCAAAGCTAGGATTGTTGAGAAATATTTCTGGGCTTGGGCAAAAGTTATAATTTCAAAAGTTAAGGGATCGTCTTCAGTCCAGAAAATCGCTTATGTTGACCTTTTTGCTGGTGCAGGACGATATAAAGATGGCTCAAAATCAACCCCAGTAAAGGTTCTAGAAACTGCCATCGCCGATACAGATATGCGAAATATGCTGGTATCGATCTTTAACGATGCCGATGTCGAAAATGTTAATTCTCTTCAACAAGCTATAGATTCAATTCCGGGCATAGAAAATTTAAAATACCGCCCTCAAATATCAAAATATGAGGTGGGAGAGGACATAGTTAAAATCTTCCAAAGCATGAAATTAGTTCCCACTTTATTTTTTGTTGATCCTTGGGGTTACAAGGGGCTATCTCTTCAACTTGTTAATTCGGTCGTCAAAGATTGGGGTTGTGATTGCATCTTCTTCTTCAATTACAATCGCATCAACATGGGTTTAAATAATGATGCAGTCAAAGAACACATAAATGCGCTATTCGGACAAGTACGAGCAGATCAACTCCGCGAACGATTGAAAACACTTACTCCACAAGAGCGTGAGTTAACCGTTGTAGAATATATCTGTGAAGCCTTGAAAGAAATGGGGGGTAAATATGTGCTTCCATTTCGTTTCAGACATGAAATGGGAAATCGTACTAGCCATCACCTAATTTTTGTAAGCAAGGCTCCTAAAGGCTATGGAATTATGAAAGAGATAATGGCTAAAGAGAGTTCTGAACAGACGCAGGGCGTACCATCTTTTGAGTATAATCCTGCAACTCTTCAACAACCATTACTCTTTGAGCTAACCAGTCCTCTTGATCAACTGGAATCTATGTTGTTGGACAATTTTTCAGGTAAAACTATGACGATGGCAGAGATTTACGACCAGCATCATCTGGGAAAACCGTACATTAAAAAGAATTACAAAACTGCCCTTAGCAATCTTGAATCTCAAGGAAAAGTCACAGTACATTCACCCGAGGACAAAAAACGGCGAAAAGGAACGTTTGCGGATGATTTAAAGGTTACATTTCCAGTTAAGCAATAAGCTCTAATTTTTCTGAACGCCTCGCTGATTTAAGTGGGACACTTCCCCATTTTTGGATATGCTGATTCCAAGCATTAGGCATCTCGTCCCAGATTTTATCATCAAGTAATCTACCCCCTGCTTTCGGTGTCCTTCCCCCAACTTGTTTGAAAAAAAATGCTACCCCTGAATTTTGACATTGATTGCGGATATCCCTTGCCCAGTCAAGTTTCATCGGGCGATGTTTTTGCCCGGATTCTCCGCCGACAATAACCCAATCAATGCCAGTTAAATTAAGTTCTAGTGGTCCTAAAAGTGGCTCACAGGAAATGAAACGCACTGAAACAGGCACTGTCCGAAGATATTCAATCCGATCTATGTGGTTTTGGTTCTCGACAGATACACCTAGCCAAATGTTTTCTGGAAAATCTAATTTAGACGCTAAATCACCTAGACGGCTTTGTCGCTTTGTTAGAATCTGATATATATGCCAAGGTGTTGAATGAATAACTGAGAAAACTTGTCTGATAAAGTCGAGAGGCACATCATCATGAAAAAGGTCACTCATTGAGTTGACAAAAACTCGACTGGGAGTGCGCCAACGTAAGGGTTCTTCCAATCTTTCTCGATGCAAAGTCAAGCTGAATCCATTGGGAAAGTTTTTGGGAAAACGCTGTGTAATAGCTTCGGCGTAACAATGCAGACAGCCAGTGCTAATTTTATCGCACCCGGTTGTTGGATTCCACGTTTTATCAGTCCACTCAATACCAGTGTGTGTACTAGACATATTTAAACTCCACAAGCTATATCTATGACAGACGCTACCTGCCGATAATTAGCAATTTACTTGTACTATACCATTGTTTGACAAGTACAATTGTCGCCGCACTCACTTTCTACATTACGCAATCGTCAATGAGTTGCGGTGTATACAAAATATTACATCGTTTAACGAAAACAACAGGCACTTACGAAGTTATAACCGATGCTATGAAATCTAAGCGGCGATCGCTTCACCGGCAATCTCTAAGTAGGGCTTGCTGAATAAATCTAAAAACCTTTTTGGATAAGACTTTTAGACTTTTTTGAAATCCAAAAGTGCCAGGCATGGGAGTGATCAGGGGAAAAATTCAGGTACTTTTTCCCTGAAAATTAGGTAATTGACCACGGCGGTTCGACAAGCTCACCGTCCACTCGACTGATCTCACGGCCGAAGCCTGCCCCCAGGAAAAACTTTTTCAGCAAACCCTAATTAATTTTGCCTGCTGAAAATTTCGCTGATTATATCATAAAAATTACCAAAAATACTTAATTTACTAAGACAACTAAATAATTGTTTAATCGGTAATTCTTGAGGAAATCTAAAATCAGAACTCAACCGGCAAAAAGGGTGAGAGAATAAAAACATAGTTCAGAGAGTAAGCTGTTCGTAATTTAAATTGCTTGTTGACTTGCACTCTTGCAAAAGGCAACCCCCCAACCCCCCTAGGGTCGTTTCATTCTCTCAAATGTCATTCTCTCAAATCCTTATCTGGCAACGTTTTAAGTCGATTTCTCGGAAATATATATCTGAAAATTTTTAAAAACGTCGTGCTTTGCTTACCTCATAAGCGATTAAAGGTAGCAAAAAAAGAATTAGATTCGGAGAATGAATCAGCCCTACCCACCCCCCCGATGTCGGGGGGGTAAGGGGGGGTGGGCTAATCTAAGAATAAGCGATTTAAATACGTCTTAGCTTAGAAGCTATCAAGACAAGCTTTGCAGTCGTAAAATCCACAATTCGTGCCGGGTGAAGGCTGATAAATAACTTTCAGACAAGCAGAATTAAATTTAGTAGAAAAAAATCGCAACAATCTGTAAATCTACTGAAAAAAGAGAGAAACCTTATGTTTTGTGAACAATGCGAACAAACCGCTAGTGGTAATGGTTGCCATCAGTGGGGAGCCTGTGGAAAAAGTCCCGAAGTCAACGCTGTTCAAGACTTATTAGTTTATTGTCTGCGGGGATTAGCATTGGTGGTTTTAAAAGCCAAAGAAGCGGCAATATCTACTCGCGAAGCCGATATTTTTACCTGTGAGTCGCTTTTCGCCACCATGACCAATGTTAACTTTGATCAACGGCGTTTTACTGATTATATTCAGCGTTGTTTAGAGATTCGGGAAAATTTAAAAGCACAATTGGGATCGCTTGACTGGTCTGCACTTGCTAACTATCAGCCTAATTTTAATGAGAGTCTAGTCAGCCAAGGTCAAGAAGTATCCTTAGAACTAATTGAAAAAGTGCAAGACCTCGATATTTTTTCCCTAAAGTTAACCGCTATCTACGGAGTTAAAGGTCTTGCTTCCTATACTTTCCACGCTCAGGAATTAGGTCAAGAGGATGACTCGGTTTATCAGGTTATCCAAGAGACTTTAGCGGCAATTGACCGCGGGGATTTAAACCTGAATGATTGGGTGGCAATCTGTCTAAAAGTCGGGGCCGCAAACCTGCGGGCCATGGAATTATTAGATCAAGGTCATACCGAAACCTACGGTCATCCTATACCGACAAATGTTCCCTTAAATCCGCGTCTAGGTAAAGCCATTTTAGTCTCCGGCCATGATATTAAACAATTAGCGGCTTTACTGGCACAAACTGCCAATACTGGGATAACAGTCTACACCCACGGAGAATTATTACCCGCCCACGGTTATCCAAAACTCAAAGAAAAATATCCCCATCTCTACGGTCATTATGGCACCGCCTGGCAAAATCAAACTAAAGAATTTGCTAAGTTTCCGGGGGCAATAGTTTTAACTACTAATTGTCTCATGCCCCCCCACGAAAACTATGAAAGTAAACTCTTTACCCTCGGACCTGTGGGTTATGCCCATATTAACCGCTTAGAAACAGTGGACGGTGCGATCGATTTTAGTCCCGTGATTGCTAAAGCGCAGTCATTGCCCGGATTTACTGAAATAAGCGAACCTCGGCAGGTAATGGTGGGATTTGCCCACAATACCGTTCTCAGTGTCGCTGATACGGTGGTTGATGCCCTTAAACAGGGTAAAATCCGTCACTTCTTCCTGGTTGGGGGCTGCGATGGGGCAAAACCCGATCGCAATTACTACACCGAATTTGTGGAACAAGTTCCCGAAGATTGCATCGTTTTAACCCTTGCCTGTGGAAAATTCCGCTTTTTCGACAAACAACTAGGTAGCATCGAAGGATTACCCCGGCTGATGGATTTAGGACAATGTAACGATGCCTATAGTGCCATCAAAATCGCCCTAGGATTAGCCAACGCTTTTAACGTTAGCGTCAACGAGATTCCCCTCTCCCTAATTATCTCTTGGTACGAACAAAAAGCGATCGCTGTACTGCTCACCCTGCTACATCTAGGGATGCAAAATATCCGTCTGGGACCAACTTTACCGGCATTTATCTCCCCCAACGTCCTGAAATTCCTCTCCGATACCTATCACCTGCAGCCGATTACTACCCCCGCAAAAGACTTAGCCGATTGTCTAAGTTAAAACTTTCTGTAAAAATCCCACCCTTGGCCACAAACTGTGGCCTATGGGAAGGAGAGGGATATTATCCTCAAGGAGAATAATTTTTATGTCCGTAATCACTTTAAGCATTGATGGTAAAGATGTAGCGATCGAAGCAGGTTCGCGAGTTCTGGCGGCAGCTAGTCAGGTAGGAATAAAAATTCCCGCCCTCTGTCATCTCGATGGGGTTTCCGAAGTGGCTGCCTGTCGCTTATGTTTGGTAGAAATTGAAGGTATTAATAAATTATTACCTGCCTGTGTAACGGAAGTGGCGGAAGGAATGGTGGTTCATACCGATACTCCAAAACTGAAAGAATATCGCCGCATGACGGTGGAATTATTATTCGCTGAAGGTAATCACGTTTGTGCAGTTTGTGTGGCTAATGGTAACTGTGAATTACAAGATTTAGCCATCGAAGTGGGTATGGATCATAGTCGTTTTCCCTACCGTTTTCCTAAGCGAGAAGTGGATATTTCCCATCCTCTTTTCGGTATCGATCATAATCGTTGTGTTCTCTGTACCCGTTGTGTGCGAGTCTGTGATGAAATTGAAGGGGCGCACGTTTGGGATCTGGCTTATCGCGGCGAAAAAGATAAAATTATTGCGGGAATGGATCAGCCTTGGGGCAGCGTTTCCGCCTGTACTTCCTGCGGCAAATGTGTTGCCGCTTGTCCAACGGGAGCCATATTCCGCAAGGGTTCCGCCGTTTCTGAAAAAGAGGAAGATCGATCGAAGTTGGAATTTTTAGTTAACGCTAGGACTCAACACCAATGGACGCGTTAAAGTAATCAATGGAGGGCGATAGTGATCGATGGGCGCCTTTAGATATCTACGAGCAGAAATTAGCCGCCAAGGTAAGGGAGGACTATGATCAGATTATGGGTAATAATCAAGATATCCTAGCGATTGCCACCCAATACGAAATCTCGGAGATCGATATCCGACGCGCCAAGGATTACGCTTTTGGATCGGGAGTGTCTCGATATCAATTTTTTCCGGAAGGTTTAATGGTAGCAGCTTGGCGAAGACTCGCTGGCGCTCAAGGGAATAATCTTGATCGGATGTTTCTCAATCATGAAATCTACGAATCTGACTTAGTTATTAATCGAGGATTTTCGCAGCAACAAGCGCATTTACTGGCACAAAAACAATATCCTTGGTCCGATTCAATTCAGCAAACAAGATAATTATGACCACATCACCCGAATCGCAATTTCTGCAAGCCCTAGAAATGTGTCAGTCTCTCTCCAATTTGACGGCGCAATTTTCTATTATTCCTTGTCGGGTAATTGAAATTTTGTCTGATGTCAGTCAAGAGCCTAGGGTTTTGTATTCGCTCTTAATTAAATATTCTAGAGAGGTGGATTGTGCTTTAGTTGCCCTAGATATTTATGCCAAAAATGCTGATAATTGGCGAGTAAAAGATCGAGATAGAACCTGTTCTCTTGGTTTTGGAGTGAAAGACCATTGCACGATTTTAAGCTGTTTGCTCAATTTCGGCAAACGTCCTTTTTCTTTTATTTCCTATACGGGAAATTTTGCATCGGAGGCGATTATTTTTGAGCTACTTAAAGACTGGAAAAATCTAGATTTAGCCCCTTTCTTTGAGGAAAAAATGCAAGAGTTTATCCAGGAGGCAAAAATAGCTTAAAAGAGTATTTCTTTTCGTTTGATACTTTTGACAAAATTGCAACTCAGCCAAAAAATACCAATCAAGGAATTAAAATTATGTCTAAAATTCGCTTCGCTACTGTCTGGTTAGCCGGTTGTTCGGGATGCCATATGTCCTTCCTCGATTTGGATGAATGGCTGTTAGAATTAGCCGAAAAAGTTGACGTTGTCTATAGTCCTGTCGGCTGCGATCTGAAAACCTATCCAGAAAATGTCGATGTCTGTTTAGTGGAAGGAGCGATCGCTAATCAGGATAATTTAGAACTAATTCATCTAGTCCGTCAAAATACCAAAACCGTCGTTTCTTTTGGTGATTGCGCCGTAACTGCTAACGTTCCCGCTATGCGGAATATGTTAGGAACTGCCGATCCCGTGCTAAAAAGAGCTTATTTAGAGTTAGGAGATAACACACCTCAACTACCAGAAGAACCTGGTATCGTTCCCGAATTATTAGATCAAGTGCTGCCCGTCCATCAAGTCATTCCCATCGACATTTTTATGCCGGGTTGTCCCCCCGATGCGGACAGAATTCGCGAGACATTGATTCCAATTTTAAAAGGGGAATTACCCGTGATGGCAGGACGAGAAATGATTAAATTTGGTTAATTGAATCAGTTATCAGTCGTCAGTTATCAGTTATCAGTTATAAGATTTGAGTTTTAAGTTTTGAGTGAGCAGTATGTATTAAGTGAGCCTCATCAAATGCCAGTTTGCTGCTGTCTTTTCACTGATTATTGATTACTGTTTACTGATTACTGATTGGGTGCATCTCACATTTGTAGAAATACCGACAATCAGCAATTATCAGTGACTCCTAAATTATTACAGATGTGTCAGCGGCTGCGTGTAAGCATCCCACCGAAAAACTAATGCGCTCCGGGGTTTGGGGGCGGCACTTCGACACATTTCGACACATTTCGACACATTTCGACACATTTCGACAAGCTCAATGTAAAGGCTCAATGTAAAGGCTCAATGTAAAGGCTCAATGTAAAGGCTCAGTGACCGCGCCACGCCCCCAACGGGGGGTTTGGGGGGTAGAACCCCCCAAAAGCTTGGATTGAGTAATCAGATCTGAAGTAATACTAAATCCCTTGAGTATAGGCTACATATCAGGAGAGGCACTCATGCAAAACGGAGAATAAATAATCAGTTTTTAATAACTGGATTTAGTATTACTGATTACTGAACATCTCCCCTAAATCAAGTTAAAATATCCGCTCCTAACATCCGTTGATATTTAGCTTCTAAAGCTTTTTTTAAATTAGGCAAAGTGATTAAATGGGGATCATCTAACATAATTTTTTCGGCGGCATCTCTTGCCAAAACTAACACCTCTTGATCCTCGACTAAACTAGCGAGGGCAAAATCTGGTAAACCCGATTGTCGTTGTCCTAAAACTTCCCCTGGACCGCGGAATCGCATATCCATTTCCGAGATAAAAAAGCCGTCTTGGGATTGTTCCAAAACCGTCAATCTTTGACGAGAATTAGCACTATTAGTGCCACTTAAAAGTAAACAGTAGGATTGATGGGAACCTCTGCCTACGCGCCCCCGTAATTGATGTAATTGTGAAAGGCCAAAACGTTCGGCATTTTCAATTAACATCACCGTAGCATTGGGAACATCTACCCCCACTTCAATAACCGTAGTTGAGACAATAATTTGTAGAATATTATCGCGAAAAGCTGTTAAGATTTCCTCTTTTTCGGCGGAACTCATGCGACCATGGAGTAAACCGATATTAAAATTGGGAAAAATCTTTTCTGATAAATTTTGATATTCTTCCACCGCAGCCCTCACATCTAATTTTTCCGATTCTTCAATCAAGGGAAAAATCACATAAGCTTGTCTGCCTTGGGCAATTTCACGGCGAATTAAATCATAGGCAGCCCTTCTTTGATTCCCATTTAAAGCGGTGGTTTGAATCGGTTGTCTGCCGGGGGGTAATTCGTCAATTTGACTCACATCTAAATCCCCATGCAGGGTTAAAGCTAAAGTACGGGGAATCGGTGTTGCTGTCATGGTTAAAACGTGGGGAGACTCTCCTTTGCTTAATAATCTTGCCCTTTGTTGTACCCCAAAGCGATGCTGTTCATCAATAACAACTAACCCCAATTTGCGGAAATTAACTGCATCTTGAATTAGGGCATGAGTTCCCACTAAAAGTGGTAATTCTCCTGTCTCCAATTGGGCGTGAATTTCTCGCCGTTTAGCGGTTTTTGTGGAACCAGTTAATAATTCTACGGGTAAATGTAAGAGATTAAACCAGCTAACTAACTTACGATAATGTTGTTCTGCTAAAACTTCCGTGGGAGCCATTAATGCCGCTTGATAACCGGATTGTAGGGCTGCTAAAATAGCATAAACTCCGACAATTGTTTTGCCAGAACCCACATCCCCCTGCACGAGACGATTCATCGGGGTGCTAGAATCTAAATCCTCTAAAATTTCCTCAATAACTCGTTTTTGAGCATTGGTTAATTGAAAGGGAATTATCTGATTAAATTGATCAATTAATTGACCCCTAGCACTAAAAACAGCACTTTTCTGTGTCTGACGATACTGTTGCCGCCGCCGCAGAAAACCCAATTGTAAAAAGAAGAATTCATCAAAGACTAATCGCCGTCGCGCTTGACTGAGAATCTCGGCATTATTGGGGAAATGAATGTTAGTAATTGCTGTTTTTAAATCGATTAATCCGTATTGTTTTCTTAGACCGAAAGGTAGGGGGTCTTTTATCGCCTCTACTGCCCCAAAAGCGGCGACTACAGCCTTTCTAATTAGGTCGGCGGGTACTCCATCGGTGAGAGGATAAACCGGCAGAATACGCCCGATTTTTAAGGACTCAATACTTGCGCCAGAACTGTCTAATAATTCAAATTCAGGATTTTCTAAAGTTACCCCATATTTACCCGCTTTGACTAAACCACTAACCGCCACCACTGAACCGACGGTATAGAGTTTTTTTTGTCCTTCCTGCCAAGCACGATTAGTATAGCGAGTTCCCGCATAAAAACGGTTTAATTTTATCTGTCCAGTGCGATCCTGTAAGAGCAATTCAAAGATAGCCAACTTGGTATTTTTGGGGCTAGTAAAACAATTACAGCGCTTGACATTCCCCACTAAAGTTACCGTTTCCCCCTCGGTTAAATTAGCGATATTGACTTGACGACTGTAATCAATATGATCCCGGGGATAATAATATAATAAATCTTCAACTTTGTGGAGGTTTAATCTTTCTAACAGACTGGCTTTTCTCTCTCCCACTTCCGCTAGATATTTCAAGGGTTGTTCGAGGGTAACTTGCCGTGGAGAATTAGTCTTTGCCGTGATGGGAGTGGTATTAATAATTTTCGCTGCGACTGGTTCTTTTGGGGTGGGGGCTGCTTCTAAAGTTTGCCGTAATTGTTGCAAAAAATTGCGCGTTTCGGTGACTAATTGTTGTCTTTGTTCGGGATTAAATTGGGAGTATTGGGCAAATTTTTGGGCTAATTCTCGCCAGCGATTTCTCTCACTGGTGGCAATTCCCACGGGAGGATTATCCCCGAAACTAAGACAGAAAAACTCGCTAAAACGGTATTGATTTCCCTGAAGATCGGGATAACCTTTTTCCGCTTCTACAGATAAGGCTTTTTGTAATCTCACCCAGTCGGGTATTTCCCCTTTCATAATTGCCTCTTGATTCCAAATTTTCCGGTATTATGCTTCCCTAATACCTCTGTTTAATTATAACTGATTAATCATACCAACTACTGCGCCACGCCGCTTCTGCTTGAGCGATAGTATATTCTTTGCGAATACGATGATATTGTTCCCCTAGACGATTTAATTGTTCCCAAAGGGAGTGAATTTGATTTCTTTCGACACTTAAGCGCGTGTCAGCAAATTCCAGTTCAGCCATTCGTAGATGAATTGCCGTTACTTTAGTGACTTTGCCACTCGAAAAATCCCTATCATCCCCATCATCTTCATCTTCATCTTTTTCCTCCTCTAGTTCAGGGTTTTTAGCTTCCACTAAGATGTTTAACATATTATTTCCTCCACCTAGGGACTGTCCTTCTTCTCCCGATTGAATTGCCATATCGATAATTTGACTGGGTAGATGAGGGGGAAGAATATAAGCTTTTTGTAGTTGCTGATTAATTTGTCTAGAGAGATGATTGAGAATCTCGATACAGTTTTTTTCCAGCACTCGACAACAATAAAGTAAAATATCGGGGTTATTAATCTCTCCAGTTGCGGCTAGATTTTCCGGTTTGTTTAGAAAAAGTTTCAAGAAATCTGGGGTGTTAACTGTCTCTGCTGGACTTTTAGAGAATCCTACCCCCGAAAATGCCCCTCGATCGAAGCTCTGCTCGCCCAATTGCTGTAAACTAGCCTTAGCCTCTTGTCCTAGAGTTTTGATCTCCTCTTGCAGTTTCTGACGATTGCTGTGGGAGAGGGCCAGAAATTCCCCCCCATAGTAACGGGTACAGATATAATACACTGCCCCGATCGCCTGTTTATAGAGAGATTCACCGAGTAAATCAAGATAAATTCGGTATTTTTCTCGCATTCTTTCGGCTAAATTTGCCACTTCCGTTTCTATGTTCTTTAAATCTTGTTGTAGCTTGTTCAGTTTTCCAGTCATAGAAATTTTACCGAGGGAGAAGTTAGCGATCGGCGAATTCTATTATAGCGACTCACTGTCAGCTATAGCACCCTGTAGAAAAAGTGTCAGAAATACAAGAAACCCATTAAGATAATCTAGCAGTAAGCTATGACAGTGTTTCTCATCAGGATAAAGTGTAACCTAATTTGCTATCGACCACCGACTCCCCAAAACGAAAACTTCGCACCTCACCATCAAGATAACTGCTGTACTTAAATTTATGACTAGCAATCCTTCAGCTTCTTTAAAATTAAAAAAAACAAAAATTACCGACACAAATATCACTCTCTCCCATGGCAGTGGTGGCAAAGCAATGCGGGATTTAATTAACGAGATATTCGTTAATAACTTCGATAATAACTTACTGGCACCCCTGGAAGATCAAGCCCGATTTGAGATTAAAGATTTAGCTAAAATAGGCGATCGCTTGGCATTTACCACCGATTCCTATGTGGTTTCTCCCCTATTCTTTCCAGGGGGTGATATTGGCAGTTTAGCAGTCAATGGAACCGTTAATGATTTGGCTGTCGGTGGCGCAATTCCTCTCTATCTCAGTTGTAGTTTTATCCTCGAAGAAGGTTTATCTATCGACACCCTAAAAACCATCGTTACCAGCATGAAAATAGCCGCCGACAAAGCGGCGGTAAAAATCGTCACCGGGGATACAAAAGTCGTTCCCAGGGGACAAGGGGATCAAATATTTATTAATACCTCTGGAGTCGGAGTAATTGCGGCCGGAATCAATTCCGGTGCCAATAATTTACAAGTTGGCGATCGCATTTTGATTAACGGTTTTCTGGGGGATCACGGTGCCGCCATTCTGATTGCCAGGGGCGAATTAGACTTGCAATGCACAATCGAAAGCGATTGTCAAGCCCTGAATTCTTTAATTTCTGCAATTCTGGCAGTTTGCCCGGAAGTTAAAGCGATGCGGGATGCCACTAGAGGCGGATTAGCCACAGTTTTAAACGAATTCGCTCAAAGTTCAGGGGTGGGAATACAGGTGCAGGAAACGGCGATCCCCATCCGGGAAGAAGTGCGAGGAATGTGCGAATTATTGGGTTTAGAACCGCTTTATCTGGCAAATGAGGGCAAATTAGTCCTTGTCGTGCCTCCAGAGGCGGAAAATCGCGTTTTAGCAGTGATGCGTTCCCATCCTGACGGTAAAAATGCCGCTTGTATCGGGGAAGTCGTCGCTTCTCCCCCCAATTTAGTTTACTTAAAAACCGCTTTCGGCACTAAAAGGATTCTCGATATGTTAGTCGGTGAACAATTACCGAGAATATGTTAATTTTACCTCTGGTAAAAATCAAAAATTGTTGTTAGGGTTAGGAGTCAGTAGCCAGTAGTCAGTAGTCAGGAGAATTAAAAATGAATAATAATCAATTAAATGGTCTATTTACAGATTTTAGGCAATTTAATCCTTATTTTTGCTGTTTTGAACCCTCAAATAGTTGGGGTTTTGGGGTTTTAGTTGAAATTTCCTTGATAACTGATAACTGATAACTGATAACTGATAACTGATAACTGATAACTGAAAATGCACGAACTAGGAATCACCCAAAATATTATCGAACTTGCCTTAGAACATTCCCGAGGAATGAAAGTTAAGCGAGTGGTGTTAGAGATTGGTCAACTAACGGCAATTATGCCAGAATCGATCGCTTTTTGTTTTGATACCTGTTGTCAAGGTACTAATATAGAGGGGGCAATGTTAGAGATTCTGGAAATTTCTGGTTTAGGACAGTGCCAAGATTGCGGAAATGAGCTAGAACTAGAATATCCCTATGGCATCTGCGATCGATGTGGTAGTCGTAATATAATCATTTTACAGGGTCAAGAATTAAATCTCAAATCCTTGGAGACAGAATCCTTATGTGTGTAACCTGTGGTTGTTCTGATAACTCGGAAGTGACGGTAACTAATCCGCAAACGGGAACCCATGAACATATTTTAGCCGATGGTACTGTTATTAGTCATAGCCATCACGATCACGATCATGAGCATCCCCATCATCCCGCAGAAATTCACGCTCAAATTCATCATACCACTCTCCAAGTTGAGCAAAATCTGCTGGCAAAAAATAATCTGTTAGCGGCACAAAATCGCGGTTGGTTGAAGGGTAGAAAAACTGTTGCCCTTAATCTGGTTTCTTCCCCCGGTTCGGGAAAAACTACCCTGTTAACTCGCACAATTGCCGATTTAAAAACCGCTATTCCTATCAGTGTGATTGAGGGAGATCAAGCAACAGCTAATGATGCCCAAAAAATTAGTGAAACCGGTTGTCAGGTTATCCAAATTAATACCGGAACAGGTTGTCATTTAGAAGCATCAATGGTAGAGAGAGGATTAATCGAACTCGATCCACCGATGAATTCTTTAGTGATGATCGAAAATGTCGGTAATCTAGTTTGTCCTGCTTTATTTGATTTGGGAGAAAATGCCAAGGTTGTCATTCTTTCCGTCACCGAAGGGGAAGATAAACCGATTAAATATCCCTATATGTTCCACGCTTCTCAAGTCATGATCTTGACAAAAATAGACCTACTGCCCTACGTTAATTTTAACCTCGATCGCTGTTTAGATTACGCCTATCAAGTTAATCCCAATCTGAAAGTTTTTCAAGTTTCCGCTACCACTGGAGAAGGTTTAGATGCTTGGTACAGTTGGTTAAAATCGCTGGTTTAAGTTAAGTAGTAACACACCAAAAAAGTTCAGTCTAACCCCTAAAAACAATGACCCTAGCACTTGACCAAAATATTTATAATCAACTGTTGACTAAATTTCAACCCAAGATTATTGAAAATGAGGAAGAATATGAGCAAGCTCGTCATCTTCTGCTTAATCTAATTAGTAAACAGGATCGACTACCAGAAGAAACCGCGATGGTTAAATTAATGGCGACAATTATTAAGGATTTTGATGCCAAACAACCTCAACCCGAACCAGCTTCACCGCAGGAAGTATTATTACACTTAAGGTCAGCTAACAACATGAAACAAGCTGATTTAGTTGGTAAAATTGGTTCTAAGGGTGTGGTTTCAGAAATTGTTAATGGCAAGCGATCGATTAGTAAAGCTCAAGGGAAAATTTTAGGAGAGACTTTCAATGTTTCCCCCAGTGTATTCATTTAATTCTTTATTAGTTGTTAATGAAAACAACCGTCATTGTTCCCCCGATTAAATGTCAAGGTATCAAAACTAAACTGGTATCATCAATCAAAAGTTTAGCAGATCATCAAAACTTTGATCGCTGGATAGAACCCTTTTGTGGTTCGGGGGTGGTAGCTTTTAATTTACAACCAAAAAAGGCCTTACTTGCTGATGCCAATATTCATATAATTAACTTCTACAATGACCTAAAAACTCAGCAGATCAATCCCAACCTTGTTAAATAATTTCTCGAAGAAAATGGCAACTTACTCAAAGAAAAAGGAGCAAACTATTATTATCAATTGCGAGAAAGATTTAATCAAAATCCCAACTACCTAGATTTTTTATGGCTCTTCGGGAATTGTTATGCAAATAATTAACTTAAAATAAAATTCGATGATAGTGCCTACCCCTAAAAGTAGCTGAAATCCATGAAAATCGAAAACAGTTTTAAGATACAGTTGCGAATTTCCGTTCGACTGGGAGCATTGCGAAAAGGCTCAAGCAAAGTGCTTGTTGTCACCATTTGCCCTAAAAGACCCAAAGATTGAGCATTTCCCCGTGTATTAGGGTGAGGAGAGAAGAAAATATCCACCTGACGGGTTTCATCCGCCACTTCTTTGCGAACTTCCACCTTTCCCAGGGGAGACAGCAATCCCTCTAGGTATTGTTTGGCAAATTGATCGTGAGGTGGTCGAGTCATGTCTTCAATCTTAGACCAGAAAAGACCCGACCGCACCCGACCCATTTCATAATCTCAGCTTATCAATGGTATAAGTAACAATATCGTCAAACCCCTTTACAAACCGTTACAAATTCCTTAAGATAGAGACATCATCAATCAATCGTACCTCGATAACTTAATAGGAATCATAAACCAATGACCACCACTCTACAACAGCGCGAGAGCGCTTCCCTGTGGGAGCAGTTCTGCCAGTGGATTACCAGCACCAACAACCGTCTTTATGTCGGCTGGTTCGGTGTGATCATGATCCCCACCCTGCTCACCGCCACCACCTGCTTCATCATCGCCTTTATCGCCGCTCCTCCTGTAGATATCGACGGTATTCGCGAGCCTGTAGCTGGTTCTCTACTCTACGGAAACAACATCATCTCCGGTGCTGTTGTTCCCTCCTCCAACGCGATTGGACTCCACTTCTACCCCATCTGGGAAGCTGCTTCCTTAGATGAGTGGTTATACAACGGTGGTCCCTACCAGTTAGTCATTTTCCACTTCTTACTAGGTGTCTTCTGCTACCTCGGTCGTCAGTGGGAACTGTCTTTCCGTTTAGGAATGCGTCCTTGGATCTGTGTTGCCTACTCCGCACCTGTATCCGCCGCTACTGCTGTATTCTTAATCTATCCCATCGGACAAGGTTCTTTCTCCGACGGTATGCCTTTAGGAATCTCTGGAACCTTCAACTTTATGTTCGTGTTCCAAGCAGAACATAACATTCTGATGCACCCCTTCCATATGTTAGGTGTTGCTGGTGTGTTCGGCGGTTCCTTGTTCTCTGCGATGCACGGTTCTCTAGTAACTTCTTCCTTAGTGCGTGAAACCACTGAAATCGAATCTCAGAACTACGGTTACAAATTCGGTCAAGAGGAAGAAACCTACAACATCGTTGCCGCTCACGGTTACTTCGGACGTTTAATCTTCCAATACGCTTCTTTCAATAATAGCCGTTCTCTGCACTTCTTCTTGGGTGCATGGCCGGTAATCGGTATCTGGTTTACCGCAATGGGTGTTAGCACCATGGCGTTCAACCTCAACGGTTTTAACTTCAACCAGTCGATTCTCGATTCTCAAGGTCGTGTAATCGGTACTTGGGCCGATGTGTTAAACCGCGCTGGTATCGGTATGGAAGTAATGCACGAGCGCAACGCTCACAACTTCCCCTTAGACTTGGCTAGTGGTGAACAGGCTCCTGTGGCTCTGACTGCTCCTGCTATTAATGGTTAATTCCTAGTCTGAACGAAAAGGCACTCCCGCGAGGGGGTGCTTTTTTGTTGTTAGAATAAAAAATAGGGTAGTTTGTTTGAAGTTAAATTATGCTACCTATTTTTTAATATTTAGGATTCATAGTATTGTGTTTTTTGATGTCTTTGAGGAACCCCTTGGTCAGCTATTATTGCAAAAATATCAACTATCTCTAATCGTTTTTGATCCCGAACAGTAGGTGATTCTGGAATGGATACACTGGTAAGTGATCGGCAGTTAATTGAACAAATTTTCAATGATTATACCCAGATTCCTTATTCAGATAGTGACGTGATCTTAGAAACGGTATTCGATCGGCAACAAGATCGCTATTTAGTGATGGTTTTAGGTAGAGAACCAGTATATGTTCGGCCTTATCGCGCTACCCGTCGGGTTCATGGTTGTTTAATTCATGTTGATATCATTGATGGGAAATTTTGGATTCAACGAGATGGTACTGAGGAAGGAGTCGCTTCAGACCTTCTCAAAGCTGGTATCCCTCCAGAACCCATTGTTTTAGGGTTTCTTAGCCAAGAATTAAGGCAATATTCCCAATTTGCTATTACTTGATCATTAGGTTAACTACTCTCTCATTTTGCTTAGTACATAAGTTCTGTGTTTTTCTTGCGGTCGCTCGTCAGCCGCGCTCGATCGATGTTATTATCACTATCTCTGTAGGCTTTATATATTTTTCTCTCTCGGTGGGATGTTTTTCTGTATGCTGGTAATGGTTTCCTTTTTTTAGCCGCATATCCCCCCCCTATGGTCGATAGTCTTCCCCTACGCAATTTAAAATATTATTGTGACTTATTTTCTAAAATTAAAGTCAATAAGTCTAAGCAAAGTGGTGAAGCACCTTATAAGCCTATCTTATTATTATCAGTAATTGAGTTAATTAGTGATTCTCAAATTCAAGACAATAAAATATATATTTCTGATGAATTAATCGATACTTTTGACAAGTATTGGAAGCGTTTAAACCCAGATACTTTCAAAGGTGGGTTAGCTTTACCGTTTTTTCATCTAAAAAATGACGGATTTTGGAAGTTAAAGTTTAGTGATAGCTATGATGGCGGCCGTCCTCAAACTATTCCCAAAATTAGAGCAGATGTAGATTATGCTATTTTAGATCAGGAATTGTGTAAACTTTTACAGCAACCGGAAGCTAGACGACAGCTAATTGATACTCTAATAGAAGCTTGGTTTTCTTCTAGTCAAAAGCAATTAGAAGATATTTTAGAAATTAATCAAGTCTTACAAAAAGATGATGACACTGAACTAGATCGTAGCGTTTTAGCTGAAGGAGAAACACAGGCAAAATATTATTTTAGAAAGTCTATAGTTAGAGATGCGTTATTTCGCAAGTCAGTAGTCCATTTATACGATTATCACTGCTCTTTTTGCGGTCTTAAAGTAATCCACTCCTTGACACAAAGTATTGTCGATGGCGCACATATCAAACCTTTTGCCAGATTCTATGATAACCAGATAAACAACGGTTTATCTCTTTGTAAAAATCATCATTGGGCATTCGATCAAGGACTATTTACTATTGACGATCAATACAAAATTATGATTAGTAAAGACTTTCAAGAAATTTCTCCCAACGCTAAAGCCATTAAAGACTTTCATGGTATTAATATTTTATTACCCACTCTAGAAGATCACTATCCAAAACTTGAAGCTATCCAATGGCATCGTCAGAATATTTTTAGAAGCTAGTTACTTAAAATTATTAATTATGAAATCAGAGCAAACAAACATTTTACCTAATCGTACTCTTCCTGAATTAATCGAAGATATTCAATTATTAACTAAGGAAATTCAGGAATTGTACTGTCAGGATAATAGCCCGTTAGTAGTTGGTTGGAGTGGAGGAAAAGATTCGACAACAGTATTACAATTAGTTTGGAATGCTATCGAATTGCTACCGATAAAAAAAAGAACTAAAACGATTTATGTAATAACCAATGATACTTTAGTAGAAAATCCTATTGTTGCAGCTTGGGTCAGAAATTCTTTGAAAAAATTACAGGAAGCCGCTACAAAAAAACGGATGCCTATTAAAACTAAATTGACTTTTCCTTCAGTTGAAGATACTTTTTGGAGTTGTTTAATTGGTAAAGGATATCCTGCCCCAAGAAAAAGATTTAGATGGTGTACTGAAAGAATGAAAATTAAGCCTACAGATTTTTTTATTAGAGATATTATTCGAGATGAAGGAGAGGCAATTCTTGTTTTGGGTACTCGTAAAGCTGAAAGTATTGCCCGTGCTAGAAATATGGAAAAACATAGGGGATGGCGAATTCGAGATCGTCTGAATGCTAATCCTAGTCGTCCTAATTCATATTTCTATCTTCCCATAGAAGATTGGCGTACTGATGAAGTATGGATGTACTTAATGCAGTGGGAAAATCCCTGGGGAGGAGACAACAAAGAATTATTAGCAATGTATCGAGGAGCAACTGCGGATAATGAATGTCCCCTAGTGGTAGATACTTCCACTCCTAGCTGTGGAGATTCGCGCTTTGGTTGTTGGGTGTGTACGATGGTGAATAAAGATAAATCGATGGAGGCAATGATACAGAATGACGAGGAAAAAGAATGGTTACAACCACTTTTAGACCTTCGCAACGAATTGGATATAGAAGATGACCGACCAAAACGGGATTTTCGTCGTATCTTTGGGAAAGTACAATTATTTGAAAGAAACTTAAATGGAGAAATATCGATCGAACCGATACCCGGCCCTTATACTAAACAATGGCGGGAATATTGGCTGAGAAGGGTATTAGAGGCACAGCAGAGCGTGCGTACTAATGCGCCAGAGGATATGAAAGATATTACCCTAATTACCACGGAGGAACTCAGCGAAATTCGCCGGATTTGGAGGGAAGAAAAGCACGAATTTGATGACCAATTACCGAAGATTTATAAACAAGTGACTGGAGAAAATTTTCAAGACCCGCGACCGGGGGCGGATAATAATCTTTTGGGGAGTGAAGAATGGGATATCCTCGCGGATATCTGTGCCGAGGATTCCATGCACCTAGAATTATTGGCTAAACTGATCGATACGGAACGTCAATATTTTCTCAAAATCTCTCGCAAGGGTATTTACAAAGACCTAGAAAAATGCTTTGAGTCTAGTTCTCGTAGTAAAGAGGAAGCGATCGAAAATGCTCGTTATATCTATGATCTAAAGAATGCCGCTCAAAGTGGCAATATTGCTCAGGTGAAAGAACAACTCAAAGACAGTTTTAGTGAACCGGAAAAAGACCAGCAAAAACAGTTAACTTGGGCCAGTATGAAATTCCCTACAACCGTTGAGGAGGAAGAATAACGGGCCTATTTTACCTGTAAACGTCCCTGGATTTTCCCTCTGGCAACAATCAATAAAATCCCAGCACTGGTCTGTGAAAGAATCTGACTGGGATTAATGACCAACTGACCACCAGAATCCTGACAGTGGTTTTTCGACTTTCTATTATGAGTAGAACCCTTCTTAATATTGTGATAAAAAAACCAAGGAGGACAAGGAAGGATCGAGGGAGTGGTAGGGGGATAGTAAGAAAATCACTACCAAGATTGTTTACCAGATCTTGCCTTGATATTCACATTGAAAACCTTCATGCTGCCAAGTTTCTAAATCAACGGAATTTAAGGGAATAACTTGCCCACAGGGGGGAGAGATTAATTGTCCCACAAAAGCCCAAATTATACTTCTAGTCACATCTAACCCAGTTTTTAGCTTTGATTCGTGATTACCCGGGATACCAATTTCTCGGACTGCATCGAGTTCTACTGCTATACCGTGGGATTGCAAGTGAATTTCTGCTAACCATTTAGCCCGGGGTAAATGAGTAGTAGAGGTGACAACTTTGACTTTATGTACTCGCCATTGTTTTAAAATTGGCACAGCAAAGAAAAAATTGTCGAAGGTAGAATCGGCACAGTTTTCTAACCAGACATTAGTTTTTGGTGCTTTTGCCCGTTCAAATAGTAAGAAAATACAGGGGTCTTGCGAGCCGTGGGAAATCAAAATCGGTATATTGGGGTATTGCTGGGCTAGATTGGCTACATAAATTTCTCGACGAATGCTGCCCCCCAACAGTAAGATGGCATCAACGGGTTTTTGTTGATTAATTGGCCAGCGGATGGCTAAATTAATCGCCAAATTAAGGATAATAAACCCAAAAACCAGAATCAGAGTTAGTTTTAACCATCTTTGCCCATGCCGGTGTTTACGGGCAACATTTTTCAGTTTTTTCGCCATTGTTAGAGACGATGTAACAATTGTGCTTTGATAATTTTTTCTGCGGGGTTGAGTTTCACCAATTGTGAACCTGTGCCGTCTTTACCCGTAACCGTCACAGTTTCTACCTCTAAGGGTAGTTTTCGCTTCTGATTGGTACTTAATAACACTATACTCCCCGCCCGCGCCGCTACCATGGCCGCCAAACTATCCTGTTTGTTGACGAATTGTAAAGCAGGTGAACCAAGATCGCCTAATTGTGATAGCCGTAAATTCTCGATCGCCAGTCTTTTCGCGTAACCTAATCCCGAAATCAGAAGTAGATTTTCCCGATGAGGGAGAGAAACACAGCCAGCTAGATGTTCCCCGTAGCGCAATCGCAAAATTGCTAAACCTTGGGCAGATTTACCCATCATTGGCAATAATTCCTCGCGCACGGGATAACGCAACACCCGACCGCTACTGGTGGCGATCGCTAAGTCCAGGCCCTCGTGAGTAAAAATAGCAGCATATAGGCGATCGTCTTCTTTCAATTTCATCAGGGACAAACCCCGACTACCAACCCCCTCTAATTCATCGATGGGAAGCCGCTTTATTCGCCCCTGTTGACTCAGTAAAAGCAATTCTTGATTTTTTTGAGGTTCTGTCAAGAAAAATTGATTTAACACGGCTTCTGACTCTTTTTGGGCGGTTTTGGTCAGCAGACTGGAGATTAACACTGGTTGATTCGCTTGCGGGGGGACTTCCCGGGTAGCAATCGGGTAAGCTTTGGCATTATCGAGGATAACTAGGAAATTTTCCCGTTTTTCGATCGCCTGTTGATAGATAATTAAACCCCGGTCCGGCGCTCGCTCTTCCGGTGTCGTCCAACTAATTTTATCTTCGGCATCAAGCAATAGAATCGCATTTTCTGGGGGTTCTTGGGGCGTAAATAGGCTTAAACTTGGTGCATTCTCACTCTCAGACTTTTTCTTAACTTTATTCTCCTGTTTTTTAACTTCTGCCTTCAAAGAGGGTGTGGGGTGTGGGGTGTGGGGTGTGGGGTGTGGGGT
>LFEF01012010.1_pt1 | contig 66519 bp, 53 predicted proteins | sample 619371 | NCBI WGS metagenome assembly LFEF01 (sample SAMN03014291, study PRJNA259931) | freshwater metagenome | biome: lake; feature: waterbloom | place: China: Taihu Lake | collected 2006-08 | depth 0 m m
CTGATCGGGCCAATTCCTCGATTTCGCTTTCTCCCCCGCAAGGGGGGAGATCTGCTGCCTACCTATTCTTCCCCGGCACCCACAAAACATCTGCCCGACCGCCATCATTCGCATGGCGTGCCGCGACAAACAGAAAATCCGACAGACGGTTCACGTATTTCAGCGCCGGTTCGCCGACTTCCTCGCCGTCGAAGCGGGAGAGTTCGACCATGATGCGCTCGGCACGGCGGGCCGTGGTGCGGGCGAGGTGCAGATAGGCGGCCGCCGGGGTGCCGCCGGGCAGGATGAAGGATTTCAGCGGGTCGAGATCGGCGTTCAGCTGGTCGATCTCCTTCTCGATCCGGTCGACCTGGGCTTCGATCACCCGCAACGGCTCGTAGGAGAGAACCTCGCCGGTTTCCGGCGCTGCCAGATCGGCGCCGAGGTCGAAGAGATCGTTCTGGATCCGCATCAGCATGGCGTCGAGCTCGGGCATCTCGGCCGTATGCAGCCGGGCGATGCCGATGGCCGAATTGGTTTCGTCGATCGTGCCATAGGCGTCGACGCGCAGATCATGCTTCAGGCGGCGCGGGCCGGTCACCAGTGCCGTGGTGCCGTCGTCGCCGGTGCGGGTGTAGATCTTGTTGAGCTTCACCATGGTCTCAGCGCCCCCCGCCGGTCAGCCAGAGCGTCAGCATGATCAGGGCAATCGCGATTGCCTGAAGCACGATGCGCGCCTGCATCAGCTTGTTGGATGTGTTGCCGCTCCCGCCTTTCAGCATGTTGAACAGGCCTCGGATGAGGACAAGGGCGACAAGCCCCATGAAGATGACGGCGAGGACATAGGTGAATGTGGACATAACGTGGGATGAGCCTTTGTTCGTCGCCGGTCAGTCCAGCGAGCGCATCAGTCGATAGAAGAGGTCGGCCGGCAGCCAGCGCTTGATCAGGGCCCCCTGTTTTGCCGGCTTGGTCACGAGATAATGTGGGCGGGCGCGGCGGGCGGTCAAGGCATGCACCAGGACTTTGTAGACGGCGTCCGGTCCGAGCTTGTGGCGGTTGACAGGTCCGGTGCCATCGAGGCGTGCCAGCTGCCGGCGGTAGTCCTCGGCGTGAACGGAGTTTTCCAGATCGATCGCCTGGCGGATATGGGTGAGCGCATTGGCGGTGAAGCGGCTTTCGATCGGGCCGGGCTCGATCAGGCTCACCTGCACGCCGGAGCCTTCGAGCTCCATGCGCAGCGTCAGCGACAGGCCTTCGAGCGCAAATTTCGACGCCGTATAGGCGCCGCGCCAGCGATAGGGCACGATGCCGAGGATCGAGGAGCATTGTACGATGCGGCCCTCGCCCTGGGCGCGCATCGCGGGGATCACGCGGCGGGTCAGGTCGTGCCAGCCGAAGAGATTGGTCTCGAACTGGGCGCGCAGCGCGTCCGTCGGGAGGTCTTCGACGGCGCCGGGCTGGCCATAGGCGCCGTTGTTGAAGAGAGCATCGAGCCTGCCACCGGTGCGCTCGAAGACTGTCGCGACCAGTGCCTCGATGCTCTGGGTGTCGGTGTAATCCATCAGAAGGGCCTCGATGCCCTTGGCTTCCAGCGGTTCAAGGTCTTCCGGCCTGCGCACCGTCGCAAAAACCCGCCAGCCGTCGCGCTTCAGCGCCTCGGCACAATAGGCGCCGATGCCGGACGAACAACCGGTGACGATGATGCTCTTCACTGGAAAACCTCGTTCTTCCTTTGCAAATGCCGATCGGTTTCCCATATTCGGCCCCAGCCTGCAATCGTGCCTGCGTTCTTGAGGAGACTGGATGCCGACTTTCCTGCGTATGCTCTACAAGGTCGGTTATGATGCGTTCTGGCACTTCACCGAGGACGACGGCTGGGCCATGGCCAGCCATGTGGCGCTCTCCGCCATTCTTGCGCTGTTTCCCTTCCTGATTTTCGGCACGGCGCTTGCGAGTTTCCTCGGCGCCGACCAGTTTGCCGAAACGGCGGTGCATCTGATCTTCGATACCTGGCCGGAAACCATCGCCAAGCCGCTGTCGGACCAGGTCGTGCAGGTGCTGACCATTCCGCGTGGCGGGCTCCTGACGATCTCGGTGCTGGCCGCTGCATACTTCGCCTCGAACGGGGTGGAGGCGCTTAGGGTCTCGCTCAACCGTGCCTACCGGGTGCCGGAAACGCGGCCGTGGTACATCACCCGCCTGCTGAGCCTCGGCTTTGTGCTGGCGGCCGTCGTGGTGCTCGCAGCGATCAGCGCGCTTCTGGTCGCCGTGCCCGTGGCGCTGGCCTATGCCGAAAAGCTCTTCCCCTTCCTCAAGGATTTTCTGGCCACGGTGGCGAACTGGCGCGTTTACGGCACGGTTGCCTTCCTGATCGTGGCCTTGGTGGTCTTCCACCTCGGACTGCCGGCCGGGCGGCGCCGGCTGATTGACGTGCTGCCGGGCGTCATGCTGACGCTTGCCCTCTGGCTGATCGGCGCTCTGCTTTTCGGCTACTACCTCGCCTCATTTGCCAATTACGCCGCGACCTATGCCGGTCTCGCCTCGATCATGATCGTGCTGGTCTTCCTCTACATGGTCGGCGCGATCTTCATCATCGGGGCGGAATTCAATGCGGCGCTGATGAAGTTCCGCGTGGTGCCGGTGAAGGGCGCTCCGGAGGGCGGGATCTCAAATCCCGACCATGGCGCGAATATCTGACGGCGTTTTTCCCTCGGCTCTCAGCGCCGACAGTGCCGTGTCGCCAAGGCTTTTCGACAGCTTGCGCCCGTCCGGCCCCAGGATCAGACGGTGGTGATGGTAGACGGGTTGCGGCAGGCCGAGCAGGGTCTGCAGCAACCGGTGGACCGATGTGGCATGGAAGAGGTCGAGGCCGCGCACGACATGGGTCACCCCCTGAACGGCATCGTCGACCGTGACAGCGAGGTGATAGCTCGAGGGCGCGTCCGAACGCCAGAGCACGACATCGCCCCAGGCGGCTGGATCGGCCGTTATCTCGTCTTGCGGGCCGTCGCCGGTTTCCTGCCAGGTGAGCGGCCTGCCGACCCGCTGTTGTGCCTTGTCGATGTCGAGCCGCCAGGCGTGGCGCTCGGCGGTTGCCAGCTTCTCCGCCCTTTCGGCTTCGCCAAGTGACCGCTCCTGCGTCGGATAAAGCGGTGCGCCATCCGGATCGCGGGGCCATATGCCGCCCTCCCGCTCGAAGGCAGAGACGCGGGCCTTCACCTCGCCGCGGGTGAGAAAAGCGGGATAGACGAGGCCCATGGCCTTCAGCCGGTCCAGCGCCTCCCGGTACAGTGCAAAATGCTCGGACTGGCGGCGGACGGGCTGTTCGAAGGGAATGCCGAGCCAGATGAGATCGTCGATGACGGCCTGTTCGAGCTCCGGATTGCAGCGGGTGAGATCGATGTCCTCGATGCGCAGCAGAAGGCGCCCGCCGATGTCTTGGGCCATCTTGGCATTCACCAGGGCCGAGAGCGCATGGCCGAGATGCAGCCGGCCATTGGGGCTCGGCGCGAAACGAAAGACGGGGGCATCCTGGCTTGCGGTTTGACGGGAACGTTCGGTCATGCTTTTCCTTCGCATGAGAGTGGAATGAGGAAAAGGGGACGGATTTGACGACGATCCGATGCGAGGCCGATCTCGCTGCGGGGCTTTCCCTTTTGCTCGACCGCGATCCCCGGCTCTCTGCGATTGCCGAGGTCTGTCAGCCGCTGCCGCTCAGGCTCTCAGCCCCGGGTTTTGCCGGGCTTGCCTCGATCATCGTCTCGCAGATGGTGTCGCGGGCCAGTGCCGATGCCATCTGGCGGCGGATGACGGCGGTGCTCGGCAACCGGCCGCTGGCGGAGGATTATCTGGCGCTGGGTCCCGAACTCGTCGGGACCTTCGGCCTGTCGCGCGGCAAGGCGCAAGCGCTTGAGGCCGCCGCCAAGGCCGATCTCGGTGGTCCTTTCCGGCTCGACGAATTGACGGACATGCCAGCCGAGGCTGCGATTGCGGCCCTGACCGGTCTCAAGGGCATCGGGCCCTGGACGGCCGAAATCTATCTGATGTTCTGCGGTGGCCATCCGGATATTTTCCCGGTCGGCGACGTGGCGCTCCGGATCTCCGTGGGCGATGTTTTCTTCGCCGGTGAACGGCCTTCCCCCGACGTTGTCGCTGAGCTGGCACAGGCCTGGGCACCGGTCCGATCGGTCGCTTCGCGGCTGTTCTGGGCGCATTATGCACACATTACCGGTCGCACGGCGCTGCCTCGCTGAGGCCGCGCCGAGAGGTCGCAATGCGGCTCAAAGATTCAGGCTTCACAATGCTGTAACAACGGACCTAATATAGAAAGGCAGATGCCGAATCGCTCAGGAGTACGCCTTGACGATTGCAGTTTCTCCCCAGGCCCTGCCGGCGCTCGTCCTGAATGCCGACTACCGGCCACTGAGTTATTATCCCTTGTCGCTCTGGTCCTGGCAGGACGCGATCAAGGCAGTTTTCCTCGACCGTGTGAACATCATCGCCGAGTACGAACACTCCGTCTGCTCGCCGAGTTTTACGATGCGGCTGCCGAGTGTCGTCAGCCTCAAGACCTATGTTCAGCCGACCCGGAATCCGGCCTTTACCCGCTTCAATGTCTTCCTGCGCGACAAGTTCGAATGCCAGTATTGCGGTTCGCCCGAAGACCTGACCTTCGACCACGTCATCCCGCGCGCTCATGGCGGCGAGACGACCTGGGAAAATGTCGTGGCCGCCTGCTCGCCCTGCAACCTGCGCAAGGGATCGAAACTCCCGAAGCAGGCGGGCATGCATCCGCATCAGGCGCCCTATCGGCCAACGGTGCAGGACCTGCACAACAATGGCCGGCTCTTCCCGCCGAACTACCTGCATGAAAGCTGGATGGACTATCTCTACTGGGATACCGAACTGCAGCCATAAGGCCGCAGCATTTTTCCTTCTGGGCGGTACTCCTTCGCACCGCCTCCCGCAGCTTCAGACGCTTGGCTTGCGCAGCGCGCCCCAGAGCGCGATGGCGGCAAGGGCGGCACTCGTCAGGACGTTCCAGCCGGCAAAGGACAGGCCCAGCACGCGCAGTGTTGCCTCGGTGCAAGAGGGCGCCTTGGTGGCATTGAGGGCTTCGAGAACGTTGACCGGCGTATTCCCACCCGTGGCACCGATCGTGCAGGTCGACGGGCCTTCCCAGAATTTCCACTCGACGCCGGAATGGTAGATGCCGAGCCCCATGCCGACGAACATCAGGATGGCAACCGCGATCAGAAGCGTCTTCGTGACCACAGGGGGCAGGCGAAAGACGGCGGAGAGTACGGCGAGGAAACCGACGCCAATGCCGATGTAGTAGGGATTGCGCTGCATCAGGCAGAGCGCGCAGGGGATATAACCGCCGATATGCTCGAAGCCGAGCGCCGAGCCGACGACAATCGCCATGCCGAAGGTGACGAGGACGGCCGCTGCGCGGTCGGGATGACGGTTGAGAATTGCGAGCATCTGTTATGGCCTGCGATAGGTTTCATCGGCGCCGGCCAAAAGGCCGAACAAGGCCGGGTTCTATTGCGTTTGCGAAGGTGTGTAAATCACTGTGACCCTATCGCCTGGCTGCACGAGGGTGTGATCACTTGACGAAAGTTAGGTTAGCAAGCGTTTCAACTGCTCGCTTGCGACCGATCTCAAGCTTCCTGGCCTTAGCTCGAAGGACACCCTCTCTGCCACACACTCGAAGGTCCTGTCCTCGAATGTGAAGACGTAATGCGTAAGCTGCTCATACATTTGCGGATCATGCGTGGGGTGAACGGAATTCATCTGCTCCAGGTGGCGGATCCAAGGGGAAAGCCTTACGCGGAATACGTGGCCAGTCCCCAGGCTGAGGCCGCATCTGTAAAGCGGGTGGCCTGGACGCGCCTCTTCGTTTGGCGCGCCAAACTGGTAGATCTTGTAGAGATCGAATGTTGCAACGGCTACGGCGTCAAACTCCGTATCCCAATCCATCGGTTGGATGCTGTTTCCTAGGGAGGCTGACCTTCGTTGGCTTCCATAACACAACATCAGTTGGACATCGTCCGATAGAACCACAGGAAGCGGGGCCCCAGGTATGGGCTGGGGGTAATCCTGCATGGCTTCAACGATCGGATCCGGCCCGTCCGATCTTTTCTGGCGGGACCTAAAAAAAGACATGCGCTGCCTGCTCCGCTCAGAAATTTCTCATACAGAACAGTAGTGGCCGTCCTGTGGAGTCCCGTATCGGGTCGATGGCAGATTGATGTGAAAGTGGCCAGCCGTCGAGTGGTGCCCCATGCCGGAATCGAACCAGCACTCCTTTCGGAACTCGATTTTGAGTCGAGCGCGTCTACCAGTTCCGCCAATGGGGCACGGTCTGGACAAGCGCGGCTTACCATGGGCTGCGTTGCGCTTGCAAGAGGGGTGGCGCGGTTGCCGGGTTTGATCGGCAGGCCGCGCCTGAGGAACGCAAGCGCCGTTGAGGCGGCGCCTGCAAGCTAGCCCGTTTGACCGGCAGTGGCCCCGATCGTTGCTTACGTGATCACGTTGTCCTCAACCACGAAGTCCAGATAGGTCATGGCGAGGTTCTTGGAGATCGTTGCGAACTGGATGGCGGCCTGGCCGCCCGCGCCATCGGCGTCGTAGAGCAGGGTTCCGGCCGTGCTGTTGTAGATGATCCGGTCGCTGGCATCGGCGGCCTGGGTGCCGATGACGAAGCTTTCGGCAGAAAGCTGGCCTGCGGCGAGGGCGGAGAAGATCGCCTTGTCGAGCACGATCGTGTCGTCGACCACACGGAAGTCGCGGACCGTGTCGATATTGGTCGAAGACAGTGCCGTGGAGAAGACGAAGCTATCCCTGCCGCTGCCGCCGGTCAGCGAGTCCCGTCCGAGCCCACCATCGAGACGGTCGTTGCCGCCGTTTCCAGAGAGCGTGTTGTTGGCGCCATTGCCGATCAGCGTGTTGGCAAGGGCGTTGCCCGTCAGGCTGACCGATGAGCTTCCCATCGCCTGGACGACCTCGATCTCCTGACCGCTCTGGATGGTGAAGGAGGAGGTGGTGAGCACGCGGTCGTTGCCGCCGCCTACCGCTTCGTAGACGCGATCCGACGAGGTGTTGACGTAATAGGTGTCGTTGCCGGCATAGCCGTACATCCGATCGGAACCACCAAGCCCGTTGATCGTATCGTCGCCAGCGCCGCCATAGAGTGTATTGTTGCCGTTGGTGCCGGTCACGGTCAGGTTCGGCGGCGGCAGGACCGCGATGCTGAAGGATTGGGCCGCACTCTCGGCCCCGTGGCTGTCGACCACCTTGTAGTCGAAGCTGAAGGTGCCGGTCGCGCCGCTGGCCGGGGTGTAGACATAGGAGCCATCGGCATTCAGCACGAGACCGCTGAGCGGCGTGACAAGGGCGTAGGAAATCGCGTCACCGTCGATGTCGGTCCCGGTTGGCAGGGTGCCGGTGATCGTGGTGTTTGCCTGACCGCTTGTACTGTTGCCCGACGTTGCGGCCGTCGGTGCATCGTTCACCGATGCAACTGTGAGCGTGAAGGTGCGGGTGGCGCTTTGCAGACCTTCCGCATCCACGGCGGCATATTCGAAGGTGAAATCACCGAAGGCATTCGCCGGCGGCGAGAAGGTGAAGCTGCCATCGGCGGCAAAGGTCAGGCCGGCGAGGCTGCCGATCTGGATATAGGATATCGACGCGCTGTCGATGTCGCTTGCCGCGGGAACGGAGCCGGTCAGCAGCATGTCTTCGAGGCCTGCGGCGCTGTTGCCGCTCGCTGCCGTTTCCGGAGCATCGTTGACGGCCGAAACGGCGATGGTGAAGCTGCGCGATGCGCTCGCCGCGCCCTGGCTGTCGACTGCGATGTAGTCGAAGGTGACATTGCCATTGGCATTGGCCGGTGGCTGGTAGGAGAAGCTGCCATCGGCGTTGAAGGTGAGGCCGGAAAGGCTGCCGACCAGCTGATAGGTGATCGGATTTCCTTCTGCATCCGATGCGGCCGGAACCGTGCCGGTGATCAGCGTGTCCTCGTCGCCGGTCGTTTCGTTGCCGATCGTGGCGGTCACGGGTGCCGTGTTGACGGGGGTGACCACAACACCCTCGAAACTGTAGTCGGCGCTGACAAAGGCGGTCTGGCCGACCGGTGTCTTGATGCGGAAGGTTTCCGTGTAGCTGCCGTCCTGGACCATCCAGTTGCCGCCGCCGAGATCGACGAGCACGGCGGCACTGCTGAAGCCGGTGAACAGGATCTGATCGCCGGCTGCTGCCCCGTTGCCGGTGAAGTCCTCGATCACGTCGCCGGCAAATTCGCCCTTGCGCAGAACGAAGGTGTCGTTGCCGCCGTCGCCATAGAGCTGGTCGAGTCCAAGTCCGCCCTCGATGGTGTCGTTACCATCCATGCCGTGGATCTTGTTGGCCCCGTCATTGCCCTTCAGAACGTTTGCGAGCTCGTTGCCCGTGGCATCCCGGTTGAGCGTGCCTGACAGCGTCAGATTTTCGAGATTGGCACCGAGCACGTAGGTGAGCGAACTGACGACCGTGTCGATGCCCTCGTTGGCAAGCTCGGTGACGACGTCACTGGTGTGATCGATGACATAGGTGTCGTCGCCCTTGCCGCCGATCAGCTGATCGGCGCCGGCCATGCCGTCGAGCCGATTGTCGCCATCATTGCCGATCAGAACGTTGGCGGCGCTGTTGCCTGTGGCGTTCAGATCGTCGGAACCAAGCAGGACAAGCTTTTCCACCTGGGTGGCGAGCGTGTAGCTGACGCTGGAATAGACCGTGTCATAGCCGCCGGCACCAAGATTGTCCTTTTCAACGATGGTATCGCCGACATTGTCGACGAAATAGGTGTCGTTGCCGTCGCCGCCCTGCATGATATCGGCGCCGAGACCGCCATCGAGGATATCCGCGCCGCCAAGACCTTCCAGTTCGTTGGCAACCGCATTGCCGACGATTTCGTTGTCGAGGCCGTTGCCGGTGCCGCGGATTGCGTTGCCGATCAGCAGGAGGTCCTCGACATTGGCGGCCAGCGTGTGGTTGAGCGAGGCGATAACCGTGTCATTGCCGCCATTGGCCTGTTCGGTGACCGTGTCACCCGAATGGTTGACAATGTAGACGTCGTCGCCGCCAAGGCCGGCGAAGGCATCTCCGCTGGCCGTGCCGTAGAAGATATCGGCCCCTTCGGTGGCCGAATGCGGCGGGATGAAGATGTCGCCGCTGCGCTCGCCGGTCACCGTGTTGCCGTAGACGATGGTGCCGGAGGGATTGTCGGCCGTCGAATTGGTCAGTTCCTCGCGGATACCGTATCGACCGCGGATCGCACCGTCGGAATAGATCGTGTTGCCGTAGATCTCGGTGCCTTCCGAGTAATAGATGCGCGGCGGGTCGACGGCGTCGTCGATGCGCAGGCGGATGTTGATCTCGTCATAGACGCCGTCACCGGCCTGGGAATTGTTGTAGACGGTGTTGCCGTTGATCGTGGTGTTGGTCGCACCTTCGATACGGATGCCCTGGCGGTCGTTACCGTAGATCAGCGCACCGGTTAGGGTGACGCTGTCCGACAGCTTGATCAGGATGCCTTCGCGGTCGTTGCTGTAATACTCGCCACCGATGATGGTGATGCGTGTCGGCCAGTCGATGTCGTTCTGGCCCTCGGGGAAGATGTCGGCGCGCTGGGTGACTAGGCCGGCCCCGGCATTGTCGTAGGCCTTGTTGTTCTCCAAGACCACGTCTCTGCTGCTGGTGGTGATGTTGAAGCCGTGGCGGTCGTTGTTGTAGGCGATGTTGTTGCGGTAGATGCCGCCGTCCACATAGTCCGCGACGAAGCCGTCCTTGCCGTTGTCATGGGAGACGCAGTCTTCGACGACGAGGTTGTAGGTGATCTCGTGCGGATTTATGCCATAGGCGTTGCAGTTCATCACCTCGACGCCGCTGATGGTGATGTTCTGGTGGGTGATGCCGTCTTCATTGGTCTTGACGCCGGTGATGATGCCGGCCTGATGCTCGATGTTGTTCGCCCGGTTGCCGTCGATGGTGAAATCCTTCATCACGACATTGTCGACGCTCTCGTTGACCGGCGTGCGCACGATGCCATTGATCCGGGCATCGAAATTGTCGACTAGCTTGAGCACCGTCTCGCCCATTCCGGCGCCCGTCAGCGTGACATTCGAGCGGACCTCGATGCAGCCCTCGGAGGGATTTGCGGGGTCGCCGCTGATGTAGAACGTGCCTTCGGGGATGACGACCGTACCGCCGCCTGCAGCATAGGCGGCGTCGATGGCGGCCTGGATGGCGGCGCTGTCATCGGTATTGTCGTTGGCGGTGGCACCAAAATCCGTAACGTAGAATGTCGGCATCTTTTCCTCGATCCGCCCGCAGGCTGCTCCGTTGTTCCCCATGATAGTAAGGGGCGGACGATCGGAAGGATATAAACGCAGATCAACGAAGGGCTGATTTAGTTCGATTCAGTCGAGTTAATCTTGGGTCTGCGTCGACATTACATAGGATTTACGTCAGATGTCGTTTCCAGGTCTTGTGTGCCTGGCGGCGGGGTTCGACCGGCTTCTAGATGGTTGCGGGGGGGTGTGCGCTGGGCAAGACCCGTGTGCCGGGTGAAGGCGAGCGCACTTTCACCCCCGCGCGACACCAGCGCATGCAGTCGGTCGAGGCGATCGCTGCAGTCCAGGTCCGCCTTGCCGCGGCGTGCGGCCTGATAGGCAAGGCGATTGAGGGCGCCATAGGCATAGAGGTGGTATTCGTAGGCTCGGTCTGCCCGGGCAAGCTCGAGCGGCAGGAAACCGCTCTCATCGATCTGGCAGGCGCCGATGGCAAAACTTGTCTCCGACCAGGTCTGCATGGCGCGGTCGCCGAGGATATCACCGATGTCGGCGACCGCCGCACCGGCCCAGTAGCGATGATTGTTGCGGCGCGATACGGGGCCTGCTTTCCAGTCGTAATAGGCCATGGTCTGCCGGGCGAGGGTCGACAGCCAGGTGCGGATCTTTCCTTCGTCTTCAAGGCTTTCTCCGCGCGCCTGGAGGGCGATCACGATCGCCGCAATCTCGCCTGTGAAGCGGTCGCGGGTCAGATTGGCATCGGATGTCTTCATCTCTGTAAGAGCATCGGCGTCTGCCCATTGGCGGAGGGCAAGGATCGCGCAATGGCTCGAATTCCGGATGTCTCCGGCCTCTTCTCGGGCCAGCGAGTGGACCTGGCTGATGGCCTGGATGACCGGAGCCAGGATCTCGGCACGACGCTGTCTGGCTGGCTCATCGATCACCGATCGGGAGGCGATCGACTGGTCGTATTTCGACTGGGTCGCCAGGTGGCGCGGCAGATCCGGGATAGGCTGGCAGACCTGCTGCGCCGCGCCGATCGAAGACGGCTTGCCTTGCGGAGGCTCCGAAGCAAGCGCGTCCGAGGTCGTCGATGCACAAGTCGCCATGACCATGGCGATGGCCACCATGGCGCCCGACCGGAATGAACTGCCTCTTGCCAACAGGAAACTCCAAGAAGAATTTCATGTCGGTGTAGTGGAAAAGACCTAAGCTCCGTTTAACTGTGCCATAAGAAAGCAACCTAGTTTACGATCAACTAGCGAAAGCGTCAGTTCTTCGCGGTGGTCACGATCAAGCGGGCGTCTGCCACCGTGATCGCGCCAAACTGCTTCGCCGCCATGGCTGCCATTTCGTTGCCGCTTGCGGCGGAAAGGGCGAGGTAGGCCCGCGCCAGTTCGTGTTTGTCTGCGTTTTCGGCATCGCTAAGCAGGATCATGGCGAGACGATACTGGGTTTCGGCGTCTCCCGACCGTGCAGCCTGCTCAAGATAGGTGAGGCCCTTTTCCCGGTTTTCCGGTGCTGCGGGCGCGCTGAAGAGCAGATGCGTGCCGAGCGCGACCGCTGCGGGCACAATGCCTTGTTTTGCCTTTTCCTCCAGCCGGGCAAGGATTTCGCCGGAAAGCGGTGCGGGGGCATTGATCAGCAGGCGGCCGAGCGCTTCATAGGCCTTGGCGGGATCGCTTTCGGCAGCCTTGAGATAAAGGTCACTGGCAGCGACGAGGTCCTCGGATTTGCCGGTGGTTTCCATCTGGCGTGCCAGGATCAGTGCGGCCTGGTCATTGCCCTTTTCGGCGAGCGGTTTCAGCCACTCGGTCAGACGTTCCTCACCACCGGGCATGCTTTCGGCAAGGTCGCGATAGACACTGGCGGCGTTGAGGTTGGCTTCGGGATCGAGCGCGACGGCGCGTTCCAGCCAGTAGAGGGCAACGTCCGGCTCTTCGCGTCCCGGCTGCATGAGGGCCTTGCTGATTTCCAGCATCTTGCGGCTGCGCTGGTCGGCCGGCACCTTGGCGAGCAACTGATTGGCCCGTTTGGTGCTGCGCTGGACGCCCCAGCCGAGTGCATAGGCCAGCGCGCCGTTCTTCGAGGCGCCGACATTGCCGTCCGAGCCGCCCCTGGCATACCAGGTTGCCGCTTCCCTGGGCCGCTTCGGACCTCCGATGCCGTATTGCAGCATGATGCCATAGGCGTTTGCCGCAGAACTCGAGCCACGCAGGGCCTCGGCGCGAATGAGCGGTCGAATCTGGGCCGCCGACTTGAACGAGCGGGGGCCGATCTTGACGATCGCCTTGGCGACTTCGCGGACGGCGACGCGATTGCCTCTGAGTGCTCCGGGCAGGTTGTTGCGCAGCTGCGTCTCGGCACCGGCCGCCAGCGCCGGCGATGGCAGGGCGGGTCCGAGGGCGAGGACGGCTACCAGCAGCGAGACGGCAAGGCGTCTCGTCCAGGCGGTCAGGCGTGGCCAGGCCGCCCGTGCGCCCGGCTTATCCTTGGTGGCGGGAACGTTACTCGACATAGCCATTTTTCAGCGCCTTTTCGTGCCAGGATTTTGCCGATTGCGGATCCGACGTGACGCCGAAGCCGAGATCGAGGGCGATTGCATATTGGAACATGGCCTCCGGATCGCCCTGTTCGGCGGCAAGCCGCGTCCAGTCCGTGCTCTTGGCGGCCGAGACATGTCCATCGATGCCGGCTGCATGGAAGCGCGCGAGGATCTTCATGGCGGCGACATCCTTCTTGCCGGCAGCCTCTTCGAGAAGCCGAAGTCCCTCGCTCTGGCTGTCGTCGCCGCGCGTTGCGAGCAACATGCCGACGCTGCGCAGGGCCGAGGGGTTGCCGGTTTCGGCAACCGCCTTCAGGGCATCCAGCGCGTCGCGCGCCGTTCCGCCCTCGGCCAGACGGGCGAGTTCGGGAATGGCGGATTGTTCGCCGATCAGGGCTGCCTCGCGATACCACCGGATGGCCGCGCCACGCTCGTTTCCGAGCCGGTCGCTTTCCTGCAGGCGTGCCAGCGTCAGGGCCGCCTTGCCGTTGCCCCCGGCGGCGGCTCCTTCCAGCAGGCGGGCCGCACGCCGGGCATCATCCGGAGCGGGTGGCGACAGCGAGAGGATCGCCTGAGCGAGCGCCAGACGCTGGCGGGGGGCGTGGGCGACGATGGCTTCGGCATCATCGAGGGTTTCGGACGCTTTGGGTGCCTCGCCCAGCAGTCGATGGATGCGGCTCTTCTGTACGAGTGCATCGATGTCGCAGAGAAGCGCTGCATCGAGTGCTTTGGCCACCGGCGCAAGGCGTGCCGGGTCATCACCCAGTTCTGTCAGGGCTTCTGGATTGCCGCGTTTGGCGGCGTTGATGAGCCAGGCATCGGCTTGCGGCGCTGTCGCCGGGTCCGCAGCCTTGAGCCGCGCAAGCAGCATCATGGCGCCTGGATGTCCGGCGGTCGCTGCCCGTTCCAGGCGTTGCGCGGTATCGGTTTTCGGTCCGTCCCCATCCAGTGCGAGGCGAGCGATTTCAAAATCCGCTGCCGGATCGAGACTTTGCTTCAGGGTCGCAAGAAGCGCCGTGCTTTCGCCGCCGTCAGGTCCGAGCTTGCCGTTGCGATAGGCCTGCACCAGCGCGAGACGCCCGGATACGACGCCATCACCCGGCGCTGCGGCAGCAGCAATCAGGGCGCGCGAGGCTGTGGTGGGTCCGCCGGCTTCGGCGATCAGGGCGGCAGCTCGTTCGACCATGGCGACGCGATCTCCGCGCGTTGCTGCGGTCTCGAACAGGGCTGCTGCCGTCTCGCGGTCTCCAGCCTCCAGGGCGCGGCGTGCCTGCTTGCGAAGGGCGAGCGCATTGCCATCGGCTGCGGTCTCGGCGAGCCAGCGATCAGGATCAAGGCCGGATGCCGGACGGCACAGGGCGACATCGACGAGCGTGGCACGCGCCAGCACCGAGCCGCCGTCCGTTGCCTTGCGCAATGTCGTCTCGGCCTCCTGCAGGCCACCGCCCCATTTGAGGAGATAGCGGCCATAGAGAGCTTCGGCATCGGGTGTGTTGACCGCATGGATGCGCTGATAAAGTTCGTGCGCTCTGGCCGGGTCGGGCGCAACGCCCTGTCCGGTCAGGTAGCTGCCGGCGAGAATGTCGAGAGTGTAGATCGAGGTATCCGGTTTTTCCGCCGCGGGCTTCAGGATCGCCTGCATGCGGTCGAAATCGGCAATGCCGGTAAAGTCGCCGCGATAGTAGCGCGCGCCGAGAAGCACCGCGCTCGGGTCGGCATTGGCAATTCCGGCCTGCAGCAGGGGTTCGATGTCTTTGGCATCGGCGCCTGCGGTCAGCGACAGTTCGGCGCTTGCGGCATAGGCCGTCACCGAGCCCGCGGCGATCGCGTCCTGCCAGAGTTCTTGTGCCGCCTTGCTGTCCGCAGCCACGCCCTTGCCCTGCTGGTAGGCGCGGGCGAGCCTCTCTAGGCCCGTGCGATGGCCGGCCTTTGCGGCGATCTCGAACCAGGCCACCGACAGGTGATAGGCGTCCGGCAGGCCACGGTCGATCAGGAACTGACCGATTTCAGCGGTCAGGCCGCATTCGCCGCGGCCAAGAGTTGTCTGGACATTGATTGTCGCGAGGTTGGAGAAATGTACTGCGGCACCCTCGAAGGGCTCGGCAAGCGTGCCGCCGGCATAGAGAGAGGCGAGTTCCATGGCGGCCATCGGCTCGCCGAAGCCCGCGGCGATGCCGAGATAGTGTGCGGCATCGGACAGGGGGAGTGACGGAAGTTCCCCGCGTGCGATCAGCCGTCCAAGGGTGAGGGCGGCATCGGTTTCCTGTCCAGACGTCGCCTCGATCAGCAGTTTTGCGGCGCGCTCACGGTCGACCGGGCCTGAACGCGGATCGATGAGCAGGAGGGCCAGTCGCCGTTTGGCGCCAAGGCCTGTGGCGGCGTTGTCCGCGACGAGCTGTTCCAGGATGCGTCGGGCGAGAGGCAAGTCGCGTACGACACCGGCCCCGCCATCGATCAGCCTGACCGCATCCTCGGATATTGTCTCTGCCGGCAGGTCTGGCAGCTTGCCGTTCCAGGACTGCCAGTCGCTGCTCAGCGGTGCCGGCTTGTCGGCCTTCTTGCAGATCTTGCCATAGCTCAGTTGCGGCGGAACCGAGGGCAGGGGTAAGCCTTGCAGACTGCTGCCGGCATTTGGAGCTGCAAAGCCGTTGCTTGACGATGAAGCGAGCGCGATCATCACAGCAGCGAGCCTTCGAAGATGCTGATGTCTTGACCGGTTCATTTGTGTTTGCCGTGCCATGTTACAGGGTCCTCGTATTGTCGTGCGTCGTGCGTGTCGGTTGGCTCAGTCAGCCGTGTTGGAAATGGCCGCAAGCGCTTCGGCGCCGCCACCGGAGCGAACGGCCTGAAGCGTTCGTGCGGCCAGCAAGTTGCCGGATTGCGCTGAGCGCTCGAACCAGAGCGCGGCCTGATCGACGTCCTTTTCGACCCTGTCTCCGGCCAGATAGGCGAGGCCCAGTTGATAAGCCGCGTTCGGATGACTGCGCTCTGCCGCCTTCCGGAGCCAATCTATCGCCTGGCCAGAATCAGATTCATTCTGCTGCTTGAGCGCAAGAATTCGCGACAGCTCGTACATTGCGGCAGTGTTGCCGGCATTGGCTGCGCGCGAGAGCCAATCAAGGCCACGGTCGCGGGACTGGCTCACTCCGTAACCGTTCAGCAGCATGTGGCCGAGGGCTGCCATGGCTTCCTTGTCGCCGGCCCGAGCGGCCTGATGCATAAGGCCTGCCGCTGCATCGGGAAGGATCGCTGGACCGAAGCCGTTCAGCGCATATTCGCCGAGGGCCCGCTGGGCCGCAGCGGAGCCGCGCGCGGCTTGGGCGGCAAGCAATGTCTCCGCACCGAGGGGATCGCGACCTGAGGCGGAGAAAGCTAGCCAGTCGGCCTCTAGCAGAGTCGCTTTGGGGACCTGGAAGCCGCTTTCACGACGAACTTCTGCGATCAGGGCTTCGGCCCTAGCTGCATCACGCTCCATCCCGACGCCGAGCATCAATGCGCGTGCCAGTATCAGGCGGGCTTCGGGGTCCTTTGGATTGTCTTTCAGGATCGTTTCCAGCATCGCGACCGCTGGTTCTGCCTTGTCGTGATAAGCGACCGACGATAGATAGGTGGCCGCCAGCGCGGTCTTGGCGAACGGTGTGCCAGAGGCTGCAGCCTGCTCAAGCAAGACGACCGCAGCAGCTGATTGCCGGCTATCCGTTGCCATTGTTGCCTTCAGGCGTCCGAACGCGACGAGATCTTCGGCAGCCATATCTGTCACATCCAGTCCGACCAGGACGCTCTCTGCCTCCTTCATGCGCTCTGGCCAGCCGGTCGCGAACAGCAGCGATGCAAGAGCGATCCGGTCTGCCGGAGCCGAGGTGATCGTGGTGATGCGTTTCAGGCTTACAGTGTCGAGTTCGCCAGATCGAAGCAGCATCTCTGCAAGTGCCAAAGCGGCGCGAGGATCGCCCTCTTCCATTTTCGTCCGATAGAAGCTTTCTGCATCGCGCTGTTCCTGCGGGTCATGAGCGCTTGCCTGCATGTCGGCGAGCTCCCAAAAAGCTCGCTCGACGGCGCGTTCCTGCGCGCGCAGGAACCAGCGACGGGCGAAGGTCTCGCTTCGGGCCAATTGGTCGCCGTGGCGATAGATTTGGCCCAACCGCAACATCGCCTGGCCAACATTATCGTCGGCCGCCTTGAAAATCATCTGCAGCGCCTGTTTGCGGGGCAGGATGTATTCAGAAATGCGATTGCTCAGCGCCAGGTTGGCGACGGTGAAATTGGAGAAGCCGACGCTGAGCAGGGGCTTCTTTCTCAGGCTCTCAACCAAGGCTCGCGCAACGTGGTCCGGCAGTGGCTGGCCATTTGCCTCAAGCCAGGCGTTCAACGCAAGGGCTGCGGAACTCTTGCCTTTCAGGGCCTGTTCTTCGAGCATTGGTAACAGGATCGGGGCAATTTCCTCCGATCGCGCGGAGCGCCAGTGCTGGCTGGCAAGGTCCGCGAGCGCTTCCGGATCGGTTGCGATCGGGGCGAGTGCATCTTCAATTAGCCGCGCCTTTTCTTCGGCCTCGCCGTCGAAGGCGAGTGCCAGCTTCAGATCGAGATTGGACAAAAGAACACCTGCGCGGCGGACGCCGGCTTCGCTGGCGTATCGCAGCCAGCTGCGTGCTTCCGCATACGATACGGGCATGGGCGAGCCGGATATTGCGGCGCTGCCGAGTTCGAGGGCGGCGATGCGGCTGCCTGCTTCGGCGGCCTGCCGGTAAAGGGCTGCGGCGCGCGCTGGATCGGCCGTCACATAACGGCCCATGAGCAATTCCTGAGCCAGCTGTTCGATTGCGGCCAGATGGCCGGCGCCTGCGCCCTGCTCCAGCCAGTTTATGGCGCGGGTCGGATCTGCTGGAGCCAGCAGCCCATCGGTGTAGACCCTGAAGAGCGAGAGGGCAGCGGACGGATTGCCGCTTGAGGCCCGTTCGGTCAGGCGGACGATCAGCCTGGATTTCAGCGTTTCGCCAACCGGCGTGCCGGTTGCCGATAGGTCGGTGATCGCCGGGAGGCTGCCGAGGAGGGCTGCAGCCTCCAGCCGTGGCACCACCTTGTCGAGCGGCTGCTTCTGATTTTCGAGCGCATCGGCCGCCAGCAGATACAGCGCCTCGCCACTACCTTCGAGGGCGAGGCGCTGCAGATCCGGGGCGATCGTCTTGAAATAGACGCCACCGCTCTCGCGCAGCAATAGGCGCCCGAGGGCGACGATAGTCGAAGGTGACCGGTCACCGAGGTTCATGGCCCGACGATAGGCAAGGATTGCCAGATCCCGCTCGGCCTTGCGCACCGGATTGGTGGCGCTGAAGATCAGGCCATCGCGATAGAGTTCTGCCAGTTGGCGCTGGTCTTCCGGCCTCTCGCTTTTGCCGAGTTGCTCGACCAGGGCACGTTCTGCTTCAAACCGCTCCGCAAGACCAGCCTGTTGCGCGGCGGCGCCCGTCATCAATAGCGTGGCGAAAAGGCAGGCGAGGGTGAGTAAGCGTGCCGGAACCATCATGGTTGCCCCCAAAAGCAGGTCGAATTTCCACCGATGAACTCATCGATCAAAGGCCGTTCGGCCCGGATGTGCCGATCGAAAAGGCTGCGCAGCCGGTCGAAGGCGAGGCCTCGGCCGGACAATGTCGCCGCCTCTGTCCAGGCCATGTAGTGTCGCCCGTGACCGCGGGTGTCGAGAAAGCCCAGCTCCAGCTTGCGATAGTCCTTTTCGGGGCCGGGTATGTGGTTCTCCGCCGCATAGACCGCGACGAGGACCGGTGAGGTGATGCCGTTGATCAGGGCGCCGAGCAGTGTGGCATAGGACTGTTTGTCCGTTGTCTCGCGGGCATAGAGATCGATGCCCTGGCCGCGCCCTACCTCTGCCAGCACTGTCAGGCTGGATAGGGTCTGACGCTGGTACCAGAGGGCACGGGCACCACGACGGGCCTCGAGTTCAAGCGTCCCGTCCGGACGGGTTTCCGCCAGCACGGTATCAAAGCGGGCGAGCCCCTTGTCCATCATCTGGTGGTCACCGACGATAGCGCCCCAGACGGCCAGGACGCTGTCGGCCAGAATGCGATGATTGTTGCGGTCGACATCGCCGTCGAAGACGTGATCGATCTTGACGACTAGACCGCCGATCCAGCCGCGAAGCAGGGCGGCTTCCTGCGGGTCGAGATCTTCCTGAAGGATGGAATAGGCGACGGCCAGGGGCAGAAGCTGGCGTTTCAGCGCATAATAGGCGTCGTGCACCTCTTCCGTCTCGGTAAAGGCGCCTGCCTTCGCCCAGGCAAGGAGAAGGCCTTCGAGCAGGGTGCGGGCCTGTTGATCGCCGGCGAGCACCCGACCTGACAGGACCATGACGGCCCAGGAGAAGTCCTCCGCCGACTGATCCGAGCCGTAGCCTTCCGTGGCGCTCAGCTTGGCGATCGGGACGAGCGTCTGCCAGGCCGGATCGATGGCGATGGCGAGGCAGATGCTGCGGATTTCACGATAGGGTTCGCTCGCCAGTTCGGTTGCACGGGTTTTCGTGTCGAAGAGACCCGGCCAGCCCGTGGCCGTTGCCGACGCCGTGGGTGTCGCAAGTGGCAGGCCCAAGAGGCCGCACAAGGCGGTGGCAAGAGCGATCCGTTTGCGATCAACCATCTCGGGCATCCCCTTGGCCGGTGATCAGGTCCTGCTGCAGGAGCCTGCCGGTGCAGACCGGCCCGCTGCGCGGCGGGTTCGGCCAGCCTCCGAGATCACAGGCCTTGATCGTTGCTTCCGGCTCGCAATTCTCGCTGGTGAGCATGGCAGCGGTGTCACCCAGGCGAAGCAGGAAGGGTGACAGCTGCTTGAGATCGCCGCCATAGAGGCGGTTGCTCTGGCGGAGGAAGACGTTGCCGTCGAGCACGAGCTGGGCGGCGCCTGCGGCATTGATCGCGCTGCCATTTTCGCTGAAGGCATTGCCGCTGAGGACCGCTGTGGTCACCGGCTGAAAGGGGTCCAGCTCGAAATTGCGGGTGCTGCCTTCGGGTGACTGACGCAGGTCGGAGACGTATATGTCCGCACCGCTGACCCCATTGGCCTCTACGCGATTGTCATACATGCCGACATCGGTGCTGTTGCGGATCTTCACGCCTGCCCGACCGTTGCGGCTGAGATCATTGGCGGCTGCGATGTTGCAGCTGCTTTCATAGAAGGTCAGCCCGTCCCCCTCGTTCGCCACGGCGGTGTTGGCATAGACGATGTTTCGGATGCTCGTGCGGTCCAGCATGATCCCCGAACCCTTGTTCTGTACGGAGACATTGCCGACGATGAAGCTGTCATCCACTTCGCGGGAGACGATGATGCCGTGCTTCTTCTGGGAACCATAAGCAGTGTTCAGCGCGATCACTAGGTGGCGCGAGCGGTCGTGGGGATCGATGCCGTAGATGATGTTATCGCGATATTCGTTGCCGATCAGGCGGACATGATCGACTTCGTAGCTGTAATAGCCGTAGCGCAGGTTCTCGAAACTGTTGTCGACGATGTTGCCGGTCGGACGGTTTTCCTCGACGGCGTAGAGTGACTGCACGGCGGCGCCGCTCGATTGTGTCAGGCCGAAGGCCTTGCTGGAATCGTAGCCGAGCATGGCAAGCCGGCTGCCGGCGATCTGCAGGTCGCTGCCGCCCCAGGCGGTGATGAAGGGGCGGAAACGGGCCCGATCCTTGTCGGTGGCCGAAACGAGCGTGCCCTTCACTTCGTCATAGCCGAGGATTTCAGCGTCCTGGACGACCAGGCGACCGGCAACGGCGATGAAGGCCCCGGATTGCACGCCCAGCCGATACTGGTCGAATTCGGCGCCTGACATCAGCAGAGTTGCACCCGGCAGCACGATGATCGGAACGCGGATGAGGAGATTGTCCTTCTCTACGACAAGCAGCCGGCGGCTGGTTGCCTCGGGCAGGTCGCGCAGAAGGCTGCCAAGCGTGACCACACCCTTCTCGACGGCAATATAACGGGGCCAGGTCATCTGCTGCGAGAGCTGTACCTGGTGGACGGCGGCTTCCCCTCCATCGCCGAGCTTGAAGGCTTCCAGGCTGAACGGGCTGAAACCCAGTATGGCAAGATGGCCTATGGCGCCGGCCGGTGCGGGGACACGGGCGCGCATCGCTGCAGCATCGAGGCTGAAGATGTCGGGCATGTCGACATCGGGCAGGGCGCGGGTCTGCGGTGCGGGTGCCTGGATCCTGTGGCCGGCGACGGAGAAATCCGCGGTCATTTTCGCCGGGGATTGCGATGCCTGTGTTTCGGCACCGGCGATCGGGTCAACGGTCGGATCGGTCAGCCAGCCCTTGATGTCGAGTTCGCGCGCCCGGGCTTCGGCAAGTTGACGAAAGGCCGGGATACGAACCTGCCAGGACAGGTCTTTAACCTGTTCGACGAAACGCTCGATATTGCGATCCTTTTGGAAGGCGGCAAAGGCGAGCTCGGCACGCAGCGTTTCTGCGGTTTTCGGCGGGAGCGTGTCAAAGCGCGGGTTTTTCAGATCAAGGGCGCCCTGCTTGACAAGCAGGGCGGAGATTTCCCGTTCGGCTTCTTCCCGTGTCTTGATGTCGGCTATCGCGCTAAGCAGCGCGTCGGCGCGGGAGACTTCGCCTATGCGTGCGAAGGCGACGGCGATGTCCGCACGGCTTTCGTCCAGGTCGCTGGTGTTGGCCACCAGGGTGACGGCTTCTTCGAGCACGCTGCGTTGGGCCGCGCGGCCACTCGATTCGGATGCGAGCGCGATTGATATCAGGATACGGCAGCGGGAGGCCTCGCTGTCGGCGCGGGTCAGCAGGGCGCGGGCGCGGGCGAAATCCTGTTGCTTCATGGCGTGGTTGGCCAGAGCCTCGACCACGCGGTCCCGGTCGGGTCCTGCGGTGATCTCCTCCAGCCGCGCTTCCGCCTCAGACGTCTTTCCGGATTTGACGAGAGCACGGGCGATCCCTGCACGGGCAAAGGCGAGGTCATCTGCCTGTGAGACGTCGCCGAGCAGCGCTTCGGCTTCATCGAGCCTGTCATCGTCTGCCAAGCCCTTGATCAGGCGGGAATAGGCAAAGGATCTCGCCTCGCCCGCAGGCAGTGGTTCGGCGAGCTTGCGGGCTTCCGTGAACTGCGAGAAGCCCGCCAGCGCTGACACGAGATTGGCGATGGCATTCTGATCTTCGATCGGCTGATCGGCATTCTGCTGCAGGATCTGCAGGGCGGCATCGACATAGCCCTGACGCTTGAGATCCCTGGCGATGGCAATGTCTGCGTCGATCCGGGCCTTGTCGGTCAGGAAGAGCGGAACGATCTCGCGCGCCCGCAGGGCCTTGTCCCGGTCGATACGCGCATCGACCACCTGGCGCAGGGCCTTGTTCTGATCGCGGTCGCGGGACATCGACTTTGCCGCCTGCAGGGCAAGGGCGTCATCGCCGGTCTCAAGGGCGGCGTTGAGGACTTCATCGATCAGTTCGGTGCGTCCATCCTCGTCCCGATCCAGCGCCTGGGCGAAGAGGAGGCCACGGGGGAAATCGCGCTTTTCCACCGCCTGGCGGGCATCTTGCGTCAGAACGCTCGGGCTCGCCTTTTTGATGCCCTCGGCGCTCAGGCTTTCCAGCGCGCGGGTCTGGTAAAGTTCGGCCCGGGTGCGCGCGAGGGCGGCGGCATTGGTGGCGATTTCCAGCAGGGTGTCGGGCAGGCTTGCCGGCGGAAATACGAGGACGGCAGCGCGCAGCGCACCGTCACGGGTCTCGTTGCGCGGGATGGCGCGCGCCTCCTCGATGGAGAGTGTCGACAGTCTTTCGGCCTCTTCCGTTTCTCCGACGCGCAGATGGGCGGCGGCGAGGCTGGTCCAGGCCGCAGATCGATAGGCGGGATCGCGGATATCCCGGAGGATGGCCTTGGCTTCAAGGTCCCGTTCCATGCCGGCCTCTCCCGCAGCCAAGCCGGAAACGAGCGCGTCGAGAAGGCTCAAACGCATGACATCCGGAGTGATCGCCTGTGCTGCCAGTTCGCCGAGGGCGGCCTTTGCCTCGTCAATGGCAATGCCGTCCTTGCCAAGCCCTTCCAGAACGGCCATGGCATCGACGGCCTCGCGCAGCCAGTGGATGCGCCGTTCAGGATCCTGCTCGGCATCCAGCTTGACGATCGCTTCTGCGACAATGCTGCTGGCCACGCCGATTTCATCTTCGATTGCCGCGTGACCGGGAGCCGACCAGGCAATCCCGAGCGCCAGGATCAAGGCGGGCCATGTGATGCGGGAGGTGCGCGTGCCAAGATCACTCATCAGCCGACCTTCCTGATTTCTGTGGCGAGATCAGCGTTCGATGGGCTTTCACCCGGCGCGGCTTCGGCCACGATCCGAAGACGGCGCATCGTGTTCAGATGCAAGATGGCGGGGCGGGATGCCGGATTGTGGATCGCCATGGCTTCGCCGACGCTGATCTCGCGCGTTTTTCCTGCGGTCATCCTGGCTTCTGCGGACGGACCCCGCATGTCGAGTTCGCCAGACAGCAGGGTGAGCGTCCGGGACATGTCGCTTTCGCCTGGATCAAGGTGGAGGGTGGCTCCGGGAAGGAGGTCCAGGCGCTCGACCGTGAAGTCTTCATTCTCGTCGATGACCTGGCGGCTGCCGGTCAGATCCCGGCGGAGGACATGGCGATCGGCCGCCGGATGGGCGGTCTTTGCCAGATGCTGGGCAATGAACTTGACGTCCTGCGACTGGGCCCGGGAGGCAACCAGGAGAACATCGTCGGTGTCGACCAGGACGATGTCGGAAAGGCCGATGACAGAGACAAGGCGTCGTCCCGTGTTGATGTAGCTGTTGTGCACGTCGCGCAGCAGGGCGTCGCCCTTCAGGACGTTGTTGTCGGCATTGCGGTCTCCGACTTCCCAGAGCGCCTCGAAGGAACCGAGATCATTCCAGTCTGGCGAAACGGGCACGACGCCGAGCCGGGCGGAATGCTCCATGACCGCATGGTCGATCGAGATTTCCGGGGCCTCTGAGAAGGTAGGCGAGAGGTACAGCCGGTTTCCTTCATGCCGGCCTTCGCGAATGCTTTTGGTGACGGCGTTGAGGACGGTGGGGGCATGATGGGCGAGCTCGCCGAGAATGCTCAGCGCGCGGAACATGAAGATGCCGCTGTTCCAGGTGTGGCGTCCGCCGGCGACCAGCTGCATGGCGATCTCAAGGACCGGCTTTTCGACGAAGCTGATGACCTCAAGTACCTCGCCTTCCTTGGAGACGTCGGCCTCGATGTAACCGAAGCCGGTTTCCGGCGCGGTCGGGCGAATGCCGAACAGGGCAATGCCGCCTTGCTCGACAAAAGGCAGAGCGGCGCGATAGGCCTCGACCAGCCTGTCATGGCGGCCAATGCGATGGTCGCTCGGGACGACCAGCATCACGGCATCCGGATCTTCGGCGGCAAGCGCCAGGGCGGCTGCGGCAATCGCCGGGGCCGTCGAGCGCATGGCGGGTTCGACGAGCACTGTCGGCAGACCGGCCGGATGGTCGATCTGCTGCAGATCGAACTGGACGCGCGGCTCCTGGACCGTGTTGACGAGGACGGTGGCGCGGCCGAATTCCGGACCTTCGAAGCGGGCGAGTGTGTCCTGAAACAGGGAGTGGTCGCCGGCGAGCTTCTGGAACTGCTTGGGCTCCAGGCGTCGCGACAGGGGCCACAGGCGGGTTCCGGAACCGCCGCAAAGGACGACAGGGCGGATCAGGGTCATGACTTTACCTCGCCGGAGGTGACAACGACCTGCGGCTCGGCCGCAACGGCGCTGCCGGATCCGCCGAGAAGACGGCCGATCAGGCTCTCGCCGAAGAGGTCGAACTGCACCTCGACCGGCTGGCCGATCATGTCTGGAGACAGCTGCTTCTTCGGCGCGACAAGCACGGTCAACGGTTCGCGCGGGAGATCGGTCTGTGTGCCGCCCTTGCCGGGAAGCCAGAGGATATCGGCCTCGCCGACAGAGGTGCCGTCGGGATAGACCAGCGAGGCGGTCTTGACGCCGTAGAGGCTCATCAGCTCCTTGTCGCCGACGGTTGCGGAGACGACGATCGGGGCGTCGGCGCGCATCAGGCGTACGACCGGATCGCCGGTGCGGACGAAATCGCCATTGGCGAAGCGCTGGTCGACCTGTACGCAATCGCAGGGGGATTCCACCGTGATCGGATTGCCGACCGCCGGATTGACGGTCATCAGCGGCTCGCCGAAGGCCACTTCCTTCTTTTCGTTGAGGAAGGTGATGCGACCGACCGATGGGGCTGCAACATTCACCGTCTTGGCGGTGATGGCGGCACTTTGCGGCCGGATGATGTAGAGCTCGTCATAGACATTGGCGGAGAGGAAGGCGATCAGGGCTGCGCCGATCGCAGCGACGCCTGCGGTGGCGGCGGCGCGCCGGCCGAGCTGGGCGATGCGGGCGCCGGTCGACAGGCGCGGCGGAGGCGGGACCTGTTTCGACTTCACCATATCCGTACGGCGTGCGACATCGAGCACGTCGCCGGCACGCACGACCTCACCCGACAGGATCGCGTCGGTGACGTATTGCAGGAGGCTGACCTGGCCCTCCTCGAGGTTCAGGAACATGAAGCTGGTGCGGCTCAAGGGGTCGGTGGAGTAGAGGACCTCTGCCGGGACTTCCGTCAGGCTGAATTCGTAGCTGCTGAAGGGGATCGTCAGATGCGCGATCACCTTCTTGCCGGGGGTGAAGCCCTTCGCATCGATTGCGAAACCGTTCATCGACCAGTCGTTCACCTGGTAGATCTTGCCGTCGATCGTGGCGCGCATCGGCAGGCGATAGCGGGGGTGCTGACGCTGAAGTTCAGCTTCGTAAGACATGGCTCCCATGATCGAGACTCCGATTTTCTCGTGTTACAGGCGGGGTAGGGTCGTGAGGCCGATCATCAGACTGCAGGCCGTTATCAGGGCGAGCACGCTGACCGACTGGTAAAGCTTGGATTCGTATTGGCGGTAGGTGGCGAGCCAGTTGCGTTCGCCCTTGGCGAGCGTCGTGTTCTGGCGGGTCCATTTCTGGCGATCGAGATGGAAGAAGACGAAGACCTTCATCGCCGAGCCGAAGATCTGGTTGAAATAGAGAAGCAGCGGCGCGACGACGGAGATCTGCCGGCGGGCGGAGAAAAGCGACAGGGTGATGGCGTAACGCGAGGCGAGGATCCAGACGCCGTAGACCAGGATGGTGAAGGGCGAGATGAGGATCGTGGCAAGGATGGCCGTGGTCACGCCGATCAGGCAGGTCCACATGGACATGCGCTGGTCGAGGATCGCCCACCACACGAAGAAGCCGATCCTTCTTGGCCCCAGCGCCAAGGCGCGGGCATTGGTGCGCAGCATGTTGCCATACCAGCGGACCATCAGCATGGCGGCGGAGCGGAAGAAGCTGTCGCTCGGGGGATCCTCGATGGTCTTCACCAGCACATCCGGCAGATACAGCATCTGATAACCGTTGCGCAGCAACCAGAACCAGCTCGACTTGTCGTCGCCGGTCAGGAACTTGAAACGGCCAAGCCGGGGGTGATCGATGAAGTCGACCTCGACCTGGGCGACAAATTCCGGATTGCAGATGATCGAGGCGCGGAACATCGACATGCGTCCGGTGAGCGTCAGCACGCGGCGCGACAGACCCATCGACGACATCAGGATATGCCGCTGGGCAAAACGGAGCGCCCACCACTGCTGGAAGATCCATCTGCCGCGGACTTCTGCATATTCGTCCGTGGTCAGGGCGCCGACCTTCGGGTCGTGGAAGAAGGGCGCGCATTTCTCGACGAGATCCTCCGGCACGATGCTGTCGCCGTCGATGACCGCCACCATGGCATCCGGTGCCGGGAAGAGGCGGGCGATGGCGCGGAAGCCGGAGGCAAGCGCGTCGCGTTTGCCGGTGCCGTCGATGCGCACGATGACCAGGTCGACAGGGTCTGCCTCCGTCACCATGGCGGCGTAGAGCTTCTTGATGATCCGCTGGTCCGAGAGGTCGACGATCGAGGCGATCACGGTCGCCGGTCCCGGGGCCTTAAGGGCCGCGGCAAAGGCTGCACGATAGACGTCGATCGTCGTTTCCGTCGGAATGCGAAAGCTCGTCACCAGGAGATAGGAGGCGAAACCTTCCCGCTTCCTGGCCTGGGCGGTGCGTTGCATGCGCGGGTAGACGATGCTGCGATAGATGATGCCGCGCAGGAAATGCAGGATGCCCCAGCCATAACGCCAGGCACCTATCAGGCCGATCGCCAGTCCGGTCTTGCTGTCGATGATGGCATAGGCCTGGCTGGGCAGCGAGGTCGCTGCCACAGCTATGCCGAGGACCATCAGGACATGGGCCGCCGGACTTGACGAGAAGTCACCAGCAGATGCCATGATAATTGCCTTCGCTGCGCAGCGTCTTGTCGACGCGAACCAGGTCGATGATGTGGGTCTCGGGTTTGACCCGCTTGAGCGACCCGTTCATTTCGGCGCGGTTCCCGACGACGATCACATCCGAGTCCGAGAGGACGGATTCGATGTCTTCGTTGAGCAGTTCGGCAAGGTGCGGCAGCCGGGCGCTGACGAAGCTCGCATTGGCGCCGGTGAGCCGGTTGAGGCGGATATTCGGATCGAAGATCTTGATCTGATAGCCGCGGCCATAAAGGCGCTCGGCGAGCTCGACCAGCGGGCTTTCGCGCAGATCGTCGGTGTCGGGCTTGAAGCTCAGGCCGACGATGCCGACCTTGCGGCTGCCCTGGTTGGCGATCAGGCTGTAGGCGCGGTTGATCTGGACTTCGTTGGCCGAGAGGGTGGCCTCGAGAAGCGGGGCCGGCGTGCCCTGGCGGCGCGACATGCTGATCAGGGCGCGCAGGTCCTTTGGCAGGCAGGAGCCGCCAAAGGCAAAGCCCGGCGTGAGATAGGCCTTGGAGATGTTGAGCCGATCGTCGGCGCAGAGGATGTCGAGCGCCACATGGCTGTCGATGCCGGCCTTGCTCAGGATGTTGCCGATCTCGTTGGAGAAGCTGATCTTGAGCGCGTGCCAGGCATTGTTGGTGTATTTGATGCCTTCGGCCGTCTTGATGTCGACCACGAATTTCGGCCGGTTCAGCGGCGCATGGATCTCTTCCAGCCGATCGAGGGTGAACTTGTCGGAGGCGCCGAAGACGATGACGCCGGGATCATAGTAGTCCTTGATCGCCGTGCTTTCGCGCAGGAATTCCGGGAGATAGGCGATGCCGAAATCTTCCGATGCCTTCATGCCGGATGCCGCTTCCAGCGCCGGCACGACGACGGCATCGGTGGTGCCGGGAAGGCAGGTGGAGCGGACCACGACAGAATGGAAGGTGTTCTTCAGCTTCAGTGCGGCACCGATGTCTTCGGCCACCCGCTTGAGATACTCGGTGTTGAGATTGCCATCCGGCAGGGACGGGGTGCCGACGCAGATCAGCGACAGATCCGTCGACAGGATCGCTGTATTGGCATCCGACGTGGCCGTCAGGCGGCCCGAGGTGACGCCCTCGCGGATGAGATCTTCCAGGCCAGGCTCGATGATGGGCGACTTGCCGGCCATCAGCGGGCCGATCTTGTTGGGATCCGGATCGACCGCCACGACATGGTGGCCTTCCTTCACGAGGCATGCTGCAGACACCGCGCCGACATAGCCGGCACCGAAAATACTGATCTTCATGGTCAGCTCCTTTGTATAGAGCTTCACTCAATCAAACAAAAGCGCCGCCAACATCAACAATGGTTAATCTAGATGAAAAATATCTCAGAATAATCGGAAATCTAAACGGAAAGAGACCGCAGGCGTTTCGACGCCGCGGTCTCTTTTTATATTCAAATCCAATTCACAGACAATTGTATCGACGCATTTCGATAACTTATAGTATAAATTTACGCGGCAACGATGAGGTCGTCTCCGAGTTTTTCAAGCGTCGACAGGCTGTTGACGAGGATGCCGCCGCGGCTTGTGGCGATCACACCCCGCTTCACCATGTCGCCGATAATGCGGTTGAAGTGGATGTGGGTCACCCCGATCGCATCGGCGAGCAAGGTCTGGGTGATCGGTATGAAGACAGGGCTCGGTCCGGTTCCCTGGACCGTGAGGCGCATGGCAAGCTCCTTGAGGAGCATCAACACTCTTGCTCTGGCGTCACCACGGCCGAGACTGGTGATGTGGTCTCGCATGATGGCGTTCTGTTCTTCGGCGAGCGTCCAGAGGGCCTGATTGAGGCCGACGACGGTGTTGGTCAGGCCGATCAGGCTCTCGCAGTCGAAGCGGTCGATCCGCACAGGCGTCACCGCGGCGATGCAGTGGTCCATGACCGTGGGATAGATATGCGGGTTGCAGATATCGCCTGCCGTCAGGAACATGATGACCTGGCGGCTGCCGTCCGGCAGAAGGCGATAGCGCATGGCGAGCCCGTGGCCGATGGTGATGACCTGCCTTACCGACGCTCCCGCCCCCAGGATTTCGTCGCCCTTGTCCAGGCAGGTAGATCGAAAGTGTATGCTGTTCAGCACCGGACTTACGCGCCCTGACGACGGCAGCAGCTGTGCTACCCGTCGAATGAAGGGTGATACATGATGCATTTGACTGTCCCCAACTCTCACTTACTAAAAATGTATGCTTACTTCAGTTTTTCTGTCCTTCCGCCGCGCTGATCATGACGCGCCGGATCGAGCAAGGTCACGGCAGAACCTGGTTCTGCGAGACCCTGCCTCCTTGGCACAGTTCCCTAGGATTGTTTTGCCGCCCGTGACTGCCGTGCTGGGCGGGGTAATCCTTTTTTTGTGTATTGGAAAAGCAGGTGCTTGCAATGCGAATTCATCTGTCAGGTGGATGATACAAAGAATCAGAAAGTGAACAAGTGATTAAATTTGCAGAATTCGAATTGTTTTTGAGTTTTGATTAACCCACGTAAACGACGACCGGAGTCATTGATTGGTACCGGTAAGCTCCTTCCGAATACGGTGGAGTGCTGGCATGCGTATCGATGCAGTCACGGATAGTTTCACAATAGATTCACAAGGCGATTTTATACTCACTTTGGACGATGCTGGCCGCCATTTCCGGCGTATGCTTTTCGAAGACATCCTGCCGCTGTGGTCTACAGTCGGGATTGACCGGAACAGAGGTGGTTTCTGCGAAAGCATTTCCCGAGAAGGGCGAATTCCTTCTTCGTCGCGGCGTGTGCGCGTCACTGCACGGCAAATCTACAGCTTCTGCGAGGCAGCACGGCTCGGCTGGAACCGGACGGCCGCTGCGGCCTGTATCCGGCACGGCTATCGCTTCCTTCTCAACCACAGTTCTCCGGACGGACTGCTGTTTCACGGTCTGAGCGACGACGATACGCTGCTAGACCAGGATCATCATCTCTATGACCAGGCCTTTCTGCTGTTTGCCTATGCGCATTCCTTTGCGCATCTCCAGGACGAGGACTTTCGCCGCCGCGCGATCAGCGTCCTCGGCAGCCTGAGGGAGAGGCTCGGCCACGAGGCGGGTGGTTTCAAAGACCATACGCGGTCGCCTTATCCGCTGCGGTCCAATCCGCACATGCATCTCCTGGAGGCGGCTCTGGCCTGGATGGCGGTCGATGCCAATCCGCTCTGGCGGGCGCTGGCCGACGAGGTCGTCTCGCTGTTCAAGAGCCGTTTCTATGATCCCGAGCGTGGCGTGGTGCGCGAGTATTTCGATGCCGACTGGAATGTCGTCGACGAGGGCGGTCGCTGGCGGATCGAGCCGGGTCACAATTACGAATGGGCATGGCTGCTGATCCGCTGGTCGCAGGCGACCGGCGGCAAGATCGGCGATCGTGCCGAGCGAATGATCGCCTTTGCCGAACATCACGGGGTCGATCCGTCGCGGCGCGTGGCGGTCAACGAAGTCTGGTCGGATGGTCTGATCGCCGACGGGCATGCCCGGCTCTGGCCGCAGACGGAGCGGCTGAAGGCGTGGCTGGCGCTGGCCGAAATCCGGGAGGGGGAGGCGCGCTGGATCGCCGAGCAGAATGCGCTTGAGGCGTGCCAGGGGCTGCTGTCCTATCTGACGCTGGATGCGCGCGGAACCTGGTATGACGTGATGCTGGAGGATGGCAGCTTCAAGTCGGGTGTTGCGCCGGCGAGCTCGCTCTATCACATCATCTGCGCACTTGGCGAACTCCTGCGTTATGTCGAGCGTAGCAGTGGCTCGATCGGTACGTTGAAGGCCGTGAAACTTGACGGGCAGAACGAGACGCATGTGCCCGCGGCCCTGATCATGAGGATGTCGTGATGTCCGCTTCCTCTTCCGCCGTCGCTGCCGCTCCCGAGGCTCCGCCACCAGTCGTTTTGACTTCGCCGCCAGACAGCCTGAAATTCGGCACATCGGGGCTGCGGGGACTGGTGACCGAATTGCTCGGGATGCCATCGCGCGCCTATAGCCTGGCCTTCGCCCTGCATGCGCTTGGGCGCTATCCGACGACGACACAGATCCTTGTCGGGCGGGATCTGCGTTCGAGCAGTCCGGCAATTGCCCTGGACTGCATGGCGGCGATCCGCCAGGCGGGGCTCGAGCCCATCGATTGCGGGGCTTTGCCGACACCTGCGCTGGCGCTGGAAGCCCAGCGGCGCGGCTGCCCGGCCATCATGGTGACGGGAAGTCACATTCCCGATGACCGCAACGGATTGAAATTCTATTCCGCCACGGGGGAAATCACCAAGGCGGACGAGGTGGCGATCGTCAGCCGTCATGCCGAGCTCGGGCTTCCGACGCTTGCCGCTCTGTCGGTCGCAGAGGCCGGGTCCGTTTCATCGGAGCCTGAGGCGAGCCGCCGCTATATCGATCGCTATGTCTCCTTTTTCGGGGCCGACAGCCTCACGGGGAGGCGGGTTGCAGTCTACCAGCACAGTTCGGTGGCACGCGACGTGCTCGTCGACCTCCTGCGCGCCATGGGTGCCGAGGTCATCGGCGTCGGCCGGGCCGACCGTTTCATTCCCGTCGATACCGAGGCGCATGAGCCCGAGCTGGTGGCTTACATCCATGAGGTCGCGCAGTCGGGTCGCTTCGATGCGATCGTTTCGACCGATGGCGACGCCGATCGACCGCTGGTCGCAGACGGGAGCGGCAAGATCCTGCGCGGCGACGTGCTTGGGCTTCTGGCCGCCGATATGCTGGGTCTGCGCACGGTGGTGACGCCGGTGACATCCGGCAGCGTCATCGACCGGTCTGGTCTTGCCGATCGAGTTGTCCGCACACGGGTCGGATCGCCTTTCGTGGTTGCGGCGATGGAGGATGCGGCTGAAGGCGGGCTCGACGACATCATCGGTTTCGAGGCCAATGGCGGGACGCTGCTTCAGTCGAGCGTGGTGGATGCTGCCGGCCGCCGGCTGCCTGCCCTGCCGACAAGGGATGCGGTACTGCCCATCCTTGCCAGCCTCATTCCGATTGCCCGGTCCGGCCTTCCTCTCTCGCAGATCGTCGAGAGTCTCGATGTCGGCCATGCTCTGGCCGACCGGCTCAAGGACGTGCCGTCTCAGCTGTCCCTGCAGCTTCTGGAACAGCTATCCGGCGATGACGTGTTTGCCCGGCGGTTTTTCTCACCGGTGGGTGAGATCGCCTCGATGAACCGGCTTGACGGTATGCGGTTCGAACTGGCGGACGGCGCGATCATCCACTACCGGGCCTCCGGCAATGCTCCGGAGCTTCGATGTTACGTTGAAGCCCAGGAGGAGCGCCGTGCCCTAGACCTTCTCGACTGGGGCCTAGAGGCCGCACGCCATCAGCTCGTCCGCAAGGGACAACTGCCGATCTAACGCTAATCCCGGGGCGGCACATTGCCGTGCGACGATGTCACGAGACCTATTGACGGAAGCATCTCCCGAGGGAGAGGCCGAGGACATTTCTGCCGAAAGTGCCGTGGCTCTCACCGTCAATCTGGTGCGAGCCTACGTCGCCAATCACATCGTGCCGCCGGCGCAGCTGGCGAGCCTCTTGGAACAGACGCACCGGACGGTGCTCAGTCTGTCCAATCTGAAACCCGAGCAACCGGATGCTGGCTTCAAGCCGGCTGTGGCCGGTACGCAGCGCATCGTCTGCCTCGAATGCGGCAAATCCTTCCGTTCGCTGAAGCGGCATCTGGCTGCGCAGCACGGGCTGTCTCCGGATGAATACCGGATGCGCTGGGACCTGCCGCCCGACTATCCGATCACCTCACCGGATTACACGGCAAAGCGCTCCAGCCTGGCGCGTGAACGGGGGCTCGGGCGACGGCCGAAAGGCGAAACCCGCCCGACCATCCGGGATGACGAAGGAGAGGACACGTGATGCAAGCCTTGGCTTCCGGCGAACGCAATCTTCTCAAACAGGCCTTGTCGCGCTGCCGGTCGGCGCTGGTCGGCGTCGGCCTGGTCAGTGCGCTCATCAATATCCTGTTTCTTGCCGGTCCACTCTTCATGCTCGAGGTCTACGACCGGGTGCTGCCGAGCCGCAGCGTGCCGACTCTCGTGTCGTTATTGCTCATTCTCGTTTTCCTCTATGGGTGCCAGGGATTGCTCGATCTCGTGCGCAACCGGATCCTGGCGCGTGTCGGGGCCTATGTGGACAGGGTGGCGAGCGAAGCCTGCTTCGCACAGGCCACGGCGCTTCCGATCCGCGGTCGGCAGAACGACGGGCTGCTTGCCCTGCGGGACATGGATCAGGTCCGGTCGTTTCTCGGCGGTCCGGGGCCGAGCGCGCTGTTCGATCTGCCCTGGATCCCGCTCTACATGGCCGTCTGTTTTTCCTTCCATCCGTGGATCGGTTTTGCGGCGCTTGCGGGCGCGCTCTTCCTTCTCGTACTGACGCTCGCCACCGATCTTGCCTCGCGCCGTCCGAGCCAGGTCGCGACCCTTCTGTCACTGGAGAAATCGAACCTTGCAGAAGCGGCGTCGCGCAATGGCGAGGCGGTGCGCGTGCTCGGCATGGTGCCACATCTGGCCCAGACATGGTCGGCCCTCAATGCCCGTTTCGTCGACAGGCAGCTGCAGCTCAGCGATGTCGGCGCCGGCTTCGGATCAATGTCGAAATCATTTCGCATGTTCCTGCAATCGGCGATCCTGGCGCTCAGCGCCTATCTCTTCATCGGCGGCGAGGTGACCTCGGGCATGATCGTGGCGAGCGGCATTCTCGTTTCGCGGGCACTTGCGCCCGTCGAGGTGTCGATTGCCCACTGGAAGACTTTCATCGCGGCAAGCCAGAGCTGGGAACGGCTTTCGGTTCTGTTCAAGGCGGGTGAACGGGGGGAAAAACTGGCTTTGCCGGCTCCGGTTGCCAAGCTCGATGTCGAGGGGCTCACCGTCTCTGCGCCCGGTGCGCAGACCCCCGGTCTGGTTCAGGCCACGTTTAGCGTGTCTGCCGGTTCGGCGCTGGCCGTGGTCGGCCCCAGCGCTGCCGGAAAATCGACGCTCGCCCGGGCGCTTGTCGGCGCCTGGCCGGCGGCCCGGGGCGCCATTCGGCTCGATGGCACGATGATCGATCATTGGGAGCCGGACAGGCTTGCCCGTCATATCGGCTATCTGCCGCAGGATCTGGAGCTGTTTGCCGGCAGTGTCGCTGACAACATCGCTCGTTTCGATCCGGCCGCCTCGCCCGAAGCGATCATCGCGGCGGCAAAGGCGGCCGGTGTACACGAGATGATTTCCAAGCTCGCCCATGGTTACGATACCCAGATCGGAGGCGGACAGGGGTCGGTTCTTTCCACCGGACAGCGCCAGCGTATCGGGCTGGCGAGAGCGCTGTTCGGCGAGCCCTTCATGGTGGTGCTGGACGAGCCCAATTCCAGCCTCGACCAGGCGGGAGAGGCCGCGCTGACAAGCGCGATCCGTGGCGTGCGGGATCGGGGCGGCATCGTCGTGGTGATTGCCCATCGAGCCAGCGCTCTCGAAGCCTGTGACCAGGTCATGCTGGTCAGCGAGGGGCAGACACAGATGCTGGAGCGCAAACGTGACGTGATCCGCAGTGTGCCGGCAGCGTCGCAGGACCAGGGTCCGGGACAGCGGATTGCCGCCACGGGTGCCGCTGCGGCTTCGGCCGAGCGCGTGCATGCGATTGGAGACCGACCATGACCGAAGACATGTCAGCAGATCGTCTTGCCCGGTCGATCCGGCGTAACCTGACCGTCGCGCTCGGCGTGCTCGGCTTGCTGCTCGGCGGCGGCGGTGTGGCTGCCACGGTTGAAATCGCCGGGGCGGTGATTGCCAGTGGCAGCGTGGTCGTCAATTCCGAGGTGAAGAAGGTCCAGCATCCCGTCGGTGGGACCGTGGCCGAGATCCTTGTGTCGAATGGACAGAGGGTCGAGGCGGGTGAACTGCTTGCCCGGCTGGATACGACGCTGGCGCGGGCCAATCTCGCCATTGTCAGTGCCGCTCTCGACGAGGTTCTCGCCAAGCGAGCGCGGCTGCTTGCCGAACGCGACGGGCTTGTCGACATCGATTTCGATGCGGAGCTGGTTGCCCGTCGGGGCGAGCCGAGCCTCGACACTGTGCTGGCCAATGAACAGCGTGCCTTCAACCTGCGTCGCCAGGCACGCGACGGCGAGAAGGCGCAGCTCGAAGAGCGGATCGTGCAGTTGCGCGAACAGGTGACCGGCCTCGTGCAACAGGCAGATGCCATGGCGGTACAGGTCGGTCTCGCCGGGACGGACCTCGAACTGGCGCAGAAGATGTGGAAGCAGAAGCTCGTCCAGTATTCGCGGCTGAATACCGCCGAACGCGAAAAGGCCGATCTCGACGGCGATCTTGCCGGCATCAAGGCCAGCATCGCCCAGACCAAGGCACGGATTTCGGAGACAAAGCTTGAGATCTTCCAGATCGATCAACGGCTGCGTGGCGACGTGGCGCGCGAACTGACGGAGGTCAGCGCCTCGATCTCCGAGCTGCGCGAACGCAAGCTGTCCGCCGAGGACCAGCTGCGGCGGCTCGACATTCGAGCGCCACAGGACGGCACGATCCATCAGCTGGCGATCCACACGATCGGCGGCGTGGTGGTGCCGCAGGAAACGCTGATGTTGATCGTGCCGCAATCGGATCTGCTCGTGGCCGATGTCCGGATCGCGCCGCAGGATATCGATCAGGTGCATGCCGGTCAGGGCGCCTTCCTGCGCTTTCCGGCCTTCAACCAGCGGCTGACACCGGAACTGCATGGGCGGATCGAGCGGGTCTCTCCGGACCTCATCGTCGATCCGCAGACGCGCACATCCTATTACGAGGCCCGGGTTTCACTCGATCATGACGGAGTGGAACTGGCGCTGAAGCCCGGCATGCCGGTCGAAGCGTTCTTGAGGACCTCCGACAGGACGGTCGGCTCCTATCTGACGAAGCCATTCACCGATTTCTTTTCCCGGGCCTTCCGGTCGGAGTGAGAGCTTGGCTCAGGGGTTTGGGTGACGGTGTGCTCATCCCGAGCCTTGATGTGGCGGATGCGGATGTGCTTCCGACCGTCACGCTGGCTGTAGGCTTGGCCCAGGACGAGCCGATTTCGGGTGAAGGCGACGTCTTATCAGCCCAGTGTCCTTACGATGTGCGGCTTCACCGGATTTCGGGCTCTTTCGCTCGCTGGGCGATGCAAAACGACTTCGGCAGATGCATGCCCGGAGAGGCGCACCGGCTCAACTCTGTTGAAGCACCTGATCTGGAATGCTAGAGGGTGGCCCCAGTCGCGGCAGGTGCTGCGGCATGAGCCTGGCGGATGGTCGGGCGCTCTCAGTCTTACGGAAAGCCAGACCCATGACATCCACGGGTAAGAGAATTCGCATCGCACAGCCCGTCAAGCAGGTGGTCGTGGATGCGGCGCTTTTACCGAAGGCCCCGGTTCAGACCGCTGCCGGCAAAGGCAAGAACAAGGCGAAGCCTGTTGCGCCCGTCGTCGCGGCATCCGTCGATGGCAAGGCCAGGGTGAATGTCGTGGCACCCGTTGCGCCGCAGGTTGCGGCGATGCGGCATAAGCTGAAGCAGCAGTCCGTCCAGTCGCAGATCGCGCGCATCGATGCGGCGATCGAGGCCGGTACGGTTTCGCCTGCGGATGCCAAGGCCCTGGTGCTGGCGCTTGCCGTCAAGCGGCTCGGCTCGAAAGAAACGGCCGAAAAGTGGTATCGCAGCCAGAAGCTTGAGGGGTTTGCGGGCCGGACGCCGGCGCAGATGGTGCGGGCGGGCGAGCTCAAGGCGCTGGTTGCGCTGATGCGGGCCGAGGCTGCTCAAGTCAAGGGTTGATCGGGCCAAGGGTTGATCGGGTCCCGCCCTGACGTTCGTTCGCCACGGGTGGGCGTGCGCTTGCCCGGCTGAATACCCGCCGCCGTGGTTCGCAAGCCCATGACCCTCCGGTCGATCTCCTGTGCTTTGGTCTTTGCCGGTCGTTTACGGTCAATTCAGGCGGTTGTTGTGCATCTGCGAGATGGATGTTAGCAGAGACAGCATGACGATCCGGAAACTCAGCCATGCTGCTTGAGCCGCGCGATACATTCGAGGCACTTCGCCGTGATTTCCGTTGGGCCATTCCCGCCGATTTCAACATCGGGCGCGTGGTGTCCGACGACTGGGCAGCGAAGGCGCCGGAGCAGGTCTGCCTGGAGCATTTTTCCCCGGACGGTCACCATCTTTCGATGACCTATGCCGAGCTTGCTGCACAGTCTTCGGCGCTGGCGCATGGCTTGACCGATCTCGGTGTGACCAGGGGTGACCGGGTGGCGCTGCTTCTGCCGCAGTGCTTCGAGACGGTTGTCTCGCATGTGGCGATCTACAAGATGGGCGCCATTGCTCTGCCGCTCGCCCTGCTCTTTGGCGAAGAGGCGCTGGAATACCGGCTGCGGGATGCCGGCGCGCGGGTCATCGTGACCAATGCCTTCGGGCTGCAGCGGCTGAAAGCGATCAAGGCACGTCTGCCGGCGCTGACATGCGTGATCTCGATCGATGGTGCCGGGCCGGATGTCATCCGTTTCGGTGGTCTGATCGAGGGGCGGCCATCGGTCTTCGAGATTGCCGAGAGCGGACCGGATACACCGGCGCTGATGATCTACACATCGGGCACGACGGGGCCGCCGAAAGGCGCGCTGCATGGCCACAGGGTGCTTGTGGGGCATATTCCGGGTTTCCAGCTGGCGCATGACTATCTGCCGCAGCCACAGGACAAGGTCTGGACGCCCTCCGACTGGGCCTGGGCGGGTGGGCTCTTGAATGCGCTTCTGCCTGCGCTGATGCTGGGTGTTCCGGTCGTGTCGTCACCGGCGCAGAAATTCGATCCGCATATGGCGTTCCGGATCATGGCGGAGATGAAGGTGCGCAATGCCTTCATTCCGCCAACGGCACTTCGGCTCCTGAAAGCCGTCGACAACCCGCGCCAGACCTATGATCTCGTGCTGCGCAGCATCGGGTCGGCGGGGGAATCGCTCGGGCGCGAAACCTATGAATGGGTGAAGTCGGCGCTCGGTATCGTGCCGAACGAGTTCTATGGCCAGACGGAATGCAATTTCGTGCTGTCGTCGGCGGCCCATCTCGGGGTGAGCAAGGGCGGCTTCATCGGCAAGCCGGTGCCGGGGCACGAGGTCGCGATCATCGATGCCGAGGGTCGGGAAGTGCCGGCCGGTGAGACAGGGCAGGTGGCGATCCGCAGGCCGGACCCGGTGATGTTCCTTGGCTACTGGAACAACGACAAAGCCACTGAAGACAAGTTCGTCGGCGACTGGATGAAGACGGGCGATCTCGGACGGCAGGACGAGGAGGGCTATGTGCAGTTCTTCGGCCGCGACGATGACGTGATCACTTCGTCCGGCTACCGGATCGGGCCGGCGGAAATCGAGGATTGCCTGATCGGGCATCCGGCGGTGCGGCTTGCGGCTGTCATCGGCAAGCCGGATCCGCTCAGGACCGAAATCGTGAAGGCCTTCGTCGTGCTGCAGGACGGCTTTGCCGGCCACCCGGCGCTTGCGGCCGAAATCCGGGACTGGGTGAAGAACCGCCTGTCGATGCACGAATATCCGCGCGAGGTGGAATTCGTCACGGAACTGCCGCTGACGACGAGCGGCAAGGTGATCCGCCGCCTTTTGCGGGATCAGGAGATTGCCAGGGCGAGCTGACTCTGGCTGCCTTGTCAATTTGTCGACCCGCCCTCAGGCCGCCCTCAGGAACCGAAGCGGCGGTTCAGGACTTTATCCCGCAGGATGCGGGCGATGTTGCGGGTGTTGCGATACATGTGCAACTGCGCGCCAACCTGGCGGACGTCACGGTCGGCATTGTGTTTGAGGCCAACCACCAGCGTGCCCATGCCCTCGCGCTCCTTCCAGAAGCGGCTCATGATCGGGTGATCCGGCACGGCGCAGCTGTCGGTGCGCTCGATGTTGGCGTCGTCGAGATGCCATTCGGTGAGATCGGCCATCAGCAGCTTGCCGGGCGAGAAGCGGGCATAGGTCTCGTCATAGGCCGTCTTCCAGGTATAGGCCTCGCCGGCCATGATGAAGACGACCATGGAGGCGATGGCGCGGCCATCGAGATCGAGCGTATGGATACGCACGGCGTCGGCCTCGGCGAGATTGGTGATCGCCTCTCGGGCGAAGGCGGCGCGCAGGCGGTCGTTGACCATGGCGGACCGCTTGCGGCCCTTCCAGCCACTCGCTTCCAGGGCCAGAAACTCTTCCATGCGGATGCGGATCTCTTCCGGCTGGCGGGCGACGTTGTAGGTCACGTCACCGATCTCCGAGAGCAGGCGGAACTGCCGGCGCATTTCACGCAGATGGCCTTTGCTCAGCGTCGCCTGCAGATAGGAGGGGCCGTCCTCATAGCTCTGCAGCATGGGGCGCTGGTATTCGTTGGTGACGGTCAGCGGCAGGTCGCGGGCGAGCGCCACGGCACGGGCGAGCTGGGCAAAGCGGCCTTCGAGGCGCAGATCCGGAATGACGAGCAGGCCCGGCAGGCGCGCCTCGGGACGTGCGAGGGCGTCAAGCAGGTTGTCGATCGTCTCGGCCGCCCCCTCGGCATCGACCAGCGGCGTGCCCAGCGGGCCGAAGGGATTGGCCCAGACCCTGATAATCGACGGTCCGATCGAAAAGCCCGGTTTCTCGATCGAAAAGGGGAACAGCAGGCGAAGGCGCGAGCGTCGCTCGTCTTCGTCGCGGATCACGGCGAAGCGGACCTGGCGTTCCTCCAGCCTGGGCATGGCTGGCGCGAGGAAGCGCGGTGCGAAGAAGACATTCGTCTCCATCACCCGGTAGGTCAGGTATTCGAGCTCATCCTGCAGCTCGTAGCCCATCTGGCTCGGATAGATGCTCAGCCGTCGACCCGGGCGTCCAATGGTGACTTCGGTCTCGGCCACCGGTTTTGTGCGGGCGCCGGCAAGGCTGCCCACGAGGCGGTTGGCGCCGCTGTTCATGCTCTCGTTATAGATGTTTTCGGTCATGGGCGGACGGCCTCCGTGCGGGGCGTCAGGGCATGGGGATCGGCGAAGGCGAAGACCACGATTCCGAGTGCGCGGCGCACCGCGATATGGAGAAGCAGGGCTTCGACGGCCATGGCGGTTGCCGTTGCGGTGGCAGCACCGGCAAGACCCCAGACAGGGATGAGCGTGATGTTGAGGCCGATATTGCAGGCGAGGGCGACCGCGTAGACGGCGACGCAGAGCTTTTGGCGCCCGGCCATCGTCAGGAGCATTTCGGCCGGGCCGACCAGGGCCTTCGCCATATTGCCGGCAAAGAGGATGACCATCAGCACATAGCCGGCGGTGAAGGCAGAGCCGAAGAGGCCGAGCAGCAATTCGCCGAGCATCAGAACGATGGCACCGACGGCGAGCGATGGCCAGAAACTCCAGCGGGCGGCCGTTCCGGCAAAGGCTGCCAGACCATGGCGGTTACCCTCGGCCATCAGGCCGGAAAAGCGCGGTGTCGCGCCGGCCTTCACCGCGAAGAAGACGAATTGCACCAGCGCCATGGTCTTGGCGGCGGCGAAATAGACGCCGACCTGATCCGGCGGGAGATAGAGGCCGACGACGATGACGTCGGAATTGGTCAGGAGGAAGCCGAAGCCTTCGATAAAGAAGATCGGCAGGGCGACCTTGATCCAGGCGACGAAATCGATCTTGCGGGCGCCCCTGTCGTAGCGGTGCTGCAGGCGGCGATCGACGAGCAGGAACTGGCCGAGCGTGGTGGCATAGGTGGCGACGAGCGCTGCCTGCATGGCGGTGACGGCCGTTGCCGGGCGGCCGCTGGCAACGGCGATCAGCATGAAGACCAGGATCAGGGTGGGTCTGATGATGTAGGTGGGGCTCAGACCCAGCACGGCCCAGCGATTGGCACGCGCCGTTCCGTCCAGCACATCGCCGAGCGCGATCATCGGCAGGGCAAAGACGGCGAGGAAGAGCGGCACGAGATAGTAGTGCTCGATGCTGTCGCCGAGGAGATGCAGGGTGGTTATGCCGGACAGCGCGAGAATGCTGGCGCTGGTCATGGCAAACAGGCGCGCCGTCGATGTGAGGCCACGGATCTCCGCTTCGGCGCGGTCGAGGTCGTATTGCGGCAGGAAGCGGATGACGGCGGTGTGGAAGCCGAGGCAGGAGAAATTGCCGGCCAGCACCACCAGGACCCAGACGAAGACGAAGATGCCGTATTCGAATTCGCCCATCAGGCGGGCCTGGACGATTTGCGAGACGAAGGCGATGCCGGCACTGACCACGCGGATGGCAAAGGCGATCGCAGCCATGCGCTGGGCGCGGGCTGTGTCGTCTTCCGCACGGAGCGCGCGTACCAGACGCGGGCCCGCGGGCAACCATTTCTCCGCTGCTTCCAGAACAGTCATCGGGACGAACGCAATACTTTCGCTGGGTCGGATGTCGTTATCAGTGATGACAGATCAGGGTTAACGAAGTGTGGTGGCCGGGCTTTGCGGCCGGTCGATATCCTGGGGCGGACGAGGCATCGGAACGCCGTTGAAGATGAACAGCGCGAGCGGCGAACGGCGGATCAGCTGGTGTGCGCCATAGGAGATCATGAAGGTCACGACGCAGACGAGAAGGAATTCAAGCGTCGGGGGCCAGCCCAGCAGAAAGAACAGGGTCGATAGTCCGATGATCAGGGGATGGTGCAAGAGATAGATGCTGAAGGAGGCGTCGACGACACGGTCGACACGCGGATCCGGACGGTTCCAGAAGCGCTGGGCGATGCCGATCAGCACGAGGCTGACGAGCAGGGCCGCTGCCGCATCGACGGCATTGTAGGCGATATCGAGCGCTTCAGTGCCGCGACCACGCAGCAGCGAAGCGAGGATGGCGGCTGCCAGACCAACCGCCGGAAACGCCCACCCGTTCTGCCAGACAAGTGTGCTGCGAATGGCGGGAGCGGACCTCAAGGCAACGCCGACGAAGAAGAAGGGCACATAGCGCAGATAGGGGTCGACGCCATGGCCGAGGAGATAGGGCAGGAACCCCTCGCTCGCCAGCAGACGCTTGTGGGAGAGGTAGACCGCCACTTCCCAGGCGGCGATCGCCAGAACGAGGAGCAGAAGCGCCAGCCGCGCATTTTCGAGGCAGAATGCATGGGCGCGCCTCAGGATCGCTGCGAGGCGGCCTGTCCGTGCCTTCTGCAACAGCAGGACAAGCAGGAGGCTGTAGGCGAGCAGGGCCGGCAGAAACCAGAGATGGGCGATCCAGCTGAAGGTGGGGTGGGTGACGTCTTCAGCGGCGTTGTGCAGGGCTGTGCCCATCGGCACCGTGCCGGAGAATGCGGCATTGAGGTCGATCAGGGCGACCTGGATCGGAGCGAGTAGCACAAGGGCCGTCAGGAAAGGGATGCCGAGGCGGGTGAAGCGCCCCTTCAGCCAGGTGCCGGGCGCTCGCCGTTCAAGCATCAAGGCGGCGAAGTAGCCGGCGACGATGAAGAAGGCCGGCATTCGGAAGGTCACGAGGACCCCGCTCAGGAAGGTCAAGACCCCGCTCTGGTCGGGCGACTGGATGTCCCACAGGACCCTTTCATTGTAGACCATGGCAGCGTGATACGGGATGCCGAGAAGCATCAGGAACGCGCGCAGCGAGTCCCAATGATGTTCCCGTGCCGGCCCAGCTGACATCATGCCCTCCAAAGGAAAGGGGAACCGGGCCGGTTGGCTCGGTTCCCCCTGATGGGTCGGAGGCTAGTCGTGAAAGGTTGAGAAAGCCTCAAGCCTTGCCGGTCACGCTTCCAGTGCGCCGTGGCAGTGCTTGTATTTCTTGCCGGAGCCGCAGGGGCAGGGTTCGTTGCGACCGACGGCGCCCCAGGACTTCGGGTCCTGCGCGTTGCGGTCGCGGGCCTGGACGCCCGAACCTTCGCCGACATCGTCCTCGCCGGTCGTGGCATCGATGTGATGCGCCTGCATCGGCGGCGGGGTCGGCGCCGGCGGGGCTTCGCGAACCAGCTCGACACGCGACATCTGGGTGGTCACGGCATCGCGCAGGTTGGCAAGCAGCGCCTGGAAGAGTTCGAAGGCTTCAGCCTTGTATTCCTGCAGCGGGTCACGCTGGGCATAACCGCGGAAACCGACAACCGAACGCAGGTGGTCGAGGTTGACGATGTGTTCGCGCCAGAGGTTGTCGATCGTCTGGAGCACGACGGAGCGCTCGACATAGGCCATGAGTTCGGCGCCGAAGCGCTCTGCCTTGTCGGCATAGGCCTTGTCGGCGGCTTCCATGATGCGCTTGAAGATATCGTCCTCGGCGATGCCTTCTTCGGCAGCCCAGGCATCGATCGGCAGATCAAGGTTGAGCGTGTTCGCGACCTTCTGCTTCAGGCCGGCCACATCCCACTGTTCGACATAGGCCGTCTCGGGGATATGGATGCCGACCATGGTCTCGATGACTTCGTGGCGCATATCGGTGACGGTGGAGGAGACATCCTTCGCGTCCATCAGCTCGATGCGCTGCTCGAAGATGACCTTGCGCTGGTCGTTGATGACGTCGTCGTACTTCAGCAGGTTCTTGCGGATGTCGAAGTTGCGGGCTTCGACCTTCTTCTGAGCGCGCTCAAGTGCCTTGTTGATCCAGGGATGCACAATCGCTTCGCCGTCCTTGAGGCCGAGCTTCTGCAGCATGCTGTCCATACGATCGGAGCCGAAGATGCGCATCAGGTCGTCCTGAAGCGACAGGTAGAATTTCGAGCGGCCCGGGTCACCCTGACGGCCGGAACGACCGCGCAGCTGGTTGTCGATACGGCGGCTTTCGTGGCGCTCGGTGGCGATGACGTAGAGACCGCCTGCTTCCAAAGCCTTCTGCTTGAGGGCCGCGACTTCGGCCTTGATGGCCTCGGCCTTGGCATCGCGCTCCGGACCCGGCTCCATGTCGGCCAGTTCGTGATCGAGGCGCATTTCCAGGTTGCCGCCGAGCTGGATATCGGTACCGCGACCGGCCATGTTGGTGGCGATCGTGACGGCGCCTGGGACGCCTGCCTGGGACACGATATAGGCTTCCTGCTCGTGATAGCGGGCGTTCAGGACCTTGAAATCCTTGAAGCCGGACTGGCTCAGCAGATTCGCGAGCAGTTCGGATTTCTCGATCGAGGTCGTGCCGACGAGAACAGGCTGATGACGCTCGTTGGCGGCCTTGATCTCCTCGATGATCGCCTTGAACTTTTCTTCGACCGTCCGGTAGACCTCGTCGTCTTCGTCGATACGCTTGATCGGCAGGTTGGTCGGCACTTCGAGCACGTCGAGGCCGTAGATGTTGGAGAATTCTTCCGCTTCGGTCGCAGCCGTACCGGTCATGCCGGCGAGCTTCTTGTACATGCGGAAGTAGTTCTGGAAGGTGATCGAGGCGAGCGTCTGGTTCTCAGGCTGGATCTGCACCTTTTCCTTGGCTTCGAGCGCCTGGTGCTGGCCTTCCGAGTAACGGCGGCCCGGCATCATGCGGCCGGTGAACTCGTCGATGATGACGATCTCGCCGTTGCGGACAATGTAATCCTTGTCGCGGGTGAAGAGCTTGTGGGCCTTCAGCGCGTTGTTGATGTGGTGGACGATGGCGACGTTCTCGACGTCGTAGAGGCTCTCGCCCTTCAGCAGACCTGCTTCACGCAGCAGGTTTTCAAGCTTCTCGGTGCCGACTTCCGAGAAGTTGGCCGAGCGCTGCTTTTCATCGATTTCGTAGTCTTCCGGCGTCAGCAGCGGAATGAAGGCGTCGATCGTGTTGTAGAGATCGGAACGGTCGTCGAGGGGACCGGAGATGATCAGCGGCGTGCGGGCTTCGTCGACGAGGATCGAGTCCACTTCGTCGACGATCGCGAAGTTATGGCCGCGCTGAACCATCTGGCCGCGCTCGTATTTCATGTTGTCGCGCAGATAATCGAAGCCGAGTTCGTTGTTCGTCGCATAGGTGATGTCGCAGGCATAGGCCGCGCGACGCTCCTCGTCGGAAAGGCCGTGCACGATGACGCCGGTGGTGAGGCCAAGGAAGCCATAGAGCTTCGACATGGTGGCGGCGTCACGGCGGGCGAGGTAGTCGTTGACGGTGACGACATGCACGCCCTTGCCGGCGAGTGCGTTGAGGTAGACGGCCAGCGTCGCCACGAGCGTCTTGCCTTCGCCGGTCTTCATTTCGGCAATGGCATTGTCGTTGAGGATCATGCCGCCGATCAACTGTACGTCAAAAGGACGCATGCCGAGCGCGCGGCGGGAGCCTTCCCGGGCGACTGCAAAAGCCGGCACGAGGATGTCGTCGAGGGTCTTGCCGGCCGCGAGCTGGGCCTTGAATTCATCGGTCTTGGCCGCAAGCTCGGCATCCGACAGCGCCTTCATTTTCTCTTCCAGCGCGCCAATCGCTGCCACACGCGGCTGATAAGAGCGCACCCGCCTATCATTCGACGAGCCGAATATTTTGCGCGCAAGTCCACCAAGACTGACCATATCGATGGTCCTTTCTGACCTTCGTCATATCGTTGACGTACCCTTCGAACCACTATTAGCGTGGGCGAATAGGCACAATGCGTCCCGAAACTACTCTGGACGCGAGGTTGCGTGACAGATAAGAGGGGGGTCGAATGATGTCAACGGCGCAGGCTGGTGCCAAATCCCCTCGGTCGCCGGGCATCTGACAATCTTTTGCCCGATTCGAACGGTCTTCAAACGGTTCACCATCCGAAAGGTCTTTCATGCTTCGCCTCAATAAACTCGTGCTTGCCGCCTGCGTTTCCCTCTCGGCCCTGACCGGTGCGGCTTTTGCTCAGGATGCCACAGTGGTCGCCAAGGTCGGTGATCTCGAGATCACCCAGTCCGAACTCGACCTGGCCATCGCCAATCTCGATCCGCAGCTGGCCCAGCTGCCCGAAGAGCAGAAGAAGGTCGCCGCCCTCTCCGGCGCGATCGACGTGAAGCTCCTGGCTGCCAATGCCACTGCAGAAGGACTGCAGGACGATCCTGAATACAAGCGCCGCATGGCCTTCATTGCCGAGCGCGAGCTGCACAATGCCTTCTTCAAGAAGAACGTCGTGGACGCCGTGACGCCGGAAGAAGTGAAGGCGCGCTACGACAAGGAAATCGCCGCCCTTCCGAAGCAGGAAGAAGTCCGCGCCCGTCACATCCTGGTGAAAACCGAGGAAGAGGCCAAGCAGATCATCGCCGATCTCGACGCCGGCAAGAACTTCATCGAAATCGCCAAGGAAAAGTCGACCGACCCGAACAAGACGGAAGGCGGCGACCTCGGCTACTTCACCAAGGGCCGCATGGTTCCGGAATTCGAAGAAGCGGCCTTTGCGCTCGAAAAGGGTGCCTATACCAAGACCCCGGTACAGACCCAGTTCGGCTTCCACATCATCCTGCTCGAAGACAAGCGTGATGCACCGCCGCCGGCTTTCGAGGCCGTCGAGCAGCAGGTTCGCCAGCTCGTCATGCGCGACAAGTATCTTGCGCTGATCGAAAAGGCGAAGACCGAGCAGAAGATCGAGATCGTCGACGAAGCGCTTCGCAAGGGCTACGAAGAAGCCAACAAGCCAGAACAGCAGTAAGCTGTTCCAAATCGTTGTTTTACCCAAGGCCCGCAGTTTGCGGGCCTTCCATTACGGGCCGTCCCATGTCTTCCAGCATTTCTCCTCTCGCTCCGAAAACCTATGCCGAGATGCCCGCCATTCGCGGCGTGCGCATGGCAACTGCCGCTGCGGGCATCAAGTACAAGAACCGCACCGACGTGTTGCTGATGGCTTTCGACAAGCCGGCTGCGGTCGCAGGTGTCTTCACCAAATCCAAGTGCCCGTCGGCTCCGGTTGATTTCTGCCGGCAGAACCTGCCGCATGGCGTGGCGCGCGGCGTGGTGGTGAATTCCGGTAACGCCAACGCGTTTACCGGTGTGAAGGGCAAGGCCGCGACGGCTCTGACCGCGAAATCGGCGGCCGCCGCACTGGGCTGCGGCGAAAACGAGATCTATCTGGCCTCCACCGGTGTCATCGGCGAGCCGCTGGATGCGACCAAGTTTTCCGGCGTGCTGGATCAGATGGCGAAGGACGCGACCGGTGATTTCTGGTTCGAGGCCGCCAAGGCGATCATGACCACGGATACCTATCCGAAGGTCGCGACCCGCAGCGCCAAGATCGACGGTGTGACCGTGACGATCAACGGAATTGCCAAGGGTGCCGGCATGATCGCGCCCGACATGGCGACGATGCTCTCCTTCGTGGTGACGGATGCGGATATTGCGCCTGCCGCCCTGCAGGGGCTTCTCTCTCAAGGCGTCGAGCCGAGCTTCAATGCCATCACCGTCGACAGCGATACGTCGACCTCCGATACGCTGATGCTGTTTGCCACCGGTGCGGCCTCTGCCGATGGTCAGGCAAAGGTCGAGCGGGCGGACGATGCGCGCCTTGCCGATTTTCGCGTGGCGCTCAACGATCTGCTCAAGGATCTGGCGCTGCAGGTGGTTCGCGACGGCGAAGGTGCGCGCAAGATGGTGGAGATCACCGTCAAGGGTGCGGAAAGCGATCTCGCCGCCAAGAAGATCGCGCTGTCGATTGCCAATTCGCCGCTGGTGAAGACTGCGGTTGCCGGCGAGGATGCCAATTGGGGCCGCATCGTCATGGCGGTCGGCAAGTCCGGCGAGATGGCCGATCGCGACCGGCTTGCAATCTGGTTCGGCGATGTGCGCGTAGCTGTGAATGGCGAGCGCGACCCGGATTACTCCGAGGCGGCGACGACGGCCGTCATGGAGCGGGAAGATATTCCGGTGACCGTTGATATCGGTCTCGGCTCTGGCACCGCGACGGTCTGGACCTGCGATCTGACGAAGGAATATGTCGCCATCAATGGCGACTATCGGAGCTGATGCCCGAATGCATGCGATGGTAAGTGATCCGAACCTGCCGCTCGTCCGGCGTCTCGAGGCGGTCGGTTTCCGGGCATGGCCGGCGAGCAGCGTCGTTTATGACGGCAGCTGGCAGGTTCGCCTGACGTCTGGACACCCGGGCAAGCGGCTGAACTGCGTCGTTCCGCTCGATCCCTCCGACAGCCGCGACATTGCGATCCGTCTGGACAAGGCGGACAAGCGTTTCGAGGCACAGGGTCGGCCGCTGCTGGTGCGCCAGACGCCTCTCTCGCCGAAGCCGCTGGTCGACTTTCTCGCTGCCGATGGCTGGGAGCGCTTCGACGAAGTGGTGACGATGACCGCAGACCTCGGGACGATGGCGTTTCCCGATACGCTCGACCATCTGCCGACGCAGGATGTCGGGCGCTATGTCGATGCCGATATCGCGGTGCATGGAAGCGATCCGGACCTGAAGGCGGGGCTTGCCGGGGTCGTGGCGAGCATCAAGCCGCCGTCTGGTCTCTTCGTCATCGAGGATGCCGGGAAGGGGCCGCTTGCTGCGGCCCTCTGCGTCCAGGACAATGACCTCGCTGGCATCATGTCGCTTGCGGTGAGAGCCGATCACCGCCGCAAGGGGCTCGGGATCGAGATCCTCAGTTCCGCCCTGCGCTGGGCGCGGCTGCGCGGCGCACGGACCGCCTGGCTCCAGGTGGTGGCCAACAACAGGGAAGCGATGGCGCTTTACAGCAAGATGGGTTTCGAGGAAGCCTATCGCTATGCCTATTGGCGAAAGGCTGCCTGATGAGCGAGATGAAGAAGCCGATCCTGCTGGTTGCCGCCTGTGCGCTTGTCGACACGGACAACCGCATCCTTCTTGCGCAACGCCCCGAGGGCAAGTCGCTGGCGGGATTGTGGGAGTTCCCGGGCGGCAAGGTCGAGGCTGGCGAAACGCCGGAGGAAACGCTGGTTCGGGAACTCGAGGAAGAGCTCGGGATCAAGACCAAGGTCGCGTGCCTGGCGCCGCTGACCTTTGCCAGCCATACCTACGAGACCTTCCATCTGCTGATGCCGCTCTATATCTGCCGTCGTTACGAGGGCATCCCGCAGGGGCGGGAAGGGCAGGCGATCAAATGGGTGAAGGCCAAGGCGCTTCGCGATTATCCCATGCCGCCGGCCGACGAACCGCTCATCCCGATTCTTCAGGACCTTCTGTGAGAAGTCGCTGTTTGTCTCGGTGTCGTTAATCAAAAGTTTATAACCCTGCCCCCAATATACGCTCTGTTCATGCGTCGGATACGTATGTGTGTGGAGCGTAACATGGTAAACGAGGATTTCTGGAAGGCCGCACGGTCCAGAGAGCGGTCTTCGATCAAGACGGGCAGGACCGGAGTTCTGAATATCGCATTGCTGTTCGGCACAGCTGCGATTGCGTTGTCGCTCGTCCTGACACCCATGCTTGCTTCCAAGACAGACCGCAAGACGCTGGCTTTTCAGCCTGATGAATTTGACATGATCACCACCGGTTCCATCCCGAAGGACGACAGCGGCAAGCGATATACCATCCGCCGCAGCGTGCTTCAGGAAACGCCGGGTTCCGTCTGCATCATCGATGGCTATGGCACGGGCCAGGCCTGCTAACATTAATCAGCCGGGGCGGGGGGCAACCATCTCGGATCCATATTGTCAGGAGCGAGAATGCGTCTTTTGCGCCAGCTGATGTCCGACCTTCGTGGTGCAACCGCCGTCGAATACGGCTTGATTGCAGCCATCCTCAGTGTTGCACTGATTTCTGGCTATGGTGCGGTGACCGGCTCCTTGCTGGGCACCCTGAACACGGTCGAAAACCACATCAAGAATTCAAGCAAATGAGGTTTTGCCTCAGGGTTGTTCCTGGCGTTTCGTTGGATCGAGCGCATCGGCAAGGCGCATCTTTGCCGAGCCGGGCTTGAGCGGCTTCTGCTGGCTTTCATGGGGCGCCCATCCGGATAGGAAGATGATCGAGAAGGTGGCGCGGATGCGGCCGTCCGGATCGGCGAAGCGTTCGGCATAGAGTTCGGCTGCCCTCAGGAAGAAGCGGCGTGACACCGGCCGGCGGCTGCGGCCTTTCAGCGGGTTGCCCATGCCCATCGCCTTCAGATCCCGCATCAGCGCGAAGATGTGGTCGTAGCGGACCGTGAAGCTCTCTTCGTCGATGACCGGAAGCGAGAAGCCTGCGCGCTGCAGAAGCGAGCCGATGTCCCTGATGTCGGCAAAAGGTACGACGCGCGGGCTCGCGCCGCCATAAATCTCCGTCTCGGCGGCGAGCAGCACCTCACGCAATTCGGACAGCGTGCCAGCGCCCGGGATGGCTGCGAGCAAAAGGCCGTCAGGTTTCAGGGCGCGGCGCATCTGGATCAGCATGCCCGGCGTGTCGTTCGTCAGATGCAGCGACAGCGGCGAAAGGATCAGGTTCACCGATTGCGGCGCGAGCGGAACGCTTTCGTAATTCGAGGTGGTGACCGGCTCGCCGTCCTCGCCGAAGCCGGCTTCGGTTTCGATCCTTGTCAGGCGTTCGATCTTGCCGGTTGCCATGGCGGCGCGCGCTGCAAGCCCCGGCCCACCGAAGAGTTCGGCTGCGTCATCGAAGTGGCGCTGGACGATGGCGAGCCTGTCTGCCAGTTCGCGGGCGGTCAGCTCCAGCAGGAAATCGGATCCGGGGGCGTTGCCGGCAAGGGCACGCGCGCGGTTGCGGGCGATCAGGGCTTCGTCGAAAAGCTCGTTCATGCGGATTTCCTGGGTTCCGGCCTTGTTTGCGGCATTGGCCGAACGCCGCTTGCGGCGTAAAGTCGATGCATGTGGGCTCATTTAGTGCAGAAAAGCGCATCCGTCAGCCGGCATCACGCCGCATCGGTGCTGCGTGGGCTCTTTCATCTCGTCTATCCACCGGCCTGCGCCCATTGTCATGCGCGGGTTGCCGCCCATCAGGCGCTCTGCGCGCGGTGCTGGGGCGATCTGCGGCTGATCGAGAAGCCTTATTGCCCGGTTCTCGGCCTGCCTTTTGCTCATGATCCCGGCGAGGGCATGCTGTCGCCGCAGGCGATCGCCCATCCGCCAGTCTTCGATCGTCTTCGTTCCGTTGCGCTGCATGAAGGCGTGGCCCGGCATCTGGTGCACGACCTCAAGTATCGCGACCGGGTGGATCTGGCGCCGATGATGGCAGGCTGGATGCTGCGTGCTGCCTTTCCGGAGATTGCTGCGGCCGATGCCATTGTTGCCATACCGCTGCACCGGATGCGCATGTTTCGACGCATGTTCAACCAGTCGGCGGAACTTGCGCGGCATCTGTCGCATCAGTCGGGTAAACCTTTCCTGGCCCATGCCCTTGTCCGGCGTAAGCGCACACAGCAACAGGTCGGGCTCACGGCCAACCAGCGGTCACTGAATGTGCGCGGCGCCTTCCAGGTGCCGGAGGGGACGGAGCCTCTCGTCTTCGGCAAACGGCTCGTGCTGGTCGATGACGTCTATACCACGGGGGCAACAGTGAGTGCGGCTACCTCTGCCCTGAAAAAGGCAGGGGTTGCGGATGTCACTGTTTTGACCTTTGCAAGGGCGCTTGCCGGGCCTATATGAGGGGACCAATTTCCCTGTCTATCGACGCTTTTTGAGCAGAGAACTCCATGGCTGACGTCACGATCTATACACGGCAATTCTGCAGCTATTGCGCCAGCGCAAAAGCGCTGCTCGACACGAAGGGTGTGACCTATGTCGAGCACGATGCGACCGGCAAGCCGGATTTGCGTGAGGAAATGATCGCGAAGTCGGGCCGTAACACCTTCCCGCAGATCTTCATCGGCAGCCAGCATGTCGGCGGCTGTGACGACCTGCATGCGCTCGACCGGGCCGGAAAGCTCGATCCGCTTCTCGCAAGTTAAGGAAAGACGACCCATGGTGTTCAAGGCTGCCGCCGTCCAGATGTGCTCCGGGGTCGATCCGGAGAAGAATGCCGAGAGCATGGCAAGGCTCGTGCGCGAGGCCGCGCGGCGCGGTGCGATCTATGTGCAGACCCCCGAGATGACCGGTGCCGTGCAGAAGGACCGCGCTGGTCTCGCGGCCGTGCTGCGCGACGAGGAGACGGATCTCATCGTCAAAAAGGCGTCCGAGCTTGCCAAGGAGCTTGGCATTCATCTGCATGTCGGGTCGACCGCCATCAAGCTGGCCGACGGCAAGATTGCCAACCGTGCCTTCCTGTTCGGTCCCGATGGCCACAAGATCACGTCCTACGACAAGATCCACATGTTCGATGTCGACCTCGACAATGGTGAGAGCTGGCGCGAGAGCGCGGTCTATCGCCCCGGTGAAAGGGCCGTTGTTGCCGATCTGCCCTTCGGCAAGCTCGGCTTTGGCGTCTGCTACGACGTGCGCTTCCCGCATCTCTTCCGGGCCGAGGCCATGGCGGGGGCGGAGATCCTGACCACGCCGGCGGCCTTTACCAAGCAGACCGGCGAGGCGCATTGGGAAATCCTGCTGCGGGCGCGCGCGATCGAAAACGGCGCCTATGTCATTTCGGCCGCGCAGGCGGGCGTGCATGAAGACGGTCGCGAGACCTTCGGGCATTCGATGATCGTCGGCCCCTGGGGAAAGGTGCTGGCATCTGCCGGCGGGACGGGCGAGGACGTGGTCGTCGCCGAGATCGATCTCGAGGCGGTGAAGGCCTGCCGCGCCAAGATCCCCAACCTGAAGAATGGCCGCGATTTTGCGCTCGATATCGCACCCGTGCTCGCCAAGGGAGGCGTCACGGTTTGATCCGCTACTCCCTGTGCTGTGACAAGGCCCATGAATTCGAGGGCTGGTTCTCGGAAAGCGCCGATTTCGATCGGCAAAAGGCGTCGGGTTTGCTGACCTGCCCGGTCTGTGGCTCGCCCGAGGTTTCCAAGGTGCTGATGGCACCGGCCGTTTCGACGGCGCGCCAGAAGGAGGAAACTCAGGCGCTTGCCGTTTCGGACGCGCAGAAACAGGCCTTCGTGAAACTCAAGGAGGCAATCCGCGAGATCCGCGCCAGCAGCGAGGATGTCGGGGAGAAGTTTCCCGAGGAAGCGCGCAAGATCCATTACGGCGAGGCGGAAGCCCGCGGGATCATCGGTCAGGCTTCACCCGTCGAGGTGAAGTCGCTGATCGAAGAGGGTATCGAGATCGCGCCGCTGCCGGTGCTGCCGGACGATGTGAATTGACGGCCGGGGGCCACCATCTGGCGATCTATAATTTCGGCATCCATGTCGACGCCTCCGAGAGTGCTGCGGTGCGGGGTTTCGCTCTCAGAGAGCCGATGAACTTTACGGCGGCAGAGCGGGCACCCGGCTTTGTCGCTCGGTCCGGCTACAAGGGCGTGCCGGGACCTCGGAGCTGGGGGCCGCTCGTGTTTCCACGCTTCCTGACCGAGCAATCTGAAGGTGCGGGGGTGTCATCCCTGTCGCTCTGGCGCGACATCGAGAGCCTGATGGCCTTCACCTACTGCGGCGTGCATGCCGATGCTCTTAAACATGCACGCCATTGGAATGTGGTCCAGAAATGGCCGCCAATGGTGCTGTTCTGGGTGCCCGCAGGCAGAAGGCCGGATTGGCAGGAAGGGGCAAAACGCCTCGAAATGCTTTTTGACCATGGCAGCGGGCCGAAGTGCTTCACCTTCAAGGAACCTTATGATCCGGATGGCCGGCCCGCCGAGATCGATCGAGCGTTTATGAAGCAACTGGCAGCGGAAAACCTGGACGCTCAGGGCGAACTTCTCGAGGCCGTCCTCAAGCTGCCTGTCTGACCTTCACCCCTTGAAGCCGTCGGCGTCGAGATAGGCTTGTTCTTCCGCAGTTGTCTCGCGGCCAAGGGCAGCGTTTCGGTGGGGGAAGCGGCCGAAGCGCTCGATCAATTCCAGATGCAGGATCGCCCATTTCAGGGGCTCGGGGTCGCCGGTTTCGTCCCGGTGCTTTTCGAACAGCGAAACGCTGTAGCGCTGGTCCTCGATATCCTCCGAATGCTCGAAGGGCAGGTAGAAGAAGGGGCGCAGGATGGGCTCGACCTCTTTGTCGAAGCCTTTGGCGAGCGCCCGTCGGGCTGTGGCGCGAGCGAGCGGGTCGGTGGCGTAGGAATGGCCGCTGCCGCGGAAGAGATTGCGTGGGAACTGGTCGAGCAGGAGCAGCAAGGCGAGTGTGCCCTGTGGCGTCTGTTCCCAGTCCGAGAGTGCGCAACACGAGGCCTTGAAATGTAGGTCAGCATATTCGGCCTCGATCTCGGCATCGAGGGCTTCGTTGCGCGAGAACCAGGAGGCCGGCCCATGCCGCAGCCAGCAATCGATGACGGCCTCGGGCGAACTCATGCCGTCTGGCCTGGGCGGCTTGCCAGCATCATGTAGTTCACATCAATGTCGGACGAGAGGTTCCACTGGTTCTGCAGCGGATTGAAGAAGACGCCCTTCGTCTCGAGGATGTGCATGCCGTTGGCGGCGAGCGGGCGCTCGATCTCTTCCGGGCGCACCAGCTTTTCATATTGATGGGTGCCGCGCGGCAGCCAGCGAAGGACATATTCGGCGCCGACGATGGCGAGGGCCGCTGCCTTCAGGGTGCGGTTGATGGTGGAGACCAGCATCAGGCCACCGGGGCGCACCATGGAAGCACAAGTGGAGAGGAAATAGTCGACGTCGGCAACGTGCTCGACCACTTCCATGTTGAGCACGATGTCGAAGGTCTCGCCCTGGGCGGCGAGCGCTTCGGCCGTCACGGCACGGTAGTCGACTTCCACGCCGCTCTGGGCGGAATGGGTCATGGCGATCTTGATGTTTTTCTCGGAGGCGTCCGCGCCCAGCACGCTTGCGCCCATGCGGGCGACGGGTTCCGACAAAAGACCCCCGCCGCAGCCGATGTCGAGCACACGCAGCCCTTCCAGCGGGCGGGCGCTCTTCGGATCGCGACCGTAGTGCTCGATCACCTTCTCGCGGATATAGGCCAGGCGCACCGGATTGATCTTGTGCAGTGGCTTGAACTTGCCCGTGGGGTCCCACCATTCCGCCGCCATCGCGGAAAAGCGGTCGACTTCAGACTGATCGATGGTGGTGCGTGCCTCTGCATTCATGACGGAACCTCCTGCGGCGCTTGGCCATGAAGTCGGTCCGATGGGCGCCAAAGTCAAGGGCAGGAAGGTCGCAGGCAGGAGGCTGCGGGCGGAACCTCTGACGATGGCGGTGCGTTTGGTCGCCAGAGGAAGCGGTTCGCCGTTTCTTGGCAGACAGGAGACATCGATCATGAAAACCATGTGGTTCATCGCAGCGCTGGCTGCAACGACCGGAGCCATGCCGGCCATCGCCGAGGCAGCGACGGCCATTGCAACGGCGAATGTCAACATGCGCTCGGGGCCGAGCACGCGCTATCCGGCCGTGGTCGTTATCCCCGCCGGTGCGCGTGTCGACATCCGAGGCTGCCTGTCGAGCGCAAACTGGTGTGACGTTGCGGCCGCCGGCTATCGCGGCTGGGTGTCGGGTTCCTACCTGCAGACGCGCTATTCGCAGCGGCGGGTTTACGTCGATCCGCAATACTACCGGCCGCTTGGCATTCCGACCGTGACCTTCAGCATCGGTCGCTACTGGGACGATCACTATCGGAGCCGGCCCTTCTATCGTGAGCGTGATCGCTGGCGCGACGGTGACTGGCGTGACGAGCGCCGCGACCGTGATCGGGACCGCCGGGCTGACAATGATCGGCGCTGGCGCGACGACGACCGCCGGGTCAGGCGCGAGGTCGCGCCGCAGGACGACAGAGATCGCCATCCGTTGCGCCGGATCATTGAGCAGCAACGCTGCGAACGCGACCCGGGCGCTTGCCGTTAAACCCTGGATGGGAAAAGCATGCAGAGGGAGCAAAATGCTCCCTCTTCCTTATTTGGACAGTCGCTTGTCCAGGCCGTCGAGAATGCGTTTGGCCAGCGCCGGGTAATCGCCGTCGAAGTGATGGCCACCCTTGATGCCGATGGTTTCGACCGGTCCGCCGACGAGATCCTTGCAGGCGTCGTCGTCTTCATCCGTTCCGTACATGCATTGCACGAGTGCGGGGTCGATCTTCGCCACATCCGTCAGCGGATCGGCGCCGCCGCTTCCACCCGTGCCCAGCCAGCCGGAAACCGAAACCTCGTAGTCAGCCTCGTGCGAGAGTGCCAGCAGGCTGACCTGCGCAACACGGGATTTCAGCTTGTCCGGCAGGCCATTATAGGCGGCGGGGAGGATATCGGCGCCGAAGGAATAGCCGATCAGCAGCACATGCTTCACCTTCCAGCGCTTCTCATAGGTGTGGATGATGGTGGCGAGATCCTCGCTGGTTTGTTCAGGGGTTTTCTTCGACCAGAAGTAACGGAGTGAATCGACGCCGATGACGGGAATGCCCGCGGCCTGCAGGTTGGTGCCGACCTGGCTGTCGAGATCGCGCCAGCCGCCATCGCCGGAATAGATGACCGCCATGGTGTCCCGGGTGGGCGTGGCATCAAGGACAGTGAGCGGCAGGCCGAGCGGGGTTTCGGTGGCATTGCCCGCTGCAACGAGCTCATCGATCGTATCGGAGAAAGCCTTTGCCGGGTCGGTCTCGATGTCGCGCTGGTCGATGTCCGGATGGCTTGCCAGGAGGTCGCTGACATGGGCGCGGGCTTGTGCCGTTGCAGCAGGGCTGAAGAGGACGGTCGCGGGATCGGGGAGATCACCCGGTGTGAGGCCATAGATCATCCTGTCGCCATCGACCTTCTTGTCGGCAGGCGTGCAGAATTGCTTGGTCAGCGGAATACCTGCCTCGGGATCGAGGGCGAGCGTCTGGCCGATGGTGGCCTTCGGCGTCTGGGCCAGGATGGCGAGTGCGAGCGCCCCGCCTTCGCCACGGCCCGCGACAACAGGCGGGAGAAAGTTCGCGTTGCCGGCCTTGCGTTGAAGCTGCCGTCCAAGCGCCTCGATGTCGGAGACGGTGTAGATGCAATCGCCTTTGTCCTCAGCAAGCGAGGCTATGTATTTCGGCGTGTCGATGCCGACGACGATCGCGCCATTGGACTGAAGGCGTTCGGCTTCGCTCTGGTCGGTGGTCTGCCAGCCGGGTGCATCCGATAGCAGCACCACAAGGGCCTGCGGATCGCCGTCGGGCAAGAGAATGACCGGGGATGGGATCATGCCCGTGTCGAGTGCCGGGTCTTCGGCATGGGCCACGGTCTTCAGCCCCAGGGACGGGAGAAAGGACAGGAGGGAGACGGCGAGGATCGTCGTGCGGAGGAGCGATTTCATTTCTTCACCACGCCTTTCAGGCCGCCGCCGATCAGAAGCGTCGCGTCGAGCAGGGCCAATACGGGATTGAGGCCGCCGGCGACCGCAAGGTAGCGCGGCTGCCAGTCTGGATGGAACTTGGACTTGAAGGCCCTGAGACCCTTGAAATTGTAATAGCGTTCGCCGTGTTCATAGAAGGTGTTGGCGACCCGATCCCAGACGGGGGCCACTTCACGGCGCGACAGGCCCGAGAGCGGCGCCATGCCGAGGTTGAAATGGCGATAGCCCTGGTCCCGGAGCGTCGTCATCAGGCGGACGAAGAGGAAGTCCATCGCGCCTTTCGGGGCATCCGGGGCGAAGCGCATCAGGTCGATCGAGGCCTCTTCACGGGTGTCCGTCAGCAGGATGTCGGCAAAGGCGACGATCCGGCCCTCATGGCGGAGGATCGCGACCGGCTGGGCGGTCATGTAGGCCTCGGTGAAGGCGCCAAGGGAGAAGCCCTTTTCCTTCGCCCTGTGATGGTCGAGCCAGGCATCGGAGATGCGGCGCAGATCATCGAGGATATCAGCGACATTTTCGGCTGGAATGATCTCGAAGGCGAGACCATCGCGCTCGCCTTTGGCGGCGGCCTGGCGCAGGCCTGCCCATTTGCCGCCCTTCAGGTCGAAACGCTCGAGATCGACCACGGCCATTTCGCCGAGCTTGAAGGCCTTCATGCCGGCATCGGCGATAACCGGCAGGATGGCGGGCGAGGCCTGGTAGAAGGCGGCGCGACAGCCGGAAGCGCGGGCCGTTTCGACGAATTGCCAGACGAGTTCGTCGCGGGAGGCTTTCGGGCCGATCGGATCGAGGAAGGCAATCAGGGATCGGCCCTGGCGTCCATACATCAGGAAGGCTTCGCCATCGGGCGAGAACATCACCGATTTGTCGCCCGTGCGGACCAGGTTGGCGTCGGCGACATCGTGACGGTCGAGAATGGCGACGGCTTTGGCCAGTTCTTCTTCGTCTGCCATGCGGATGGCGGGTGCGGCCGGACGCATGAGGCTGAAAAGGCAGACGCCCATGGCAACCACGGTCAGGCCGAGCATGGCGCGCAACGAACGCGGTGCCTCGGCATCGAAGGCGAACTGCCACCAGAGATCATGGCTGTATTCGACGTCGCGGTAGACGAAAAAGAGGACGACGATCGCGCCGCCAATCAGGACGGCGACGGCGAGCAGCCAGGCAGAGGTCAGCGCCTGGCTGAGGGAGGCCTTGCGATGAAAGAGGCGGCGGCTTGCAACGAGGCCGATGACGAGAATGGCGAGCAGGGCTGCCTCATAGATGGCGACAGCCTTGGCGAGTGAGAGGACGAGCGCCAGGAGGGCGATCAGAAGACCGCCCCACCAGGCGCCGTCGAGGCGCTGGGCAAGGCCGCGGGCGACCACGACGAGCATCAGACCGAGAATGCTGGCGATGAAATGGGCGCCTTCGACCACGGGCAGCGGCAGGAAACCCGCGAGAAGATCGAGATTGCCGCCTGGTGTCGGGGTCACGCTCGACAGCACCAGCATGGCACCGAGCACCAGAGCAAGCGCGGCAAGAAGGGTCGGGGCGAGGCGTCCTGCGGTTCTGGCTGCGCCCGATGCCAGCGGGCTCGCTTTCAGCTGGCGCAGTTCGGTGACCGTGACGAGCAGGATGGCGATGACCAGCGGCAGGACATAATAGATCGCCCGGTAGGCAACGAGCGAGGCAAGCAGGGCATCGCCCGGAACCTGGGATCCGAGGGCGGCGAGGATCACCGCCTCGAAGACGCCGAGGCCTGCAGGTACATGGCTGACGACGCCGATACCGATGGCAACCGCATAGACCGCGAAGAAGGCGGGCCAGGAGATCTGCGCCTCTGCCGGCAGCAGGGCATAGAGGACCGAAGCGGCAAAGGCGACGTCGAGCACGGTCACCAGGAATTGCCGCGAGAGCGTGCCTGTATCGGGCAGGCGGAGTGTGCGTCCGGCGATCTTCAATCCGCCGCGCCGGGCGATGCCGAGAAGCAGTAGGATCGCAAGCAGGATGAGCGTGCTGACCGTCGCGAGCGTAGACGAGCTGATCCCGAGCAGGGGCGCGATTTCGCCGGCCATCGGGATCAGGCTTCCGGTGGTGAGAAGCGCGAGGCCGAGCGAGAAGGAAACGGTGACAAAGGCGATGATGCGCCCGATTTCGTCGGGTGACAGACCCACACGAGAATAGGCGCGATAGCGGATCGCCCCGCCCGACAGGGCTCCGAAGCCCGCGACATTGCCCACCGCATAGGCGCTGAAGGCGGTGAGCGCCACTTCGGGCCAGGGGCGTTGCCGGCGGATAAACGAGAGTGCGTTCAGATCGTAGAAACAGAGCGTCATGAAGCTCAGCGCGGTGAAGGCGATCGCAAGCGCGATCGATGCGGCGCTGGTGTCCTGGATCGAGCGCAGGACATCCGCATAGGTGACTTCTTCCGTCAGGTGGTAAACGGCATAGCCGACGGCAGCGAACACAACGAGAGCGGCGATCGCCGCGATCGATTTTGCATGTCTGTTGAAGAAGGAGTGCGGCGGAAGCGTGCCGCTCAGGACTGTCTCGGGGGATTGGTCTGCAGCTTTCATGATACGCGATCCGGTATCTGTCGAACAACACGCGACGATCCAGCCTCCCCGTCCGGGCGTCGTCCTATGGTTGGCGCCCGAATTCGATCCAAATTAAGGCATTGTTCCATCCGGTCGGCCTGGCCGAAAAAACCGCAATTTATCGTACCGTTTGGGGGCCAAGTGGCCGTTGCGCCCAAGGAACATATAGACTAAAAGCCCGGCAACCTGAGGCTTTCCGCCCAGGCCGGTGTTTCTGTGCCGGGGTCCCGGCGTATTTCAAGGGCATACGGTTTAAGTCTATGGCTCGCATCGTCATGAAGTTCGGCGGTACATCCGTCGCCAATCTGGAACGCATCTATAACGTCGCGCGCCATGTGAAACGCGAAGTCGATGCGGGTCACGAAGTGGCCGTCGTCGTATCCGCCATGTCTGGCAAGACGAACGAGCTGGTCGACTGGGTGCAGAACATGCCCAAGGTCGCCGGTGCCGCTTCGCCGTTTTACGATGCGCGCGAATACGACGCCGTGGTCGCGTCCGGCGAACAGGTGACATCCGGCCTGCTGGCCATCGCGCTGCAGTCGATGGGCATCAATGCCCGCTCCTGGCAGGGCTGGCAGATCCCGATCAAGACGGACAACGCCCATGGCGCCGCCCGCATCCAGGAGATCGACGGTACCGAGATCATCCGACGCATGGGCGAGGGCCAGGTCGCCGTCGTCGCCGGCTTCCAGGGCATCGGTCCGGACAACCGCATCGCGACGCTCGGACGTGGCGGCTCGGATACGTCTGCCGTTGCCATTGCTGCCGGCGTGAAGGCCGACCGTTGTGACATCTATACCGACGTCGATGGCGTCTACACGACCGACCCGCGCATCGAGCCGAAGGCACGCCGCCTGAAGAAGATCGCTTTCGAGGAAATGCTCGAAATGGCCTCGCTCGGCGCCAAGGTGCTGCAGGTTCGCTCGGTCGAACTCGCCATGGTGCACAAGGTCCGCACCTTCGTGCGCTCCAGCTTTGAAGATCCCGATGCGCCGGGCATGGGTGATCTGATGAACCCGCCCGGTACATTGATTTGCGACGAGGAAGAGATCGTGGAACAGGAAGTCGTCACCGGTATTGCCTATGCCAAGGATGAAGCCCAGATTTCGCTGCGCCGTCTGGCCGACCGGCCGGGCGTGTCTGCTGCGATCTTCGGGCCACTGGCCGAGTCGCACATCAATGTCGACATGATCGTCCAGAACATCTCGGAAGACGGTTCGAAGACCGACATGACCTTCACGGTGCCCTCGGGCGATGTGGATAAGGCGCTCGCCGTTCTCGGCGACAACAAGGACAAGATCGGCTTCGACGTCGTGCAGAGCGAAAAGGGCCTGGTCAAGGTTTCCGTCATCGGCATCGGCATGCGCAGCCATGCCGGCGTTGCCGCGACGGCATTCCGGGCGCTGGCCGAGAAGGGCATCAACATCAAGGCAATCACGACCTCCGAGATCAAGATCTCGATCCTGATCGACGGTCCTTATGCAGAGCTCGCGGTTCGGACTTTGCATTCCTGCTACGGTCTGGATAAGAATTGATTCCTGAGAGCGGACCCAAGTGACCCGACCCCTGAAAAGGTAAGGGTAACAATCCGCTGACCAATGGGAAGTGGAGCAAAATCGGGATGAGAGACCTTTCTGCGGGTCCCCGCGTCCTCCTCAAGCGGCTGCGCGAACTGATGGCGGAGCCGCTCGAGCCGCAGGAGCGACTTGATCGGATCGTTCGCCAGATTGCGAACAACATGGTCGCAGAGGTGTGCTCCGTCTATGTGTTGCGCTCCGACGGCGTTCTTGAGCTTTACGCGACCGAGGGTCTGAACAAGGACGCGGTTCACCTGGCCCAGCTGAAGATGGGGCAAGGTCTCGTCGGAACCATCGCGGCTTCGGCGCAATCGCTCAATCTCTCGGATGCCCAGGCGCATCCGGCCTTCCGCTACCTGCCGGAAACCGGCGAAGAGATCTACCACTCCTTCCTTGGCGTGCCGATCCTGCGTGCCGGGCGAAGCCTCGGCGTTCTCGTCGTGCAGAACAAGGCGCAGCGCAACTATCGCGAAGACGAGCTCGAAGCGCTCGAAACGACCGCGATGGTGCTCGCCGAGATGATCGCCACCGGTGAGCTCAAGAAGATCACCCGGCCGGGTCTCGAGCTCGACCTGACGCGTCCCGTCTCTATCGAGGGCGACAGCTATTCCGAAGGCATCGGCCTCGGCTATGTCGTGCTGCACGAGCCGCGCATCGTCGTCACCAATCTCTTGAACGAAGACAGCGAGACGGAAATCCGCCGCCTTGCCGATGCGCTGGGTTCGCTGCGCATTTCGATCGACGACATGCTGTCGCGGCGTGAAGTCTCCATGGAAGGCGAGCATCGCGACGTGCTCGAAACCTACCGCATGTTTGCCCATGACCAGGGCTGGGTGCGGCGCATGGAAGAGGCGATCCACAACGGCCTCACCGCCGAAGCGGCTGTGGAGAAGGTGCAGAGCGATACCAAGGCGCGCATGATGCGCCTGACCGATCCTTATCTGCGCGAGCGGATGCACGACTTCGACGATCTGGCGAACCGCCTGCTGCGCCAGCTCACCGGTTTTTCGCCGCACAGTGCGGCCGAAGGCTTCCCCAATGATGCGATTGTGTTTGCGCGCGCCATGGGGGCGGCCGAGCTGCTCGATTATCCGCGCGCCAATCTGCGTGGTCTCGTGCTCGAAGAAGGAGCCGTCACCAGCCATGTGGTGATCGTGGCGCGGGCCATGGGCATTGCCGTTGTCGGCCAGGCAGCGGGTGCCGTGGCGCTTGCCGAAAACGGTGATCCCGTCATCATCGACGGCGACGACGGGACGGTGCATGTGCGCCCGGTTGCCGATCTGCAGAAGGCCTATGAGGAGAAGGTGCGGCTCAGAGCCCGGCGGCAGGAACAGTTCCGTGCGCTGCGCGATGTCGAACCGGTCACCAAGGACGGACAGCGGATCAAGCTGCAGATGAATGCCGGCCTTCTGGTCGACCTGCCGCAACTTGCCGATTCCGGCGCCGATGGCATCGGACTGTTCCGCACCGAGCTGCAGTTCATGATCTCCTCGACCATGCCGAAGGGCGAGGAGCAGGAGAGCTTTTACCGCAATGTGCTGAAGCAGGCGGGCGGGCGTCCTGTCACCTTCCGCACGCTTGATATCGGCGGCGACAAGGTCGTTCCCTATTTCCGTTCCCAGGAAGAGGAAAACCCGGCGCTTGGCTGGCGGGCCATTCGCCTGTCGCTCGACCGGCCGGGATTGCTGCGCACCCAGCTCAGGGCGCTGTTGAAGGCTGCCTCCGGGGCCGAACTCAAGATGATGCTGCCGATGGTCACCGAAGTGTCGGAGATCCGGCAGGTGCGCGAGTTGATGCAGAAAGAGATCCAGCATCTCTCAAAGTTCGGCCACCAACTGCCGAAGAAGCTGCAATTCGGCGCCATGCTCGAAGTGCCGGCGCTGCTGTGGCAGCTCGACGAGCTGATGGACGAGGTGGATTTCGTCTCCGTCGGCTCGAACGATCTGTTCCAGTTCGCCATGGCGGTGGATCGCGGCAATGCGCGCGTCTCGGATCGTTTCGATGTGCTCGGGCGGCCGTTCCTCAGGATCCTGCGAGACATCGTCAGGGCCTCGGAGCGCAACAAGACGCCGGTGACGCTCTGTGGCGAGATGGCATCGAAGCCGCTTTCGGCCATGGCATTGCTCGGGATCGGCTTCCGTTCGATCTCGATGTCGCCGACCTCGATCGGCCCTGTCAAGGCGATGCTGCTCGGGCTCGATATCGGTCGGCTGTCTGAGGTTCTCACGGCCGCGCTTGACGACGACACCCCCGGCGTGTCAGTGCGCGACCTGCTCATCCGCCATGCGGAAGAGAACAATATCCCCGTCTGACTTTGACGACTGTTTTTTGCGAGAAGACCTGGAGTAAAGGGTGGCGAAGCTTCCTGTCGAGAAAATGCGCGAGCTCGAACGCCGCTTTGGCGAAATCGAGGCGCGAATGTCGGCAGGACCGGCAGCCGATGTCTATGTGAAGCTCGCATCGGAATATTCCGAGCTTGAGCCCGTGGTGAAGAAGATCCGCGCCTACGAGGCCGCGACCACGGAGGCTGCCGATCTGAAGGCCATGCTCTCCGACAAGACGACGGATCGCGAGATGCGCGATCTGGCCGAAATGGAGCTGCCGGATGTCGAAAGCCGGATCGAGGGGCTCGAAGGCGAGATCCAGATCCTGCTGCTGCCCAAGGATGCTGCCGACGAGAAGAGCGCGATCCTCGAAATCCGCGCCGGTACCGGCGGATCGGAAGCAGCCCTCTTTGCCGGTGATCTTTTCCGCATGTATGAGCGCTTCGCTTCGACCAAGGGGTGGAAGGTGGAGGTGCTTTCCGCCAGTGACGGGGAAGCGGGCGGCTACAAGGAAATCATCGCGACGATCAGCGGTCGGGGCGTGTTCTCGAAGCTGAAATTCGAATCCGGTGTGCACCGGGTCCAGCGCGTTCCCGAGACCGAAGCGAGCGGACGCATCCATACCTCTGCGGCGACCGTCGCGGTTCTCCCTGAGGCGGAGGAGATCGATATCGAGATCCGGCCCGAGGATATCCGCATCGATACCATGCGGTCGTCGGGTGCCGGTGGCCAGCACGTCAATACGACGGACTCGGCCGTGCGCATCACCCACCTGCCGACGGGACTGATCGTCACCTCCTCGGAAAAGTCGCAGCACCAGAACCGCGCCAAGGCCATGCAGGTTCTGCGCTCGCGCCTTTACGACATCGAGCGACAGCGCGCCGACAGCGAACGGTCTGCAAATCGCAAGAGCCAGGTTGGCTCGGGTGACCGCTCCGAGCGCATCCGGACCTATAATTTTCCGCAGGGGCGCGTGACCGACCACCGGATCAACCTGACGCTCTACAAGCTCGACCGGATGATCGAGGGCGATCTCGACGAAATGCTGGATGCGCTGATTGCCGATTATCAGGCCGGCCAGCTCGCCCAGCTTGGCGAAGCCCAGTGACGGGGCCCGAGCCCTCGGCGCAGTCTCTGATCGCCGAGGCGAGGCGGCGTTTCGATGCTGCGGGATTGCCGGATGCGGCGGTGGATGCGCGCGTCCTGATCTGCGGTCTTCTGGATCTCAGTCCCACGGCGCTTTTGTTGCAGGGTGACGAGCCCATCTCCGCAGAGAGGGCAGGCCGCGTGCAGGAGGCGATCATGCGACGGCTCAACCGCGAGCCGGTCCACCGCATCCTCGGGCGCCGTGACTTCTATGGCCTCGACCTGCTCATCTCGTCCGGCACGCTCGAACCTCGTCCGGACACGGAAGTTCTGGTTGACGTGATGCTGCCATATCTCAGGGCTATGGTCGCTCAGGATCGCAAGCCAAGCATCGTTGATCTTGGAACGGGAACCGGAGCGATCGCGCTCGCGTTGTTAATGGAGTGTCCGCAAGCGCGTGCGATCGGGATTGATATCTCGGAGGATGCGCTGACCACTGCGGCGGCCAATGCCGACCGGAACGGGGTCGCAGCGCGGTTTACAACGCGCCTTGGCCCCTGGTTCGCCACCACGCCCGAACGTTTCGACATCATCGTTTCCAACCCGCCCTATATCCGCAGTGATGTCGTGCCGGGACTGGCGCCAGAGGTGACGAAATTCGACCCGATGGCCGCGCTCGACGGCGGTTCCGACGGGCTGGACGCCTATCGTGCGATTGCAGAGGAAGCGAAGACGCATATCGAGGGGCACGGCATTATCGGCCTGGAGATCGGTTTCGATCAAAGGGTCGACGTGACACAAGTTTTTGAAGACGCTGACTTTTCTCTGATCGAGACGCGCCAGGATCTCGGTGGCAATGACCGCGTTCTGGTATTTGCGCCAAAGCTTGATTAGCCGGTTTGCTGCGTCTGCTAAGGATAATTACGGGAAACATAGAAAAAGGCTTGGTTTTCCGAATGAAGCGTAATAGTTTGCGGGCACGCAACGGGCGGCGGGGAAAGAACGAAGATTCGTTCGCGACTGGGCCGGCTTCGAAAAAGGTTCGCTGTCGAACTCTGCGAAGCACGACAGGACCGTTGCGTAACTCAGTAAACTCGACTTTCACCAGCGGCGAGCAAGGCGAGAGCGCGGTCTGTCGGCGGCGCGTGGATCCTTGGTCCGGTTCAACCAGAGCCAATCGCATTGCCCTTTATCAGCACAACAAAGACATTCAGGTGAAGCATCTATGAGGCCAGGACAGCAGAACAAGCGTGGTCGGGGGCGTAACAACAATGGCGGCGGTGGCGGCGGCGGCGGAAACAATTTCAACCGCAAGGGCCAGAACCCGCTGACCCGGACCTATGACAGCTCCGGCCCAGACGTGAAGATCCGTGGCACGGCCCAGCATATTGCCGAGAAGTATGCGGCCCTGGCGCGTGACGCTCAGAGTGCCGGCGACCGCGTCATGGCGGAAAACTATCTGCAGCATGCCGAGCACTACAATCGCATCATCGCAGCCGCCCAGTCGCAGATGCAGGAGCGCTTCCAGCGCGACGATCGCGACAACGGCGACGACCGCCAGGACT